>Ga0194116_10002084_pt1 | contig 26580 bp, 24 predicted proteins | sample TA2MahsurfametaG_4_FD_148617 | JGI IMG/M metagenome (GOLD analysis project Ga0194116, IMG submission 148617) | Freshwater microbial communities from Lake Tanganyika, Tanzania - TA2015008 Mahale S9 surface | ecosystem: Environmental > Aquatic > Freshwater > Lake | place: Tanzania: Lake...
GTGTTTCTTGCGCATTACTGATCATGATAAAATATAATAAAAGTAAAGTCGTAAATATAAGCCTTATCATTTTTAATTTATTAAAATTATTTTGAAAAATATTAACTATAAGAGAACATTTAAAAATTCGATCTTATTAAAAGCAAACAAAGTCTTTTTATCCGATCAATTTGTTAAAAGATTTTTAAGATATATTTATTATTTAAGATTTCTTGAAATTTTTTTAAAATTAATCTTTATTTAGTTTTTTAAAATTTATATAATTTTTTGTCTTAAAAGAATCTAAATTTTAATTTTTATATAAAATTGAAAAATTTTCAATTCATTCTCAAAGAATTAAAAAAATAAAATAAAATTCAAAATTTTTATTATCTTAATTTAAAAATAACAATGATAAATGAAATTTTTTAAAAAAATTATCAATTTGCATAATTTGATTTAGCAACGGCTTCTCTAAAGTTCTTTGTAATTTTATTCCAGTCATTCTCTACAACAAAAAGTAAAGTTTTATTTTCATCATAAGGATTTTGAAACAAATTTAGATACAATATTGAAGAAAATCTGCTCACTATTTTAAAATTATCATTTGCCTCTTTATTATTATTATTCTCATAATTTTGAAATTCTTTGTAATCTCCTTTGTCGTTATGAATATTTTTATAATTTATATCGAAAATATTTTTATGGTAAATTTTTAAACTTTTATTCCAATCGGAATGCCTCATTTTTTCTTCTTTAATTTTTTCAACTAAAGACAATTTTGGTAATTCTTTATCCAAATTTACAAATATATAATTATAATCAGTATATAATAAAATAAGATTTTTTCCAAAATCTTGATTCACACAAATTCCCATTATTTTATTATACCATTTTTTATAATTAATAGGGAATTGAGATAAATTTTTCTCGGTCCAATCATCAAATTTAAAATTAACATCGACTATTTTATCATAAGTGTCTTTTTGGAGACCACAATAAATTTCATAATTTATAATATAAAATTTATTATCTTCACAACCTATAATAAGGATTTTATCATCCCTAAATTTTATTTGAGTAACCAAGCAATCAGGATTAGGAACATTACCATTAACGAAATTATTATTTTCTTCTAAATTAAAAAAATATATATTTTTATTCACGGTTGAGAAACATAGATATTCTTTTGACTTTTCTTTAAAGCTAGGATTATTTTCTTTCAACAAAGCTTTTTTTGAAGTTGAATTTTTCTTAGATGATGAGTTAATATTAATTGATTTTTCTTCTATCTTCGGCTCTTTTTTATCAACTATTTTATAAAAATAATCGCAAGCTAATATTATATCGAATTTTTCCAAATAAAAATCAATATTCAAGAAAGTTTGATTTGAGATATTATAAATCATTATTTTTGAATTAATCTGATTTACTATAATAAGTTTTTGTTCATCCCCAGAAAAATATAAAAATCTTGCAGATGTATTTTTAAAAGTTTTTAATTTTTTTAAAGTATTTTCTTGTAGATTATATTTGAATAAGCAAGTATTATCAGCATCTGAATAAGCTAAAAAATTCCCTTTTGAAGATATATTTGCACAATTTATATTTGAATCCTCATTTTTATTAATTCTAGCCAATAAAATACATTTTTCTTCATTATTGGCATTAACTAGCCACAATTCAAGACAATTTATTTTTCTATGTAAAATAAAGAAATTTTCTTTATTCTCGGATTGACCAATATAAATCTTTGATTTATGCTCAAAAGCAGAAATATGACGTTTTACAGCTTAAATTTTTAATGAGTATAGAAAAAATTTTGAGGAAAATTTTTAATTATCTATAAAGGAAGATATATATACCTGTGTTTACTTTTTTGTCATATTTTTCAATTAAATTTGAGTTTTGAAGCCTATATATACAAATATCTGTAGTTAGTCCACCTGAAAGTAGATAATTATTACTAGAAAATTAAAAATTTTAAAATTCAAAGCTCATTTTCAAAGTTTATGTTTTAGAATTTTCTAAAAAAGAGTTGTTTTAAAAATATATAAAGAGTTTTAAGTCATTTATAACTTGTTTGTAATTTAATTTTAGTAAAATTATTATATTAAATATCTTTACTTTAATAAGCACAGTTTAGCAATATCATGACTTTGTCCTCTATATTTTGATGTTAAGATAAATTCATCTTCTTGTAATTGAACAGCGCATATCAAAGAATCTGCTCCTGAAAAATATAGAGTGTTATAATCATAATTAATTTCAATTGTTGTAATATCAGCAAGATGTTCTTTTATTTCTTTTAATAAAATTCCGAATTTTGCATCCCATATTTTTAATGTGCCAAAAGAGTCACCAGAAGCTAAATATTTTTCATTAATGGATTTCACAGCCCATATATAATTATCAGCTACTTTTTTATTTTTTTCTAATGAACTTGATACAAGATTAAAATTTAAAACTTGTTCTCCTGTTTTAGAGTTCCATTTGATGATATAGCCATTAGAAAGTCCAGTATAAAAATGTTCTTGATTCGGATGTTCATAATTAATTGATAAAATTTTGGCTTTTAAATTTAATATTTTTAACATGAAAAAAATTTAAATTTAGAAAATTATTAAATAATTAGGATTTTTAAATACCGTTTGTTTTTGAGTATTGCTTAGTCAAATACAAATCATTTTCATCCAACTTAATCAAACGTGGATTACCTTCATCACAACCCAACAAGCAATATTGTCTATCCTTAGTAAGATCAAAATCCCATATTCCCCCTGCAGGATTTGTATAGTAATTCTAAAATTTTTAAAATTGATAATCTCACCTTTGGAGATAATTTATTTAAACACCATTCTATTAGACTGCCGTTTAAACTTATAGTAAATAATCTTAAATAGGTCAAAGGATTTTCGGATTTTGCAGTTTTAATTATGAAGACTTTTTTTATTTCATTCCCTATAATGATATAAATATATAATTAAATAAATTCAATTTTTACCCTTAAGGCCTGGAATTTTTAAAAGTTGAATCCAAGAATTTGTACTCCATATTTCTATAGAATTATCGGATCTCCCAACAGCTAAAATTTTTTCGTTTTTGAGATTATATATATCTTCAATTGAACTTGGCATATCTATTATTGAGCTTATTCTTATTAGATCAGCTGTTTTTTGTTGATTGTCATTTTTCATTTTCAAAAAGAAAATATAAAAATTTTAAATTAGATAAAATAAATAATAATTAAATCATAACATAGTTTATTTTTAAAAATTTTAAAAAAATAAGTTAAAAACAAATCATAAACAATGAAATTTGAATTTTAAGTTTATTATTTTTTATCAAATTAATGAACTTCTATGAATAAATATTACTATTTTGATTTTTATTAGTTTTAATTGATTTATGATTTAAATTAATAAAATTTTTAGACAAAATTATTAATGTATTAATCGAACTTAATTGATTAATTTTAATAAATTTATAAATGATGCAGTATTGTTACGATAACATGCAACTAAAATGTTTATTTGATTTATGCTGCGATTTTTCAGAATATCAATCAGAAAATTTTAATATTAACTTGAGTTTATTAATAATTCTCACTTTAATTGGCTCAGGTCTCTGTTTCTATCTTTTCTTTTCGAAAAAAGACTCCAATTTAGAAAGTCATTTGGAAAATAGAAACAACAATAATTCATTTAATAATAATTATAATAACACTTTGAATTTTAGTGCATTCGGAAAAAATTTAAATTTAACACAAATTAATTTTTTAAAAGATAGGCGTAATTTATCTGATCGCTACAGTCCTTTTATTTATATAAGCAATACGATGAACATATTTTTAAACATTTTTATCGCCTATTTATTTCTTGCGAAGTTTTTTGAAATGTTAAATTTATATAATGAATATAATTTTAAATCTACAATTATCGTAGATAACATAAATACTGATAAAAACATATTAAAAGATGATTATTTCATTCCCAGAAAGATTTTAGAATTTTCCTTTCAAATATTTGGACTTATTGTTGTTTTTACAATCTTTAATTTAGATTCAGAATTTTTAGATCATAACAAAAAAAATACTTTTACAATTCTATATTTTCTATATTATTTATATGACTCAATAAACATCTATACTGAAAAAAAAATTTTACTTTATGAAAATTATTTGTTTTATTCGATAATATCTGTTGTAATAATTATATTGATTTTTGTTTACTCTATTTATATAAACAAAATTTTCTTTTCAAAATTAAGTAAGATTTTTAGTTCCAATATTTTTATCTTATAGAGTAATTTAAAAATGAAAACTCCTAAAATTATTCTTTTTCAATTTTTAGATAGAGATGATGCAATAACAGAAGCTAACTTTCATAAAGATATAATGAGAAATTACTCTCCAATCTTAAATGAACATGGAGCTGATTTATATACTGAAACCAATAGAGTATTTGACATGTATAAGGTATGGGAAATTGTAGAAAATATTCGGATAAATAGAAAGTAATTAATCTTAAATAAATCTTTTATATTATTAAAAAAAGAGTAGTTTGGCAAGTAGGCTTGGTGTTTTCATTTATAATTGGACTTTCTTTATTGATTTTCAATTCATCCATTTTTTATAAAATTACGAAAGTCGCTTTATTAAATGAGGTATTTTTTATTAATATTAATAAAAATTTTTATTTAAAAAATAAATTAAAAATTTTTTGAAAGTTTCCTGCAATTAATGAAGAATTCCTAAAATCTTATTATGAATTAAATCATCAAAATAATGAAAAACTTGAAGAAGAAAAAATATCAATTAAAAAAAAAAGAATTTTTAAAAAGAAATATCCAAACTCAGTTTTGTTCGTGCTTATATCCTCCATGGATTATAATGCTTTAATGGAAGATCCAAATTTCATAGAATTTAATAACCAAGTAACAAACAAAGACAAAAGTGGAAGACTATTTAAAATAAAATCTGATAAGAATAAAGAAATCAATAATTTGATTTCATTCTTTACTGGTAGCAAATCTGAAATAAATGGTATTAAAGGAAATTTGATTGAAAACGAAAATAAAATTGGTTATTACGATTCGATTTTTAAAAGATTTAAGAAATCACATATTCAAAGCAATATTATAGGTATAATAAATATTTTATGATTATTTAATTTCAGCATCTCCTGATTTAGAAACATTTTTTAGAGCATACTTCCCAGATGCAAATATTAAATCTCAAGACAGCGAAAGGTTAGATTTATTGGAAGACTATGAGAAAAGATCTAGTCATACTGTTATGGATGAAAAAAGGTTTCAAAAAATATTAAAACAAATTAAAGCATTAAATTCCCAAAATGAAGAGATAATGAATTCTGATTTTTCCCATTTAAATTCAATTAATGATAAGAGTGTACTCGAAAATCATTATTTTGTGAATAGCTTTAATTTCATACATTTCAGTAATAATTTTAATTTGAAGTTTGAATAAAAAGATTAGTTAAATTTAAAAAAAATTTATAAAATTCAATAGATGAATTGAAAGATATATCTAATAACCTTTGTTATACATTGAATAGAGAGTCTAATATTTTAAATTACAAACAATCTTTAAATTCTAAGATTTTATATTTGAAAAAGATGTATGAAATTATAAATAAAAATACCGTAATGATAATAACATCTGATCAAAGTAAAATTTTATAAATAATAATAGCCTCAAAAATAAATACATCAGAAGAAATGGAGTATTTACCATTTTATGTTATAAAAAAAAATTCGAATTTTGCAACAGATGAATTTACTATTTATCCTGATAAAAAAAAACCCGTATTTAATCCTGAAGATATTGCTTCCACAATAGCATCATTAATGGGAATTTCTATCCCAAAAATGAATCAAGGGAAATTTATCGAGGAAGCAATTCAGCTTAATAATTATTCAGAAATGGAAACGAAAATTTCTTATTTAGAATTGAGAAATCAACATCAAAAGCTTGATGTATACTTATTAAAATGTATAATTAAAATTTGAATCAACTAATAATTTATTAGTTGTATTTTTATGTAAATCTTTAAAAAAATTTGAATTGATCAAATTATTTATTAATATTATTTTTACTAACTTTAATATAATCCCTTTTCAATTAAAAATTTAGTATTGAATGGACATGATTTAGATTCAATAAAAGAAGAGTTAGATAAGTTAAATATTTTTTATACTCCTCCTGAATTAACCACTTCTGATTTCTATTTTTCAGAGATATTAAAATTTAGTACAATATTAAACAATAGCTTCGACAATTTTTATAGGAATGAAACAGAGAAAAACAAAACCCTTTCAATTTTTACTTGTATATCAGTAATATTCTTAACAGCAATTATTTTACAATATTTAACATTCGCTGATTTATCAAATCTTTTATTTTGTTCTTTTAATAAAAATTCAATAATAAATATGACAAGTTTTTTATTTGCATTTATCAATTTGATAATCTATTTTATGATTTATTACATCATTCTTTTTTTTATAAGTGGAAATTTCTCATTGAATAGTTCAGTTTATTATGACAATCTTTTATCTAATTATAATGTTGCTTACATAGAAATAATAAAGAATATTTTTATGCCTATATCAATTTATCTAATTTATACAAAGATAATTTTTTGGACTCTACTCTATTCACAAAAAGTTGAATTTCAAGACAGAAAATCAAATAAGGTTTTGATAACCATTGAATTTTCTTTTTTTAATATGTTAAGAAATATTAAAGGAGTTGTTTTACGTAATGGGGCTTTAGCTTACATATATCTAATAAGGATTTATATGTTATTTTTCACAGTTATTATTGTCATGATATTTTTTTATTTTTTAAATAGACATTTATTTTTCTTTTCGCCAAATCATCTTAGGTCACTTTTGATTTATAATTCTAATGAAAATCATTATGATAATCTGAAATTTTATATTAAAATCGAGCTGGTAGTCTTAGTTTTTCTTTCAATGCAATTGATTTATTTTTTTAATTATCCAAAATTTTCTAAAACTAAACAGATCTTTGATACTATTTTTACTCTTTATGACATGAAAATAATTAATTCTTTAAATATTGAGACTACTTGTGAAAAAGATGTATTAGAGAGTCTGTTTATTACTGAATTTCTTAATTTTGATTTTCAAAGTGAAATATACCACTACACAACAAATGGATTAGAATTTCCAAATACAAATTTATCTGAAGTAACGAATGTTTTTAAATTAATATATTACTTGTTTGAATTTATTAATTTAAATTTAATTTAATGGTATATTTATTAAAATTATGCTTCATAGAATAAAAAAAATTAAAATAATTTTTTAAATAATAGAAATTTAAAGCTGCTTTGATAATTTTCAAAATATTGTTCTGTAAATATAATTTGACTGAAATTGATTTAAATGCAAAGCTTGAGACATTTGTTCTCTGTAAAGATGATAGATTCAGAAATAATTTACGTAGATATAATGTTGCAAATAATTAAAAAGATTTTAGATAAAAAAAATATTTTCTCAGAAAGATATTTATGAAAATTATGTGATAGTTTATTATTATGAAATTGATTTTATAGAAGGAATTAGTTAAAAAAAATTAAATATTCTATTTTCGTTCTTTTTTGATTTAGGATGAGATAATTTAGAAAAAATATACATTTTTATCTTGAGGATTCTCAAATTTCATTTAAAATTATTTCAAGATTATCTGGTCCAATAGATATTTTGTATAATAATTAATTTAATTTAATTTCAGAAATTTTAATTATAAGAAAAAGAAAAGAGTTTAAATAAAAGAAATATATGATGCTGATTTCGATTTGTAAGTACCAAAATGTAATTACTTTCTTTTTAATTTTTGGATATATAAGAAAAATATCATTTGGAAAATCTAAAATTTCTAATGCATTAATATTATCTCTTTATCTTGTAATTTAACAATCCAAACTAAATCGTTGAAGTTTCTTAGGTTAACAATTTTATGCTAATTACAACCTTTTATTAGTTAATGCCTTTTAATATTAAACAATTCAATAGCGTAAATTTTATAAGGCTTTTATTACAACTAAATATTTTTATAATATCATAAGGAATTTATAAATTTTGATTCGTGGTTTTAAGAATTTCTTTTATAACATCATTGTGATCTTGAAAAGCAAATAAATCAGGTTTATCATATATATCTTCAATATTAATAAATGATGCATCTGATGCATCATCTCCTGCATTTAATTCATTTATATTTTCTACATCAACTTCATAAAAAGCAGAAATATAATGTTTTCTTGGATCTCTTAAAGGATCACCGTGAACATCAATCTATCATAAAAAAAAAAGTATTTTTTAATAATTTATACTAATTTTTTAATAGTTCCATCTAAATTACACTCTTCTTTTAATTCTCTTAAGCATGCTTCTTCTAGTTTTTCTCCATAATTTACATGTCCTCCTGGAAATGCGAATTTTCCCTATTATGTAAGTAAATTTATTACTATTCCTGGATTTTTTCTTCGTTTTATCAATAATATTTTATTTTTTCCTTCTATATTTTTTATAACAACTGCATCTACTGCTAGTAAAGGAGATATATATCCATCAGGCTAATAAGAAATTTTAATTTTTAAAATTTAAAATAACAAAAAAAATCATAATATTGAATTTTATTTACATTTGGTCTTGGAAAAAGTCTACCGAACTTATCCAAAGCTCTTTCACAACTTTTACATTTTTGCATTTTATTAAATTTATCTCCTAATATTTTTTAAAATTAATAATCATTATATTTTTTTCAAATTCAAAAGAAAAAAAATAAAATTGTTATTAATTTAAAATTTAAATTAAAGTCCTTAAATTTAAATATAATTATATTAAATAATAATTTATTAAACAAGGAAAGAAAAATAATCACTTTTCTTAAAAATTTTCATTCAATTTATTCAAAAAGAATAAAAATATTTGATTTTTTTGAAAAAAATATTATCAATATTTTGAAATAATTTTTAAGTGGAGAATTTAATCAAGTAAGTATAAGAGATAATGATATATTTCAATCTTTTTCCAATGGAAGTGTAAATCCGTTATTTTCAATAGTGTCTTCCATAAATTTAATAAAATCATCTGTGCAATCAATAAAAAATTTTTTCATAAAATTAAAATTTTTAAACATTTTTTCTAAAAATGTAAGGTAAGGAATTCCTAAATTTCCATTTTTTTCTAAAATATCAATTACATCAGGTATCGTATTAACAGTATTTTTATTATATTCATCCAGCATAGTTTGATCACAGGATATCAGAATTTCCAAATAATTGTCCTCTTTTATATAATTTTTTGAATTTGCGTTGAGAAATTCATTAATAGTAATTTTGGATTTAATTTCATTATTTAAATTTTTATCATTAGCTTTCAAAACATTTTCAATTTCCTTTATTAAATCTTGAAAAATAAAAATCATTTTAAAATTGTTATATTATTTAAATAGGATTATTAATAAGTTACCTAAATAAGCAAAATAAACTGCGAATATAGAAAAAAATTCCATAGTATTAACTGTATTGCCTAAATTTTCTATATGTTGTTGATTTACTTTATCTTTATTCTTAAAATTCATATAAATAATATTTATTTTTTTTATTATCTGTTTTGGAAAATCTGGTGATATTAATATAATAATGCTATAAAAATCCAAACAAGTAATTGTTGTTGAAGATTGCAAAATATTCACCAAAAAAATTTTGTATAAATTTGATAAGAATATGAAATGCATGAATCGTCCATTGCTTTGAAAAAAAGAGAATTGCTTAGAAATATACTCTGTTTCATAAGAGAAATTGCTTATTAACCTATTTAGAAAATTATAAAATTTTTCAAATTTAATGCATAATACAAAACAATTAAGATTATTTGAATTTTAATGATATAATTGAATCTATTAGGTTGCTAATTATTCTTAATTTCAATGATATTTATGATATTATATAATTTTTACATTCCAGGAAGAAGATCATTATAATATTTATATTCTTTAAGTATCTCATCAATATCTATTTTATCTGATTTATTAATGTTTCTTTTATAATCATTCAAATTGAGTATTTTTTTCATTTTTATAAGTGCATCAGGATTAGTAAGCTGAAATTTTGGAAAAAGAACAACTTCAAAATTTATAAATTCTTTTTACTTACAATTATTAAATATTGGTCTCAAAGCTTGCTTAAATTGATTAAATTGATTTTTTTGAATACTTGACGGATCTTTATTTATTGCATTGTTGTTCATTTATTTGGAAAGAAATTTTTTAAAAAATAAAATTTTTTTAATTTCTAATAATATTAAAATGATCAAAAAAATTGAAAATAAACATTTAAAGGAAAATAAAACACGAAAAATTTAAATTTAAATTAATGGAGAATAAACAAATAAATTTTCAATTTTATGATTCAATAGATAATCAATTATTTTTAGAATTAATGGAAAGTCAATATAAAAAAGATTATACATTATACTCCAATCCTTCAGAAAAAATTAATGAAATTTTAAATGAAAAATGTGAAATATTTGAAGATGAAATAAGCTATTTATCAGCGAGATATTCGTCTTTACGAGCTATGATTAAGGATAATGATGAAGAAAATATTTATAGTTTAAAAAAAAAAAAATTCAAATCAAAATAAATTTATTTCGTAATCTAAGAAATATTGGAATAAAAATTGTTGATATTTTCGATGTATTTTTAAGTTTATTAGTCTCATTAGTAAATTATAAATAAATATTACTTATTAATTTGACATTTAACTGAATGATTTTTTATTTAATAAAATTTATTATGTTTTAAAATTTTTATAATTGTTAAACTTATTTTTTAGTTTGAAAATAAAGGATAAAATATAAAATTTTTTCTCTAAGAAGAATTGAAATTTTTTAAAGACTCTTTTATAATTAATAAACAAATAGTATTCAAATTTGTAGATATTGATTATAATAATAATTTTGAAAAATCAATTGAATGAATGAAATAATAGAAATTTTTTTTTTCAAAAATTAATTAATTTATTAATTAAATCAAAAAAAAGATAATTATTAAAACACCCTAAATTGAATATATTCTGACAATTAAAAATCAATTAAATAAATTAATGGATAGGGGAAGACAAATTGACAACGCTCAAAACGTAAATGCTAGATGGTTTGATAAATTTAATGACTCAAATAAAACTTCTGTTAAAACTACTAATCCACCAGGAGGAAAGAGCTCTTTTTCTTTAGGATGGACTGAACCTGAGCCTATCCAGCAAAAAAAAGCAAGTAATTTTAACGACAATAATTCCAAAAATGTAAATTGGGGAAATTTTAATAAGAAAGGCTCTGATAATTTCAATAATACTAATAATAATTTTAATAACTATGAAAATAATAATAATTACAATAGAAATTCCAATAAAAATAATAATTATAATTACAATGATAATAGTGAAGATGTAAATAAAATTTTTCCGTTAATTTAATTTTTAAAATTTTTAAAAATAAATTTTTTATTAACTTACTTAAGATTCCCTCAATTCAAAATCAAAAAACTTCAGTAAGAGTAAAATATGCTCCAGGAGGCCAAAGTAATATATGTTTTGGAAATGATCAGACTAATTACGATGATTTTAAGAAAAACTCAGGTGCTGCCTTATATAAAAAATAAAATCTCTATTAAAATATTTATTTATTATATATAGAAAATTAATTAATTATTTTTAAATAAACATCTCTGATATTCTTATTAAATTTTGATTTTAGAATTTTTTTTATTTGCTCAAAATTTAAATTTTGATTTTTTCTTTTAATATTCTAATTAAAATTGAGTTAATAATTATTTATATATATGAAAATAAAGAAATAAGCTTCACGATAAGAATTAGCTTATTTAAAATTACATAATTTATATTATTATTTGGAAGAATTTCTTTAATTTCTCTATACAATTATCAGATTGATAATATTATATTAGAAAAATTTTAAAATTATTTGGCTAATGTATAAGCATCAAAGCATATAAAAAGATTTCACATTTCTATATCCATACAGAACAAATTAATAGATTGAATAAAAATGCAGCTAAGGAGGCTTGAACTCCTGACCTTTAGATTATGAGACTAACGCGCTACCGACTGCGCCATAGCTGCTATGATAGTATAAAATATAATTTTTTTATTTTTCAATGTTTTATATAAAATTTTATTTTTTTCATAAATGAATAAAAAAATTCTTGACATTTAAAATATCTTTTCCAATATTTATTAAAAAATTATAAAAATATTTGATATAAAAATATAATAATCAATTAATTCTTCTTTCATTAAACTGTTTTTTGAAATTCTTTCAATTTAATAAAATTAAAATAATTAGGATTAGATTTTTAAAACAAAAAAAATGCAAAAAGAAGATTCAATTAAATACAGAGGAACTCAATTTAATGAGAAAACTAATTTGTTGAGCGATTATATACAATTGAATTTGTTGGCATTTCAGTATTTAAGAAACCGAAATTACAATTCAGCTAAAAAATCTTTTAAAGAATGTATAAATATTGCAAAACAATTTAATGAATTCGATGAATCAAAACACTTAGAATCATTGGTAAATTACGCTATTTCACAATATTTCTGTGGAAAATTTATTGATTCTTTTTCTTCATTAGAAAGAGCATATCAAATATCAAGCAGAATAATAACAAGTATTATAAAAGACAAAAATACTATAAAGTAAATTTAAAAAAATAAGTAAATTCTTAAAATTCAAAAAAAATTCAATATAAGAGATTTTATAAAAGATAAAATTAAATTAAGATAAATATTATTAGTAATTTTAAAAATTTATCTATAATTTTATAAGTTTGCACATACGTATCCTTTCTAATATAAGTCTGATTGCTTTATCTCTCAACAAAATTAGTAACTGTAGAAACTACTTTAATCAAATTATTGATATTATAGAAAAAGAAAAAAGCATATTTAATAAGATTATATTATTTAAAGAAGTTATTTATATTTTTTTCAGAATTGAATCTCTTAATAATTTTTATGAAGAAAATATAGCTAATAATGATATTTTTAATAAAGATCCAAATACAAAACCAGAACCAAATGAAATAAATTTAATAAAAAATAATAATTCAAATTTTAATAACGAAAAATTAAAAAAAGATTTAAATGAATTAGCTGAAGATGAGCAATTAAGAAAAAATATTTCAAAAACTTTGCTTTCATTACATAAATTTCTTCGTGAAAATGACATAGAAACATGGATTCGCTGTTTGGTAGAAGAATCAACGTATTTTAAGGGAATTAAGGATGTCAATGGATATGTTTTTACTATTATCAATCAATATGCTGCAAATTATTATCAAACTGGAAAAATAGGAGATTTTAAAAATATCTATCAAACTATTATTAATAATTATGGAGAAAGAGCCAAAGATAAAAATAAAGACAAATCTCCTGAAAAAATTTTAATGGAGATGAAATCCAGGATTGAATTAGCTATAGATATTTACAGAAAATTAGTGGAAACTGAAAATGAATTATTTAATTTATTTAATAATAAAAATTCTGAAAGTGGTGGAAAAAACAAAATGATAATAAACGCAATCAATTTAAATAATAATATCGCAAATACAAATAAAGAAAAAGATATTATTATCGATGATAATAAAAATCAATCCAATGATGATGAGATTGTTTTTAAAAATCATGATAAAGATAAAAATAGAACATCAAAATATCAAAATAATAATATCAACATTTATATGAAGGAAAATGAAAACTTAGAAGAAAGAAATTCAAACAAATTTTTAATTAAATTATTTTTCAAACATGCCCTATATCAGTTAAATAGGGATACTAATATAAATCACAAAGATCAAAATTTAATAAATGAAGAAGATCAAACTGAAAAAAATCATATAAATGATCCTGGAGAAGAGTCAAACAATTACATGTCAAGTATTAAATCCCAAATTGAATTAGCTTTGAAATTATTAGAAAATGATGAATTTGATGTCTCCTCCATAAATATTTTTAATATTAATTCGGAAGTTACCAAATCTTTAAGAATTTTGTTTGAAAATATCAAAATGATTAGGAATAAAAAAGAAATGCAAAAAGTATTTAAAAATTGGAAATTAAGAGTATTAGGATACGACAAATTATCTGAGCATATGAAACAGAAATATATTAAAAATAAAGCTTACTTTAAATCATTACTAGAAGAAATTGAAAGAGGTAAATTTGGAGATTATATAATAGTTTTATAATTTTTTTATAAACATTCTGAAAATCCATGAATTAATTAAAAATAAATAACAATATAAATTAATATTATAATAGTTAAAATTTATAGGCGATGAAATTACTAAAATCCATTATTCTTCAAACGGAAAAATTGTACACTACTATCAGATTGATTCTTCAACTTTAACTTTAAAGGTTTATAAAAATCTTTTAGCAAAAAATACAAATTCGAAATTTAAATCTATTAATTTAACTGATGTTAAGGAAATATTATATGGTCAATCCTCAGAAAATTTACTAAAAAGATTTAAAAATTTAGCAAATAAAGAATTTAAAGAGCCTTGGCTTTTTTTGTCTATAATTTTAACTAAGAGAAGTATTGATTTATATTTTGATTCGCAGGAAAAATTAAACAAATGGTTTTATGGATTTAAATATTTGATAGAAGAGAAAAAGTTAAATATAAAAATCAAGACAACATTTGATTTTGTTTTAACTAGGACTAAATTAAGATTAATAAAAGAATTAAGAGAATATAATGAAAACAATAAAGGAAAACAAAATAAATCTATCGAAGTTTTAAATCAATTGAGAGAATATTCATTAATCAACCTATTTGGATTTGATTCTTTGTCTGTTTTAAAAATAATTTTATTATATTATAAAGTGATGAAAGTTTCTGTCTAATTATTTTTTTGTTCCTTATCAAGTTTTTTAAATTAATTAAATGCCATAAACAATTAGAAAATGGTGATTTATTTACTTAAAAAGACTCAATAATATTAATATATTTAATTTTTTAAATAAAAAGATTTAAGTAATTAAAATTTGAAGAAAAAATAATATCAAATTTTTTTAAAAAATCAATCAAAAATCAAATTTGATCTTTAATTTTAATAAAATATAAAAAATCAATTGTAAAATATGATTAGTGATTCGCATTTTTTATTCATTTTTTAAATTTATATTTATGATTTATTAGAAATGTAAAATTAATATAGAAATATAATTAGAGATTTTTGTTTTTCTGAAATTATTTGTTTGTTTATTTTTAACTAATTCATCTCATTTGAACATATTAAAAGTAAATATCAATTAATTCACAGTTATTAAAGAATAATAAATTTTAAAATAAATCGTATACTTATGCAAAAAAATGAAGTTGATGATGAATATGAGAAATCATCGAATAAAAACATCATAATAAATAAAAAAGAATTTATAGAAAAAGTTAAAAGCTTTTCTACAAATAATAAAAATTTAGAAATATATTCAGATAAATCAAAACTAGACAAGAATTTAAATATTCCAAATAATAATGAAGATAATACTGATGCTCTAAAATTGAATAAAAATTATAATAAAATTCATAATTATGACACTTTCCCAAGCAATGAGGTAAAAAATAAGGACTTGGATCATTATAATGTAAATTTAGAATACAATTCACAATCAAAAATCTATTTAAATAATTGTGAAAAAGAATTAATTAATAATAATAATATCTCTAAAAATAAAGGAAATAATAATAAAAGTCAAGTATTAGGGAATAGTGAAAAATCCACTTTAGACTGTTATCTTGATTCAGCAGGATATAATAAATTTCAAATATTTATGATTTTAATTGTTTGTTATATTTTTTTTGTTGACGGCTCAGAAATGATTATAATAAATTTAACTCTTTCTTCAATCCAGAGAGATTGGAAAATTTCAACGATGGAAAGATCCATATTAAGCTCTGCTGTTTTTTTTGGCTTTTTTTTAGGAAGCTTATTTTCAGGATATTTAACAAATAAATATGGAAGGAAAAAACCTACTTTATTAGGTGTTTCTATAATTTGGATTTTTACAACTTTAACTACATTAACCAATAACTTTTATACTTTATTCACTGTAAGATTTTTTGTAGGGGTTGGTATTGGATTTGTGGTTACTTCATTAACTTCTTTAATAACAGAACTAATTCCTACATATTATCGTAGTTTTGTTTTAAACATGCTTTGGATTTTTTATCCGGTTGGGATTATATATATTTGCATAATCTCAATGTTTCATATTAAAGATAAAGAATTTTTAGATTGGAAAAAAATTACTTTAATAAATAGCTATTCTAGTCTTTTAATGGTGATTTTATGTCTATTTCTCTACGAAAGTCCTAGATATCTTCTTCTAAAAAGGAATTATGAAAAAGCTTTTGAAATTTTAAAAAAAATCGGCTACTCGAGAGGTATTGTTTTATCTGAAGATGATAAAGAAAAAATAATATTAGAATCACAAATTTTAGAAGAAGCTAATAAAAATAAAGGTAATTTCGATATAAAAACTTTTACTGAAAAAACTTTTTTAAAAGTTTCAGTATTACTTTCTTATTTATGGTTTATAACAAGCTTGATAAGCTATGGGCTTCTGTATATTTTACCTAAAATTTTCGATAATTTGTCAAATCATAATAAGCTAAATAGTCTTTTACATATGATATATTCGATGCTTATCTTAACATTTTGCCCCTTTTTTAGAGGTATAATTTCTGAAATGAAAAGTTTAGGAAGAAAAAATTCAATGATACTTGGCTTTTCTGGAGCAGGGGTAGCATGTCTATTTTGTATTTTAAATCAATCATACATATCTATAAGTTCTGGTTTACTAAAATTTTTTATAAATACTTCTTTAGGTATTGTGTGTGTATATACCAGTGAAGTATATCCAACTAACATTAGAACTATTGCACTTGGATTTGGAAATAGCATAACTAGATTAGGTGGAATTCTTACTCCGTTTATTTGTGAATTAGTAGAAACCATTATTCCCAAAGGACCATTTTGGTTATTTATTATCGGTTCCCTCACTGGAGTTATTGGTTGTTTAGCATTGCCTTATGAAACGATGGGTATGGTTCTTGATCAAATACCAACCACAGAAAAAACTGAAAAAGAAGAAAACTCGGATTCTAAACAAAATAATAAATATTAAAAAAATGTTTGAGAATTTATAATCAAAGATATAATTATAATTTATAAATTTTTACAATTGTTTGTATATTTTAAGAGCTGGTATTTAAAAATAATTGGAATATATAGATGTTCATTTTTAGAAATTATGAAAAATAAATTTATAAATGAAACCTTTCCTTAATTGAAAGAAAATTTAAAAAGCTCATATAATAAAAAAAATAGAGAATTGAAAAATAAACTTATTTTCATATTACATTATAAAATGAATTTTTTAAAATATCAATCAAGAGAAATAATTAAGATTTTTAAAAAAATTTATTTCTATTAGAAATAAATTTATAATTCCTACAGTTAAATTTATCTTTTTTGAAACCAGAAATTCCTTGATTTAATTCTTTTAAAATATGCCTTCCTGCAGCAGTAAGCTGTTCATTATCTGTCATATAATCATCATCCATTTCCTAAATTTATTTATAATTATATTACATATTAGTAAAAATATCTATTTTTAAAAATTTTAGTTTAATAAAAATTTACAGTGATTTTCAACTGTCTTTGCCATAATTTGGATAGTCCTATTTCAGAATCCTTATAGATATTAAAATATTGAAATTTTCCTTTGTTATCCTCAACTCCATAAAAAGTATCAAAATTCTTTTTAAGTGAAACACATTTTTTCATTTTTATCCCAAGCATCTCATAATATCTGGTGACGTTTCCATTAAAATTAATCTCTGCAATATCAGAAAACTTTCTTTTTAAGCAAAATTTTATTTTTTCTGTTTTGATTCTTTTGTTAATAGGAGGTCTCAAATAATTAATAAGTTTTTCTTTATAAAATTCGTCGTTTCTAAGATAATTTGGTAAAAGTTGATGAGTAATTTGAGAATCTGAATCATAGTCTGAAAAGTCATTTTTTTCCAAACCGAGTTTTTCTACATCATTCAAGTCTTTATCAAAATCATTGAGTTTTATAAATTCTTTAAAAACATGATTTGTATTACATTTTATAGAGGCATTTTCATTCCCAATTTTTTTGGATAAATGCGAATTTTCTATTTTATAATTTTTTTCATTATTTTTAATCAAGATAATTTCCTTTTTAACTTTTTTTTTTAATATATAAGCTTCGAATTTTTCATCAAGAAAATTTTTTGATGTATTAATATTAGGTTTTCGATTATTACTATTAATTTTTAAGTTGCTATTGCTTAGTAATCTGAATGAGTTGTAGTTAGATAAATCTGTACATTCACAATCACTGTTTTCTAAAGAATAATTAGAAGAGATTAATTTACAACAAATTTGACAACGGCTCATTTTTATTGATTCTGAGTTTGATGTTTTTTTAGATGGATCGTCATTAATTTCACTAGAATTTGATCTTGAAGGAGGAGTAAGAGATTTAGAAAATAGATTAAAAATGAATTTTGTTTCATTATCTTTTCTCTTTTTAATATATGAAAATTGAAATTTAGAATTTAGTTTAAAATCATTTTCAATAGATTTCATCTGATGCATTATATTTTTTTTAGAATTAATAGAATTATTATATCTCTTTTCAGATGACTTTTTAAAATTTTTATTTTGAATATTTTCGCTAATTTCTTTCCAAGTGGTCATATTTTCAAACTTTATTTCGGGAAAACTCAGATCATTTAAATTATTCTGTTTTATATTCTCTTTTTCTTCACTTGTTATTATTTCTGGTTTGGTAGTTTTTGAGTTAAAATTATTACCTGCTAAATTTTCATTATTAATTACTATATCACATCCTTTTAGATCTTGTTTATTCTCTAAGATAGTATTATTTATATTAAATTCTGAATTTTTCAAAGTAATTCCTGAATAGATCTTACTAATTTCAGGTATATTTAAAGTTTCAATAGATAAATTTTTTTTTATCAAATTAGAGTTATGCAATTTTTCTTGATCATTAAAATTTTCATTTTGGAAATTACAATTATGATCATTTTTATTATTAAATTTTTTAAAAATTTGATTAAAATCATTATTTGTTGGAAACAAACAATTAATAGGAGTATTTTCAAAATTTTTTAATAAATTATTTTTTTCAGCTACAGCATCATTTTCGATTTGATAATTTGAAGAATTTTTGTTTTTATTTTGTGAAGCAATTGCTTGGAAATTTGAAGTTGCAGTTTCTTCAAAAAAAGAATTATTTGTATAATTTTTATCATCTTTATTTGCAGTTTTAACGATCAAATCATTAAATACTTTGTTTAAACATATATCTTTATTAAAAGGATTTTGAAAAATTATCTTATTTTGTTTATTGTCTTTTTGAATTTCGAAAGGAATATTAATAGGTTCAATATCAGATTTTATTTTTTTTATACTGCTCAACTTTTGTTTTAATACATGTGAGGGCTCTTGTGAAATTATTTCTGTTTTAAATTCAATTTCTTTATCATTTTCAAATTCATTAAAATTTTTGTAATTTTTTTTAATATTTGAAGTAAATGAATTGTTTTCATTCAAGAAATTTATTTTATTTTTATAATTACTAGAATTTATTTTTGTTCCAATATTCGCAGTAATTAAGATATTAGGACTTTTTTCATTTTCAACATTTAATTTACCGTTTAAGATTGAATCTTTCTTAATGTGGATTTTATTTAGATTACAATTTTTCTCTAAATTTTTGAAATTATTATTTTTTGAGAAGATATCAGTAATTTTCACTGTAGTTATTTTTTTTAGTTGAGTAATATTTGGAAGAGGATTTTTAAATAAAGTATTTTTATCATAAATAAAATTATTGAAGAATTTTCTATCAAATTGAAAATTGGAATAAGATTCGTATAATGTTGTTGGATTTTGAGAATGTTTTTTAGTTGATTTGAAAAAATTTTCATTTTTTTGATTTTCTTTAGCTAGAATTTTATTAGATATTTCTTCTTCACCATTCTTAAAACAATTATTTTTGGGATTCATAAAAGGATTCACCAAAGGACTTTGAGGAGTAATTTGAGACTTCTGAACCTTTATATTTTCTTGGTTCTCATAAGGAGAATTAATTTTACTTAAATAATTGGAATTTTCATTACATAAATTTTTTGGTATAATTTCCTTTATAATTTCAATTTTAATTTCTGAATCATAATTTTTAATTAAAGGACTCTTTTCAACAAAATGTTTTTTAAATAGAATATTTGCCTCTCGTTTAAATAAATTGAGTTTCCGGTTTTTAGATACAATATTTGTATTTTCTTCTAAAGTTATTCTTTTGGAATGCATGTGTTATTTGTTTTCTTTGTTATTATAAAGTATTCTTAATTGATTTTAAATATTATATCATTTTTAAGTCAGAGTGAAATTTTAACAACTTCAATCAGTTCTTTGTGATTTTATAATTGTCATTAATTTAATTATAATTTTTAATTATAATTTAATTTGTTTAAAATTTTTTTAAAAATTCAAAGAAATTGACAATTTATTTAAAATATGATTTTGATTCAAAATATTTCTAAGAAATTATATAAATAAAACTTTCTATAATGACCTTATCAATGAATTGTCATAATTTATCGTATTTATGCATAACTTATAAGTATTAAATAAGATCCGAAGAAATTGAATAGATAATTTTTTTTAAAATAATTAAAAAAATTTCAATATAATAAATTTTAAAATTTATAAATAATGTTTTTATGATTAGATAATTGATCAATGGAAGAAAAGCTTAATCCGAAATTCAATAAAAAAGAAAATAAAGATGATAATGAATTTCAAAATATTAACAATAACAGAGATTATAAGTATGGGTTAAAATTTATTTGTAATCAAGTGTTCTAGACAAAATTTTAAAATTCGAAATTGAAGAACCAAAAGTTAGACGTAATGACAGCAAAAATTCTATTAAATCTAGAGATAATGATTCAACCAGTAAAGTTTTATTATTTTTATAAATTTTTTTTTGCAATATTATAAATTATTTTTGTATAGTAAAAAACACTCACCAACTAGAAAATCAATCAATTGACCCACAAGCTAATTATACCAAAGAAGAATTTTCAGCTAAGCAAAAATTTCTTGAAAGTTTATCTAATAATATTGTAAAGAAAAAATCAACAACTATAGTTTCAGGTAACAATAATGATAATAGTAATAATTTTAATGAAACTAATGCTCCAGAAAAGAAAAATATTTTTCATGTTCTTCATAACATGGAAAAAGAATTATATAACTTTAAAAGTTACCAAACAAATAAAAATGGTCTATTGAATAATAAAGATATTAAAAAACCTGATGATTTCGTAAAAATCCACAGTAAATTTAATGAACAAGAAAATTCTAACCAATTTCTAAATACTCTAAATTCGTTAAAAGCTAAATGTATAGAATTATATTATAACGAAAATTTTTGGAACTGCATCAATCCTTTTAGACATGATACTGATCCAACAGAAAGATATTGCTATTATTGTTTGTCTTTAACTTGTTGCTTAATATGGATTATAATTTTTATATTTGCAACACATTCTTCTTAGTCTTTTCAGAATTTCTATAAAAAATTTTTTTACAAAGAAAAAATCAAAATTAATTTGATACTAGGTTAAAAATAAAAAATCGCCTTTTAAAAATCAATGGATTTATAAAAACACGAAAAATTAATATAAATTGTTTTATCTATTCCGAATTTTATTTTTTTTAGGCTCCTAATTAAAACTCAATTTCCTTTAATTATTAAATATTGTGAAAAAATAGAATAATAAAATTTATTCATTTTTAAAAATCATTCAAAACTGATTTACTATTAATTATTATGTTTTTAAAAAAATGCTTCAAATTAGAGTAATTATCAATAATTTTTTTATAATTTATGTATTTTTGTTACTTTTTTTGTTTATTAAATAATTTTAAATTCTTTGTAATAAATTTAAAATATAATTTTTAAAAAAAATTGTCCATATTTCAGAAAATTTAATTTTATTTATTAATGATTGTCAAACTGATTTTATTTCAGTGATTTTTAATAAAAATAATATTTCAAATGAATTTAAATTAATAAAATAAATAATTCTCAAAATTAAAAAAATTAAATAAAATTGCTTTCCCGAATATAAGACTCATAATACTAAAAAAATAAATAAAATTAAAAAAAATTAAGAGAATGCAATTTGAGAATAATAATAGAAATAGCAATCAATATATTAATAATTTAAAGATAAGATATATTACTTGTCTTGATTGTGAATATAGAAGAAGGATTTTCGATTTTAAACCTATTAGGAGACAAAAATGCTTCAATGAAAAATGTATCTCATATAACACAAAATACAATGATATTTATCCTTTTTATCTACAAGACGAAATTAAATGCTATGGAAAATTTCAATGCTCTAGAAAAAATTGTAATCATAAATGGAGTAGCTATTCAACTTGGATTTTTTATTAGCAAAGCTGTTTAAAATGTGGAAAAAATAATCATCCTTATCAATGTAATGAACCTATAGATTACGATAATAAATTCGGATATGGTAATCAAATAAGCCCGAATAAACACGAAATAGACACCTGTGAATATTGCAAAAAAAATGGACAATTATGACTTAAATTAAAAGGAAATGATTTAAAATATTATCCATAATAATTTTATTGTTTTAAATAACAATATTAAAAGACTTTTTAAAAATTTAAATTTTAAATTTAAATTCAATTTATAGTGATTAATTAAAAATTTTTTCATTTTTTACTAATATCTAATTTCTAAATTGTTAATTACTGGAACTTAGAGAAATATTTATTCATGCAAATTCTTTGTGAAAATATACTTATAATACTTACTATATCTGCAAAGTTTTTTTAAAAGAAAATTATAATTCAAATAAAATATTTAGTTATTTAAGAAAAATATTTAAATTTGTTAACTAAAAAATGAGTCAAAACCAAAATGAAATGAATAAAAAATTGATAGATGATCGAAATATTTTTTCGAAAAATATTCCATTATCTAAGCAAAATAAAGATGAAGAACATTCTTTTAAAAATATAAATTCAAATATTGACATTTTATTAGAGCCTAATATAAAGATTAGCAAAACTAATATTTTTTTAGAGTCTAGAGACAATGTTTTTATGGATGTTACTGATAATATTAATCCAAAAAAAGATCTTTATAACTTGAAAACCAGGGAATTGATAAATATAAATAATACCTATCATAATAATACTATATTTAATATCAATAATAAAAATTCTTATAATTTTAATCCAGACATTTATGGCGAAGTAAATATATATGAATTAGGATTGAGTGGAATAAAAGATGATAATATTAGAGATAAATCTGACAAATGCAACAGAATAATAAATAATGAAGATATATTTTATTTAAATCAAGAAAACTCGGAAAAAAAAATTGATAACAATAACAGCGAAATAATTTTGACTGAATTAAAAAGTATAAATTCAACATTTAATTTATGGGGATTGAATTTTGATTTACAAGAATTTCTAAATATAAAAGATGAACATTTTTTGAGGAAATTAATCTTCATCTTAAAAAGTCTTTTAATTCAAAAACAAAACGATGATATAATAAATCTTGAAAGAAGCAGAAGTTTAATTGCTTTAGAATTAGCCAAGAAAAACTTAGAAATACAAATTGAAAAATTAAATAAAAATATTTTGGAAAAAGAAGAAAAACTTAAAAAACAAGTTCAAGAAAAAGAAAAGAAATTTAAAGAAAAAGAAGATGAATTCAAAATTGAAAAATTAAAATTAAGTAATCTTTTGGAATATGAAAGAAATAATAATCAGAAAGCAAAGTTTAAGTTTTCTCAAGTTTTGATTCAAATAAAAAATAAAGAAAAAGAGATAGAAATTTTAAATCAGAAATTAACGAAAATTTTGAATAATACCAATACTGATTCGAATATCAATATAAAAATTCCAAATAGCAATATAAATTCACTATTCTCCAAAAAAGAAAAGGATCTTGATTTTTCAGATTTTTCAGAATTTTTCACCAAAAAACATAATATTTCATCTATGACTGTTTCTAAATATCTTCAACAAAATATTTTTTCAGAGATTTTTAAAAAATCATTTTGTTTTTATGTAAATGTAATATTGGATACAAAAAATGAAATGCGAAATTCTTTAGAAATAAAGAAAAATTTAGCATTAAATTATTATGAAAATTTCAATCTTTTTAATAAGTCAAAAAATCAAGAAAAAATAAACACTGGAGTCGATTTTGACAACTCTATTAATAATTTAGATACTGATGTAAATCTTGATTTTAATTTTAATAAATATAAAAATCTATTAGATGTTAGAAGCACAGATTCTGAAGTTCAAGAAATAAACTCTCTCAAAATAAAAATTAATCAAGATGATATCTTCTTGCCTTCGAAGGTTATTACCAAAGATCAAAATTCCAAATTAAGAGAATTTTCAAGTCATATATTTGATTTAAAATTGGAAGCAAAATCCGAAGCTTTAAAAACAATTGAGATTTTACATGATACAATTTTACAAATTAATCAACAATTATTTTCGCTAGCTTTAAATAAATTAAAACAAAAAGAAAATTTGAAAACAACAATTTTTGGAAATTATGGATTGAAAAAATCCATATTTAGAAATAATGAAGAAGAAGAGATAAAAAAATGCTTTGAAAAAATCATACAAGATAATAAGTTATATTTTATGTATAATTCAAAAAATGCAGAAGCTTTAAAAATTCAGATTTTAGAAAACCTTAAAATTTGTGAGAATTTATATATTTCATTTGAAAATTTAAAAATTTTTGAAAATCCACAAAATTTTGTTAATAAAAATAATCAAAATGAAACAGAAGATTTTCAGCTAGTTTTTTTAAAGAACGAAGTTGAAGATTATTTTGAAAGAGTTTTATTGGATGTAAAAAATCAAGAAAATAAATTTTTAGAGAAATTAGTAAAAGAAAAAATAGCTGGAGAACAAAAAGATGAAATTTTAATATCAATATCAGAAATAAAACATTTTAATGATATATATCAAAAACTTCCCTCTTTGAAAATATTTTTAAATCATAGGGGAAAAACATTAAGTAATAATACTAAGATAACATCGGATAACTATCGTAATGTGTCTTCTTTTGAAACTAAAACATTAGCAAATAAAAGAACGAATAATTATTTGAATGTTTTAGATGAAATGATTGAAGAAAGGAAAAGAGAATTGACCTCATATTTATCGAATAAACAAAAAAGCCTTGATGAGCCGAATAATTTATTTGAAATACCTGAAAAATTCATAACAGATAATATGGAAATTATTGAAAATCAAATAATGAAAGAAGAAATAAAAGATGATGAAAAAGAAAACAATGAGAAAGATTCCATTTTAAATGAATTTAGTTTCAATCAAAATTATTATGGTAATCAAAAAAATAATAAAAGTTTAAATATCACTAATATATTTCATAAAGAAGATAAAAATTTCTTTTACGAAGAAAATCAAGAATTCCCAAAATTGCTAATTAAAAAGCAACCTAGAAGTATTTATGATAAAATTTATGAAAATTTCTCGCTTTATGTTTATTTATGTATTAAATCAAATGAATTATATATAAATTATTTTAAAATGTTTTTGGAAAATGAAAAAATTGAATTAACTAAAAATCTGGATTTTGATTATAATGTCACAAATAAAATGAATCAAGAAAATAGTTCAAATGTAAATCAAAATAAGGATTACTTATATAAAATTAAGGAAAATTCTGAGAATAGAGAGAATAAGTTAGCTTTTTATTATAATTTTCAAAATATGCTTTCTAGTTTAATAGATACAAATAGTAAAGTAATTAAGGAAATTAATGAATCTTTTAATAAAAATTACGAGTTTATATTGGATGGAATAATCGAATATGATAAAAATATATCTCGATTGCAAGATATTAACAATAATTTGAAAAAATCTTTGAATTTTTTGGATGAACGATATGAATCCATTACTACACATTCGTTTAAATAAATTCAAATGAATATTTTTCAAGAAAATTGGATTCAAATTAAGAATTAATTGATTCAAACAGTCAATAATTTTTTTCAAATTTTAAATAATTTAATTTATTTATTGATTTTATTATAAATTAAATATAATTTATTATAATAATTCCTTAAAATATTATTTAATTCATGGTATAATTAAAATTTGGATTTTTCTGATATTTTAAATTTAATAATTCTTAAAATTGTAAAATTTTAAGATTTTGTTAAAAGCAAATTAAATAATTATTAATTAAAGATACATGTAAATAATATATTGGGGATTGGGGATTGGGGATTGGGGATTGGGGATTGGGGATTGGGCCCAATCCCCAATCCCCAATC
>Ga0194116_10002086_pt1 | contig 26569 bp, 31 predicted proteins | sample TA2MahsurfametaG_4_FD_148617 | JGI IMG/M metagenome (GOLD analysis project Ga0194116, IMG submission 148617) | Freshwater microbial communities from Lake Tanganyika, Tanzania - TA2015008 Mahale S9 surface | ecosystem: Environmental > Aquatic > Freshwater > Lake | place: Tanzania: Lake...
CATTTCAGGAAAATGTAAATTTTGAGTATGTTGTATCGTCAAATACAACTGATGAGTTTTAATATGTATCTTTTATTATTCCTACCTAAAAACCCTTCTTATAAGAGAAAAGCAGGAACTGCACGAATATAAAAGTCTGCAAAGTAGACTTTTATCTAAAGTTCAAAAGACTTTGTCTTTTGAACTGAACAAGTCATTATAGGACTCTTACTATTCATTGTTATTATATTATAATATTTTATCTTTAAGCCGTTTTGTCTCATTTTAAATCTTCGGCGGTGTAAATCTTACTAACAAAAGTTTATATAAATTAAATAATTTAACTAATTTATAATCAAAAAAATATTTTTTTTTATATCTATAATATAATGATAAAAGCACATATTATTTTTAATGTGTTTATGTACGCAATTGTAATTGTATATATTCTATACATCAATTTTGCAACGTATTACAATTCAGGTACCAAATTTCTTAACTTTTTAATAAAATTATTTAATAACTGGGTATTTAGACTCATTTTTTTGTTAATTGTTGGATTTTTTGCATTGGATCTATTCCCTTATGGTGGATTTATTTTTGCAATTCTTTTAACAATCGCATTCCTGAATACGAATATGCTTGTATATAAAAATAAAACATCTGAGACATTTATAAATATAGATTATATTAAAGAATTGATAAGAAGTACAGAAAATGAATTAAATTATTTAAAAGTTACACAAGAAAATATACCAAATAAAGAAGATAGAATAAATTTATTGGAAGATAATCTTAGAAATTATAGATTTAAATTATCTTTATTTGGAATAAATTATTAAAAAAATTTATATCTATAATATAATGGTGGAATCACATATTATTTTTAATGTATTTATGTATGCATTAGTATTTGCATATATTCTTTATATAAATTTTGCAACATATTACAATTCAGGTACTAAATTTCTTAACTTTTTAATAAAATTATTTAACAATTGGGTATTTAGACTCATCTTTTTATTAATTGTTGGATTTTTTGCCCTTGATCTATTCCCCTATGGTGGCTTTATTTTTGCAATTCTTTTAACAATCGCATTCCTGAATACGAATATGCTTGTCTATAAAAAAGAAATATCAGAGTCATTTTCAAGTGGTTCTAAAGGTAAAGATGAATATGTAAGAAATGACGATAATATTATGGAACCAATGATAAGTGCTGAATTTCAACAAGAGGAAAATAGAATTAAAAAAAGAAATAAATTATTGGGAGAATGATTATTTTCAAAGATCTTCGGGATTTTATCCAACTTTCTATGAAAAAACTTTAATAAGTATTGATAAAGTGAAAGAATTAAAAATACAATTAGCAAATTTATATTTACAATATTATGTGTAAAATACGTTCTCTAATATTGTTTTTTATATTTGAAATATAAAAATGAATGGAAGAATGTATAATATAATGATATCAATTTTTTGCATTGGCATTATATTTTTTATTTTTATGACCCGATGCAAAGTCTCAAAAATACAATTAAAAATGAAAGATGCATCCCTTATTCTAATCTTTTTTGCCCTTTTGGCATATATTAATGGTCATGAATATTTATTTATACTATTACTACTTTCTTTTTCAATTATTTATTTCACTCCCCAGCATTATTTTGAAAATTATTTGTCAAAATTTCTTGGTAAAAAAGATAAAAAAAAGATATATCAAGATATCTCACAAGAACCACCACAAGAACCACCACAAGAACCAACAATTGAAACAATTGATACAGATATTGAAATTGATGATAATATAACAATTGATGAACAACAAGATGAAACAGAACAACAAGAGCAACAATTACAAAATTAAAATCTTATTGTAATTATATGTTAGACATATTATTACAAGCAATAAATTCAAGCCGATTATTTAATGGAATATCAACTCTAGGGATGCAAATTGGAGGAAGATTTATAACAACTGAAATTCCAAAAAATGTAGAATTACAATTTAATAAACCTTTTTTTAGGCGAATATTTATTTTTTTAATAATGTTTCTTGCATTTAGAGACATAAAATGGGCAATTCTAATAACACTTATATTTATCCTTGCATTTAATTATGTGTTAAACTCTAAAAGTAGAATGTATATTGGACAAATATTTGGCTATGTTCCTGAATCAGAAGATAAAAAAGAGTTAGATATAATTACAATCGAAGATTTGGAAAAAGCAAAAAAAATTATTAAAACCTATAATGATACTTTAGAAAAACAAAAAATATACATGTAATGCGGTCTATTTTAATTTTGAAATTCTTTTCAAAGAATAATGACAGAAAAAACAATTGATTTAAAAACGACTCACAATAGTAGTAATAACTTTATGCGACCCCAATTAAATGAAGATAATATTCCGAGACAAGAATCTATACGTCCTAGATTACTGGAATCAGATATAAATTTACTAGCTAATCCTAAAAAAACTAAAAAATTCACATCAAGTTCTGAAGAAGAGAGCTCTGTTAGTAGTGATGTTAGTACAGAAGTATCCGACGATGATATTGGATTATCTCAAAATCCAGACGAGTTATTAGGTAAAAATTTTGATCCTTTTTCAAAAGAAAATAGTCAAAATGATGATAGTGAAGATGATGATGGAGATGATGATATAAGTGAATCAAGTGGAAGTGGTAGTGATGTTCAAACCGTATCATCATCTTCTTCTGTTCGTAAGCCACCTCAAAAAGCTAAAACATTAGAGGAAATTGCGGTTGAAAAACAAGAGTTATTATATAGGCTGGAGCGCCTAGAGGCAAATGGATTTAAGCCAAGCCGTAAATTCAATATGAGCAGTAATTTAGATGATATTAAATTTGAATATGAACGAATGAAAAAACAAAGAGATGTAGATAAGAGTATTAAATTCCAGAGAAAGATTCTCATGGCGATTACATCTGGTATTGAATTTGTGAATAATAAATTTGATCCACTCAACATAAAATTAGATGGATGGTCTGAATCTATTTATGAAAATCTCCATGAATATGATGATGTTTTTGAGGAACTTCATGAGAAATACAAGTCTAAGGTGAAAATGGCACCTGAAATTAAACTATTAATGATGGTAGGTGGAAGTGCATTTATGTTCCATCTTACAAATACATTATTTAAGAGCAAAATGCCAGGTTTAGACCAAATTTTGCAGCAAAATCCAGAATTAGCTCAAAATGTTAAACAAGCAGCAATGAATACAATGCGCCAGAATGAAGCCAACAGTGGAAATCCAGATCCTCTTTTTGGAATGATGATGAATACAGCTCAAAATATGATGGGACCGAAACCTCCTGCAAATCCACCGGCTCCCTCAAATAATCAAAGAGGACAATTAAGAGGACCAACAGGAGTAGATGATATTTTGAATATGGTAAATCGACCAAAAGTTCCTCCACAAAATGTGCAAAAAGAGGATACAATCAGTAGTGTTTCAACACAAGGTAGTGCAGAGAAGAGGAAAATTAGAATGAAAAAACAACCCACGCGATTGAATTTTCAGTAAATAATCCTGTATCTTATAATGTTAAATAAAATATTTATATCATTAGCATGTTACAGAGATCCTGAAATAACACCCACTATTCGGGATGCATATAATAAAGCAAAAAATAAACATCTTCTTGTTTTCGGAGTTTATGCTCAAATGGCAGAGACTGATGAAAAAATAGACTTAAATTTTATAGAAGATAAAGAACAGGTTAGATTATTAATAAAAGACAATACAAAAGCCCGCGGACCAAGTTATGCAAGATATATAATTTACAATAAATTATATAAAGATGAGCTCTATTATTTACAAATAGATAGTCATACAAGATTTGCCGAAAACTGGGATATTGATCTAATAGAAATGCACTCAAAACTTTCAGCAAATAGTGTAATAAGTACTTATCCTAGAGGATATCAACTTCATCATGATACAAACCTTATAAAAAGTGAAAGAATGAATATTCTTAAATTTAAGAAAATTCGTGATGGTATCCCAATTTTCAATACAACAACAATACCACAAGAAGATAAACCAAAACGAAATTATTTTTGGGCAGCAGGATATAGCTTCTGTTATGGTGCAATTTTTAAAATTATTCCATTTGATCCTCATTTAAAGAATCTTTTTTGGGGGGAGGAGTTTTTAATGTCACTGCGTTTTTTTACAAACAATATTAAAATATATTCCCCAAATCGACATGTAATTTACACATTATGGACGCGTAATTATCGTCATACATTTTGGGAATTAAAGGAGAAAATGAATGGAAAATTTGAAACATATGGTTTTCTAAGTTTTCTGCGTTTATGTAGTATTGCTAATTTTATTCCAGTTAAAGGTGGATTTTTTGAAAAATTAGAGCCAAAATTTAGAGATGAAATTGAAAAATATGGTGTAGGTAATAAAAAGTCAGTTGAAGAATTTTATAATCGAATTGGAATAAAGGAAAATATTAAAAAAGAGGACTATAATAAAATTATCCAAAAAATTTACTTTTCTCTAAAAATAAACTTATAATCATTCATAATAATATTATTATCATGAATATCGAAGGAATACCTTTAGTATTATCAAATTATAACATTGAAGTAACTCCCATCAATTCTTATTTATTTATAATGTTTTTCTTACAAAGATGCCAATTAGTTGGAAATATTATTCGAATTTTTATTCCTGAATGTAAAGATTGCATGAAATATGGAATAAAATATTGTATATTAGAGAGTAATTTTGGAGATTTATTCCGGAAAATACGTGAATTTAAGCAAGAATTCCAGCAAGATGAAATTATTTCTGAAATCATGACTTTTATTAGAGCATCAATTGATAAAAAAACAGATTATCGTAAAATAGAGTATGATTTAAATGAATTAAGAATACAAAACTATATTATGAATTTTACAACTATTAATGATATGATACAAGAAATTGATAAAAATTTTATAAAAGATGAAGAAATAAGTAATTTTAAAAATCAATTTTACAACTTTATCGGTGTAAAAAATATGGAAAAAGAATTAATGAAATTAGATATTAGCTGGATAATATATAAAGAATCTCCTAAAAAGCAAAATGAGGAATTATATAATTTCGTTCAAAATTGGTTTATTTTGTAAATATATTCGTTTTCGGCATAAAAGTATTAATTGCCCTAAATTTTTCATCCTGAAGCTGTTTTTTCTTGCTTTCCTTATTTTGATCCTTAAATTTAAATATTATATCATCAGCTGGTGGCTTTTGAAGCCCTAAATCTAGTGATTTTTTCATTGGGATAGATGTTATTCCACCCATTTTATCGCCCTTATGAGGTATTTTCAAATCAAAAAGTGAGGGTGAAGTATGGGGTTTATTGTCAATTGCTAATCTCTGAAGAGCACCTCTATCATTTTCAATACTAAGCATTGTATTGAAATCATTTTTTCCCCATTCAATTTGTAATGCATTTGGATAAATATATTTTACTTGAAATCCATTATTTTTCAATCTGAAGATAATATATTGAATACAATTTGCAAAATTATAGGTTGGTTTTCCAATGATAAAATCAGGCACAACATAAAGAGAGAAAGGGTCATCACGGACTACACTGGATTGAATTCGATGATAGCATTTTTCAAGTATTTCCTCGTAGATTAGTAGTCTTCCTTTTTCTCTTTCGTGGATGAATTTTTTTATTTCATTAACATTATACATCTATTATTATTCTTATAAGAATAATATATAAAAAAATCCCTATTATATGAAATAAAATGAAGAAAAACCATTTTAAGAAATTATTAATATCAGGCGGTGGCATAAAAGGACTATCAATTTGTGGAGTTCTTGAATGGCTCCAAGAAAATACTAAAATATTGGATTCTATTGAAGAAATTTATGGTAGTAGTATTGGAGCATATATAGGATTTTTTATGGGATTAGGTATTTCATACAAAAATATTGCCCAAATTTTTGAAATTGATTTGAATGAATTATCTGAAATTGACGTAAAACTTTTTTTAGAGGAATTTGGTTTTGATAAAGGTACTAAATTTGAAAATTTATTAAAAGCTACAATTAAAATTCAAGGATTTTCTCCAAAAATGACATTTGAAGAATTCCAAGAAATATCAAAGTATAAATTATTTATATCTGGCACTAATATAAATAAAGGCAGAATTGAATATTTTTCAGTAGATACACACCCAAAAATGGAAGTGGTATTAGCACTTCGTATTTCTGGGAGTTATCCAATTGCATTTACTCCAGTTAAAATAGGAGATGATTTATATGCAGATGGTGCAATAATTTCACCATTACCTTGTGATCTAATTAAAAAAGAAGATAAAAAAAGGACACTTTGCATAGTAAATCATCGTTCAATTAATACAAATAATACTGATACATTACAATCATATATATTATCAATAATATCATGTATTGTGGATAGTTTAACAGATAAAAATGTAGATTGCATGAGACATGTTATACAACTTCAATATCCTTTACATGCGATGGATTTTGGAATATCATTTGAAGAAAAACTTAAAATGGTTGAATATGGAAAAGAGAAAGCACAGGAATGGTGGAAAAAAAATATTTAATTATCATTCAGAAATTTTAGTATATCTCCCGCAGTTCTATTTCCTTCATATTCACTAGGATTACCATTTTTTAAACCTTTTGGATAGTATCGAATCGTTGGAAAACCTCTTATATTTTCTTTTTGAGAAATTTCTTTATATTTATCACCATTAATTTTAAATGCATTACCATTTGCAGCTTTCATAACCTCTAGATACTGAGGCATTGCATCTTTACAATGACCACACCAAGGGGCGTAAAAAAAGATTAAACAAGGCTTTTCATAGTTTAATATTTCTTGAATATTATCTTCATCCTGATCTTCTTTCTCCATAAGAGCTGCTCTCAAACTATCATCTGAATTTTCAAATGATTCTATACGCATCATAGGATAAGGTTGCATCATATTTCCATTTTGAACGGACATAGAATATTGCCGGCGAGGGTAGAATATAGCGAAAAGTATAATTGCTAGAAGAACTAAACAAAAAATAATCCATAAATATGATTGATATCCTCCATTTAAGTTTCCAGATTTTGGTCCTGATTTAGGTACAGATAAACTTTTTCCGCGAGCCATTTTATTAATTAATAGAGATATATTTTTTTTCTAAAAAATATATAATAATGACGACTAAAGATAAATTAGCTGAATTTTTATATCAAGGGCTACATCAAATCCATGAAATTACTGAAAATATAGATTTTGAAAAAACAACTCCATCATTTTTGAAAAATCAATTACCAGATGAAATTGCTAAATCTTATATTAAAATTAAATATTCTAAAAAAGATCCAGAAACAATTGATGAAACCTTCTTCTCATTTCTTAAAGAGAATGAACAATTTTTTTCTGAAATGAAAATTATAAATCTAGAAGGAAATAAAGAACCATTAAAAAATCATTTAGATGAATATTTTAAAATAATGCATTCTAAATATAATGAAGACAAACTATTCTATTTTTATTTTCAATTAGTTCTAATGGAATTATTCTTAAATCAGCATAAAGTTGAATTACCACGAAAAGATTTAAAAGATCAATTGGAAGATATTTTAAAAAATAAGTGCTTACGTCAGAAAAAGGCATTTAAAAAATGTGTTGGTGAAAATTCTGATAAAATAGATGTAATTACAATGAGTAAATTAGGAGAACAAATTGATACACAATGTAAGCCTCAGAGAGAAGAATTAGAGACATGTGTATGGAATAATTTTTCTAAAGGTAAAAAATAGTTGAATTCAGAATAATTAATATGATGAAAAATATCTTCTACTATATTCTTTAAAGTTGATACAAAATCAACACCAAATTGAGGATCCCAATGAATTCCTTTTAACCAAAATTTATTATTTATATCTTCAATAATATCATATTTTGTTAAAAGATATTCATTTTCACTATAGTTTTTGGAGTCAAATTTTGGAATAATAAATTTTTGAATATTACATAAGCAATTCAGCAAATTTTCTTTATTTTCTATATTCACTGGAGCATAATAAGCGGATATTATATTTTCTTTTTTCAAATAAAGAATAAATATATGTTCTTCTTTTAATGTTTCTATTTTATCTTGAACTAAAAAAGGAAAATTTGGTTTTGAATTATATATAAAATTTTTTCCTTGACAAACACTTATTTCTGTTGTGTCATAATATTTTGGATAACAATTGAAAAATTCATTTTCTTCTAATTCTAATATATCCCAGTCTCGTTCCTTCTTTACAATTATAGACGGTGGATAATATTCACAATCCATTAATTTTTTACTTGTTTCTAGTGAATTAAAAAATTCAAAGGGTTTAAAATTACGAAATTCAATGCAGTATTTTCCCGGAATTTTTGATGAACATATTTCAATGTCTTTTCCATAAGTATCCAAATAATATCGCCAGTAGTTTAAATATTGACGATCACCCTGTATTTTATTCATTATTTAAAATTAAGAAACTAAAAAAACAAAAAATTCGCAATTTTTAACCCTAAAGTAACACCTATTCCAGCCACAACTGAAGAAAGAAAAACTAATTTTGTAATTTTTAAATATTTTAATTTTTCTTTCTTTTTTTTATTTTTTAAGGAAGATATATAATAATGTTGTTGCAGTTGTGGCTGCTGCTGCGGTTGCGGCTGCGGTTGCGGTTGTGGTTGTGGCTGCGGTTGTGGCTGCGGTTGTGGCTGCGGTTGTGGCTGCAGTTGTGGTTGCGGTTGTGGTTGCGGTTGTGGTTGCGGTTGTGGTAGATATTGCTGCTGAAATTGTGGCAGTGGTAGAGATTGCTGCTGAATTTGTGGTGGTTTCCAAGTAGGGGCTGGACCAACTGGCATATCTCCAATATCTGCGGATTTATAAGATAATACTTTATTTAATTTACTTCGCAAATCTTCAGAAATTTCAATTTTACCCATATAATTTAGATTTAGAAGAAAAATAATAAAAGAGGATAATTATGAATAAATTATATTTTAATATCCATCATTCAAGTTTGAAAAATTATGAAATTAATAAAGAGTACGAAATAACCGCAATAAAATCTATTGGAAATGGAGGATATGGATATATTTTTCTTACAAACCAACATGAAGTAATAAAAATAATACCAGAAAATCCTGATGAATCAAAAGATAATTATTTTGATTTTACAGAAGAAAATGTTGTACAAAAAATTATTGAAAATAAAAATAATTTTAAAATTAATAACAATAAATACGCTATTGGTAAAATTATTAATAAAGAATTTACTTCACAAGATATTAAAAAAAAATCCAGTTCAATTGAATTTGCAGTAAATATTCCAGGATTAATTCAGTCTGATATTAATTATAGTACAGTTGTTACAAATCGTAAAAAATATAAATTTGCAATGTATCAATCAAATACAATCCTTATAATGCCATATTATATAAGTTTTTATAATTATATAGAATTATTCCCTAATAGAATACAATTTAAATCAGAACAAGTAATTCTTTTTTTCCTAAGTAAGCTGATTCAAAGTATTGATGAATTAATTACTATAAATATTATAAATATTGATATAAAAATAAATAATATAATGTTTGATAAAAAAATGGACATGAAAATAATTGATTTTGGGCTTACAAAATCATATGCAAATTTATATACAAAAATAGAGTCAGACTTTAAATATTATGCTTGGTCTAATAATCCTGAATTTACTTACAATAATCAATTATGTTATATGCTAAGTATTTTTGCATTAGAAATGATTTTTGATAAAAGAGTTACAGATATTCAAAATAATACTGAATCTTTGAAATTAATTTTATATGATTTTATGTTACAATATAATATTTCAGATCAATTCAAAAAATTAATAAAAGAATCAATAAATTATGGTTTTGATTATCTAATGTTTAAAGAAGAAATACACAAAAGAATGCAAGAATATGTTTGGGATGATTTTACAATTCCAAATATATATGATTTACATTTATTAGCTTTTTTGAATTAAAAATTTTAATATATTTTTTATGTCAATTCCACCATGATAATCAGAGGATTCTCTATTCTTATTAATATATCGAATTGTTGGAAATCCATTAATTCCTAAATTATTAGCAATATCTCTATGTTTATCATTGTAATCACAATTAAATGCACCAACCTTTACATTTGATTTTTTAGGTAATACACTACCCAAAGATTCTGCAAATTCAACCATTGTAGGATTACTACAATGAGGACACCAATGGGCATAAAAAATAATAAGTATTGGTTTATTATATTTTGGCTCAATTTTTTTAAGATTTTTTACAACAAAATCGTTCGGTGTCATTTCATCAACATTTGGTGATTTTTTATAAATCAAACTCATATATTATATAATATTAAATAAAAACAGATTTCTGTTTTGTATCAAGAACAAAAAGATCATGGAAAATATATTTTTTATTTAATTTTACGCTTGATGGTATATTATTTAAAAAATCTTTCAAATGAATGCCAAAATCATTCACTAGTATTGTTGTATTTTCTATTTTTAATAAAATTTTTTGACCAAGTGAATTATAACTATCAGCCACTCCTTCTTTTAACATAAAATCTAAATGACGAAATTTTTTGGATTCAATCCATGTTCCTAAATATCCATAATGTGGGACAAAATCCTGATAATTATAAAAACGCCAAAAATTCTTTATTCCAACATAGGGCACTAGTAAGTTGAAATTTTTATTTCCAATTGGAGGCGCATTTGCAGTAATAATATGGATAGATAATTTTTTTTCTTTAACAATATCTTGCATATAAAATCCTAAATATATTCCTATTATATGGGCTAAAACACCACCAAGTGAGTGACCACAAAGGATAATTTCAATTGGTTTTTTATCTTGAATTACTTTTTCAAGATTTTCTGCCAAATCGTTATATAAGCTAATTGCTTCATCTAAGAATCCTTTGTGTAATTCAATATCATGATCATCTTCCATTGGTGTTTTATAGGGATTAAATTGTTTTCCTTTTATAATTTTATTACGCCATTCAATAAATTCTTTTTTCTGTTTTGGCTGAAAAATAGGAAAATTAACTCTGTAAAATTTTATCCCACTTAATGCTTCAAAAAATGTTTTTGTTCCTCTAAATGAAACAAAAATTTTATTCGGCTGCAAATAATATAAATAATATTTAGCTAAATCAGATGAACTTGAATGAATTGGAAGAATAATATTCGAAATATAATGTTTTACATTTTGTATTGTAAGATAGGAATAGGTAATCCAGAAAAATATTTTGTAATATTCGGATAGATTCGGATATTTATTGGCGTGGAGAGCATTTAGAATTTTCTTAAAGTCATTTGGAGTTAATTTATTTTGATAAATTATATTATCATTTACCCATTTTTCGCTTTTCCCGTCAAATATACTTTTCAAAAAATCGATTTTAATTTGTGTATTCATCTTTGTTTTATTCAAAGAAAAAAGTAATCCACTAATTTTTCGTTATAAAACCAATAAAATCCTTGAATTTTTTTTGATTTATCATGGTATTCAATTTTTCTGGTTCTATGGAGAACCATTGGGGCATAAGGTATTCCTTTTTACAAACACCTGGGGTATGATTCATTTTTTCTGCTGTCATCTCAAGAATATTTTTCATATATTTTTTCGGATTTTCATTTTCCTGGATTGGATTTTCTTGAATATTTTTATAAAAAAGATTATTGGCACTATATTGGCGTATATCTTTTGGTGTTATTTGATATTTTTTCAGAAATGTATATACATCATTGTACTGGATATTATTAAAAAGATTTTTCTTTTTCTGATATGTATTTTGTAGATCTTCATAAAGTTTAGAAGGCTTCCTTATTTCACAAAAATTTTCCTCTTTTTTTTTCCCTAAAAATTGAATGTCAATTTTATTATTCGATGGATGAATATGTTTATGATTTATTGTTAGTGCTCCATTTGTATCATACATTTTCTTGTATTTTTCATGCCCAATGCGAAAATTACACTCATTCATAAGTAAAATTGATTTGCATACTTCATCTTTCCCAGAATTTTGCCCGCAATGATGCAATAATTTTTCAACAATTGGAATTATTTTAGGAAAATGAGTGTATTTTTCTTCTTCCTTTTTTTTCTTATATTCCTTTGTATAAAAATATTGTTTTCTGCCGCGGCTATCAATAACATATGCATATATTTTGTTATTCAATGGTGGATCAAAAAGAACTGCTTGTGGAAATCCCATGGCTACTTTTTTTACTGTTTCTGGTAATTCATTTTCTCCAATAAATTCTTTTTTAGAATTGAAGAAATTAGATTTTTTTTGTTTGAGATTATTTATTTGATAATAAATTTTCATTATTATTATCAAATATATTTTATTATTGGAATAGGTAATATCCATGATATCCAATTGAAGCGAACCCTAAAATTAATAATGATTCAAAATATTTACGAGACGTATTTTTTCCATTATAACCTACCCAAACTAATAGTGGAGCAATAATTACAATATGAAGTACATATATCCAGTAACTTTTACCAGCTTTAACTTTGGAATAAACTTTATATAATTGGTAAAAAAATAAAATAATTCCTAAATAAAGTAATAAAGTAAATAACCAATTCGAAACTTTATCTCTTCTTATACCAACATATAGAAAAAGTCCTCCAAATATAATAATATGAATTAGACTAATTATATTATGAGAATTCATATTATAATAAGATAAAATTATAATTTTGTCTTATTATAATATGGAACGGATTGGCGTTATTTTAGCTGGCGGATTAGGAAAACGTATGAATTCTCATTTACCTAAACCAGCTCATAAAATTGGGGAATATTCAATGCTTCAACACGTTATTCATAAAATGGATAATATAAACATAACTAAAATTTATATTGTTTTTGGTCAAAAAGGAGATCTTTTGAAAGAAAGTGTAAAACCAAATAATAAAATTATTTGGGTTCATCAAGATCCACAATTGGGAACAGGACATGCATTACAAGTTGCTTTTGAAAAAATAAAAGAAAATCATAGTTCAGGTGAAATATTAGTATGCAATGGAGATGCACCATTTATTCGAGAAGAAACAATGTCAAAAATGTTTAATATAAAAAATTGTGCATTATTGGCATGTTTTGTAAAAAATCCACATGGTTATGGAAGAATTCTTAGAAATGAAAATAATGAATTTTTAAATATAGTTGAAGAGAAAGATGCAAATGAAGAACAAAGAAAAATACAATATATAAATGCTGGTTTATATTGCTTTACTTTTGATTCACTTAACCAAAATTTGCATACATTAAATAATAATAATGCACAAAATGAATATTATTTAACAGATTTACCACCAAAAGTTGGTGATGTAAAAATTATAGAAATAAATGATGAAGATGAAATTTATAATATAAATAGCAGAGAACAATTAGAATATGCTGAAAAAATAATGCATAAATTTATTTAGATTTATTATGAAATTTTTTATGTTTTTGTTGTTCTTGTTTGGGTTGTTCTTGTTTGGGTTGTTCTAATTGTTTTTGTGGAACAGATAAAGAATTTTGTGATGATTGTTGAGGATTATTTGATTGAGGATTATTTGATTGAGGTTTATGATTTTTTTTTAACCATTTCTTTTTTTTATCACTCTGAGGTTGAGCCGATTGTGAAGGTTGGGGTTGAGGCTGAGGTTTTTTCTTATAATTTGCAAAAAAATCATCTCTCATTTTTTGATATGGAAATTCATAATCTTTCGCAACAAATCGGAATTGTTCTTGATTTATTATTTTTCGATTTCGATTATTCTTTTCAGGCTTTCTATGATTTACAAAATCATCCAAATGTTCATCTGGTATATAATAAGTACCAACTTTATCTGGAAAAAATCCCATTATAAATGCATTCCACATCATATTAAGTGCAATATTTCGGTCAATATCTCCTAGTTTATTAGGGGGCCACCATGGTGTATTATTAACATCAATTATATATATTTTACCATCATCATCTGACCTTAAAATGTCAATTTCACCATATTCTAATCCAATTCTTCTACAATACATTATTATATCTTGACATTCTTGTTCGCTAAGATGTGCCTTTGCTGGTACAATATCCATTGATTTATTTTTAGAAGTAAAACGCAATCCTTTATTTCGTGTTTTAAAGAAAGTAAAAGGAATCATATTTTTAAAAATAGGTACCCTGAGCTCATATAAAGTACCAGAATCAGATTTACTGGAATAGTTTATAATTTTTTGATAGCAATGATCATGGAAAACTTCATCAGCATTGATTGGACATTTTAGAAAAAAACAGGATTTTGTGCCATTTCCGTTGTGTTTTGCAATGCAATATCCATTAAATGTTCTAGGATTAATTTTAAATGAATATCCAAAATGTTCTTCCATTGATTTCGCCACGAAATCTTTAGATGTATCTTTTAAAAAGAAATTAATAAATTTTAGATTTTTACTAAAATCAAACATTTTATCAGTTTTTTTATCTAGTTTAATTTGAGAATCCCAAAACCATCCAATGTTAGAATTTGATTCAAATTTATTTATAAAATTAGCACCTGCTTTTCTTAACATAAAATATGCAGTTGCTTTTTCAAAATGAGGATAATTACCATATATATATATTTTAAGAGGAGGAACATTTTTTTTCTGCAAGTATGAAGCTTCATCGCCAAAATAAGAAAAATCAACTGCTTCTCTTGGATTTTCCAATTCATAAACATCTGGATTATCTTGGCGAAGCATATTTCTTATTTTTTCCATTTCTGCACTTTTATTCATAATTTAATAAAATTAAATTTTATAAATAAAAAAACGAGTCATCTAAAGTAACGTAAAAATTACAAAATTATTTTAATTATAAAAATAATGAAATTTTCTTATGTTAGTATTCTTTCAACTGATAGTTATTTATTTGGAGCACTTACTTTATGGAAATCTTTATTGGATACAAAACCAAAATATCCATTTCATTTACTTATCACGCCAAATTTATCTAGAGAAACAATGGAATTACTGGAAGCCAGTAAAATGAAATTAATTAAAATAACACCCATAAAAAATCCAATCTTAAATGATCCAAATGATCGTCGCTATTATAACTATTCTAAATTAAATATGTGGAATTTAGTAGAATTTGAGAAAATTGTATATTTAGATGCAGATATGATTGTACTTCATAATATAGATGAACTCTTTGAAAAAAAGAATATGTCATCAACAAATAGTGGTGGATGGCTTCCTGATAAAAAAGACTGGAAAGAAATGAACTCAGGAATGATTGTTTTAGAGCCAAGTGCTACTCTTTTTGAGCATATGAAATCTCAGGTTGGATTAATTGAGAAAGAACAAGGAAAAGGTGATCAAGCATTTTTGCATCAATATTATCATGATTGGTCTGAAAAGAAAGAGCTACATTTGTCTCATATTTATAATATTTTTGATATTCATTTAAAAGGATATAAAAAGCATTTTGGATATTACTTAGATACAAATATACAAACTGACAATAAAAAATATGATGAGAAGAGAGTGAAAATTGTGCATTTTATTGGGCAAAAGAAGCCATGGCATTTAATAGAGGAAATTAAGACTAAAACTGACCCAGATGAAGAATGGCAGGCTAAAAAATTATGGGTGAAATACTACAAAGATGTTAAAAAACAATTACGAGAAAGCATCAGCTTAAAAAAATAATTATTCTATAAAAATATAATGTCGACTCAATCCAGAGATTATTTTTATGACAGATGTGTGCATATGACTACCGATGATATTGTAGATATTATAATACAAATGGACAACGGTTTATACGATGAAGCATTAGAAGCTCATGAATGGTTTAATAAATTAACTATATTACGTGAGGAATTAATTGAAATATTACTGAAAAGATATCGGGAGTATTATTTATTTGCCGATAGAAAAAATAAATCACTGGATAGAGCATATAATACTTACTTGAAACATTATATTAAAATGATTGTTTAAGAAAAATTGATGCAAAAAATAATAAATTTTTTGTAAAATATCTTAAACAATGAAGTTTCTACAAAAATTTTTATTTTTTACGATGATTCGTACCTTTTTTCACGACCTTCCAGAATTGAGGCGTCTGATTCATTTTAGACACCCTGAAACAGAAGAACATGTTAAATTGGGTAGGGATTTGTTTGGAGAACTGATACAGTCCGGTGGAATATTTGGGATGAATCAGATGGTCAGAAATCGATTTCTGACCATATTATTTTATCGACCTCTTCTTCGACGTCTAATTGGTAATTTTCATACGAGAAATCGGATGATTGCTGCAAGAATTCTCGCTCATATTGTGGATTTATTATTAGCACCAGTTGTAACATCGAAATCTCTACTTTTTTATACGCCAACGAATCAGATCATCGAAATATCTAAGATGAGAATTTTAGTAAATCAGCCACTAGTCACAACACGTTGGGTTAAATACAGTGATAACTTTCATATTTCTTTTTTTTCTCCATTTAATTACAAAATTGATGGACGAATTGAAATTTTGTCTCGTTCATATTTAATAGAATTTAAGGAAATCAGCTCTAAGGAATTCATTTCATGGGCTCTCTTAGCAAAAATTCTAATGGATATTGAAGACCGAAAAATGTTTAGTTTCTACCCAATGTACCCAACTCTATCAATTATTCAATTTATTGATTCAATGTCAGATTCAGAAATTCTAAATTTATTTGCAAGCCATGAATTTTCAACAATTTTCAGAAAATACATAATTTTCTTCACCAAACAACAACAACTTCGTGACATAGAGGCAGTTAAAATTCGGTCGAATCAGATTGTCCTAGACATACTTGATTCTGCTATGATTTTGATTAATATTCGTGCAAAAGAGAAGAGACAAATGATGTTTGAAGAAGGAGTTATACAATTTTTTCTTGAAATTTTGTGTTCAGAACGTTTGAAAATGGAGGAAATTCAAGAGGATCAGACATTCTTTCAGCAAATCAAACCGAAAGAAAAGCCTATTCAGGATATATTTGATATTCCACTTGTTAGAATCAATCAATTAAAAAACATACTTAGTGGATTATTGAAGAACCATAGTCTTGGAATCGATTTGAATGAACTGACATTCTTGGTTATTTGGACTGCAAATTTCAATGTTGAGTTGGGAAGACAGCTATTGGTTAAAGAAAGAAAACCTTGGCTTCGCTCATCTTGGAGATCTAAGAGAGTTATGAATTCGGGATCACCAGTGATGATACTATTTTTTGCGGTGAAATATGATGGACAATTGTTGAAAAACATTTTGTCCTGGTTTTCTTATCAAAATTAGAAGAAGACCTTAATATTCTTATAATATAAAAAATGATTTTAAATTAGTATAAAATTTTATTACATTAATTGAACAAAAATGAATAGTCCAAAATTAATCCAACAACTTGAAATTTTTTTTCAAGTTTGTGTCCAAACCAACTTGTTCGAGGATTTTCCAAAAATTAAGGATTACGTTTCTAGTAATAGATTATTACCATTGCTAGAAACAATTAAAAAAATTGGAATTCACGCAAGTGACCCTGGTGAGGTATTAAAGACTCTACAAATACCAGAAGCTCAGATGGAAATTGTTAAACAAATGGTTTTGAAGACAGTCGAAGCTTCTTGCCTAGGTCTAATTTGCAAATCAAAACAAAAGCCAGATGATTCTATTAACGAGAAAGCTATCATCCATATTATTCGCGAAATTGAAGCTGGATATTATTGGTCAGTAGTTGCCCATTCTATGGCTCAATTTGAGATTCAATGTGACGAAGTAACCGTCAAACGCACTTTTTTTGAGCAGAAAATGCTTGAATTGGTGACATTTTCAAAATAAAATTGGAACTTAAAACATTTCCACCTATTATAATAAAAAATGAGTTTATTGGAGAAAAATGAAAATATGGTGAATTATTATTTTTTCAGAAGTGTCCTGAAAGACGAAGAAATCGAAGAAATCCATAAAATTGCCGCCGCTATTGATCCAATTGATGGAAATATTAGTGGTGAAATTGATAAATCATATCGCCGCAGTAAAATCAAATGGCTGGAAAATAATGACCAAACCCGGCATATTTATACCAGATTAACCCAATTGATGAAAACCGCCAATAAAGAAATGTGGGGCTTTCATATTACAACAATGGAGGACAGCCTGCAATATACGGAGTATAATGCAGAAGAACAAGGGCACTATGATTGGCATATGGATTTCGGCGGGTATAATAGTAGCACACGGAAATTATCCATGGTTGTTCAATTGTCGGACCCAGCCGAATATGAGGGTGGAACATTGGAATTTATGATTAATCGCAGCATATTGGAGGCACCGAAGGACAAGGGAACTGTTATATTTTTTCCTTCATATTTGACACATAGGGTCACGGAACTCACCAAGGGTAAAAGAAATTCGCTGGTTTGCTGGTTTCATGGACCTACTTTTGTTTAAACAAAAGTAGGGTATGTTTTAATTTTGCTTTGCAAAATTAAAGCTCCTACTTTTGTGTAAATAAATGTAGGATATGTTTTTATTTTGCAAAGCTAAATTAAAACTCCTACTTTTGTGTATATAAATGTAGGATATGTTTTTATAAAAAAAATTGATGGTTAAAATTTGCTAATTTTTAGAATCTTTGTCTGAAAATGAACGGATTACCAACACACGCCTTATTGGCATTTTTTTTCATGACTCAAATCATGGAAAGAAAATTTGTTTTTTTGGTCTACCATAATGGTAGGCTTCATTTTGCACAAATTCATGAATCTTGCTTACAACAAGTTTATGATATTTTGCAACAACTACCACCTGGACAGTCTCCTACTTCAGTCCAACTTCTTCAAGTTCTTGATTGTGTCAAAGCTTTTTTGCCACAATTATCTTTCAATATTGAAGGAGATTTGGTCTTGGTTGATTGGAAGGATGTAATCTTTGCCGGAGAACCCGGAAAAAGAAGAACGTTGAAGGTAAGACTGTTAGATGGTCGGGAAGTTTATGCAAAATATGTCGGCAATCGAGATGAATTATTTATCTTTGAGGTTATTGGAACTGATGAAGTTGTTGAACTCCCTTTGCAGAATATTCTGGATCATACCCAACCATCATCCGATGTTTTGGAAAAGTACAAGCTTGATCTTGCTGCCAAAAAAGCTGCAGAACTTGCTTCACAAAGAGATTTTGAAAATAGAAAAGCGAAAGCTCCTTTTTTACAATTTCCCATGGCATTGCCAAGAGAAAATGGATATCATGTTTCATATCCTTTTTTGGAGCGCGGAGATCTTCTTGTTTTATTTCTCCTTTGTCAAAGGTTTGGATTTCAGTTGGGAAACAATTATCCCTTCAACAATCTTCTCATTCGCTTTCAAGCATGTGGTCCTCAAGAAAAATTCTTTCACGAGGTTCCACAACTCACGGAAAGTGAAAATGAAGCCTTCAAAGTCTTTGAGAGAACATACATGGAGAATTTCATGGGAAATGTCATGGAAAGCGGCGTTCTGCGCTGCAGCAAATTGACTGTTCAAGAAGTTTTTTTAGCACAGTTTAAAATTGCAAAACGTTTCAAAGTTTATTCCCAATGTGCCCTAAATCTTCCTTCCGAGTACTTCACAAATCCTGAACCAGAAGTTGTACTTCAAAGAGGTGAAAATAACTCGATTCCTCATTCTTCTCTTGTAATAGATAAGTAAGCCAATTCTAGTTGAAAATGCAAAATTTATAATTCACCCCTTCATCTTCGTATAAGAATTCAAATTTTTTAGAATCAGCGCCAACATATTCCCCCCAATCCCCAACTATTTCCATATCAATTTGCGTCTTGAACGCCTCCAAATTCTCTTCCAAAATCCCCTCGCCTCCAAAACTGTTCTTATATCCCAATATCGCCTTATCTGTTGGCACCAATCCCATCTCTTTCCGCGCATTCATAATTGACCTGCAAATCCGCCTGATTTGGTATTTCTTCTCCAATTCTGCATTCCACGTCAAATCACTCACAATAAGGAGTCCATCGCCCGCATAAAATTGGGAGTAAAACCCCTTTTCAATCCTATCCACATCCAATACATCCACCACTGTAATATCCTCTTCACCCACAATTTCCAATATTTTCGCGACATCATCACCCAAATCTTTCACTCTCTGTATAACCGCCTTTGCGTCTTTCTTGAATTTCCTGCCTATACTGGCTTGATTTATTTGAACACCTTTCTTCACAAATAATCGGTAATCATTACTAATTACCAATTCCTCAATATTGCATTCTTTCTCCAATGTCTCCCGAATATTCTTCAAAAAGCCCACTAGCCCAGCATTCTCCAAATATATCGTCTGTTTTAAAACGGGCTTCTTCGCCGATTTCAACACTGCCGATCTTATTTCACCCCTCGCGTCAATAATTTTCTCAATTAAATTTATCCCATCCTGACCCACTAATTTCTGATCATAATTATTCCAAATATTAATCGGTAATCTCTTCAAATGAACACTTCCTGTATTAGTTGGTTCCAACTTCAAATAAATATGATCCGCCATAAAGGGCGCAAATGGTGCAATCATTATGGCGAAATTTAGCAAACAATAATGCACCGTATTCAGGGAATCCAGGGCATCCTTCTCCGTTAGCTGACTTTTCAGCCGACTCTTGTTCATATTCAAATATGTCCGGCTCAATTGCCCAATAAATTTCTCAATCCTATTCACAATATTACCCAAATAAAATGTGTCCATTTCCCGGTGAATATTGGTAATAAATTCCTGCAAATAGTTGAGCATCATAATATCCATCAAATTCTCCATTATAATATTCCTCCTGAAATCGTAATATTCAAACCGCCGCTTAAATTTCTGTCCAAATTTCTGCTCAAATAATGGAATCATTTGTTGCAAAAATGTCAGCGTATTAAATGCAAATTGGTGAATCGTTTTAACAATCTCAGCAACCCCGGATTCCTTAAATTTAATCGCCTCTCCTTTCACAATTGGTGTGCCAATCAAATAGAGTCTCAGGGCGTCTGCCCCATATTTGTCCAATATTTCCATCGGGTCCGGGTAATTCTTCTTCGATTTACTCATTTTCTCGCCATCTTCCGCCAAAACTAGCCCATTTACAATCACATTTTTAAATGGGGCTTTATCAAATATTGCGGTCCCAATCACCATCAATGTGTAAAACCATCCTCTGGTCTGGTCAATTCCTTCAGCGATAAAATCGGCGGGGTAATTGAATGCTTTGTAGGTTACATAGGGATAATTTTGTGAGGCAAATGGTAGGCTTCCTGACTCAAACCAACAATCAAAAACCTCTTCAATACGCCTATATTCTTTGCCATTTTGGTGAATAACAATTTGGTCAATATGATGGCGATGAATATCCTTAATAGTTCCAACTGGAAACCCTGCAAGTTCCTCCAATTGTTTATAACTATTCACACAAATTGTATCACCATCTGCCGATTTCCAAATCGGAATTGGAGTTCCCCAATAGCGATTCCTGCTAACACACCAATCTTTTGCCTCTTCCAGCCAATTGCCGAACCGCCCCATCTTAATATGGTCCGGAACCCAGTTTGTTTCCTCACGATTGTTGCGAATAATTTGTTCCTTTATTTTCTCAACATTAATAAAAGTGCATGGCACAATGCGATACATCAATGGCTGATTAGATCGCCAGCAAAATGGATAATCATGTGCTTCATACTTCAAATCCCACACATGCCCTCTTTCCTTCAAATTCTTGATGATAACTTTGTCCGCCTCTTTAAAAAATAGCCCTTTCACAAAATCAACCTCTGCAGTGAAATGCCCATTGGCGTCAAATGGGCATGGTGGTTCCACCAGTTTGTTGATAATTCCCTGTTCCAAACAAACTCGGTAATCATCTTCGCCAAATGCGGGCGCCTGATGCACAATTCCAGTGCCATTGTCTTCCTTGATATAGCAATCTCCAACAACTTTGTAAGCAACGCCACCGTATTTTTCCACAAAAAAAGGATACAGGGGATCATATTCCATCCCAATCAGCGCAGCCCCAGTCATTTTTTCCGTAATACAAGCGCGGTCAAATCCGTATTTCTCCAATTGGGATTCCAATAAGTAATAATATTCTCCGTCTTTCTCTACTTTCACGTAGTTCAATTGTGGATGAACACACAGCGCCAAATTAGAGGGTAATGTCCAGGGTGTTGTTGTCCAAATAAGGAAAAACCCTTCCTTAGCCTTGAATTTTACGACAATGCTGGGGTCACTTATTTTACGATAATTCGACTTACTTTCAAAATTCGACAATGGGGTAGCACAACCCGTGGAATAGGGCATAACTTTTACACCTTCATATACCAATCCATTTGACCACATTTTATAAAAAATATACCAAACTGCATTCATATAATATAAATCCATTGTTTTCACATTTTTATCCATATCAACCCATCGCCCAATACGCTCAATTGTTTTCTTCCATTGGTCCGAATACATCATAACAATAGACCGGCATTCCTCATTATATTTATAAATTCCTAATTTCATAATATCTTCCTTCGTTTTAATTCCCAATTTCTTCTCAATTTCAAATTCAATAGGTAATCCATGCACGTCCCAGCACCATTTTCTGGGTACGTAATATCCCATCATTGACTTATAACGGGGGAATATGTCTTTCAAAATAGATGCAACAATATGTCCATAATGAGGCAGCCCAGTTGCAAAAGGTGGTCCATCAAAATAAGTAAACATCTTATTATTTCTGTTGCGTTCCTGTTGTTTTTCGAAAGTCTTATTTATTTTCCATCTCTGTAGAATGTTTGATTCGATTTTGGAATATGGGTAACTCATTTTTCATTGTGGATAGAATGTAAGATTCTTTTAAGTTGAAAAAAAATAGTTTATAAATTTAATATTAGACTTCAAATCAAAAATAAAAAAATATAATTCTAGTATTTTTTATTTTGTAAGGTTAAAAATTTATAAAAAATATAATCTTATAGATTTTGAGAAAATGGATATATCATTGATAATTGATGTAATAATTTATAAAAAAATAGATGCAAAATTTTAATAATATCTTAAAATTAACAACACAAAATGACGCCAAAAGAACAGAAGATTTGGAATCAAGAATTTAGAAGAGTATGTGGCTACACAGTTGGTAAGCCTCTTAACAACAAGCAAGGCAAACCAATCCAATATCCTCCTCAATACATTCAGGATTATATCATCCAAAAATCACGCGGTGAGCAATTACCACTTTCGGATGAAAAAATTTCAGACCTGATTTTAGAAGCACTTAGTCAGGATCAAATCAAATTTTTAAATAAAAAGCTAAAGGAGTGCGAGGATGAAATGCTCAGGCATAAATACAAGCTTTCAATTTCAGTACCTAATTCAATTGATTTTTTGTATTTCCAAGAAGAAATTGTTAAAATGCAAAAAAGGATTGATGAAATCAAAACGAAACTTGGAATGACAATTTGAATAAAAAATTAAAAAATTGATTGTTAAATTAAGGTTATTTTTCATAATATTACACACAACACAAAAATGAGTATTTGGATTTGTTTTTTTTTTATGATTTTTGCAAACTTTTTCTACGGAACACTTATATATGACAATCTTCCGTATTTTTTTCGAGAAAAATGGAATCTTCTTCCATTTTTCTTATTTATGATGATAATATCTACCTTTATGGAATATATTGTTGTTCGAAATTATCCAGGAAGTGAAATAGAAGCTTTTTCAACTGCATTTATTTCATGTGGAACTGCACTTCTTCTTTTTTGGTATGTTTCTTTTATGAAAGAATATGACCGTCTAAATGGACACTCACACTATGACTAATCTTTCAAGTCGGCGTAAATTATAATTATATCTAATAATAGGAATAATTCACCAAATCGTAATTTATACCATTATTTAACTAATTTTAATAAAATCATTTTTATTCATTTCATCTATTAAATCAGCATAAATCTTATCTAATTCTTGATTACTATTTTTTCTTTTACTTTTATTTACTAAATTTAATTTTCCAATTTCAAGTAAATTACTCAGCTCATCCTGTTTGTCAAAAATATCTTCGTATTTTACGCAATATATTTTATAATTTCTTTCTTTATTTGGTTTTGCATAATTATCATAAAATTCTCTTACTTTATATAAATCTTGACCAGAACTCAAAACATCATTTAATTTAATATTTTTATCAATTTGAATATGTCGTAAATGTAGTGGCATATGAAATTTGCTTTGAACAGAAAAGCTAGGATTTCTGTAGATAAATATAACATAATAATTTTTTAAATTATTTTCAGGAATGGGCACTTTATTAAACCATTCACAATAAGTTTTGCCACCTTTTTCCTTTCCAATATACGTTAATTTTTCAGGTGGATTTCTACTGTGTATATGTTTTACTTTTCCATATTTACCTAATGCTTTACATAACATTTTTGAACCTGAACCACCATAAGAACATACATAAAATATCTTTTTACTCATATAATTATATAGAAAATTACTAAATCAAAAAGATAATAATGCTGGAATAATTATTAAATTATCCGCAATAGTAAAATCAAAATTACTTGTATTACAACCAAACATTGGTAATTTATAATTTTTGGTAATTATAACCATATTATCTTTTATAAAAATATCATTCCATTTTTTACTTTTTGAAATATATTTTTTTATTGGACCCTCCCATAAATTATATTGTATTGGAGAAAATGTAGCAATACTCAGATATTTAATTTTAGGATTTTTATAAAAATAAAAACCTTCTGTTTTGTATTGTTCATTACCTATGTATGAAATATGTTCATTATGTGCAAAATATAAATAAATATTATTTTTATTTTTTTGTAAAATAATATCATTTATAATTAGTGAATTACATTCATTGCGAACTAAACCGGTCGGATTCGTTAAATATATATTTTTATATTTATCAATAATATTTTTTAATTTTATATTTACACTATTGTATAATTTATCAAATTTAACAATTTGTATATCTATTCCATAAAATTTTACTTTTGGAACTAGTTTATTAAATTTTTTAGTTATTTTCAAATGTTGAATTGTTTTATTTGCTTGAAACATCATAGATGGATAAAATTCTGTTTGACAATTATTTTTATTATTAAGATTCGCAATATATGGTTCTAATGTCTCACAAAAAATGTTAAATATTTCGCTATTTTATATCTATATTTCCATGATGTAAGCTCACCATGTGTATTTTCTCCAATTCCAATCAGATTATAATTTTTACAATTTTTTAATAATTTATTCATAATAATATATATATGAACATTTCAAATTTTATTTGGAATTTCTTTCAAGAAATCATCCAGCACTCCGACAATAACCCCACAAAATTTTCAGTCTTGTCATATGCTTATTTTCAGATGCTTTATAATTTCGGCACACTTTTTGAGAAAAATGGCGTTCAAAGTCTAGACCGTGTCACCCCTCTTAAAAACCGAAAAGAAATTAAGGCTAGTATAGCTGCCTCTCCAAAAGCCACCCGTTGCGATTTATTGGCAACTTATTTATATATTGGGCATAACGCATTTTTAGCGAAATTATATCAAGATGTAACACAACTTACTGCGTTAGATTATGGTGTAAAACTCATGCCAATTCCTATAAATTTTCTTAAATATCTTGTAGAATATTCCCAATCACACCTTTCTGGGAAAACTTTAGAGTTAGAGCGTGCTGGGTTCGCCACCAAAAACACAACTGGGCTACCCGCAGATTATACTGGCACCAATTTCACGCCCACTGCAAACCCAAAATGGGAACAACTTATTGTGCCCACTGGCGTAGTCAAAGGCACCAATAATTTGCCCCTTATTGTCCAATCAAATCCTGCCTCCTTTAAAGTGCAGAATTTTCTTGGGATAAATTTTTACAAAAACGCCGGCTTTGCGGTCACCCCTACGAAAAATATAATCAATCTCGCCGCAAAAATATCTACAACTTGGGAGAATGGTTTGAAAACCCAAATGGACCTTTTGCTGGATGTGTATAAAAATTTAGATGACCATAAAAAAATAATTGCCGAGTTTTTCGCCGGTTCCTCTAAAAAAGCCCTACCACCCCCCGGTTTTTTTATCATTATTGCCATGCAATTATCCCAAAAATACAAACAATCCATGATGAATGACCTGAAAATGTATTTCAGCTTAGCAGCAGGTCTATTTGATGCTTGTGTTAGTGCATGGTATTATAAATCTACTTATAATCAAGCACGTCCAATAAACCTTATCCGTAACTACTACGCCAATCAAACTCTTACATCTTGGACACCTCTTAGTACCACTAGCCCTGCTCCAATCCAAGGAAAACAATGGCTGCCCTATCAAAATTTTAATTTTGTTACTCCGCCATTCCCCGATGTAGCCAGTGGGCATACAACATTTTCCACGGTCGCCGCAAAATTACTGAATTGGTGGTT
>Ga0194116_10002087_pt1 | contig 26553 bp, 25 predicted proteins | sample TA2MahsurfametaG_4_FD_148617 | JGI IMG/M metagenome (GOLD analysis project Ga0194116, IMG submission 148617) | Freshwater microbial communities from Lake Tanganyika, Tanzania - TA2015008 Mahale S9 surface | ecosystem: Environmental > Aquatic > Freshwater > Lake | place: Tanzania: Lake...
GATGTAGGCCGAGACGTCACCGGCCTGGGTCTCGATGACCGGCAGCGCCGTCAGCGAGCCCGCCTTCATCGCGTCCGACATCTTGGCGGCGCGCTCGAGCAGGCGGCTGTGCAGATAGAACACGTCGCCGGGGAAGGCCTCGCGGCCAGGCGGGCGGCGCAGCAGCAGCGACATCTGGCGGTAGGCGACGGCCTGCTTCGACAGGTCGTCGTACACGATCACGGCATGCATGCCGTTGTCGCGGAAGTACTCGCCCATCGCGCAGCCCGTGTAGGGCGCGAGAAACTGAAGCGGCGCGGGATCCGAGGCGGTCGCGGCGACGATGATCGAGTACTCGAGCGCGCCGTAGTCCTCGAGCGTCTTGACGATGCGCGCGACCGTGGAGCGCTTCTGCCCGACGCAGACATAGATGCAGTAGAGCTTCTTGGACTCGTCGGTGCCGGCGTTGACGCCCTTCTGGTTGAGGAAGGCGTCGATCGCGACGGCGGTCTTGCCGGTCTGGCGGTCGCCGATGATCAGCTCTCGCTGGCCGCGGCCGACGGGCACCAAGGCGTCGATCGCCTTGAGCCCGGTCTGCATCGGCTCGTGGACCGACTTGCGCGCGATGATGCCGGGCGCCTTCACCTCGACGCGGGCGTCGACGACATCGACCAGCGGGCCCTTGCCGTCGATCGGGTTGCCGAGGCCGTCGACCACGCGGCCGAGCAGGTCCTTGCCCACCTTCGTGCTGACGATCGCGCCGGTGCGCTTGACCGTGTCGCCTTCCTTGATGTCGCGGTCGTCGCCGAAGATGACGACGCCGACATTGTCGGTCTCGAGGTTGAGGGCCATGCCCTTCAGGCCATTGGCGAAGGACACCATCTCGCCGGCCTGGACCTTGTCGAGGCCATAGACGCGGGCGATGCCGTCGCCGACGGAGATGACCTGGCCGACCTCGGCCACGTCGGCCGCGCCGTCGAACTTTTCGATCTGCTGCTTGAGGATGGCGGAGATTTCGGCGGGGCGGATTTCCATCACGCGGTCCCTTTCATCGCGAGCTGAAGGCGGCTGAGCTTGGCGGAGATCGAGGAGTCGACGAGGCGAGACCCGACCTTGACGCGCAGGCCGCCGACCAACCTCGGGTCGACCTTCTCCACGAGGCGGACCTTGCGGCCCGTGGCGCCGGGGATGGCGCCGGAGATGGCGGTGCGCTGGGCCTGCGTCAGCGGCACCGCGGAGACGACCTCGGCCTCGAGGTCGCCGCGGCGGCGCGCGAGCAGGGATTCGAAGCTCTCGATGAAGACCGGGAGCTGCGCGAGGCGACGGTTCCTGACCACCACGCCGACGAAGCGGCGCGCGAGGTCGCAGAGGCCGGCGGCGTCGAGGACGGCGTCCATCATCTTCGACTGCTGGGCGCGCGGGATCAGGGGGCTCCTGATCACCTGCCGCGCCTCGGCGCTGGACTCGATCAGGGACCGCAGGCGGGCTAGGTCGGACGCGACCTGGTCCAGCGACCCGGCGTCGTGCGCGAGGTCGTAGAGGGCGGTCGCGTAGCGGCCCGGAAGGCCGGCAGTGGATGAGGTCTCGGAGGCCACGGCGACCCGATTTCTCCGGGTTGATTGGAGCCCGTCCACGGGGACGGAACCCATTGATCCGACACGAAACCGCGCGGCCAACGGATCCCCCCGGCGACGAAGGCGGCGGTTAGCTAGCACGGCCCTGAGCCGCGACGCAACAACGCGACCCGTTTTTTTGCCCGCGGCGCCCTGCGCGCGCGGGCTAGAGCGTAGTGCCGCGCCGGCGCAACTCGTCGCGGTTGCGCGCCAGCGCCGCGCGCGCGACCTCCTCGCCCCAGGCCCGCCCGACGCGCATGGCCTCCGCCGCTAGGCCGGCGTGGCCTCGAGCAGCCGGCGGCCGAGCGGCGTGCGGTAGAACGCCGCCAGCTCGCGCATCTCCTCAGCCGTGTAGTGGCGCGCGTTGATGCCCTCGAGCGATGCCGCGAGCGCGCCGACGCGCACCTCGAACTCGGGCATCAGCAATTCGTCGACGATCTCGGCCACCCGCGCTGGCGCGAGCTGGGGCGCGGCGCGCGACAGCGTGTCGACGAGGTTGCCCCGGATCGCGCGGAGCATCGCGCGGATCAAGTTCTCCGTGTCCTGGGCGACAGCGAGCTCGCGCGCCGCTGCGCGCAACTCGGCCTGGCCCGGGGGCGCGGGCGCCGGGGATTGCTGCGCCTGGGCGGGGCCAACCACCGCGAGACAGGCGATGACCGCCAGCACGATGCAGGCGCGGCGCCGGTAGATGGTCATGGTTTCCTCCCACGTTCGTGGCGCAAGGCTAGCACCAGGCGGCCGCCCGCGTCGCGCCGGGCGCCCCGGTGCTGGGGATCCGGCGTCAGAGGAAGCTGTAGGGATCGATGTCGACCTGCAGGCGCACGCCGCCGGGCGGCTTCGCGCCAACGAGCCATTCCGCGACGAGGTCCTGCAGCGGCGCGTCGCGCGGCGCGCGCATCAGGAACCGCCGCCGATGGCGCCCGCGCAGGATCGCGAGCGGCGCCGGCGCCGGGCCCAGTGCGTCGATGCCCGGCCCGCGCGGCGCGCGCCGGGCAAGCTCGCGGCAGAAGCGGTCGAGGACCGCGGGATCGGGGCCGGACAGGACCAGCGCGGCGAGGCGGCCGAAGGGCGGCAGCGACAGGCGCTCGCGCGCCTCGATCTCGCCGTCGATGAAGCCGTCGCGGTCGCCCGCCGCCAGCGCGCGCATCGCGGGATGGTCCGGCGCGTGGGTCTGCAGCAGCACGTGGCCCGGCCGGCCGGCGCGGCCGGCACGACCCGCGACCTGGTGGAGCAGCTGGTAGGTGCGCTCGCCCGCGCGCAGGTCGCCGCCCGACAGCCCGATGTCGCCGTCGACCACGCCGACCAGCGTCAGGCCCGGGAAGTGGTGCCCCTTGGCTACGATCTGCGTGCCGACGAGCATGTCGATGCCGCCCGCGATCATGCGCTCGACGAAGGCCGAGGCGGCGGCCGGGCCGCCGATCGTGTCCGAGGTCATGACCTCGATGCGCGCGGCGGGGAAGAGCGCGCGCGCCTCCTCCGCCACGCGCTCGACGCCCGGACCGCAGGCGGCGAAGCGATCCTCCGCGCCGCAGGACGCGCATGTGCGCGGCAGCCGCTCGCCATGGCCGCAATGATGGCATTGCAGCCGCCCCGAGAGCCGGTGCTCGACCAGCCACGCGGTGCAGTGCGGGCATTGCAGCCGGTTGCCGCAGGCGCGGCACAGCGTCAGCGGCGCGTAGCCGCGGCGGTTGAGGAAGAGCATCGACTGCTCCCCCGCCTCCAGCGTGCGCTTGAGCGCCGCGCGCAGCCGCGGGCCGATCCACTGGCGCGGCGGCGGCGGCTCGCGCCGCAGGTCGACGAGCTCGATGCGCGGCAGCGTCGCGCCGGCATGGCGCGAGGGCAGGTGCACCGCGCCGTAGCGCCCGCGCCGCACGTTGACCACGGTCTCGATCGACGGCGTCGCGGAGACCAGCACGGCGGGGACGCGGCCGAGCCGCGCGCGCACCACCGCCATGTCGCGCGCGTGGTAGACGACGCCGTCCTCCTGCTTGAAGGCCTGCTCGTGCTCCTCGTCGACGACGACGACGCTGAGGTCGCGATAGGGCAGGAACAGCGCCGAGCGCGCGCCGACGACGACGCGCGCCTCGCCCAACGCGACGTCGCGCCATGTCCGCTGGCGCGCCCCCTGCCCCATCTCCGAATGCCAGCTCGCCGGCGGCGCGCCGAAGCGGGCCTCGAAGCGCGCCAGCCATTGCGCGCTCATCGCGATCTCGGGCAGCAGCACCAGCGCCTGGCGGCCGGCGCGCAGCGCCGCGGCGATCGCCTCGAAATAGACCTCGGTCTTGCCCGCGCCCGTGACGCCGTCGAGCAGCGTGACGCGGAAGCCCGCGCCGATGCCCGCGGCGAGCTCGCGCGCCGCGGCGTCCTGGTCCGCCGACAGCGCGGGGCCCGGCCGCGCGCCGTCGGGGCGCGGCGGCGCCTGTGGCGCGACATGCGCGGGCACCAGCCAGCCGGCCTCGGCCATGGCGCGCACGACGCCGGCGCCGACGCCGGCCCCGCGCGCGATCGCGGCGGTCGTCGCCGGCGGCATCGACGCCATCGCCTCGAGCACGCGCCGGCGCGGCGCGGTGACGCGGCGCGCGCCAGGCTCGGCGACCACCGGGTTCGGCGCCGCGGGCGACAGCGTCCAGCCCTCGACCGCCACCGGCGGCTCCAGCGCCTCGGGCATGCTCATCGCCATGCGCAGCACCGCGCCCGGCGCCGACATCGTGTACTTCGCGACCCAGTCGACGAGGCGGCGCGACGCCTCGGGAAGGACGAGGTCGCCGACGCGGCCAAGCGCCTCGCGCAGTCGCGCCGGCGCCTTCGCCTCCGGGTCGGGCGGCGCGGGGTCCCAGACCACGCCGATCGCCACGCGCGCGCCGAGCGGCACGCGCACGAAGTCGCCGGGCCGCAGCCCATGCGCGGGATCGGCGAGGTAGTCGTAGGCGCCGGAGAGCGGCAGCGGCAGCAGCACGCTGATCCGGTCCAGGCCCTCGCGCGCTGCGTCCTGTTGCGTCATCCCCCCGGACTTTACGCGGCCACGCGCGCTATGGCACATCCGACGGAACGGGCGTGCCATGCGCGCGCCCCGGCAGGAGCGAGCGAAAGCCATGAAGTTCTTCATCGACAGCGCCGACCTCAAGGAACTCCGCGACCTCGCGGCCACCGGCCTCGTCGACGGCGTGACCACGAACCCGTCGCTGATCGCCAAGTCGGGCCGCGACATGCTCGAGGTAGTCGCCGAGATCTGCGCCCTCGTGAAGGGCCCGGTCAGCGCCGAGGTGACCGCGACCGACCACGCCACGATGCTCGCCGAGGGGCGCAAGCTCGCGGCCATCGCGCCCAACGTCGCGGTCAAGGTGCCGCTGACGCCGGACGGGCTCAGGACCTGCCGCGCGCTCGCCGACCAGGGCACGCCGGTCAACGTCACACTGTGCTTCTCGCCGGCGCAGGCGATCCTCGCGGCGAAGGCCGGCGCGGCCTACATCTCGCCCTTCGTCGGCCGCCTCGACGACATCGGCACCGACGGCATGCAGCTGATCGCGGACATCTGCCAGATCTACCGTGCCTATCCGGCGATCCGCACCGAGGTGCTGGTCGCCTCGGTGCGCCACCCCGTCCATGTCGTCGCCGCCGCCAAGCTCGGCGCGCATGTCGCGACGCTGCCGCCCAACGTGCTGCGGCAGATGTACCAGCACCCGCTGACCGACAAGGGCCTCGCCGCCTTCCTCGCCGACTGGCAGAAGACCGGCCAGTCGATCCTGGGCTGAGGCCGTTGGCCGGCCACGGGACAAGCGCGGGCGCCGCGCCCGACCTGGAGCCGGCGGCCATCGCCGACTGGCTCGCGCGCCATCCCGACTTCCTCGCCAGGCGCCCCGAGCTGCTCCATGTCCTGACGCCGGTGGACGCGCGCCGCGGCGAGGACGTGCTCGACTTCCAGCGCTTCGTGGCGGGCCGGCTGCAGGACGACCTGGCGCGGCTGCGCCGCGGCCACGAGGAATTCGTCTGCGCGAGCCGCGCCGGCGCCTCGGCGCAGGGCCGAGTCCACGCCACGGTGCTCGCCCTGCTCGCCGCGCGCTCTCTCGGGCATTGCGTCGAGGTCGCCACGGTCGACCTCGCGCTGCATCTCGAGGTCGATGCCGTCGTGCTGGGCTTCGAGGCCGGCGCGCAGGCGCGCTTCGCCACCGCTGCGAGCGGCATCCGCGCCTGGCCGCGCGGGCGCATCGAGGGCTGGCTGCCGCCGGGGCGCGAGTCGCTGCTCGCCGGCCCCGTGGTCGGCGACCCCGCGCTCTTCGGCGCCGCCGCGCCGCTCGTGCGCTCGCAGGCGCTGCTGCGGCTGCCGGCGGGGCCGCTGCTGCCCGCGGGCCTGCTCGCGCTCGGCGCGCGCGATCCCGCGCGCTTCCAGCCCGGAGCCGGCAGCGACGCGCTCATCTTCCTCGCGCAGGCGCTCGCGCTGGTCCTCGCGGGATGGCTGGCCCGGTGAGCGGCGGCGCGCAGGCCGGCGACGAGGCGATGGCCGCTGCCCTCGCGGCGATGGAGCCCTCCTTCCCGGGCGCCACGCCACGGCTCGAGGGGATCTGCCGCGAGTTCCTCGCCTGGCTACGCCACGAACGGCGCGCCTCCGCGCATACCGTGCTCGCCTATGGCCGCGACGTCGCGGCCTTCGTCGCCTTCCTCTCGGCCCATCGCGGTGCCGAGGTCGACGACGGCATGATGGCCGCGGCGGGCCTCGCCGACCTGCGCGCCTGGCTCGCCAGCCGCCACGGCGCCGGGCTGGCCGCGGCGTCGAACGCGCGCGCCCTCTCGGCGGTGAAGGCGCTGCATCGCTGGGCGGCGCGCCAGGGCATCTGGGAGAACCTCGCCGCGACCGGGTTCCGCGGGCCGAGGCTGCCGCGCGGGCTGCCGCGGCCGCTCGACGCGACCGATGCCGCCGCCGCGCTCGAGGGCGCGGGCGCGATGTCGGAGGAGCCGTGGATCGCCGCGCGCGATACCGCCGTGCTGGCGCTGCTCTATGGTTGCGGGCTGCGCATCGGCGAGGCGCTTGGCCTCGACCGCGCGGCGCTGCCGCTGGGCGACGTGCTGCGCGTCTCGGGCAAGGGGCGCAAGCAGCGCGAGGTGCCCGTGCTGGCGCTGGTGCGCGAGGCGGTCGGCGAGTACGCGCGGCTCTGCCCGCATCCCGCGCGGCCACGCGGCCCGCTCTTCCTCGGCGCGCGCGGCGGCAGGCTCAGGCCGGAGATCGTGCAGGCGCGGCTGCGCCAGCTGCGCGCGGCGCTCGGCCTGCCGGAGCACGCCACCCCGCATGCGCTGCGCCATTCCTTCGCCACGCACCTGCTGGCCGCGGGCGCCGACCTGCGCGCGATCCAGGAACTGCTCGGCCACGCCTCGCTGGCGACGACGCAGCGCTACACCGGCATCGACGCCGCGCGGCTGCTCGAGGTCTACGACAAGGCGCACCCCCGCGCGCGCGCCGGCGCCACGGAAGGCTGAGCGCGGCGCGCGGCGAGCCCGCGCTTCAGCGGCGGTGGCCGACCTCGAAGTCGTTGCTGCCCGTGCGGTCCTGGCCGCGCAGCAGCCAGAGCGGGCGCGTCGAGAAGTCGACCTTGAAGCCCGACTTGTCCGAGGTCGCGATCAGGCCGCGCTCGAACACCGAGCTGCCCGGCATGTAGCGCACGGCCACGCCCGCGCGGCGCTGCGGCGAGCGGTTCGGGTTGGCGCCGTGGATCATGTAGACGTCGTGCAGCGACATCTGGCCGGGCTCGAGCTCGATGTCGACGGCCTTCGCCTCGTCGAAGCGCGGGTCGTCGACCTTCTGCGTCAGCACGACGTCGGTGCGGTCCTCGCGCATGTGGCTGTAGAGCTCGCGGCCCTCGTGGCTTCGCGGGATGACGCGCAGGCAGCCGTTCTCGCGCGTCGAGGGATCGAGCGCGATCCACGCGGTGCAGGTCGCGAGCGGGCGGATCGGCCAGTACTGGCCGTCCTGGTGCCAGGGCGTCTCCAGCCCGTCGCCGCCCGGCTTGCAGAAGACCTGGCAGCCCCAGAGGATGATGTCGTCGCCGATCGCGTCGGCGACCAGCTCGACGAGCTCGGGGTCGCGGGCCAGGTCGAGGAAGTCGCGCGAGCCATGCACGCCCTCGGCGTTGCGGCCCTCGATATGCGCGCTCACCAGCTTCTCCGGGCGCACGCCGGGATTGGCGGCGATCAGCCGGTCGAGCGAGTCGCGCAGCGCGTCGACCTTCTCCTTCGGCAGGCGCCAGCGCGGGATCACCCAGCCCTCGCGGCGATAGGCTTCCTTCTCGTCTGCGGTCAGGTGCGCCATGGCCTCTTCCCCCTGCTGCGTCCCACGGGCGCAGATTATTTGCGCCGCGGCCCGGCTTCAATGCGCGCGCGCGCCACGGCCGCACGCTCGCCGGCACGCCGACCGCGATGTCGCTCCCGCCGATGCCGGTCGTGGTCAAGGCGCCCGCGGTGCCGGTCGTCGTCGCGGGCCTGCCCGGCGCGCCCGGCGCCTGGAGCGAGCGCGTCGAGGCCGACGGCGTCGCGGCGCGGCTCGAGCAGGATGGCGCGCTGCATGGCTTCGCGCTGGTCGGCGCCGCAGCCACTCAGGCCGCGCGCGAGGCGCTGGCGCGCCAGATGCGGGCCTGGCGGGCCTGACGCACGCCCGCGGCGGGACTCGTCCGGCGCACGGTCCTTCGCCTATGGTCGCCCGTCGCGCGACGACAGGGAGAATGCATGGACGCGGTGATGGGCCATCTCGACGACCTCGTGGGCCTCGTGAAGGAACACAAGGGCTGGGCCGCGCCGGTGATCTTCCTCCTCGCCTTCGGGGAATCGCTGGCGCTGGTCTCGCTGCTGTTCCCGGCCACCGTCGTCCTGTTCGGGATAGGCGCGCTGATCGGCGCGGGCGGGCTCGAGTTCTGGCCGCTCTGGGCCGCCGCCACGGTCGGCGCGGCGCTCGGCGACTACGTCTCCTACTGGATGGGCGCGCGCTACGGCCAGGCGATCTTCGGGATCTGGCCCATGCGACGCCACCCGGACCTGCTGCCGCGCGGCATGCGCTTCTTCCAGCGCTGGGGCGTGGCGAGCGTCTTCCTCGGCAAGTTCTTCGGCCCGCTGCGCGCGTCGGTGCCGCTGGTCGCGGGGATCTGCGCCATGCCGCTGCTGCGATTCCAGGCCGCGGCCTGGTGCTCCGCCGTCGTCTGGGCCGCGGGCATCCTCGCGCCCGGGACGATCGGGCTCGGCCTGCTCGGCCGCTAGGCCTTGGCCGGGAGCAGGCCCGGCGGCAGCGGCACCGCGCCGTGCCAGGCGACGTTGGTGACCGCGACGAAGCCCTCCGAGAGGTGGTGGTTCTCGTCGCCATGCGCCGAGCTGCCCTCGCGCGCGCTCAGGATCTCCAGCCGCGCGCCGTCGGAGCCGCGCTCCAGGACGCGCACGCTGCGCGCGATCTTGTCGCGGCCGATGCGCGCCTCGCGCAGCGGCGCCGGGACCTGCGCGGGCAGGTTCAGGTTCAGCCAGTGGCCATCCGCGCTCCACGCCTCGCGCCGGCGCCAGAACGAATCGATGAGGCCGGCGAGCCAGTCGCCCTGCGCGGGCGAATGCAGGCCGAGGCCCTTCGGCCGCGACAGCGAGATCGCGGGGATGCCCCAGAACACCGCCTCGCGCGCCACCGCCATCGTGCCCGAATAGGCGACGTCCTCGGCGACGTTGGGTCCCTCGTTGATGCCGGAAAGCACGAGGTCCGGCCGTCGGTCGCCCTCGAAGAGGAAGGCCATCGCCGCGATGACGCAATCGGCGGGCGTGCCGGAGCAGGCGAAGCGCCGCTCGCCCGCGCGCGCCAGCGTCACCGGCCGGCGCAGCGATATGCCATGGCCTGCGGCGCTGCGGTTGCCGTCCGGGGCGACGACCCAGACGTCGTCGCTCAGCCGCCGCGCGGCATCCGCCAGCGCCGCGATGCCTACCGCGTCGATGCCGTCGTCATTGCCCACCAGGATCCGCATCAGGCCCTCCGCTTGCGATGTCCATGTCGTTCCCCGCCGCCAGCATCGCGCGCGCCGCGTCGGCGATCTCGCGCGGCGCGCGGCGGCCGGCGCGCAGCACGCGCAGGCGCGAGGCCTGCGCGGGGCCGATCGCGCCCGACGCGGCGGCGCCGATCCCCGCGGCCAGCCCGGGATCCTCCAGCACGACCAGCGCGCGATGGGCGCGCGCCAGCGCCAGCGTCGCGGCGCCATCGAGCGGCTGCGCGCGCACGACGTCCACCACGCGCGCGCCGATCCCCTGCGCCGCGAGCAGGCCCGCGGCGGCGCGCGCCATCGCGACGCCGCGGCCGACCGCGAGGATCGCGACGTCCTCGCCGCGCCCCGGGCCGTCGATGTCCGTCGCCGCGTCGGCGCCGCCGCCAGCGCGATCCTCGAAGCCATGTGCGACGACGACCGGCCTGTCGCCAGCGCCCAGCGCGGCGTCGAGCAGCGGCGCGAGCGCCTGGGCCGACGCCGCGTGCAGCACCTCGAACCCGGGCAGCGCGGCGAGGTCGAGCGGCGGCGCGTCGAGCCAGGCGCGGTCGTCGTGGCCAGCGGCGAGGTCGACGAGCAGCACGAGCGGCAGCCCGAGCCGGGCCCAGGCGCGAAGCGTCCCGCCGGCGCCGAGGAAGAGCGAGCGGCGGTCCGCGAGCACCACGGGGACCTGCCCGCCGCCCGCGAGGCCGCGGGCGAGGCCGAGGCCATGGCGCTCGCCCTCGCCCGCGCGCAGGCAGCGCGCGCCATGCGCGCGCGCGACCGCGGCGAAGGCGTCGGCGGACGCGCCCCGGGCCTGCAGCAGCACCAGCGTCGCGCGCGGCCGCGACGCCAGCGCCGACACGAGCGCGGACGCAAGCGGCTCGGATGCGCCGCGCGCCGCGCGAGGCGGCGGCGCAGGCAGGCGCCCGGCCGCGACATGGAGAAGCACGGGCTGGTCGCGAGGCGCATCGGCGAGGTTGCGCAGCACCGGCAGGAGCTGGTCGTAGCGTCGACCCGACACCGGCCCGACATAGTAGGCGCCGAGCTCCTCGAACATGAACCCGCCCGCGGCGATGCCGCGCGCGAACTCCTCGGCGCGGCGCGCGATGTCGTAGCCGGGCCCCGGCAGGTTGCGCACGATGCTGCGGCCGAGGTCGCGCATCGCGAGGTAGGGCGACGAGGACACGAGGCGCGACAGCTGCGCGGCGACGGTGCCGGGCAGGCCCGCGTCGTCGATCGCCGGGTCGAGCAGCACGACCACGAGGCGCACGGCCGCGGCGCGCGCGGCGCGGATCGCCTCGATCGTCGCGCCGCTCGCCATGGCGGCCTGGTCGATGACCGCGATCGCGTCGACCCGCTCGCCCGAAGCGCGCGCGGCGATGGCGAGGCCGAGCGCGGTCGAGACCGCGGTCGCCGCCTCGTCGCGCTCCACGACCCCGCCGGGCAGGCGCGGCGCCTGCCACGGCGCCCGCCGGCCCACGAGGCGCAGCCACGCCGCCTCGCCCAGCGGCGAGCCCCACACGATGCGCGCGGAGCGGCCGCGATATTGCGCGAAGAGCGCCGCCGCGGCCTCAACCCACATGCGCGCGGACGGGTCCGCGTCGGCGCCCGCCGCGGCGAGCAGGCCGCGCAGGTCGCGCGCCTGGCTGGCGCCGGCACGGTCCTCGACGATAGCGGCGACGCGCGCGACGAAGGCGTCGGCCGGCATGCCGGCGCTGCCGCCGCAGGCGATCCGCAGCGCATCCTCGCCGCCGGCCTCGGCACCGCCCGCGACGGGCGCGGGGCCCGAGGGATCGGGCGACGGCGCGACGGACAGGGCGACGTCCAGCGAGACATGGCCGAGCGGCGCGAGCCTGCGCTCGAGCGCGGCGACCAGGGCCCCGCCGTCGCCGCGCAGCCGCGCGAAGCCGTCCTCCACGCGCAGATCGACGCCGCGCGGGCGCAGGCCGAGCGCGCGCACCGCCTGCGTCGCCGCGCGCGCTTCGGCCGCGGGATCGGTGGCGTGCGGCAGGTGGACGAGGTCGCCGATCCCCTGCGCGAGCGGCAGGCCGATCGCGAGCGCGGAGGGCACGATCCCCTGCCCGGGCGCCAGCGCGATCGGCAGGTCGCTCGCCTGGCCGAGCGCGCGCAGCGCCGCCATCGCCTCGACGGGATCGTCGAGGCGCAGGGCGAGCACGACGTCGCGGCAGCCGAGCACCTCGAGGCGGCGCGCCTGCGCCATCGCCTCCTGCGCGCGCGCGATCGGCGGCGAAGGCGCGCGCGACGCTGCCGCGCCGCCGCGCGGCGCGCGCAGCAGCAGCCCGAGCACGCAGCCCCAGTGGCGCGCGACCTCCGCGAGTTCCGCCAGCGCGTCCTCGTCCTGGCATCCGGGATCGATCCACGCCGCGCGCGCGCCGGCCTCCACCGCGGCCAGAGCGATCGACGGATCGGCCGCGCCGACATCCGCGACCAGCGGCAGGGCGCAGGACGGCGCGACGCGCCCGAGCAGCAGCGCCGCCTCGCGCGTGGTGCAGGCGAGGCGCGCGAGGCCGGCGCCCGCCTCCTCGACCGCTCGCAGCGCCGCGATCGTCGCGGCGACCGCGCCGGGCGCCGCGGGGTCCGGGCGCAGCGCGGCCTCGATCGCGACCGGCGCGCCCGCACCGATGCGCAGGCCGCCGATCCAGGCCGCGCGGCTGGCGCGGCGCCGCGCGCGCGCGGGCGTGCCGGCGGCGGGCGTCACGGCGCGGCCCCGGCGCGACGGCCCGGGATGACGGCTGCGAACAAAAGTCCTAGCATCGGAACAAATATACAGCATCTGGACCGGGAGGCCCGGCGTGAGCGACGAATTCCGCGTGGTCCAGGTCTCGGACACGCATGTCAGCCACCGGCATCCGCATTTCCTCGCCAACTGGCGCCGCTTCGCCGCGGCCATGGCCGCCGACCCGCCGCGCCTCGTGGTCAACACGGGCGACGCCAGCCTGGCCGGCGCGCGCCATCCCGAGGACCTCGTCGCGGCGGCCGGGCTGCACGCGGCGCTGCCCTGCGCGTGGCGGATCGTACCGGGAAACCACGATGCCGGCGACCATCCGGCCCTGTGCGACGGCTCGGGCCGGCGGCTGGAGGTGACGCGCGCGCGCCTGGCGGCCTGCCGCGCGGCGCTGGGCCCCGACCGCTTCCTGGAGGACATCGGCGGCTGGCGCCTGCTGGGCATCAACGGGATGCTGCTCGGCAGCGACCTTCCGGAGGAGGAGGAGCAGTTCGACTGGCTCGAGGCCGCGCGCGCGGGGGCAGGGGGCCGGCTCCTCGCGCTCTTCCTGCACAAGCCGCCCTTCCTCTCCGACCCGGCGGAGCCCGGTCCCGTCTACTGGTCGGTCGACCCGCGCGCCCGCGCGCGGCTGATGGGGCTGCTCGACGACCCGCGCCTGCGCCTCGTCGGCTGCGGGCACCTGCACGAGCACTTCGCGCGGCGCCACGGCGCGGCGGAGATGCGCTGCTGCCCGTCCCCCGCCTTCGTCGCCTCGCCGACGCTGCAGCCCGAGCTCGCTGGCGGCACGCGAGAGACCGGCTGGCTCGAGCATGTCTTCCATCCCGACGGCGTCGCCACGCGCATGGTGACCGGCGGCGACCTCGCGCCTACCCTGCTCGACGACGTCGTCGACGAGGTCTATCCCGAGCGTCGCCGCTGACGCGGCGCGATCAGGCGGCCTGCCCGCCTCGAAGTACCGCGATCTCGTCGTCGCCGTACCCGAGTTCGCGCAGCAGCGCATCGGTGTCGGCGCCGAGGAGCGGCGGCGGCGATGCCGGCACGGGATCGCCGCTCGAGAGCCGGAAGCCCGTGCGCACCACCGCGATGTCCCTGCCGATCCCGGGCACGGCGGCGAAGCCATGCACGAGGCCGCGCGACGCGACCTGCGCATGCGCGAGGATCTCCGGCACGCCGAGGACCTCGCCCGCCGGCACGTCGGCCTCGTTCAGCCTCCGCGCCCAGGACGCGGCGCCGTCCGCGGCGAGCGCCGCCTCGATCTCCGCCTTGAGCTCGGCACGATGCCGCTTCCTGTCCTCGCGATCGGCGAAGCGCGTGTCGTCCACCAGCGCGGGCCGGCCGATCACGCGGCAGAGCGCCTCGAACTGGCGCTGCTGGTTGGCGGCGATGTTCAACGGGCCATCCCCGGTGGCGAAGGTGCCGGAGGGCGCGGCGGTCATGTTCTCGTTGCCCATGGGTCGCGGCCGCACGCCCGCGATCAGCCAGTTGGAGACCTGCCAGCCCATCGCCACGAGCGTCGCCTCGAGCATCGACACGTCGATGAACTCGCCCCGGCCGGTGCGCGCCGCGCGCAGGAGCGCGGCGGAGATCGCGAATGCGGCGGTCAGGCCGCCGATCGTGTCGGCGACCGGATAGCCGACGCGCAGCGGCGCGGTGGCCTCGTCGCCCGTGACGCTCATCACGCCCGAGAGCCCCTGGACGATCTGGTCGTAGGCGGGGTTGTCCCTGAGCGGCCCGTCCTGGCCGAAGCCGGAGATCGCGCAGTAGACGAGCCGCGGCCTGATGGCCGAGAGCGACTCGTGGCCGAGGCCGAGACGAGCCATCACGCCGGGGCGGAAGTTCTCGACGAGGACGTCGGCCGTGGCGACGAGGCGCCGGAAGGCCTGCTTGCCGGGCTCGGACTTGAGGTCGAGCGCCATCGAGCGCTTGCCGGCGTTCTGCGCGAGGAAGGAGGCGCCCATGCCGGCCCTGTTGAGCCCGGCATCGGCGCCGAGCTGCCGCGCGAGGTCCCCGGAGCCGGGGGCCTCGACCTTCACCACCTCCGCCCCGAGCAGCGCGAGCTGGTAGGTGCAGAATGGACCCGAGAGGACGTTGGTGAGGTCGACGACGCGGATGCCCGCGAGCGGGAGCGTGGCCTGCGTCATCGCGCGACGGGATCGACCGACGTCCATCGCAGCGTCCCCCCGAGCTGGCGGCTCACCGAGACGGCCGCCTGCCGCAAGACCACCTTGAACTCGCTCGCCTGCGGCTCGAAGCGGTTGAGGATCCCGGCGAGGGTCAGCGCGCCGACGAACTCGTCGTTCGGCCCGTAGACGGGGGATGAGACGCTCGCGACGTCGGGGTCGCGCTCCCCGAAGGTGGCGACCACGCCCTCGGCCGCGATCGCCGCGGCATGCGGCGTCGCGCGGCCCGTCCCGAAGGCGATCACGTGGCCGGGCGAGCCCTTCTCGACGGGGGAGATCTCGCCCTCCTCGACATGGCTGCGCGCGGAGCGCGGCGAGTTGACGCGGAACAGGCAGATGCGCTCGCTGCCGCGCACGATCCAGAACGAGGCGCTCTCCTGCGTGAGCGAGACCAGCGCCTGCAACGCCGGGCGGAGGATGGGCTCGAGCTCGAGGTTGCGGCGATACGCCGAGCCGAGAAGCCAGAGCGCCGGGCCGAGGCCATAGCTGCCATCGGCGCCGCGGCGCAGGTACCCGAAGCGCTCAAGCGAGACCGAGAGCCGCAGGATGGTCGGCTTCGTGAGGCCGGTCTTGAGGGCGACCTCCTTGAGCGACAGCGCGCCCGGCGCGTCGCCCAGCGCATTCAGTATCGTCATCGCGCGCTCGACGGCATCGACGCCGATGCGGTCGTCGGCGGCTTCCGGGTTCTTTTCCTCGACTTGCATCGCGCGCTCCCGATCGAATCTATGGGCGTCCGAAATGGCCGGCGCCTGCACGCACCTGCGGCGGCGATCCTACCGCATGGCCCGCGGGCACGAGAATCCGCGCCCGGATCGCCTCCAGGAGGAGGCGCGAGGCGATGTCCTCGGAGCGCCCCGACGGATCGAGCGGCGGCGAGACCTCCACGAAGTCGACGCCGCAGAGCGGTGCCCCGGACATGGCGCCGAGCAGGTCGAGGTAGTGGCGCGGCGTGATCTCGCTGTGGACGACCGAGCCGGTCCCAGGCAGGAACCCGGCGTCGAGCGCGTCGATGTCGATCGTCAGGTACAGCTGGTCGCAACCGGCCAGCGCATGGTCGAGCGCGCGGCGCGCGACCTCCGCCGAGCCCAGGCGATGCCAGTCCTCCGCCGAGAAGATCAGGCCGCCAGCCCCCTCGATCTCCGCGACGTCCGCCCCGTCGACCCAGCCGGCGATCCCGATCCAGACCATGTTCGCGAGGTCGAAGTTGGGCAGTTCGGCGACGCGGCGCGCGTTGGTCGCGTGGTTGTAGCGTCCCCAGGCGCCCAGCCTGTCCCCGTAGTCGAGATGCCCGTCGACCTGAATGTAGCCGATGCGCGCGCCCGGGCGCGAGCGGGCGAGCGCGCGCGACACGCCGAGGCATGCGGGATAGCCGTTGAAATGGTCGCCGCCGACGGCGACGGGCAGCGCGCCCGCCGTCGCGACCGCGCATGTCATCGCAGCGATGGCCTCGATCGTCGCCTCGACGTCCAGCTCGTCGATGGCGGCGTCGCCGAGGTCCAGCATGCAGGCATCGTCCCGCAGCGCATAGTCTCGCCCGGAGCGCGTGTCATGCAGGCCCCCGCCCGCCGCATCGCGCGCGAGCCGCTCCATGAGCGCGCTCGTCCCCGCGCGCAGCGCGCGCGGCCCGAAGCGCGCGCCGACGCGGCTGGAATGCGTGGCGTCGGACGGCATGCCGACGAAGCCGATGTCCCCGGACCGCAGTTGCGCATGCGTGCCGAGACGGGCGCCGAAGAAGCCGCGGACAGGGGAGCGGAAGGCGCGGTGCAGGTCATCCATGTGGCCTCTCCACGGGGCGGAGCGCGTCGAGCCGCGCGTAGACGAGGTCGAGCACCGCCGTGACCAGGAGCCGCTGGCCGGTCTTGACCGTGGACAGCCCCTGGCGCGCGGGATCGAGGCCGGTCAGGGCCACGCCGACGACGTCCTCGCGCCCGAGGCCGCGCAGCCACTCGCGGCATTGCGACAGCGAGAGCCCGTCGATCCCGGCGAGGCGGCTTCCCCCGTGCCATATCGACGCGATCGCGCCGAGGTCGATCGAGACCAGGCCCGCGCGCCCTTCGGGCGGCCGGGCGGTCGCGGCCAGAACGTCGACAGGCCTGCGCAGGGCGGCCTCGAGGCCCTCGCGCATGGGCGCGACGAAGCGCGCGGATCCCCCGAGCATCGCCGGCAACGCGCCGCGCCGCGCGATCTCCGCGCAGAGCGCGGCGACGCGATCGGCGGCCGGGGCGTCGCCCGAGAGGAAGTCGATGTCGCCGAGGTCGACGAGGCGGTCCGCGATCGCCGCGCCATCGAGGCGCATGCGCCGGTCGATGTCCATCGCCGCCTTCATGTTCGACGAGAAATGGGAGCCGAAATAGGCCGAGGTCTCGCGCAACGCGAGCGGGCCGAGGCTTGTATCCTCGCGGCCATCGCCCAGGGCGACGCCGAAGGCGGCCAGCTGCCCTGGCCTCAGCTGCGCGATCCCGACCGAAGGCCCGCGCATGAACGGCAGGTGCCCCGCCATGCGCGGCGTCGGCGCATCCCTCAGGGGCATGCCGCGCCTCCGCCGACCTGGTCCGCGACGGCTTGCAGCACGCGCGCCGCGAGCGAGGCTTCGCGCCGGCCATCGAGGTCGAGGCCGGGCTTGAAGCCCGTGACATGGACGGCGGCGATGCGCCGTGCCGGGAGGGCGCGGATCGCGGCGAGCAGCCGCGAGAGGCCGCGCGGCGGCGCCATCGGCGCGAGGATGGGGGAGAGGTCGATGACCAGCGCGAGCGGCCCGGACGGAGGCCAGTCCGCCGGGGCGCGCGAAGCCTCCACCGTCGCGGCGCATCCGAGGCAGTCGCCGAGCGGCGGGTCGGGACGCCGACCGCCGACGAGGACCGGGATGGCACCGGTCGCCGCGATCGCCGAGACCTGGCGGCGCAGCGCCGCTGCCTGGCGCGCGGGCTCGAGCGGGAAGACGTTGAGGTCGCCGAGGTCGAGGCAGGGCACCGACGCGCGGATCCGCTCGAGCGCGCAGGCATAGCGAAGCTGGCGCGCGGAGAAGCGCCGCCCGTACCCGACGGGGTCGCCATGGTCGAGGAAGAGGCCGGCCATCGCGACGTCGCCAGCGCGCAGTTGCTCGAGGTCGCCTATCGGCGCGCAGAGGAAGGACGGCACCGGCAGCATCCGGGGCATCGCCCCGACGCCGGCTGCGACGGCGCTCATGTCGTGCCCTGCGCGCGCAGCGAGGCAGCGGCGATGGCGATCGCCTCGGCGGCGAGGATCTCGCCATGGCCGCGCGGGTCCCGCTCCGGCTCGAGCCCGGTCACCGCCATCGCGACGACCCGCAGCGACGACGCGATCGCGGCCATCGTCTCGACAACGTCGAGGGCGCCCATGCCACCGACATTGGCGATGCCGGACGCAGCCGCGTGCCCGGCGTCCACGGCGCCGAGGTCGAGGATGACCGCGACAGACCTGGCGGCGGCGACGGCGTCGAGCGCCGTGCGCACGCGCGCGGCGAGCGTCCCGGGCCCCGTCGCAGCCACGACGGCGCCGCCAGCCGCCAGCCAGGCGCGCATGGACGCAGCCGGCAGCAGGTCATGCGTGCCGATGGCGAGCAGGCGCCCCGCGGGCAGGCGGGGACAGGCATCGAGCCTGGCGGATAGCAGGATCGTCGCGTCCGGCGCTGCGTTCAGCGCGACCGCGGCCGCGTCGTCCCCGTCGCCACCCATGAGGCAGGCCAAGGCATGGCGGGGGGAGATCGCCGCGGAGATCGCCGCGGCGGGCGCCACGGCGTCTCCGAGGTCGGCGAGCGCGACCGCCGGGCCGCGATCGGCCGCGAACCAGCTCGCGTCGCGGATCGCGCGCGCGGCAGCCTCGTCGCGCGCGAGTCCGAAGAGCGCGACCTCGCCCGCGGCGAGGTCGGCCAGCGACGCGGCCCGCGCCCCGCGGTAGAGACGGTCGCTCGCGCCGAACCGGTGGATGGACCGCGCCGGCATGTCACGCGCTCTCCTTCGCCGGCCGGCCGAGGAACTGGGCCGCCGCGAGCGCGAGGACGGAGACAACGATCAGGCAGGTGGAGATCGCCGCGATCGTGGGGTCGATCTGGTCGCGCAGCGAGTTGAACATCCGCCGCGTGATCGTCGCGTTCTCGCCACCCGAGACGAACATCGCCACGACGACCTCGTCGAGCGAGGTGATGAAGGCGAGGAAGGCGCCGGTGAGCATCGAGAAGCGCACCTGTGGGAGCGTGATCGTGAGGAAGGCGCGCGCGCGCGACGCGCCCATGCTGCGCGCGGCCATCTCCTGCGCCATGTCGTAGTTCCTGAGGCTCGCGAGCACGGTGATCACGACGAAGGGCACGGCGAGCGCGACATGCGCGAGGACGACGCCGGCAAGCGTGTAGTTGAGGTCGAGGATCGCGTAGAGGTGGAAGATGCCCACGGCCACGAGCACGGTGGGCACGACGATCGGCAGCAGGACCAGGAACTGCACCCAGTCGCGCAGCCGCGTCGCGCCGCAGTGCATGCCATAGGCCGCGAGCGTGCCGATCGGGGTCGCGACCACGGTCACCAGGACGGCGGCGACCAGCGACGTGCGCGTGGCGTCCATCCAGGCCTCGGAACCGAAATAGGCGCGATACCAGCGCAGCGACCATGCCTGGGGCGGGAACTCGAGGTACTGCGAATCCGAGAACGACATCGGCAGGACGACCAGCGTCGGCAGCATGAGGAAGACCAGGACCATGGACCCATAGGCGGCAAGCGCGCGCCGCGCCCAGGGTGAACGACCGGGGAGGGTATCGCTCGCCATCGCGCTAGCGCACGAAGAGGCGGTCGAGCCCGAAGGCACGGTGGAGGAGCGCGACGAGGCCAAGCGCCATCGCCAGCAGCACCACGCCGAGCGCGCTCGCCGCGCCCCAGTTGGAGAAGATCGTGATCGTCGATTCGATGCGCTGCGCGATCATCTGGATGCGACCGCCGCCCAGCAGGGCGGGCGTGACGTAGAAGCCGAGCGAGAGCACGAAGACGAGGACCACGCCCGCGAAGAGCCCCGGCAGCGACATCGGCACGAAGACCCGCCAGAACGCGCCGGTCGGGGTGGAGCCCAGCCCGATCGCTGCGCGCACCAGGTCGCCGTCGATCGCCTTCATCGAGGCATAGAGCGGCAGGACGAGGAACGGCAGCATCACGTGCACCATGCCGATGATGCTGGCCTGCAGGTTGAAGGCCAGCTGGAGCGGCTGGTCGATGATGCCGAGGGACTGCAGCGTGCTGTTGACCAGCCCGCGCCGCTGGAGAAGCACGAGCCAGGCATAGGTCCGCACCAGCACCGCGGTCCAGAAGGGCAGCAGCACGCAGATCAGCAGGAGGTTGGCGACGCGCGGACGCTGGCGCGCGAGCCAGTAGGCGAGCGGATAGCCGAGCGCCACGCAGGTCGCGGTGACCGTCGCGCTGATCTGGAAGGTGACGAGGAAGGCGTCGACGTAGATGTCGCCGGCCAGCCGCCGGTAGTTCTCGAGCGACGGATCGCCGGCGCGGTCGAGGAACGAGAGCGAGGACAGCCAGAAGATCGGCAGGAAGACGACGACCAGGAGCACGAGCGTCGCGGGGAGCGTCAGGCCCGCGAACAGGGCCTGCTCGGCGCGGCGGCCGCGCGCCAGCACGTTGGCGTTGGCTGGAAGGGGCGCGCCCGTCACGCAGGATCCTCCGCGAGGACGACCGTGTCGTCGCGATGCAGGGCAAGCTCCACGCGCGCCCCGATCGCGGCGACGCCCGACTGCGTGGCGCGGCCGGCGGGCAGTCGTACCCTCAGCTCCAGCCCGCCGCCCGCGTCGACGATCAGCAGGAGGGAATCTCCCTGGTAGACCGCCTGCCGCACCTCGCCGCCCAGCCCGTTCTCGTCGGCTCCCGCCTCGGCGACGCGCAGGAGCTCCGGCCGGATGACGAGCCTGAGGTCGCGACCCGGCGGGACGGCGCCGGCGAGCTTCAGCGGCCGGCCCTGCAGCGTGGCGCCAGGCCCCGCGCGCTCGACCGGGAGCAGGACCGACTCGCCGATGAAGTCCGCGACGAAGAGCGATGCGGGCCTGCGGTAGAGGGCCTCCGGCCGGTCCACCTGCGCGATCCGGCCGCGATCGATGACCGCGATCCGGTCGGACATCGTGAGCGCCTCGCGCTGGTCGTGCGTAACGTAGACGATCGTCGCCCCGAGCGCGCGATGCAGCGCCTTGAGCTCGATCTGCATGTGCTCGCGCAGCTTCTTGTCGAGGGCGGAGAGCGGCTCGTCCATGAGGATGATGCGCGGCTCGAAGACGATCGCGCGGGCGAGCGCGACGCGCTGCTTCTGCCCGCCCGAGAGCTGGTGGATGCGCCGGTCGCCGTAGCCCGCGAGCTGCACGGTCTCGAGCGCCGCCTCGGCCCGGCGCCGCTGCTCGCCGTCGGGGACGCCGCGGATGCGCAGCGGGTAGCGGACATTGTCGAGGACGCTCATGAACGGGAAGAGCGCGTAGCTCTGGAACACCATGCCGAGGCCACGCTTGTCCGGGGAGGTCGCGATCATCTCGGCGTCGCCGAAGCGGATCGAGCCGCTCTCGGGACTCACGAATCCCGCGATCGCCATGAGCAGCGTCGTCTTGCCCGAGCCCGAGGGGCCGAGCAGCGTCATGAACTCGCCCTCGCTGATGTCGAGCGACAGCGAATCGAGCACGCGTGATGCGCCGTAGCTCTTGACGACGTCGCGGATGGCTATCGGCAGTGCGCGCATCCGCCTTTCTCCCTGTCCCGGCCGGTCGCGTGCCGGGCCCCGAGGCCCGGCACGCCGCGCGCGTCAGCCGCGCCTCTGCTTGATGCGCTCGAAGCGCTCGGTCAGCTGGTCGAGGCGACCGACGTAGAAGTTCGGGTCGACCAGCAGCTGCTTGCCGATGTTGGAGGGATGCGTGTTCACCTTCAGCGCCTCGGCCGGGGTGAGGATCCCCGTGGCGAACGCGTTCGCGTTGACCGGGCCGAGGGGCATCGCCTTGGCGAGGCGCGCCTGCGCGTCCGGCTTGAGCATCTCGTTGATGAGGCGCATGGCGTTCGCCTTGTTGGGTGCGCCGCGCGGGACCATCAGCGCGTCGATGTCCATCGTGCCGCCGTCGAACGCGTAGCCGACCTTCTTGCCGGAGCCGATCACGCTCTCGACGCGGTTGTGGCCCATGTGGATGATGTCGACCTCGCCGTCGCGGAGCAGCTGCGCGGACTGCGAGCCGCCGCGGTACCAGACCGAGACATGCGGCGCGATCTCCTCGAGCTTCGCCCAGGCGCGGTCCATGCCCTGCTGCGTCGCCAGCACCTTGTACACGTCGGCGATCGCGACGCCCTGCGCCATCGTCGCGGCCTCGAGGGCGTAGTTGACCTGCTGGAACAGCGACCGCTTGCCCGGGAACTTCCGCACGTCCCAGAAATCCGCCCAGGTCCGCGGGCCGTTCTCGCCGTAGGTCGACGCCTGCCAGGCGATCACCTTCGTGAAGTTGATGAAGCCCACGTAGTGCGAGTTGACGAGCTCGCGGGGGATGCCGTCGGTCGACACGACGCCGTAGTCGATCGGCTCGAGCGCGTTCTCGCGCTTGAGCGTCTCGGCGGTCGGCAGCTCCTGCTCGGTGACGTCCCAGGTCACCCGGCGCGCGGTGATCTGGGCGCGCACGTCCTGGATGCCGTTGGTCGTGTCCTCGCGCACCGCGATGCCGAGCGACTGCGACGCGGGCTTGAGCATCGCCTCGCGCAGCGCGTCCTGGAACGCGCCGCCCCAGGACGAGAAGGTGACGCTGCCCTGCTGCGCCGACGCGCCGCCCGGGATGGACGAACCCGCGGCCAGTGCGCCGGCCGCGACGACCAGGCTGCGACGGCCAAGACCAGAACGCATGTGCATCTCCCTCGAATCCCCTGGTTGCCTCGCGCCGGGCCAGTGGCCAGCCGGCATCGAGACGTTTTGTCTGACAAAACGTGATTCCGATATTAGATTTGTCTCATGGCTTTGTCAACCGATCCATTCCATCCAGATCGCCTTCCTCCAGCTTCGTCGGCTCGCCAGCGGAAGAACGCTATCGCTCGTTTTGTCCGACGGAACGCTTTCGGACGGCGCCGATGATCCGCCTCGTCGCCACGCATGCGCTCGGCGCCCTTGCCTGCGACGGCCGCGCGCTGCCGCGCCCGTCGCGCCCCTGGCTGGTCGACCTGTCCGTGCTCAAGCCCTTCGATTTCGTCCTGCCCGGCGACATCGCGGAATTCGAGCCGAGGCCGGACTTCGCGCGATGGGCGCTCGTGGACACGCCTCCGCGCCCCGAGGATGCGCTGCGCTGGAACGAGGTCGAGGCGGATGGCCGGCGCCTGCTCGTCTGCGACCGCGTGATCCTCGTGCGCGTGAGCTGGGACGACCTCGACGCGGCGGGCTACGTCCAGGGCCGGGACGTCACGATCGACGGGCGCCGCTTCTCCTGCAGGCTGCTCTCAGGCGGCGAGGCGTTCCGCGCGGGCGAGGATGGATACGCAGGCGGCGCGCCCGGCAACGAATGGGACGACATCGTGGGCGGTCGCGCGCATGTCGCCGGAGCGCCTGCCCCGCCCGCGCGGGCCGCGAGCGACGCCCTCGACGCGCATGCGCTCGCCGACCCGCACAACCGCCTGTGGAACTGGTTCGGCGCCGTCAGCTGGACGCGCGAGCCCTATCGCCCCGATCCGCGCGTCCGCGTCTGCCGCGGCTTCCACGCCGCGGGCTATTTCTACCTGAACACGCGCTCGCACCGGCACGAGGACATCGGCTGGCGTCCCGTGCTCGAGGAGCGCCCGCGCTGAGCGGCGGCGCGATCAGGCGGCCGGGATGATCCAGCCGTCGCGGATCCCGAGCGAGACCCGCGCGCCAGGCTCGAGCGCGCAGGGCTCGGGCGCCACGAGGCGCAGCGTCGCGTCGGGCGCGGCGTCGGGCGCGGCCTCGAGCGCGAAGGAGCCGCCGCGATAGGTGACGCGGCGCAGCGTCGCGTGGCCGGCGCCGGGCGCGGCGGGGGCGAAGGCGATGTCCTCGGGGCGCAGGCAGGCGGCGGCCGCGCGGCGCGGCGCCTCGCCCGGCGCGGCGCGCAGCACGCAGTCGATGCCGAGCACGCGCGCGCGCGCCTGGCCCGCCGCGGCGGCGGACAGAACGTCGCAGTCGAGCACGCTGGCCTGGCCGATGAACTCCGCGACCATGCGCGTCGCCGGCTCGCGATAGAGGCGCGAGGGCGGCGCGAGCTGCACCAGCCGTCCCTGCGACATCACGGCCACGCGGTCGGCGAGCGCCATCGCCTCGGCCTGGTCGTGGGTGATGTAGAGCATCGTGGTGCCGGTGCGGCGATGGTACTCGTCGAACTCGCGCTGCATCGCGCCGCGCAGGTGGGTGTCGAGGTTGGCGAGCGGCTCGTCGAGCAGCACGAGCGACGGCTCCATCACGAGGCAGCGCGCGAGCGCCACGCGCTGGCGCTGGCCGCCGCTGAGGTCGGCGGGGCGGCGCGCGCCGAGGCCCGAGAGCCCGACCGTCTCGAGCGCCTGGCCGACGCGCCGGCGCATCTCGTCGTCGCCGACGCCGGCCACGCGCAGCGGATAGGCGACGTTGCCGGCGACGTCCATGTGCGGCCACAGCGCGTAGCTCTGGAACACCACGCCCACGCGCCGGTCCTCCGGCGGGACATGCAGCCCGGGCCCCGAGACGGCGCGGTCGCCGATCGCGATCGACCCGCCGCCCAGCCGCTCGAATCCCGCGACGAGGCGCAGGATCGTCGTCTTGCCGCAGCCCGACGGGCCGAGCACGGCGATGAACTCGCCGTCGGCGATGTCGAGCGTCACCCCGTCGACCACCGGCGGGCCGCCGAAGTCCTTGGTCGCGCGATCAAGCTTCAGTCCCGCCACGGCACGACTCCCTTCGGCATGCGACGCCCGGCCAGCGACGTCGCGGCCATGATGGCGATGGTGACGACGACGCTGAGCCCGGCCAGCGCCGCCGCGTAGGTCGAATCGCCGCCCTGCTCGAGGCTGAACACGGCGACGCCGAGCGTCTCCGCGCCCGAGGACCACAGCAGCGCCGAGACGGTCAGCTCGTTGAAGGCGGTGAGGAAGACGATGAGCGCGCCCGCCGCCGCGGCCGGCGCCACCATCGGCAGCGCGATCGTGCGCTGGCGGAAGGCGAAGCGCGCGCCCGCCATCTGCGCGGCCTCCTCGTAGGAGCGGTCGAGCTGCTGGTAGGCGCCGACGACCGGGCGCAGCACGAGGATCAGGAAGCGCATCAGGTAGGCGACGAGGATGATCCAGACCGTGTTGTAGAGGCCGAAGCCGAGCAGCGGCAGCGGCTTGAGGAACAGAAGGATGCAGGCGATGGCGAGCACCACGCCGGGCAGCGCGTAGGGCAGCTCCGAGGCGAAGGCGAGCGCGCCCAGCAGCCGGCCGCCGCGCCGCGCCATGAACCATCCGAGCGGGAGGGACAGCGCGACGAGGGCGAGCGCCGCGCCGGCGGAGAGCAGGAAGCTGTTCACGAAGGCGCGGCGCGTCGGGCCGTGGTCGAACATCACGAAGCGATAGTTCTCGAGCGTGGCGTTCGCCGCCGTGAGCTTGACGCCATAGGCCGGCACCAGCGAGGTCAGCACCATCGCCAGCATCGGCAGGACGAAGGTGAAGAGGACGAGCCCCCAGGCCAGCGCCTCGGCCGCCGGGCGCCAGCGCCCGAGCTCGAAGCGCGGCGGGTCGGCGGAGGTCCCGCCGATTCGGTAGTCGGCGCGCGCCAGCAGCCGCGCCTGCAGCCAGATGCCGACGAGGACGATGAGCCCGATCAGGACGGAGAGCGTGGCGACGTCCGACAGCACGCGCGGGCCGAGGCCCGCGAGGCGCTGGTAGATCAGGGTGGTCAGCACCGTGTAGCCGCCGGGGATGCCGAGCAGCGCCGGGATGCCGAAATTGCCGACGCAGGAGACCATGGTCAGCATCACCCCCGCGACCAGCGACGGCATCATGATCGGCACGATGACCGTGGACACGACGCGCAGCGGCGACGCGCCGGTCGCGAGCGCCGCCTCCACGAAGTCGCGCGGCAGGCGGCGCAGGCCGGCGCGCAGCGTGAGGAAGACCAGCGGCGCGTAGTGCACGCCCAGGAGCAGGATGATGCCCTCGCGCGTGTAGAGCGGGTTGCGCGTGCCGAGCGGAGGCGCGAGGTCGAGCATCTTGAGCAGCGGGCTGGCAGGCCCGAAGACCTGCAGCCACGCGATCGCCGTCACCTGCGGCGGGATCATCAGCGGCAGCACGAAGCCGAAGACGAGCAGCGGTCGCGCCCGCACGTCGGTGAGCGCGGCCAGCAGCGCCATGACGCAGCCGATGGCGGCCGCGAGCAGCGTGCCGCCGAGCGTCGTCTCCAGGGTCCTGCGCGCCGCGTTCCAGGTCGCTGGCTGCGAGAGCACCGCGACCGCCGGCCCGCCGCCCGCGGAGGGAAAGGCGGATTCGAGTAGGAGCCGGAGGACGGGCGCGACCGCGAGGACCGCCGTGACCGCGACGAGCGCGGCCAGCAGCCAGTCCTCCCGGCCGCGGCCGGTGCTCGCGCCCATGCCCGCCGGCCCCCTCGCGCGTCGCGCCGGGCCTTACTGGCCGAAGCTGTCGGCGAAGCGCTTCTTGTCGGCTTCGATCGTCGCGAGCAGCCCGGCCATGTCCATCGGCATGATCCTGAGCGAGTCGACGCTGGGATAGCCGGCCGGCGGCGCGACCTTGCGATGCGCGGGCAGGTAGCCCTGGCCCACCGCGAGCTTCTGCCCCTCCTCGGAGATGAGGAAGTCGACGAAGGCCTTGGCCGCCTTCTGGTTGCGCGAGGTGCGCAGGATGGCGACCGGCTCGGTGACCGCGGTGAGGCCCTCGGCCGGGATCACGAACTCGACGGGCGAGCCCTTCTGCTTGGCATTGAGCGCCATGAAGTCGACGAGGATGCCGTAGGCCTTCTCGCCGCTCGCCACCGAGCGCAGCACCGCGCCGTTGCCGCGCACGGCGGTCGCCTGGTTGCCCTTCATCAGCGACTCGATGTAGCCCCAGCCGAAATCCGGACGCGCGGCGAAGGTGCTGACGGTG
>Ga0194116_10002091_pt1 | contig 26517 bp, 24 predicted proteins | sample TA2MahsurfametaG_4_FD_148617 | JGI IMG/M metagenome (GOLD analysis project Ga0194116, IMG submission 148617) | Freshwater microbial communities from Lake Tanganyika, Tanzania - TA2015008 Mahale S9 surface | ecosystem: Environmental > Aquatic > Freshwater > Lake | place: Tanzania: Lake...
CAATTAATCCCACAAGCGACCAGTGCCTTACCTAGGTGGGGTAGCAATAATTATTGGGATTATCACTATCGCTTACTCAACCTCACTTATCTCTAACTTCACCTCCACCACTTTTTGGCTGGCAACCTCAGTGCTTGGCCCAGCACTGGCACTTGGCTTAATTGGACTTTGGGATGATATAAAAAACTTGCCACCCTTGCCAAGATTTATTGCTCAATCTGTGGCTGGTGTATTTACCGCAAGTATCTTGATTATTACCGATAACGTTGGTAATCCAACTGGATCTGCCATTTTTGATTCAGTAATCACCGTGATCTGGGTGGTTGGAATATGTAATTCAATTAATTTCTTTGATAATTTAGATGGCGGTGCGGCAGGAACAGTTGCTATTTCATCAATTGCACTTGCCTACCTAGCTCTATCTGGAGATCAGTACTTAATTGCAGCACTCTCAACAGTTACAGCAGGGGCCACTCTTGGGTTTTTAGTTTGGAATAAAAGCCCAGCGAAGATCTATATGGGGGATGCCGGTGCGCTATTTCTTGGGGTACTACTTGCCACACTCACAGTCAGGTTTGAACCCAGTACCCAATCCCAACTCTCCTCCTACCTAATCCCGGTATTTTTACTTGCTATTCCAATATTGGATACAACAGTTGCAGTTAGCTCTCGCATAAAACGGCACTTATCCCCATTTCAAGGAGGTCAGGACCACCTTTCACATCGGTTGATTAGAGCTGGGTACTCAAGAAGAGCTGCTGCACTATCTTTGTGGGGATTATCAGCACTATTTGCCATTATTACAGTCTTGATTTCACAGGTTAATCAAATTAGTGCAAATTACTTTGCGTTGCCTGCAGCAATGCTTTGGGCAATATTATTCATACTTTTTTTTAGAACAAAGGATGCTTAAGACTTTTTCTTAAATACTATTTTGTTTAATACAAAGTAATTTATTGGTACAATAAATACAAAAGGGACTAATTTAGCAACTCGAGGATCTACCCCTACCTCCACCAAAGTTTTAATTATTGAGCTTGAGGTCAGCCACCAAAAGATTAAATTTATTAAGTACTTAATACCAGATCTTGAGTGCTGTTGGTTACTTTTAAAGGTCCACCTGTGATGGGTTAGGTAGTTAAAACTAGTAGCAACAAGTGCTGCAATTAGATTGGCAATAAATACTGAATTAATTGGTCCAAACAAGGTAACAAATAAAATGTAATCAATTGCAGTTGTGGTTATGCCAACTGCAGCCCAGCGAGGCATGGCATGGTCAAGATACTTTGCTAGGAGATTTTTAAACACAGAAATCATTAATTCCAATCCAATGTAAATGTACTGGTGGCTGAGGCCGGGATCGAACCGGCGACCTAACGATTTTCAGTCGTTCGCTCATACCAACTGAGCTACTCAGCCAATAAAAGTGCAGTTAAGCACTTGCGACCCAGACGGGACTTGAACCCGCGACCTCCGCCGTGACAGGGCGGCGCGCTAACCAACTGCGCTACTGGGCCTTACCTTTTGAAGTTGAAAATTGTTTCGACTCCAGCGTCCCCAACGGGATTTGAACCCGTGTTAACGCCGTGAAAGGGCGACGTCCTAGGCCTCTAGACGATGGGGACCATCAACAAACATTTTCAAAATTGATCAACCTTAAGGATAGGACAATTTTATGAAATGATCAACCTATGAAACTTCCCTCAAAAAAAGAATCAGATCAAGTTAGGTTGGGCGTCGAGGCATTATGTAATGGAAATTTGGTTATATTTCCAACTGAAACAGTTTATGGTTTAGGCGCTGATGCACTTAATCCTGCAGCCATTTCAAGGGTTTATCAAATAAAGAATCGCCCAAAAAACCATCCACTAATTGTTCACATATTTTCAGATCAATATCTCAAAGAATGGGCTACCCACATCCCTGACTATGCGTTTAAGCTCGCTGCTGATTTTTGGCCAGGACCCATGACGTTGGTTTTAGAAAAGAATCAAGCTACAAAAGATTTTGCTACAGGTTCACAAAATAAAGTGGCATTAAGAGTACCCAACAATTCAAAAGCATCTGAATTATTGGGTGAGTTTAGTAATCGAGGTGGTTTGGGCATAGCCGCACCTAGTGTAAATAGATTTGGTGAAGTAACCGCGACAACAATTGAAGTTATAAGGAACGAGTTTGCTCGGCTTTTATCAGATAGGGATGTCATTATTGATGGTGGCCAATCACAAATTGGAATAGAATCAACAATTATAGACTGTACTAATAAGGTTCCGATGATTTTACGACCAGGATGGGTTACGACTGAAATGATTCAAAAAAGTATTGATATGAAGGTGGCAAAGACAAGTTTTAGGACAAATACAATGCATTCAGGAGCATTTAAATCGCATTACAAACCAAAAGCTAAAGTTTATCTGGACATCAACCCAAAGGAAGGTAATGGTTTCTACGCTTTGTCACAATTTCAAACCCCATTAGGTGTTATCCGACTCGGAGCTCCAAAATCAATTGAGGAATATGCTCATAATCTGTACCTAGCACTTTCAGAAGCAGATCGAATGAATATCAAGATTGTCTCGGTTTATTCACCACAAGGAGATGGCCTCGCAAGCGCAATCAGAGATAGACTAATCAAAGCGGCTGATAATTAGAATTCATTACTGAACTTTAAAAGGAGTTTTTATGCAGGTTGATTTATCTTTCGAAGCCGTAATCGGCAGAGCAGTAAATTTACAAATTTCAGAAATCTTAAAGAGCATAGATTTAGAAGGAGAAAGAGTATTAATAACAGGTGCAGGAGGATCAATTGGCTCTAAAATTTCACTTGAATTATCAAGAATGGCAAATTGTATTCTCCTACTAACGGATCGAGATGAAAACAGACTGCATACACTTAGTTTAGATTTAACTGGTACTGCCTTGTTCAATACATCACAGTTTAAAGTTTTAGATGTAAGAGATTTACAAGGCATTGAATTATGTGTAAACGCTTTTCAACCCACCACTATTATTCACGCAGCAGCGTTAAAGCATTTATCAATTTTAGAAAATCAACCAAGAGAGGCATACCTGACCAATGTTATTGGAACAGTGAATATGCTGGAAACGGCTACAAAATTTGGCAGCGTGAAATTCTTGAATATTTCTACCGATAAAGCTGCCAATCCATCAAGTATTCTAGGAAAAACTAAATGGTTAGGAGAACTTTTCACCTCATTCTATAGAAGAGAACAATATCGTCAATATACCAGCGTGCGCTTTGGAAATGTTTTTAATTCACGGGGATCAGTGATTGAAACTTTTGCAAATCAGCTGGCAAAAAATCAACCCCTTACGCTGACAGACATAAATGTAAAGCGTTATTTTATGAAGATTGAAGAGGCTTCTAGCCTCTCAATTGCTTCAGTTTTTTTGAATTTAGATGAAATTCATCTACTAAAAATGGGTAAACCAATCAGGCTTTTAGATGTTATAAACAAGTTAAGAGATTTAATTCAAAGTGATTCTACGTTGGAGATTGTTGGTTTAAGAACAGGCGAAAAAATAGATGAAGATTTGATAGCACCCTATGAGCTCGCTCGCAGCACTTCTATTAAAGAGATTCTGGCAGTCAATAGTAATGTTAAATTTCAAGACTTACCAAGATTAACAAAGGAAGTTTTAACAGATTATGATGCCGTACGACAAATTGAACGTCTAATCAAAGACACATGCTCAGATTAACTTATGACGTAGTTATTTTTGGGTATGGGCATTTGACACAGCAGTTGATTAAATTTTTGAAAGAAAAAAAACTTAAAGTAGCATGTGTTACAGATCGAGAGTCTTGTGGTGATTTGAGAGATTCTGATATTGATTTTTTTAAGTATTCCAGTTTGATTGGCATACAAATAGATACTATGCTCACCATTTTCTCATGGAAAGATTCTCTTCGTCTCTCAAGTCATGATCCGATTTTCCAGAGATGGTTTAAATCCAATAACCTAATAAGCCATCGAAGTTTTTTGCTGAGTTCAGTTTCAGTATATAAAGATTCAAAGACAGCTATTGATGAATCCGAGCAAAACTTGATTTTGAATATCCAAAGTCACAAGAAATATATTCTTGAGAATGATTTGTCAAGGATTATGGCATGCAAAGGTTCAAGTCACCTGAATCTAAGGGTATCTAATGTATATGGCTTAAATTTGACTCATGGACTTGTATCTGAATTAATTTCATCAATAAGAAAAAAAAGTGTATTAAGGCTATATGAGAATTTAGATCTGATAAGAGATTACTTGTTTGCAGAAGATTTATTCAATGCTATTTACTCTTTGGTGAGATGGCCCGGACACATTAAGGCAATAAATGTATCGACCGGCATGGGTACATCAGCAAGGGAATTAATACAATTGTTCCAGGAGCAAGGCTATGAAATTAAATATGAATTAATCGGTGACTCCCCAGAACCATTAAAATACAGTTCAATTGTTGACTGTACTTTACTTCGCTCTATAGTTACCTGGAATCCAACATCTCTCGAAGTAGGTTTACTAAAGACTTTGATTTAACAGTTTTCACTACCCTAAATTCAATTAGGAACTTACATCAAAACATTTGAGATATGTGTTTAAATTAAAGCAATTTACCACTATTGTAGCCGCATGATCGAAAAAAACCTACAGCAGTCTTGGTATCAGGACAATTATTCAAAAATTAATGCGACAGGTAATCCAAGATCAATATCTTTTAGATTACTCCATCGATCACTAGAAATAAAAGCAGATGATTCGATCGGTAAAGTGATACTGGAAGTGGGTTGTGGTCAGGCGGAGCACATACCATTTGTACAGAAGGGTTGGAAAAAATATGTATGTTCCGACATTGCTATGCCGAGTAAAGAAACCAAGAAAAAAATCGAAGAAGCAGGTGGAATTTTCTTACAAGCTGATGTACACAACCTGCCTTTCAAAGATAGACAATTTGATAGACTGATTTCCACATGTTTACTTCATCACTTAGTCGATCCACATAAAGCAATGTGTGAAATGATGCGTGTTGTCAAGATCAAAGGACAGATAAGTATATTTCTACCCAACGACCCAGGCATCTCCTTTCGGATTTTAAGAAGACTCACGTCTGAACGCAAAGCAAAGAAATTTGGAATTGGTGCGGAGCTTAAATTGATATACGCCCTTGAGCATAGAAATCATTATTTGCAATTAATGACACTCTTGAACGAAGTATTTAAGAACCAAGTTATAAAGATACGACAATATCCATTTAAAGGCCTTGGCTATGATTTTAATGCTTTTACAACGATAAATATAAGAAGGATAACATGACTGAGCCTACTATAGATTTATCGATAGTTACTTGTGCGTACAATGAAGAGAAAAACATAGAACAATTTCTAAGAGAAGTTAATGACACCTTGAAGTCGATTCACCCTAAAATTACTGCAGAGATAGTTATTGTTGACGATGGATCGACGGATGATACGTGGGCATCTATTTTAATCAACAGTAAAAAAACTGTACGAAGTGGTAGGACTCCAAAATTTAAAATCGTATGTATAAAACTAATTTCTAATTATGGCCAAATGCGTGCGCTAGAAGCAGGATTAGTAAGAGCTAGTGGCGAGTATGTTTTGACTATGGATTCTGATCTCCAAATGCCACCTGGGTACATCGCAGAATTTTGGGACTTGCGAGACCCAAATGCAATAATTGCAGGTCAGCAAATTGATAGAAAAGAAAGTTTTGTAAAAGCTCATGTATCTCGCATGTACTATCGATTATTACGTAAGATATCAAATCAGGACATTGTTATGGATAGTGGAGACTTTAGGTTATACCCAAAAGAATTTGTCAATAGGATTCTAAGCGTAAATTTAAATTATAAGGTTTTTAGATTTTTAGCGCCACGAATGGGGTTACCCATAAAAGTAGTTATGTTTACTCCATCACAACGAATTCATGGAAAGTCAAGTTACAACCTGGGCAAAATGTTGGAACTTGCAAAAAATTCCGTAATCTCACTTAACATATCACCTACTCGTATCATCGGATTCTATCTTTCAATTTTTTCAATCTTTTTCAGTGTAAACTTTGCTTTTGTTATTTACTCCTTTATCAGAGGTGACGTAATACCAGGTTGGACATCAATTTCTGTGAGCATTTCCCTAGGATTCATGGGTATATTAACTTCACTGTATTTAGTAATTGCTTACATGGTTAAAGCTTTGGAAAGTGTTCAAAATCTACCCACATATGTTATCCAGGAAATCAAACGTATTGAGTAAACTATTATTTTTTATTACTCGTAAAAGACTTGATTTAATACTTTTAAATTTTCTAATTACTATTCTCCCTTTTCCTAAGTTTTTAGGTGACTGGGAATCTTTAACCTACTATTCCACTTTTGCTTCTAAGTCTGCCAGTTTTGATTTAAGTTTCCCACCACGAGCAAATGTTGGAGGTCAAGGGTACTGGGTTTTAGATCTATCGCGCAACCTAATTGAGATGTTAAATCTTCCACTAAACTTTTTTTGGTTGAGATTTCCCTCGGTTTTATTAGGAATAATTAGTACCACGCTTTGCTACCTAATTTGCAGAAAATTCCTCAATCATTCAAGTAGTTTAGTTATTACTAGTTTAATTGCGACAAACCCCACTCACTACTTTTTCCAGCATACACTCACCATAAATATGGCAAGCTTTACATTTTTGCTTCTACTGATATACCAAATTTTAGTTTTATATGAAAAAATAAATTCGAATCGTCAATTTTTTTACGTCGGATTAAGTTTGGCTCTTGTCTATACCACCTATGGTCCAGCTAAATTGTTTGCCACTTTTTTTATTGCATACTTATTTGTTACTATGAAATCAGTCATAGTTATTCCTAAAGTAAAGTATATATATGCAATCATGCCATCATTGACTGTAATAATTGCACAGCAATATTGGAAATATGAAAACTTAAAAAATTTATACTTTAGTAAAGATGCAGAAATCCTAATCAATCAAAGCTCAGACATAATTGAAACGCTACGACTGAATATAGATATATTGCTCGACACAATGTTTGTAAAAAGTATTCATGGTGATTCTCCCAATATTTTTACGATGATGGTTGGCGGAAGGTATCCGTTGACCAACTCTATACCAATGGCAATACTAATAGGCCTTAGTTTGATTCTTCTCATACTACATTGCTTAAAACAGAAACAAGATGGCAAGAAGCTTAGAAAACTGGTGATTCTAACCCTTTTGCTTAGTACTTCAATTGTCATATCTTCGTCTTCCTATAGGCCTTCAGCAAATGAAAACATCCTGGCTAGTACTGTTTCAAATTTTCGAATGGTTTTTCTTTTAATACCATACTTATTTCTGACCATATTTCTTGTCAAAGGATTAAGAGGATCTCATTTTAGATTAATAATTTTTGGCGTCATGATTATTGCTTTATTGATTAACACAAGAACAATTCTAAAGGACGTTAGCAATTTTAATAACTTAGCTCCGAATGCGGTAAATATAAGTTCATCTCAGAGTGATTTGATTAATATAGCCTCTCAACTAGGTGTCGATAATTCGATGACTGAAAATACTCAACACTTTATACAGCACTTTAATTACATAGTTTCTTCAAAATCTATTGCTCAAAAATTTTTAGCACTTGAACAAGGGGTGCGATACGTTGTATACAGCAATACATCCTGCTTTAGCGATTCTCCTTTGAAGCAAAAAAACTACGGTAACTTAAATGATTATAACTTTCATAGTTTTTTCCAGTACCTTTACCTTACGGAATCATTAGATAGAGAGAAGATCTTGGGAATTGTTGTGCCTTATACAGACCATCCAACATATATTGATGGTAAGTATGGGTTATTTCCACCTAAGCTAATAAGCATGGGTCGAGGTTTAAAGTATGTCAACGACCATACCAAAAAAGACTGGGCGTTAAAAGTTTTTCCAGATGACAGGACTCCTAATGTTTTAATTACAACTACCTGGGAGGAGTTTCAGATAGCAATGAATTATAAAGACCTTGACATGATAAAAGTCAACTTGATTTTGGATAAAGTGCCTTGTGGTAGCTCGTTAGTAAGTCAAGAGTATGACTGAAAGTGATTATTGAAGGACTGATAACTTGATTGATACAAAAATACTACCTTTGCAGAGTATTAGTCCTACTCTTTCCGAATAAATCTTTGCCTGAAAATTCAACAAGGTAGAGTAAGATTGTTCAGTCACGCAGCGATAATACGTATCTTCGTGAGGGCCTTTAGCTCAGTCGGTAGAGCAACGGACTTTTAATCCGTGGGTCGTCGGTTCGATCCCGACAGGGCCCACAAATATGACCAGTTTAGTAGATCGACCAACATTTTATTTTTTTGATAATCGAAGGATAATTACATAGAAACTGACTTTATTACATCAGACTACTTTATGCCTAAATATATATCTACAACGCAAGGGATGTTGAGAAATTCGGAATTTAAAATGCCGACGGACCTAATTATCATCAATATAGTGTGATAGTTTACTACTAACCGAGTTTTGTACTTTAGATTTTAATCTAGTCAATTCTATGATTGCGTTTAACACCTCTGCAATACTAATCGCCCAAAAGCTGCCTATGTAAAAGTATGGGTGCCTTACCTACTATTGGACTGTGATTTTACAATAAGCATTGACAAATTATCGTAATCCAAAATGTTATTGAATAACAAAATATTATTTTTTTTCGCAATAAGTGAATCAGTAAATGCTTCACCATTAACTCTAGACACCCTATAATTCGTTGCGTCTTTCCCTAGAACTGCTGGAAGTGTTGGAAAAGTGAATTTGTATCATGCTGTTGGATATGTTATATTGTATAAATTGAAAATTACTTTAATGGTACAGAACTTCAATGGTATATTTTAGACTTACAAGATTACTTAACCCTAATTGAGAGGTAATAATTGAACTATTCTAGAGATTATATGAAATCATTGATCAAAACTACTGAAATGCTTGACTTGGCACAAATAGATAAAACTACCCAACTATTACTTCAGTTACGTAAAGATTCTGGAAGATTATTCGTTTTGGGCATGGGTGGCAGTGCGGCAAATGCAAGTCATATGGTAAATGACTTACGAAAGATTTGTGGCATCGATGCTTATGCTCCCACAGACAATGTTTCTGAATTTAGCGCATCTTGCAATGATGAGGGTCTAGGTACATACTTTCCAAGATGGTTGGAAACAAGCAAAATCTCAAACAAAGATGCAATTTTTGTTTTGTCTGTTGGAGGCGGAAGTAGAGAAAAAAATGTGAGTTTGGAATTAGTGAATGCAATTCATGTTGCCAAGAAAAGAAGTGCTAAAATCCTAGGAATTGTTGGACGCGACGGTGGTGAGGCAGTTAAAAATTCAAGCGAAGTTATTCTCGTCCCGACAATTTCGTTGGCCCTAGACACGCCTTTAGTTGAATCATTTCAGGCGATAATTTGGCATGCAATAGTATTCAATCCGATTTTGAAGTTAGAACTATCTAAATGGGAATCTGTTGTTGAGCAAGAATCATGATGCGCCTGCGATTTTCTTTGATCGTGACGGAGTAATTATAGTTCCAAAACGCTTAGAAGGAAAAGGATTTGCACCAAGAGAACTAAAAGACTTTTACTTTTATGAAGATGCAATGTCTTCGTTAATAAAAACTAGAAATGCAGGTTTTCTAAATATAGTTGTGTCGAATCAACCTGATATTGCAGCTGGATTACTCCAGTTCGGTGTTTTGAATGAAATGAATAATATCTTGTTTCGAGAACTTGCATTAGACGATATTTTTAATTGCCAACATATTTCAAAAGATAAATGCAATTGTCGAAAACCTAAACCCGGTATGATTTACACTGCTGCAGAAAAGTTCAATATTGATTTATCAAATTCTTGGATAATTGGCGATAGAGACAGTGATATTGAAGCGGGATTAATTGCAGGAGTCCGAACAATTTTTGTCGATAGAAGATGGGAGTCAGAATATGGATTTGAGGCAGATTTCAGGTGTGAGTCACTATGCGAGGCGGTAGATTTAATTATTGACCACAAAGTTTAAACTCAATAGATGAATTCATCCCGCATCATAGGCAGTTAGCGGTATATTGAGGATATGCTGAAAAACATTGATTTACCTAAAATACGAATATTTCTAGACAGTGCTAGTGTTGAAGAGATAGATGATTATTACAAAAATCACAAGGAATATATATCTGGTTTTACAACTAACCCTACACTGATGAAAAATGCAGGTGTGGAAGATTATTTGGAATTTGCCAAAAATACTATAGATAAAGTTAACGATTTGCCAATTTCCTTTGAAGTTTTTGCCGATGAAATTGATGAAATGAAAAGACAGGCTATGGAGCTAGCCGAGATTTCCTCTAATGTTTGTGTGAAGATCCCTATAACTAACACTCAAGGAGTTTCAACCCATGGACTGATCTCTGAACTAAACAACCAGGGAGTGTTTTGTAACGTAACGGCGATCATGACTATTAAGCAAATTAAAACAATACAAGATTCACTCGCTTCGAAAAATCCGATTATCCTCTCAGTGTTTGCAGGTCGAATAGCCGATACCGGAAGGGACCCATTGCCGATCCTTAAAGAGATTTGTGAATCAGCAAAATCATTCGATCAGATTTCAATTCTTTGGGCTAGCACCAGAGAATTGTACAATATATTTCAAGCAGAGCAGGCCGGATGCCAAATTATAACAGTGACAGCTCCTCTCCTAAAAAAGTTAGATAGCTTAGGAAAAAATTTAGAGATGCTCTCTCTAGAGACAGTACAAATGTTTTACAAGGATGCAAAGTCAGCTGGCTATACGATTTAGTTTAATACAATTGGAGGCAGTGAATGAAAGTATTTATTACTGGTGGCGCAGGGTACTGTGGCGCTCGAATGGTTCCTCAATTACTAGATCTGGGATATGAAATAACCGTTTATGATCGATGTTTTTTCGGTAGTGATTTTTTGCCCAAAAATGATAAGAGATTTACGCTGGTACAGGGAGATATCAGGGATACTGAAATGATCGAAAAAAGTTGTAAAAAACATGATGCATTCATAAATTTGGCTTGTATATCCAATGATGCCAGTTTCGAATTAGATGAAGCACTATCAACTAATATAAACTTGAAAGCCTTTCTACCGATGGTGAAAGCCGCCAAACGTTCAGGGATTAAAAGATTTATTTACGCTTCCTCTAGCTCTGTTTATGGAGTTTCAGATGCGCCAGAAGTAACTGAAGAACACCCACTTGTTCCGATAACTCTTTACAACAAGTATAAAGGCGAATGCGAACCCCAATTGCTCTCAGAGGCCACCGATAAATTTGAAACAGTAATTTTTAGACCGGCGACTGTATGTGGTTACAGTCCGAGACAACGGCTGGATTTATCCGTAAACATTCTCACTAATCTTGCAATTAATACAAACAAGATTACAGTATTTGGTGGGAATCAAAGACGGCCTAATATTCATATACAAGATTATATAGATGTTGTAAAATTACTGATTAGCGCGCCATCGGATAAAGTACAAAACCAAATTTTTAATGTAGGAAATGAAAATCTTACAATTTCTTCTATTGCTGAAATTGTGAAAAAAGTTGTTAGCTTAAATTTTCCAGAGAAATCAGACATACAAGTAACACATTCAAAAAATGATGATAACCGTAGCTACCATATAAATTCTGATAAAATTTATAATGCTATTGGATTTCGAGCAAAAAGAACTGTTCAAGATGCTGTCCAAGAATTGTGTGATGCTTTTAAAAAAGGCTTATTGCCAAATAGCTTAACTGATAACAAATATTTTAATGTTAGAACTTTTAAAGATTTGGCAGTAAAGTAGTGACTCCCAAAAATATTGCGCTGGTCACGGGTGGAGCGGGATTTATTGGAAGCCATATTGTTGATTTGCTTTTGGAAAAGGAATTTGAAGTTCGAGTCATAGATAATTTATCTGGCGGTAGACTAAAAAATTTAGAACAACATAAATCTAATCCTGCACTTTATTTTTATAATCTTGATATCACTGATATCGATATAAAAAATCCAATTTTTACAAATGTAAAATGGCTGTTTCATCTAGCAGGTATCGGCGATATTGTCCCATCAATAGAGAAACCACTCGAATATTTCAACGCAAATTCATTTGGAACGGCAAGAATCGCAGAGGCAGCTAGAATTGCTGGTGTTGAAAAAGTTGTTTATGCCGCCTCATCTTCATGTTATGGATTGGCAAATGTTCCTACAACCGAACAGGCACCGATTAATCCACAATATCCATACGCACTCACAAAATATCTTGGAGAAGTTACTCTATTTCATTGGCATCAAGTCTACGGATTACCAGTAAATTCAATTCGTATATTTAATGCCTATGGTCCCCGATCAAGGACGTCAGGTGCATACGGTGCAGTATTTGGTGTTTTTTTAAAACAGAAAATATCTGGAAAAGCTCTAACTGTTGTAGGAGATGGAAATCAAAGTCGTGATTTTGTTTATGCTACTGATGTGGCGAAGGCATTTCTTGCTGCTGCGCAAACTGATAAAGTTGGCGAGATTTATAACTTAGGATATGGAAAGCCGAGAAAAATCAATGAATTAGTTCAACTTCTGTCGAATAAGATTGTGAGAATCCCAGAGCGCCCCGGCGAGCCTAAGTGCACTTGGGCAGATATTTCTAAAATTTCTAGTGAACTTGGTTGGAAGCCAGAAATTTCATTAGAGGAAGGGGTTTCCAAATTGCTCCAAGATATTTCTTACTGGGAAGATGCTCCACTTTGGGATGAGGTATCAATTGATAAGGCAACTAGAATTTGGTTTGATCATTTAAGCAAAAATTCCGAACAAACTAGGAGCTCTTAGCGAATGAAGATTGAGTACCTCGAAAACTATAAATACAAAATTAAGAGTATTTCAGAATTGATGGAAATAATTGGAGATTTTCCTCGAGAAAAAACAACAATATTGTGTCATGGCGTGTTCGACGTAGTTCACCCGGGTCACCTCCGACACCTTGCATACGCAAAATCAAAAGCAGGAAGACTTGTAGTAAGTGTAACTGCAGATCGTCACATAAAAAAGGGAGTTTATCGACCGCATGTTCCACAGAATATACGAGCCCTAAACTTAGCGGCTCTTGAACTGGTTGATTTTGTCATCATCGATGAATTTGCAACTCCCTTAGAAAATTTAAGAAATGTTAAACCAGATTATTTTGCTAAGGGCTTTGAATATTCTGGCTCATCACTACCAGCTGCAACCTTAGAAGAATCATCTGTGGTTGCGAGTTATGGTGGAAAAATAATATTTACACCCGGTGATTTAGTGTTATCCTCGAGTAAGTTAATAGAGCAAAAAGCTCCAATTCTAACGTTGGAAAAAATCATCTCAATCATGCAAACTCATGATTTTGATTTCTCGGATATCGAAAAGGTTCTAATGAAATTTGATACTATCAATGTTCATGTAGTTGGTGACACAATAGTTGATACTTACACCGAGACACTAATGATTGGCGGGCAAATTAAAACGCCAACCATAAGCGTAAGATTTCTTGATTCAAAATCATACGTTGGAGGTGCAGGTGTGGTGGCACTTCACCTGAAATCTGCTGGGGCTAATGTTTCCTTCACTACACTCCTAGGTAGAGATGACCTTGCTCAGATGGTCGAAAATGAACTTACTTCAGCTGGCGTCTTTGTAAATAAAATTTCAGACAATGATCGCCCTACGACTCAAAAAAATGCCATTGTTTGTAACGGTTACCGATTACTAAAGTTGGACACGCTAGATAATACGCCAATCTCAACAGATCTCTCAAAAGTTTTTGCCAAATCTATTTCTTCCTTCGAATCTGACATCGTAGTATTCAGTGATTTCAGACATGGAATCTTTCACAAACAAAACATCACACAACTAACTACTTCTATTGGTAAAGATGTTTTTAAAGTTGCTGATAGTCAAGTTGCAAGTAGATGGGGAAATATCTCAGACTTCATTGGGTTTGATTTGATCACGCCTAATGAAAGAGAAGCGAGATTTTCCCTTGCTGATCAAGATTCAACAATTGGACCGTTGGCAGGCAAATTATTCAACATATCAAAGTGTAAGAATTTGATTATGACATTAGGCGAAAAAGGATTAATCGGTTTGTCGAAATCAAAAATTGAAGATGAGCCAATCATGATTTCCCTAGATTCATTTTCAGAAAATCCGATTGATCCCGTGGGGGCTGGAGACGCGCTAATGGCGTACTCTGCTTTGACGTTAAAAGTAACCGAATCTCTACCGATGGCTGCAATTGTCGGTAGTATCGCTGCTGCTTGCGAATCTGATCTCAATGGAAATATACCTATTAAGAGATCTGATGTTCTTGAAAAGTTAAAGAGGATAAAGGAAAGAATGGGTTACATAATTCAATGAGAACCTTGGTTGTGGGTCTGGGCACACAAGGGGTGAAACGGATTAAGTTTATTGAAAATGAATTAGCAGGTTCAGTAGATCCAGCTAAAGCGAGCGCAACATACTCTGAAATATCTGAGGCCCCACTTGATACATACGATGTTGTATTTTTATGTGTACCAGATAAGGAAAAACCTAAATTGATTGACTACTGCATTCAGAATAGAAAGCATGTACTTGTTGAAAAACCTTTATCATCTAATGGAAATTGGGATTTAATTGAATTACAAAGCAGAGCAGTCAGGTCTAAGGTCTATATCTATACCGCCTACAATCACAGGTTCGAACCTCACTTTAAAAATACAAAGAAAATACTAGGTAATAACGAAATTGGAAGACTTTATTCTATCAAAATGTTTTATGGAAATGGCACCTCACAATTAGTTAAGTCCAGTGATTGGCGAGATAAGGATATGGGCGTAATTTCAGATCTTGCACCGCACTTGCTTGATACTTTAGCTTTTTGGATTGGTATCGGTGAGCTAAAAAGTGCTTCTTTAACCACGCGTAATTTTGAAACAGTGGCCCCAGACCACGCTATAATTCATTTTGATCTCAAAAATATATTTGTCCAGCTTGAAATGTCTCTCTGCATGTGGAGAAACACGTTTCAATGTGACATCATAGGTGAAAAAGGTTCACTACACATATCATCATTGTGTAAATGGGGTCCAACTACATTGACAAAACGAGATCGAGTTTGGCCCTCGGGAATTCCGAAGGAAAACTCTAAAAAGTTAGAGTTACTCGATCCAACATGGGAAGAAGAGCATAAATTTTTCTATAGTCAAATTAGAAATGGAGTCCAGACAGATTTAACCACAGATCGTTGGATTTCTGATTCACTCAATAAACTCTTGGCAATAGCGTGAACAAGAAGCTAAAAGTAGCATTTTTAGGAATGTCCCATCTTGGTATCGTAAGTGCTATGTCACTCGCAGCAAGAAATTTTCAATGTATTGGCGTGGATACAAACTCATCACTGATTGATGATTTGAATTTAGGAAAGTGGCCAATTCTAGAACCAAACTTAAATGAAACTTACGAAGCTGCAAAAAAGAATTTAAGTTTTACTTGCGATGTTAATCAATTAAGGGAATGTGAAATTATATATATAAGCCAAGATGTTCACACCGATGAGGATGGAAATAGCGACTTGAAGGAAGTAGAAGAACTAATAAAATTATCTTCTAACGTGGTTCTCAAAACCACAAGAATAATTATATTGTGTCAAGTGCCACCCGGTTTTACCCGCAAAATGAAAAAGTATCACTCAAATATTTCGTATCAGGTTGAAACTCTAATTTTTGGAGAGGCTTTCAGTAGAGCATTACATCCAGAGAGAATCATAATCGGTTTAAGCGACCCAACTATACCTCTAGATTCAAATTATAGCTCACTTCTAGCAATTTTCTCATGCCCCATTATTCATGTTGATTTTGAAACTGCTGAGTTCACCAAACTTTCAATTAACGCTTACCTGGCAGCAACGGTTTCAACAACAAATTCGCTGAGTAGTTTGGCTACTTTTATTGGTGCAGACTGGATGTCAATCAAACATTCATTAATGCTTGATAAAAGAATTGGAAAATACGCTTATTTATCGCCAGGATTAGGATTATCTGGAGGTAACATAGAGAGAGACTTAAGGACTCTTGATAATCTTACGTTAATTCAGGATAAAGACCAAGTAAGTTTATTTCGAACTTTCTTGGAGAATTCACAGTTGAATAAGCAATGGTTAGATTCAATTATTGAAAAAAAGATACTGAGCCAGAATCCAAACGCTAAAATCGGAATTTTAGGAATTGCGTATAAAGCAAACACAAACTCCACTAAAAATTCACCAGCATTATCAATTGTGGCGAAATATTCAAAAAACATTGTCGGTGCATTTGATCCTGCTGCAGTTTTCCCAAAAGCATTTTCACGGATCAAAGTTTTTAGTTCTCCTCAAGAATGCATTCAAGCATCTGATGTAGTCGTAATCGCCACACCTTGGCCTGAATTTACAAAAATTGATTTGACTGAGATTCCAAATATAGACCTAAACTCACTAATAGTGATTGATCCTTTTAGAATATTTATTGACTCGGTAAAATCTAATGAAACTAAAGTTAGAATGGTTATTGTTAAATGAAAAGTGCAAGTGTTATTTCATCCATCCAGTTTTTAGATAATCTAGATCTTAATAGAGTGGTAGTAATTGGCAAAAATGGCTTTGTCGGAAAGGCTCTAATTGACTACTTGATCAAACAGGGTGTACAGACTTATGGTTTAGGAAGAGATGATATCGATTTAGCATCAACGGAGGCACTAAAATTCTTTTCAAGTCAGATTAAGCCAAGAGATGTCATTGTTTTTGCTGCAGGTGATGTACCTGTGAAAAATATAGGTCAATTTAATGCAAATCTTATGGCCATAGAAACCTTTGTTAATGGAGTGAGCGGAATAGATATAAGCCAATTAATCTATATAAGTTCTGATGCAGTTTATATAGATTCAGCGGAACGTTTAGTCGAACATTCGATAAGAGCGCCACAAAGCCTCCACGGATTAATGCATCTTACTCGTGAAATATTCTTGCAGAACTCAGACTTGCGAAATGTATTATGCTTGGTACGACCGACACTTATCTACGGCGCACTGGATCCACATAATGGATATGGACCTAGCTCGTTTATGAGGCTAGCGAGAAATAATAAAGATATTCAGTTGTTTGGAGCTGGTGAAGAGCTACGAGATTTTATTTATATTTCAGACGTTGCTCAGATTTTATCTGAAGTTATCATGCAAGGTGCTATTGGTCAATTAAATTTGGCGAGCGGAAAGCTCAATTCATTTGCTGAAGTTGCAAGAACAGTTTTAGAAATCGTTGATAGCAATTCCAAAATTGTTGAGAATCCACGGATCGGAAGAGTTCCTCATAATGGCTTTCGCCCCTTCGATTTATCTAACCTAAGAACTTTCCTACCTGGTTATGCACCAATCCCAATAAGTGAAGGCCTAAGGATTATGAACACAGAGTTATCGGGGGAAAACTCAAGCCCTAATTCCTAAGAAAAATCATTCAAACGATCCAGAAGAAAGGCGAATTGGTCTGGGCTCGTAAGCATGCATAGTAGAGTATTCTATCTTAATGTGACTCATATCACATTATTTAGTTTCCTGTTGGGCAACATTTGCCCCTTGTTGGTGTCTTACTAGGTAGAGGGGTCAAGACGTTGGCTCATCGAAAGCGGGAAATCAAAGTGTCACTTCGTAAGAAGGCTCAAGCCCCAGCAACTGTTGCTGCGTGGTCTGTTTCTGATTTATCCGCTCTGTATACCCAAAACCGCTCATCACTTATCGCTCAAGCCCGCCGAATTCTTCGAAGCGATGCTGATGCAGCAGAGGTTGTTCAAGATGCCTTCCTTAAATTTATCTTGGCAGCCCCAGAGCTGGATACTGCTGATCGTGCTATGGCATACCTGCGCACTACAGTTAATAATCTATGCCTAAACGTAATCCGTGCAACTGGTTCTAGGCCTAACTTAGTTGTCCTTGATTCCGATGCTTCTCAAGAACGCCTCGCCGAGATCGCAGCAGAGAACTACATCTCAATGGATGCAACTTTGGCGGCAGCAGAAGATGCATCAATAATTCGAGAAGCGCTATCTCGCTTATCAGAGACTCAACGAACAGCCCTTGTTATGTGGGAGGTTGAAGGACGGACAACTAAAGAGATTGCTCAAGCCATTGGAACGAGCGAGAAAAATGTTCGTCACGTTGTGCAGCGTGCTCGTGCTTCATTTATTCGCGTTCTTACTGAATGGGTAGTTGACGAGAAAACTGGCTCTACCGCACTTGATGCTCTCTCTGGTACATATAAGAAAGCAGCCGAGCTTGCAAAGAAATCTTCAAAGGTTGCTCTCTCATTACTTATTGTAATGGTTGCTTTCCTTGGATTTAACTCTGTAACAGGTTCAGAATTTAATACACCAACTATTACCACAACTGCTAAGCAAGAAGCGCCATCTACAGTGGATTCCGAGGCTAATGGTGGTTCATCACAACCTCTAACTGAAGAAGAACTTTCAACCCAAAGGTTAATACAAGATAACTCAGCTATTAACTTCCGTACATCTAAGTCCTTATTTGCTGGCCTTTCAAAAGAAGGCTTACCAACCGCTTTTACAGTCTCAGACTCTGCTGGCGAAGTTGGCTCAGTTGGTTTATCCTCACAATCAACAATTACAAATCCAGATGGTTATGTTTTAGTTTCATACCTTCAAACATACGGGGATGCTGTTGTTAATTTACTAATGTCACAATCTGTAACTGTTGATGGCTCTGGTACCTCATACTATGCAAGCCCATCAATCACTATTGCTGGCTCTTGGTTCCCATTGACCCAGAGTGGGTCCGCCTCAACTATTACCCGCCTTTCTAACGGTAATTACCTCTTAACTGCCACCCTATATATAGATTCAACTATAGATTCACCCCTATTTGTGGCTGCTACTGGTGGGTTAGATGTCGATGCGATTCCAAACGAGATAACTACCCGTATAATTTTGAACTCTAGCAAGAGTTCAATCCTTGCTCAGGCGATAAATATCGGCGCTAAAGGGGTCAAATAAATGACACCTAGCAAACAGGTTTCTCCTGCGATCCGGATATCACAGGGGGAAAGAGATGCGTCAGCACGTGCGACTCATCTTAAAAGCCGCTACTAGGAAATTCCTGGTAACGACTAACGAAAGGAAACAAATGTCTACAAAGACAACCTTCAAGCGTATTGCGCTTGTTGCGGTTGCTGCTTTGGGTCTGAGTGTTGTCAGCTCAGTACCATCCCAAGCAGTAATCTCAGGAACGGCAACTTTAACAGTTGTAAATGGAACGGCTACAAAAACTTTAGCCGATTCAACAACAGCTGCTACTGTGACTTTAAAATTCACAGCAACTGAAGCTGATACTTGGGGTGTCACGGCGTACCAAAGCGCTGGGCCAGCCACAAACACAACCAATCCTGCTCGTTTTTACAGAGGTGATACAGCTACATCCTTTACCACCACAAACCTTGTAATTGCGAACACTGGTATTGATTCAGCTACAGCTTCATCCGGAACCCGCGTAATTGGAGCAGCGGGAGTTAACTCTGCAACTTTATTGCTGCAGCTAGACTCTTTGACTGCACGATCAGCAGGTACCTATACCTATACTGTTTCAGCAACACCGTTTACTGCTGCTGGTGCAGCTGGAGATGCAACTAAAACAGTTTCAGCTAGCGTAAGCATTACTGTTGCAGCGATTGCTTCTGAAAGCCTAGTAGCCTCAGCCGGTACTTCGACTGCGTTTATCTCCACCACATCATCTGCGGCATCAGGTTGGTCAGCTCCAACCTCAGATGCTGTTCCTTCAGTTCTTGCTACAGCTTCTACAACTCCGAGAGCTTACATTTATGTAAACTTGAGGAATACAGAGTCTGTTCAGGCATCTGAATCAGTAACCATTACCACCAACATTGGATCACTTGGTAAGAGTGGAGTTAATGTGGGTAGGAGCGTAACTTTGCAGTATGCAACAGGTGGTGCTCAAGACTTTGAAGTTTACGCAGATGGCACAGCCGGAACTGCAACTATTACTGTTAAAAGTGCTAGCGTAACTTTTGCTAACAAGACTGTAATATTCTATGCTTCTGCCCCTGCGTCCATAGTTGCATCTGTTGCAACGAGCGTTATTGGAGCTGGTAGTAATGCGGCAGCAATTACAGCGGTGGCTAAAGATGCTAATGGAAATATCTGGGGTGGCACTCTATATGAGTACTCATCAAACACATCCATAATGTCAGATTCAGCCACTTCTTGCACATATGTGTCAGCAAATAGTAGACACGAATGTACAATCACAGGCGTCGCTGCTGGTACAGGCACTATTACTCTGCGCAATACTGCAACTACAGATCAGGCAACAACAGTAAGCTCAAATGCTGTTTCAATGACTGTTTCAACTAGTGCAGCTGCCACAGTTAAGTTGGCTTGGAATAAAGCAACCTATGCACCAGGCGAGAAAGCCACACTCGTTGTGACAGTTCTCGATTCAGCTGGTAAATCAATGCCACCTACCTCTTACACAAACTTGTTCGCAGCTGGTGGAATAAGCTTGTCTACAGCTGGTGGAAGTGGATCAGATACATTAACAGCGGTGAGTTTCACAACTATTTCATTGGCAGCTAATGCTCTTGGAACAGACACAACGCCATTGAAGGCATATACTGTTTATATGCCAGCAGCAGGCGGAACTGTAAAAGCAACCGCTACAGGTGGAACAGCCTTACCGCTTGCTGGACAAGTTGAAGTCTCAGCAACTGCAACTGTAACCGATAGTGCCGCCGCAGCCTTAGCTGCAGTGAATGCATTAGCAACTACAGTTGCTTCTTTAAGAACCTTAATTACAACATTGACAAACTTGGTTCTAAAGATTCAGAAAAAGGTCAAAGCTTAATTTAAGTATTAAGTTTTGATTTACAACTAGAAAGAAAGTAGGCCTGGCTCTAAAATTAGAGTTGGGCCTACTTTCTTTGGTACATTGATGTCATGGCAGATATTCCTCAAAAGCTAATAAATCAAAATCGACCAACCCCAAATATTTTAAGATGGGGATTAGTTTCGATAAGCCTACTATTTTATACAGCTACAACAGACCCATTTAATTCAGTCAAACTTGTTTTACTAATGGCGCTTGCTTCTGTCGCTCTTGGAATTTTAGTATGTGAATATGCCTTGAAAAAACCTGCATTCAAAGATACCGAATTCTACTTGATTGCTATTTCGATACTTTTTTTAGTAACTTTATTCGTATCAGCATTAATCAGTGATAACAGATTTAATGCATTTATAGGAGCAACCCAACGGCGCAATGGTTTCTTATGCTACTTAGCGCTAATGATAATATTCTTGCTAGGAAGCAGGCTTTATAATTTTTTGAATATTGATAAACTACTGTCATCTTTTTTAATAATTGGATTTATAAGCAGTTCATACGGATTATTACAACTAACCGGACAAGACTTTGTGAATTGGGTGAACCCTTACAACAATATAATCGGAACGCTTGGTAATCCTAACTTTGCATCCTCAGCTATGGCAATAACCTTTATTATTTGTTTTTTAACTATTTTTCTTACGAGAACTAGTTTATACAAAAAAATAATAAACTTTTTAGTGCTTATTATGAGTTTTGTTGCAATCATTAATTCTGGATCTCGCCAAGGTGTAATAGTGATTGCTGTTGGATTAATGTTTTTTGGATTTGCTTTGGCCTATCTTCGTTTTAAAAAACTTCGCGGGTTAATTGGAGTAACCTCCACCGCATTACTATTGATGGCAATGTTTGGCCTCTTTCAAATAGGGCCACTAGCCCCTTATTTGTACAAAGGATCAATCGGAGTACGGATGTTTTATTGGGAAGCTGCAATCCAAATGTTTAAAAGTAATCCGCTATTTGGTATAGGTGTAGAGAGTTATGGTGACTTTTTCCCACTTTTCAAAGACGCTCAATACCCTGTTAATTATGGTTACGAGTTGTTTAGCAATAATGCGCATAATACATTTTTACATTTTCTTGCAACTTGCGGAGTATTTGTTGCATTACTTTATATTATAATCACAATCTCAGTTTTCCTTATAGGACTTAAAGCTTTGGGACGGACTACAGGAGATCAGCAGAGAATTCTCCTAAGTTTGATCTCTGCTTGGGTAGGTTTTCAATCACAATCTTTGATTTCAATAGATAACATTGGATTGTCAATCATGAATTGGAGTTTAGCGGGAGCAATAGTTGCTCTAAGCTTGAATAGTCCTTCTAATATACAATTTAATACCGCTTCGTATGGAAAAAAATCCATCACAATCCATAAACACGAAATAATCTATTCATTGGTTTTTTTGCTCCCATCTACTGTCTTCTCATACCAATTCTTGTCAGCAGAATTAAAGACATATTCAATCGTGCAAAGTGTTAATGCTAATCAAATAACTGATCTAAACTCCCAAAAGACAAAAATTATTTCAGTTTTGAATAATTCTTTTGCTGATCCAAATTATAAACTTGATCTTGTCGTAGCACTTTTTAGATTGGGGTTTGAAAATGATGGAATGTCGAAACTCAATGAGATCCTTATCCAAAATCCAAGAAATTTAGCAGCGCTTCAAACTATGATCGAAGTCAAGACTTTACAAAATAAGCCAGAAGATATCTTGGTTTACCGCTTAAAGATAGCAGAACTGGATCCTCTAAATGCACCGAACTATCTCTTCATCACAGATATTTTAGTTGGGATGGGCCAATTTGATAAGGCTAAAGTATACATTAACAAGGTGATTGACCTTTACCCAAACTCTAAGGAAGCACAACTTGCCAAGCTGAAGCTCAAGGAATTAGATGCAAAATAAATCGGTTGTGGTAATTGGTATGGGTTACGTTGGACTCCCCTTAGCAATAAGTGCAGCAAAGTCAGGTTTCCATGTCACAGGTTTGGACATTGATTCTGTAAAAATTGAAGAACTCAATAGTGGAAACTTAGCTGTCTCAGGCACCTCACGTCAAGATATCTCTAACCTGCAAAGTTTAGGCCGCCTAGCATTCACATCAAACTATGATTGTATTTTGAGAGCCTCAATTATTGTTGTATGCGTACCAACCCCTCTTAACGCAGCTCGCGAACCAGATCTATCTTTTGTCATTGATTCCGCAACTGCTATATCGTCTAGATTGAAAGAAAATTCGCTAATCATCTTAGAATCTACTGTTGCACCTGGAACGACTAGAAATGTGTTTGCTCCAATTGTTAAATCACACTTTTCAGAGAGCGAGAAAAGTATTTATATTTCTTACTCACCCGAAAGAATTGATCCGGACAATAAAGAATGGAATATTTCAAATACTCCTAAATTAGTTTCGGGTATGTGCAATAAATCTAAAAAATTAGCCATAGACTTCTATTCTGAGTTTATTAATCAAATTGTTGAGTGTAATTCGATGGAAGTTGCCGAAGCTTCGAAACTATTAGAAAATAGTTTTAGGTTAGTTAATATCTCATTTATAAACGAATTTGCAGTTTACTGTAATGCTACAGGCATCAAACCACTGGAGGTTATTTCAGTAGCCTCTACCAAACCTTATGGATTCATGCCGTTTTATCCAGGATTGGGGGCTGGCGGTCACTGTATCCCTGTAGATCCAATGTATTTATCCCATGCAGCAGACACTTGTGGTGTTAATCTGAGTCTTCTGAAATCTGCAGTATTAGTAAACAACGAAATACCAAATTATTTTGTTAGAAAAGTCAGTGAAATTTTTGGTGATGTAGATAAAAAAAGAATTTTAGTCTTGGGTGTTGCGTATAAACCAAATTTATCTGATACGAGAGAATCGCCTGTTGAAAAATTTGTAATTGGACTTGAATCTAATGGCGCGAATGTAAAATGGCATGATGAATTGGTAAAAAATTGGAGAGGTCAAACTTCTTCTCCTATTTCTGGAGATTATGATCTTCTTATAATTGCCACCAAGCATAGCTATATAAACTTGTCTCAACTACCAAAAATTCCTCTTTTGGATTTACAGGATTTGCAAAAGTGAAATTTTTAGTAACGGGTGGTGGAGGCTTTATCGGCTCGCATCTTGTTGAGCATTTAGTTTTGGCTGGAAATAACGTTATCGTTTTGGATAATTTTAGTACTGGAAAAATTGAAAATTTGACTTCTTTAAGAAATCAAATTGAAATAGTACAAGACGATGTAAGAAATGCAGATATAGTGAAAAAATTAGTTAGTAATTCAGATCACGTTATTCACTTAGCTGCTGCACTTGGCGTATTTAATATAGTAAATGACCCGTTAGAAAGTTTGAGTGTTAATTTACAGGGAACTGAGGTGATTCTTCAGGCAGCAAACCAACATAACAAACCTGTTCTTATAGCTTCATCAAGTGAGATTTATGGCAAAAATGATAAAGTGCCTTTGAATGAAGATGATGATCGTGTAGTTGGACACCCCCTTAAATCTCGTTGGTCCTATAGTGAAGCTAAAGCTGTGGATGAAAGTCTTGCCTACTTTTATCACCTAGAGAGTAAACTTCCAGTTCGAATAGTTAGATTTTTTAACACTGTTGGTCCTCGTCAGGTGGGAAGTTATGGAATGGTTGTTCCCAGATTTATCTCTTCAGCTCTAAAAAATCAACCTCTTGAAGTTTACGGAGATGGCATGCAGATTAGGTGCTTTTGTCATGTAAAAGATGCAGTGCGGGCACTAGAGCTAGTAATTGACTCGGAAGAAGCACTTGGTAATGTTTTTAATATTGGAAACAATGAGCAAGTTTCAATCCTTGATTTGGCTAAAAGAGTTATCGAAGTTACTGGTTCAAAATCTGAGATCGTAAAGATCCCTTATTCTAAAGCTTATCCGGAGGGTTTTGAAGATATGCAAAAAAGGGTACCCGATATTTCTAAGATTATGAATTTTCTTGGTTGGACACCTCAGATTGGGTTAGATCAAATTATTCAAGATGTGGTTGCATTCCAATCCCGTTGAGCAAGTAAGTAGAAGGTACAGATATGACTACTGACGGGCTCAGCGCTAGGCAGTTATTGGATGAAGAATCCCTATTGAGGTTGCCCTCACTTACCAACATAGATGCTGTAGAGATTGGCGAGATAGCGACTACTCGAGGTAAACAAAAGAGATTACCAATTGCGATTGAGGTTCGAATCGGTGATTTGATTGTTTTCCACGTATCCCTTGAAGGATCAAAGCCTGAAAATGATTGGTGGATAAGCCGCAAGGTAGCGGTGGTGATGTTAAAACAACATTCAACAATGTATGAGCGAGTTTCTGCAGAGGAGCGTGGCGTTGATTGGCATAAAGAAAATAATCTTAAAAACGAGACCCATGCAATCCATGGCGGGGGACTGCCTTTGATTACAGGTGAAGGATTTAAAGGTATTTTAGCAATTAGTGGATTACCCCAGGTTGAAGATCATTTATTTGCAGTTGAAGTGTTAACAGAGTTTTTAACTCGAAAAGGTGAAGAACTTTAATGGGTCAGGTTTGGGTTGCCGGTGAGGTGCTAATTGATTTAATTCCAGTAGGAGCAGTTCCCAAACCTGTCGTTGGCGGTGGGCCGGCCAACACTGCAAAGGCCGTTGCAAAGCTTGGCATTTACACTCAGTTTATCGAGGGGTTTTCAACTGATGATTTTGGTCAGATGGCAAAAAAAGAGTTGATAGCTGAAGGTGTAAAACTTGATTATGTAAAGTATTCAGATAAGTCAACTTGTTTAGCAATTGTTTCACTTAGTGAATCAGGATCAGCCACTTATAGGTTTATAATTGAAAATACTGCCACCTTTGACTTTACTTCAGATTGGCTACCAAAGCCACAAACTGATCTGCCATCACTTCTTCATATTGGAACCCTTGCGACAGTGATTGAACCAGGTGCCTCTGTTTTATTTGAATGGGCACAATCTGTAGCAAAGGTTGCACCAGTTGTTTTTGATCCAAATATTAGACCAGCTGTAATTAGTGATCGCAAGCAATATTTAGCACAGGTAGAGCAATGGGTGGCAATCTCGTCGGCGGTGAAGGTAAGTGATGATGACTTGAAGTGGCTTTATCCATCACTTGATGTTGAGCAGGTTGTTAACGATTGGATCAGTAAAGGACCATCCCTAATTGTGGTCACTTATGGTGAGAAAGGATTAATTGGTTATCGAAAAAATGAAAGCTGTAGTGTTGATGCTATAAAGGTTGTAGTAGCTGACACAGTTGGTGCAGGTGACACAGTAGGTGCTATTTTGGTTGAGGCGATTATTAAAGATGGTTTAGATAGTTTGACTGGTTCAAGGCTTGAAACGATGCTTAAAAGGGCTGCAAAGGCTGCTGCCATCACTGTTTCTAGGGTCGGTGCTAATCCACCAACATTTCAGGAGCTTGAGTAATTGTTAAATATTGATTCA
>Ga0194116_10002098_pt1 | contig 26471 bp, 22 predicted proteins | sample TA2MahsurfametaG_4_FD_148617 | JGI IMG/M metagenome (GOLD analysis project Ga0194116, IMG submission 148617) | Freshwater microbial communities from Lake Tanganyika, Tanzania - TA2015008 Mahale S9 surface | ecosystem: Environmental > Aquatic > Freshwater > Lake | place: Tanzania: Lake...
CAACTACTTATCAACTTGGCAGAGTGATCTCCAAAAAGTGGGTTTGGCATTACTTGCAATTTTGCTGGGCGCAACATTAGGCGAGTTTTTGCTAGGCAAGATTGGCTCATTGTTTCGAAAGGTGCTTTTTGTGCCACCATTTAAATTTCTAGATTCATTACTGGGATCAGTGCTATCTCTATTTCGAGCCGCGTTTATCTTGTATTTAGTTATTATTCTACTAGTTTATTCAAGATGGAGTTTCGCAGAACAGTATGTAAGCACATCTTTTGTCTACCAAATACTGCAGTCAAAACTGCCTTTAGTAAATGAATCTTTCAACGAATATTTTGGCTGACAGAAATCAATTTCTAGCTATTAGCAGTAAATTCTTTCCAATCACACGTTTCATAAAGAGATAATCTAAAAACATAGAGATCGGATATATGATGCGATCATAAATAACTAGTGATTTTTTTGAGCCTATTCCGGACTTACCTTTGTACCCAAATATTTTCAAACTTCCCCAGGCAAGTACCCCTAAACAATCGTTGTAATAGCAATCATCGATCTTGAGTCCTACTTGTGAAACTTTTCGCAACAGTTCTCTCTTAGTGTATCTGCGGTAGTGGCCCACTTTTACATCCATGTCCGAAAATAGAAATGGAAGTGCGGGCACGTAAATTACGAGCAAGCCTCCAGGCAACATTTTATTCTTTATCTGAGCTAACGCTTCAAGATCATCATCAATGTGTTCCAGCACATTAGAGGTATAAACAAAACCTGTTAAGCTAGGAGTTAAACTAAGGTTAGAATAAGTTTGAAATCCTTTTGACTTTAGAATTTTTACAAGTGTTGGATCAATTTCTACGCATATGGGCTTGAATTTGTGCTCGTTCAACATTACCTCAGCCAAGGCCCCAGTTCCAGCTCCAAACTCCAAAACTTCAGCCGTAACGTTTGATTTATCTAGCAAACCAAATCCTTTTAAAATTTTTTTTACTATATCTTTGTTGTAAAATTCAAGTCCTTGTTCTGCATCAAATAATTCTTCAATCCCTGAATAATCCATATTTGTCTTTGATTGTTTGTTTTTAGGTCGCATTCTCATGTTATGAGTTTAACAGTAGCTACATATCAAGAAGTTATTTTTTACAAAACATAGCTAATCTTCACTCTTTCCAGCATTTAAGCCTTCAGAGATTAATTTCATTACATTTGGATCAGCAAGTGTTGTTGAATCTCCCACCGCTCTGTTTTCTGCAACATCACGCAGCAGGCGCCGCATTATCTTACCACTCCTTGTTTTTGGCAGCTCTGCTACAACCATGATCTGCCTTGGTTTTGCAATTGGGCCAATCTGTTTTGCCACATGATCACGTAGTTCTTTAACTAAAGCATCTCCTGTGGCCGATTGAATTCCGCCCCTTAAAATCACAAATGCAACAATGCCCTGCCCCGTCACCTCATCATTGGCACCAACTACTGCAGCCTCTGCAATCGCATCATGAGAGACAAGTGCTGATTCAACCTCAGTTGTTGAGATTCGATGTCCTGAAACATTCATAACATCATCTACTCGGCCCAACAACCAAATAGCACCATCTTTATCTAACTTTGCTCCATCTCCTGCAAAGTAGAGACCAACAAACCGTGACCAATATGTTTCTTTATAACGCACAGGCTCATTCCAAACACCACGCATCATCGATGGCCAAGGCTTTGTTAACACAAGATAACCGCCTCTGCCATTGCCAACCGCTTTGCCCTCATCATCTACAACCTCAGCAGATATTCCAGGAAGTGGCTTCATCGCGCTCCCTGGTTTTGTTGCAGTAATTCCAGGTAATGGTGAGATCATGATTGCGCCAGTCTCTGTTTGCCACCAGGTGTCAACAATTGGGCAATTATTTTTACCAATTACCTCTCGATACCACATCCATGCCTCTGGATTTATTGGCTCTCCTACAGAGCCAAGTAGACGAAGGGATGAAAGATTTGATTTATTTGGATACTCATCCCCCCACTTCATCCAGGTTCTAATCAAGGTAGGCGCGGTATATAAAGTACTGACTTTGTATTTTTCTATTAATTCAAATAACCGTCCCTTACTTGGGGTATCAGGTGTTCCTTCATACATCACCTGCGTTGCACCATTTATCAACGGCCCATAAACCACATATGAGTGGCCAGTAATCCAACCAATATCTGCGGTGCACCAGTAGATATCTTTCTCAGGCTTCAAATCAAAGACTGCGTGATGTGTAAAGGCTGCCTGGGTTAGGTAACCACCAGTAGTGTGATAAATACCCTTTGGTTTTGCTGTAGTTCCTGAGGTGTAGAGAATAAATAAACCATTTTCCGAGTCAAAGAACTCACATTCATGCTGATCAGATTGCTTATCAACTATTTTATGCCACCAAATATCTCGTTCATTAGCAAACTTTGTCTCTTGCCCAGTGCGTTTAACAACCAATACATTTTTAACATTTGTCTTACCCTTTAGCGCTTCATCTACTGCGGGCTTTAAGGCAAAGGGGACTCCTTTTCGAAAACCACCATCGGCAGTAATTACCAAAGAGGCATCGGCATCTTGGATTCGAGATAACAATGAGTCGGCAGAGAATCCACCAAAAACTACAGAGTGCATCGCCCCTAATCTTGCACAAGCAAGCATGGCAATCGCCGCCTCTGGAATCATTGGCATATAGATCGCAACCCGATCACCCTGCTTAATCCCAAGCTCCTTTAGTGCATTCGCTGTTTTACACACCTTTGATAATAACTCTGTGTAGGTAATTGTTTGGGTATCTCCTGGCTCTCCTTCAAAGTAGAAAGCAATCCGGTCGCCCCTTCCTTCAATTACATGCCGATCCAGGCAGTTATAGGAGGCATTTAATTTCCCACCAATAAACCATTTAGCAAAAGGTAGCTGCCAATCAACAACCCGATTCCACTTTTGATTCCAATGCAATCTATTTGCCTGTTTTTCCCAAAAAGCTAATCGATCTTTATCTACCTCTTTATAAATATCACCTTTTACATTTGCGTTCTCAACAAATGTTTGTGAAGGAGGGAAGGTGCGATCTTCATAAGAAAGGTTTTCAAAGGATTCACTACTCATAGTAAGGATGAGGTTATCAGCGATAAGTTTTCCCCACTAGAAGGAGATCAAAAATTTCTAGTGCCAGCCCTTAGATAGGCTTGTTAAATCTGATAAAGCCCATGCAATAAAAATAGAAATGGAGCTTTATGTTAACTGCAACCTTAATTACCTTAATTACCCTGCTTGAGCGACTACTTGCCTCCGGGACATTAACCGCAGCCCTGTCAGCCCTCTTTAAAAAGGCGTTGCTTCTGCTTGGTGCTTATTAGGCCAGATTCGAAGCACCCATTGGGGCGGTGATTTCTAAAACCGCCCCAAATGTGGTGGAATTGGCCGTAATCCCGTAAGGAAATTACAACTAAAAAGGTTTTGCTAGCAAAGTGGCTCACCTTTAAAGTTACTGATAATGGGAGAAGAAGATGCCAGCTGTTGTTTTACTTGGTGCGCAGTGGGGCGATGAGGGCAAGGGAAAAGCCACCGACCTTTTAGGGGACCGGGTTGATTATGTAGTCCGCTATCAAGGCGGCAATAACGCAGGGCACACAGTTGTAATTGGTGATCAAAAGTACGCACTTCACTTACTGCCTTCAGGAATTTTATCTTCAAATGTAATTCCAGTAATTGGCAATGGTGTTGTAATTGACCCAGCAGTACTGCTTGAGGAGATTAAAGGATTAAATGAGCGAGGTATTAACACCTCAAAACTTAAGATTTCAACTAATGCACATCTTATAACTCCGTATCACCGAACAATTGATAAAGTATCAGAGAGATTTTTAGGAAAATCAAAGATTGGCACCACTGGCCGTGGAATTGGACCAGCATATGCTGACAAAATAAATCGTATTGGAATTAGAGTCCAAGATCTATTTGATCAATCAATTTTGAAGCAAAAAATTGAAGCCGCTCTTCACGATAAAAACCAGATCTTAGTTAAGGTATTTAATCGCAAGGGAATTACAGTTGAAGAGGTAATAGATGAGTATTTGGGGTACGCTGAAATTTTAAAGCCATATGTCACAGATACCTCACTTCTTTTAGATCAGGCTCTGCAACAAGGTAAGGTTGTCCTTCTTGAGGGCTCGCAAGGAACTTTGTTAGATGTTGATCATGGAACCTATCCCTTTGTAACATCCTCTAATCCAACTGCAGGGGGAGCATCAACTGGTTCAGGAATTGGCCCAACAAAGATAACTCGCGTGATTGGAATTCTTAAGGCTTACACAACTCGGGTTGGAAGCGGCCCATTTCCAACTGAGTTATTTGATGAAGATGGTGAGGCACTTAGGAAAATCGGCGGTGAGGTTGGTGTTACAACTGGGCGCAGTAGACGATGTGGTTGGTTTGATGCTCCAATTGCTAGATATGCAGTTCGAGTCAATGGCTTAACTGACTTCTTCTTAACAAAGCTAGATGTTTTAACTGGTTGGGAGAAGATTCCAGTTTGTGTTGCCTATGAGATAGATGGCAAACGTGTTGAGGAGCTTCCAGCCTCACAATCTGATTTTCACCATGCCAAGCCAATCTATGAGTACCTACCTGGCTGGAAAGAAAATTTCTCAAAAGCAAAGTCTGTTGCAGATCTACCAAAGAATGCGCAGGAGTATGTGAAGTTCTTAGAGAAGATCTCTGGTGCGCCAATGAGCGCCATAGGAGTTGGTCCTGGAAGGGATGAAACAATTGTGGTTAGGGATTTAATCAAATGAGTATCACGCCAAATGTATTAGCAACAAGGTATGCCACTAAAGAGATGGTGGCAATCTTTGATCCGGTAAATAAGATTATTAATGAACGTAAGTTTTGGGTAACAATTCTTAAACTTCAACAAAAAGCTGGTCTACCAATCACAGATAGTGATATCAAAGCTTATAAGAAGGCAATCGAAAAAGTTGATTTAGATTCAATTGATAAGAGAGAGATTTTAACTCGACATGATGTTAAGGCAAGGATTGAGGAATTTAACGCACTCGCTGGAGTTGAAAAGATTCATATTGGTCTAACAAGCCGAGATTTAACCGAAAATATTGAACTGATCCAGATTAAAGCAGGCCTTGAATTAATCGAGTATCGAGTTCTACAAACCTTATTTTTGCTGAGTGAGAAATTATCAAAGTATGAAAAAACTTATATGGTTGGTAGATCTCACAATGTCGCAGCTCAAGTAACTACTCTAGGTAAGCGGTTTGCAACATGCGCTGAGGAGTTGTTGTTTGCACACACTGCATTAAAGGAATTGATCGCTCGCCTGCCCCTTCGTGGCATTAAAGGACCCGTGGGCACATCTCAAGATGCATTAGATGCTATGGGTAAGAATTTTACAAATCTAGAAGTAAGCATTGCTAATGAGTTTGGATTTGAAGATACTTGGTCCTCTGTTGGTCAGATCTACCCACGATCAGTTGATTTTGAGGTTGTATCAAGATTGTTGCAGATAGCAGCAGCTCCATCATCGATGGCAACCACAATTAGGTTGATGGCTGGAAGCAATTTAGTAAGTGAAGGATTTAAGTCGGGTCAGGTTGGATCCTCCGCCATGCCACATAAAAAGAACTCTAGGTCCTCTGAGCGAATCAACGGCATGATGGTACTACTGCGAGGGTATGTCACTATGGCGTCTGACTTAGCAGGTAATCAATGGAATGAGGGAGATGTTTCTTGTTCAGTAGTTCGCAGAGTATTGATTCCAGATTCTTTTTATGTGCTCGATGGACTACTTCATACATTTATGACAATCTTGCAGGAGTTCGAGATATTTGAGAAGGAAATAAGGAGAGAATTAGAAAGTGTGTTACCTTTGCTAGCTTCGACCAGGATATTAACTGAGCTCGTAAAATTAGGAATGGGTAGGGAGGAAGCGCATCATTTAATAAAAAGTTACGCCACCTCACTTCCGACAGATGAGTTTATTAAAGCTTTGTTAAGTGCTCCAGGGATTCCGATTTCAAATGCAGAACTATCGGAAATTGTTAGCAAACCGAAGCACTTTAGCGGAAATGCAGTTCAACAATGCAGAATGGTGCAAAAAAAAGTAAATGAAGTTCTAAAGCTACGAAACTTAAATTTTATTGACATGGATTTGCGATAATAATTAATCATGGCAAAACAAATGAAATCTAAATTCAAGGAAAAAAGTCTAAACTCAATTCACAGCAAATTAGACCGTAAATTTATTTATTTGGCTTGTCTTGTTTTTTTCATGAAATTAGTAATAATTTTCAACATCCCAGGTAAAGATGTTGGCTCCGAGCAAGCTATCCATTTTGTAAAGGGGATTTGGTTAGGTGCTGATGGTGAGAATTATCTTACAGGTTACAAAGCCCTGCTAGCTGATGGAATTTTTTCTAAAGCCTACATATTGAATTATTGGCCAGCTGGTTATCCACTCCTAATTTATTTCTTATCTTTTTTCAGCCAAGAACTAGTCGGGACTTTATTAGCTATTTTGCAATCACTTATTTTCTCACTGGCTACATATTTTTTAGCTAGTTCACTGTTTGAAACTAGATTAAAGAATTATACATACTTAGTTTATGTTTTTGTGCTCTTAAATCCTACTCTAAGTTTGAGCTCAATAACTATTGGTTATGAAAGTCTTGCTGCTTCAGCAATTATGATTTCTATAGCATTAATCATAAAAGACTTTAATCATAATCAGACAAAATCTTTCCCATATTTGTTTTTATTATCATCACTTGTTTACGGACTTATAGGTTTTATGCAGCCAAGATTACTATTAACTGGATTTATAATTCATTTGTTATGGTTTATTTATAGATATAAAGATGGAGCTTCTTTTTTAACTTTTACCATTGGTATTTTGATTACTTTACTAATCCCATCTACCTTAGTTTTTAGAAATTATGTGGCAACTGATACTTTAAGTATCTCAACCAATTTAGGCGAAACTATGGCTGTGGGTGCTGGCCCAGGAGCTACAGGTGCTTACAAGAAACGTGTAATGGACATTCCGTGCGATGTTTCAGGTAATGCAAGCCAAAAAGACCGACAAATTACCAAATGTGTAGTTGATTGGTATCTTGCGAACCCTGGTACTGCCCTTGAATTGTCAGTAAAAAAGGCGATTTACTTTTGGTCTCCTTGGACTGGCTCATTGGCTTATGGAACTATGGCTAGAAATCCATGGGTTGGACTTAGTCCATCAATAAAAATAGCAGGTGCTAGTACAGAGGGTTTTAAGTTGGTTACGGGAATTGTTGGGAAAGTAATCTCTTGGATTTGGTTAATAGTGGGACTCGGGTTATTTTTTTACGGAGTCAAAATACTCTATCGCTTTCAGCTTTTTGAACGAAAATTAGCTATATTTAGTATATCGGTGGTCACAACGCAAATGATTATTACCATGGCAACAATTGGTGATCACCGATTTAGAGTTCCTATCATGCCCGTCAGTCTTATGCTGCAAGCTATTGCTTTAAAATTTATTCTAAAACTGAAACCCAAGTCGATTTGACAATTAGTCAAATTCAGCAAACTTAGTTTTACATTCAGGAAAGTGTTATTTTATGCAATCGTAAAAAATATATACCTCGAACACCGCTATTCTCAGGTTAAACATCCTTCTTTAGATAAGTCTTAAATTTTAATCCATGTGTGATTTGAAATTAAAGTGTATTATGGTGCATTAGAAATCAAGCAGAAGAGGTTGGTATGGCATCAAAGGTAAAACTTGCCTATAAATCTAGTAATAAAAAAATATTACAAAGTCTTTTGTATTGGTCCTGTGCTTTTTTTGTTGTAAAAATGATTATTGCATTTAACATTAGCCCTTATGGTTTCCAAGCCGAAGGAGGCCCACTCGTAATAGATAATATATTACCGGGTGCTGATGCAGAGGCGTACTTTAACGGATATCAGTCGCTCTTAAATGATGGAGTGTACTCCAAAAATGGCATTTTAAATTATTGGCCAGCAGGATACCCGCTAATAATATATTTTTTAACTGTACTTGGAGAAAATTGGGTTTTTACTACGCTTTCAATTTTTCAAACTCTTATTTTTTCATTTTCAACTTTTTTCTTCTCCGCTCAGTTAGCTCGCACTAGATTACTGAAGTATACATTTTTCATATTTTTCCTTATATCCATAAATCCAACATTATCGGCAAGCTCTTTTGTAATAGGTTATGAAAGTTTGACAGCGTCAGGTTTTTTACTTACCTTAGGACTAATAGTAAAAGATTTTGTGGAAAAGAATAAAAATAAATTTATTATTTACCTGACCCTTAGTTCAATCGTAGTTGGACTCATGAGTTTTATGCAGCCGCGTCTAATTGTTGCCGGGTTGGTTCTAAATTTGTTATGGATAATTACTCGCAGTGGCTTAAAAAAAGCACCGATACTTGTTGCTGTAAGTTTACTTGTATCTCTATTTTTCCCCGCCACATTAATTTATCGAAATAATGAAGTTATAAATGTTAAGAGCATTTCTACTAATCTTGGTGTGACCATGAATATTGGAGCTGGTGATACTGCAACGGGTGGTTATATGAAGGAAGGATTTGGGGTTCCATGTGAGCTTTCAGGTACGCCAAATGAGCAGGATAATCAAAGAGTTCGATGCGTATTGGGCTGGTATGTAAGTAATCCAAGCAAGGCAGTCAAACTCTTTTACAACAAATCTGTTTTCTTTTGGTCGCCTTGGTTTGGACCAGTTGCAAATGGCACGATGGCCAGAAATCCTTGGCTCACAATAAGTCCAATCAAGGGAATGACTTCAACTCAAGATGGCATAAATCTAGTTTATGGAAATTTTGGAAAAGTGATTTCTTGGCTATGGCTGATAGGAGGCTTGGGATTAATGTTTTATGGCTATAGAACTCTTTGGAACCAAAAATCTCTAGAGAGATTTATCGCAAATCTAGCAATGCTGGCTATTTCATTTAATTGGCTAATCTCTTTAATCTCAATTGGGGATCATAGATTTCGTATACCTATTATGGGGCTGAGTCTTTTCTTACAGGCAGTAGGGCTTAGAACACTTTTTAGGGGCGGTAAAGCAGCAATGGTTGATGGCCCTGCTTTGCGATAATCTACGCACCTGATAGAAACTTACTGTTGAAGGAGGCCAAACTTGGGACGCGGCCGTTCAAAAGCAAAGCAAACAAAGGTTGCCAGGGATTTAAAGTACTCAAATCATGAGATGGATTTAGAGAGCTTGGCTAAAGAGTTACATGGTGAGAGGCCAAAAGAAAAAAGTTTTAACGAGCAAGAAGATTACTCTGAAGGCCAAAGTAATAATCGAAATTAGTTGACTAATGCGACCAACACCCTATGTTGCATCTTTAAGAGTGTATGAACCTATCTCAGCTTTTAGTGTTACAGATCAAGATAGATGGAGTCCATTAACTAGTAAGTCTCAAACTAGTACTGATGAGCAGAGTCAAGCATTACGCAGAGTTATCTCATCCCATTTTCTACCAGTTAAAGCAGATGGTGCCCATGTAATTGAAATCGATGACAGAAAGTATGTGGCACCTTGGTCTACAACAACAAGATGTTGGGCAGCGCTGGAAGACTTCAAATCTTCGCTGCCAACCTCAGTGATCAACTTTTTTCTTCCTAAAGCGGTCGAAGAAGCCATAAACTCAACCACCCAGTTAGTAGAAGATAAGGTTTCACATATAATTACCTCAACCTGGAGTATTCCACCTCGTTGGTTTTCACTATTTGAACCATCAGAACGGGTACAAGGTGAAGATATTGATGGTTTTTACACCATTCTTCAAACAGCAATCTCAAAGGCAAAACAACGATGTCACTTTGCCCATCAAGCAGTCCTCAACGCCTTCGGCCAGGGTCCGATAGAACAAGAGATTGCAGATCTACTCTCATGGCTTTCACTTTTTAACGAAGAATCAATTGTGGAATGTGATTATGGAGGGCTTGCGAGTTACCTAAATAGGTCGCTAAGAGAGCAGGGCCAACCTGGTTTAGTAGCTGACACCTCGATAGAGGATGTAGCAAGATCACTTGCTGGGCTTGCTGCTGGGGATGGCGCGCTAGCCGGGCAAGGGTATGAACGGTTAGTCACGCGCTGGCGCAGGGTGGCTGCATTTGAACAGGCGATTTAAGTGTGCACTTTGCTTTGCCCACTAAAACCACAATACTTACCCCATAAAGTACAAAGTGGACATTTTGAATTAGTTATTGAATAGAGGAGTGACTTGAGTATTGAGCAAGAGGTTTTGCTAACACCTGCTGAGGTTGCTTCATTATTTCGAGTGGATCCAAAGACTGTTACAAGGTGGGCAAAGGCTGGAAAGTTAACCTCCATAAGAACCTTAGGTGGTCATCGTAGATACAAAGAGTCTGAGGTCAAAGCACTCCTAAGGGCAGTTTCATTTAACAGAAATGGTGGGAAGTAAATGAGCGAGAATAGAACTCCTGAGGAGATTGCTAAGGCAAAGATGCTTGAAGCACTCGCCCGCAAACAAAAGGGCACAAGCTCCGGTAAAAGCTCAGGTCCGACATCTGGTTCAAAAGTTGGAGTGGGGCAAACTGGAGGTGCAGCTCCCAAGATGCATCGCCGCAAATCTGGTTCTGCTTAAGAAAATTACTTAATGGGTATTACTAATCAAGAGTATTTCTTACTCTTTGCACTCACCTACCTACTTGTTGGTGCACTGACGCCATTAATGCGTAAAGTTGCCATTGCAACAGATGTGGTTGACTGGCCAAACGCATCACATAAATCTCATAAACAGCCTGTGCCATATCTTGGCGGTGTTGCGATCATTATTGGTGTTGTAGTAATTTCTTACTCTGCTTCGCTATTTTCAAATTACACATCAAACACCTTTTGGCTTGCAAGCTCTGTATTGGGTCCTGCATTAATACTAGGGCTAATTGGCCTATGGGATGATGTCAAAAACCTTAAACCACTACCAAGATTTATTGCACAAAGTATTGCTGGAATATTTACCGCAATAATTTTAATTGCAACAGATACTATAGGCAACCCAACTGGATCAATAATATTTGATTCATTATTTACAATTTTATGGGTAGTAGGTATTTGTAACGCTATAAATTTCTTTGACAACCTAGATGGTGGCGCGGCTGGTACTATTGCAATCTCTGCCGTAACACTTGCATACTTATCATTGAGTGGAGATCAATTTTTAATAGCAGCGCTTGCAACAGTTACAGCAGGTGCCACCCTGGGTTTTTTGGTTTGGAATAAAAGTCCAGCGAAGATCTATATGGGCGATGCCGGAGCATTATTTCTTGGCTTCCTCATTGCCGCACTCACAATTAGATTGGATCCAAAAGTTAATAGCGAGCTTAGCTCTTATCTAGTTCCAATCTTTTTATTGGCAATTCCAATACTAGATACTTCAGTTGCAGTCTTCTCTAGGTTGCGAAGACATATTTCACCATTTCAAGGAGGGCAAGATCATTTATCTCACCGTTTAATCCGAGAAGGGCTTTCTAGAAAGCAAGCAGCTATTACTCTTTGGGGTCTTACTGCCATCTTTGCCTTTTTTGTTGTTTTGATTAATCAGCCAACTTTATCAATTCAAAATTACATCGTGATTACTGCGGGAGTTTTTTGGGTTCTTCTTTTTGTTCTTTTTTTTAGAACTAAAGACTTTTAAATCTTTCGCCTAAAGACAATTTTGTTTAGTACAAAGTAATTAACTGGCACGATAAAAACTAAAGGTGCGAGTTTAGCAAATCTTGGATCAACCCCTAATACGACTAAAGCTTTTATGATTGTTGTAGATACAAACCACCAAAATGTTAAATTCATCAGGTACTTCACCCCTGAATTTGCATGATGTTGATTAGTCTTAAATGTCCACTTATGGTGCATGTAGTAATTAAAAGCGGTTGCAATTGTTACAGAAATCAGATTAGAGAGAAATACAGATTTATTAAAATTAAACAAAATTAAAAAGAACAGGTAATCAATCGTAAAAGTTGTGACACCAACAGCTCCCCAGCGAATCATTGATGGAGTTACATATTTAACGTAAAGTTTTTTAAGTACTGATCGCATTGAGCCCAATCTACAAGTCGAAACAAACTCTGTGGCTGAGGCCGGGATCGAACCGGCGACCTAACGATTTTCAGTCGTTCGCTCATACCAACTGAGCTACTCAGCCAATCAAAGTGCATTCAAGCACTTGCGACCCAGACGGGACTTGAACCCGCGACCTCCGCCGTGACAGGGCGGCGCGCTAACCAACTGCGCTACTGGGCCTTACCTTCAAAGATGAGCACCTAACTCAACCTTGACGCGTCCCCAACGGGATTTGAACCCGTGTTAACGCCGTGAAAGGGCGACGTCCTAGGCCACTAGACGATGGGGACCTGAAGGAGAAGGGTATCGGTCAATTCGGACAGTTCAAAACTACTTGAGTGGGATGATTTAGGCATGAAAATAATCAGTAATCCAAGATTAGATGAAATAAAAAAGGCTGCCCATGCATTAGTAGATGGTCGTCTTGTGGCATTTCCAACTGAGACAGTTTATGGATTAGGCGCTGATGCTGGCAATGAAAAAGCAGTGAGCAGAATCTATTCAGTAAAAGGAAGACCTACTGACCATCCTTTGATAGTGCATATTTCATCTATTGAGCAGTTAGAGAATTGGGCCAAAAGTTTAGCTGATTATGCAATCCAACTTGCAAGAGAGTTTTGGCCAGGTCCAATGACTTTAATACTAAAAAGAAGTGCTTTAGCGAAGGATTTTGTTACTGGCAGCCAAGATACTGTAGGTCTACGGGTTCCAGCACATCCAGTTGCTCAGAAATTATTGGCATCATTTGAAAAATTGGGTGGCTTTGGAATAGCTGCACCTAGCGCAAATCGATTTGGTGCAGTCTCTGCTACATCATCAGACGATGTGATGGAAGAGATCGGAAGTCGCCTTTACGATAATGACATAGTTTTAAACGGAGGTTTTACTCGTATTGGGATAGAGTCAACAATCATTGATTGTACAAAAAGCCATCCATCTGTTTTGCGTCCCGGAGCAATAACTCTGAAAATGATTGAAAAAACTTTGAACACGAAACTACCTTCAGTGATTGAAGATACACAAATAAAATTTTCAGGTTCTTTTAAATCTCACTATGCTCCAAAAGCAAAAGTGAAGTTATCAGGACCGGCACAGCCTGGCGATGGATTTATTGCCTTATCAAGAATAGCAACTCCAAGTGGTGCTATTAGATTGGCATCACCTAAGGACGCAGATCAATATGCAGCACAAATTTACTCAGCCTTGAGGTTAGGAGATACAAAAGGATTAAACACGATCGTTGCAATTCCACCAGAGGGCGATGGTTTAGAAGGAGCGATCTCTGATCGACTATCTAAAGCCGCCAGAAGGTAACTGCCTTTAAATATATGCATTAGAATTGACTTAGATTGGTTAGGTAATCAATTTCAGGGCCTTTAGCTCAGTCGGTAGAGCAACGGACTTTTAATCCGTGGGTCGTCGGTTCGATCCCGACAGGGCCCACATGTTATGGAATTAGAGCAACTTAAATTAGGAAGTTATTTCTTGTAGGCCGAGTGAGCATTTTCTTCAAGATTAAAGTCCACAGAGTAAATCTCGTTTTCTAGGCTTAAGGTAGCAACTTGCATAAAGGTTATGTTTGAAAAATTATAGAAATTATCTGGGTTATTTACATTCAAAAGATATGATTTTCCGCCATTATTTTCAACGCATACGCTTGCGAACTTAGAAACTTGACTATTGCTTCCGATAAAAATGCTTGCTTGAGATATTATGTATAGATCATCCCAAATACTTCCCGTCCTCGAAGCAATTTCAGCTCTAATGTTTACTTTTTGCAACAAATGTTGAGCTAATTTGGGTTCGTCTGAAACCACAGTAACCTTCATAGAATTTTGGATACCGATTTCATCTAGTACTTCAGCAAAAGCTTGAGGATCAATAATTTTATCGCTATTAAAATCTGCAGGGTATTGCCCAGCAGCTTTTTTGTCGCCTAATCTATAGTGGATAACTATTGAGTTTGCACTAGGCTTATTGATTAAAAATGGTGACTTAATCTTGGCAGTTAAGAACCTATGATGCATTTCTTTATTCACTTCTGGAATGTTTAAAACTGCAAACCCCCCAGAAATTGCTCGGTAGTAGCTGCTTATCCTCGCAATTTTTTTAGCCGAGCCCATGACGGCTAATTCCCGCCTGAGAAACTGCAGGTAGGGCTCTAAATGTAATTTTCTTAACCACGAAAGGAGTTTTTCATAGGAGATCTTTCGTGTCATCAGTGGGTGGCCTGTCAGAACCTTTCCGACTTCCACCTTACTAGTTGACGCTAAACCTTTAGTCTGAATGTTTGAATCCAATTCCTCGCCCCCCTTAAGAAGTAAAGAAATTGCAAACGGCCAATAAGTTCCAGTCGAATATGGGTAGTACGAAATTTTTAGGCGTTTCTTTAACTTCTGACTGGCATAGATTCCATTCATTAACCCAAGACATTGAGCCATAGCTCCGCCTGATAACTTCAAATGTATGCAAGTTTTGTCCATGACTTAATTCATGATTTTGAAGTCAGAATTTTCATGTGCGCCTTTAGTTGCTGTTTCAATCAGGGGAAATTGATACATAGAATCTGCGCTCTTGATCCTTGAAATTGATACCACATATTGGCAACTATATTCTTTTCAATACTCACGAGCACAAAAACTAGTTGTCTGGCCAGAACGAAAGTTTGAAATTCATTCAAATTTAAGATGCCTGTCCAAATACTGAGATTTCAATGCCTTTTAAACGTCTATGCTCAAGAGGCAACATTTACCCCCTTTTGGTGTCTAACTAGGTAGAGGGGTCAAGACGTTGGCTCACCTGAAAGCGGGAAATCAAAGTGTTACTTCGTAAGAAGGCTCAGGCCCCAGCAACTGTTGCTGCGTGGTCCGTTTCTGATTTATCCGCTCTTTACACTCAAAACCGCTCATCTCTTATCGCTCAAGCCCGCCGAATTCTTCGAAGCGATGCTGATGCAGCCGAGGTTGTTCAAGATGCCTTCCTTAAATTTATCTTGGCAGCTCCAGAGTTAGACACCGTAGATCGTGCCATGGCATATTTACGTACCACAGTTAACAATTTATGCCTCAATGTAATCCGTGCAACTGGATCTCGCCCAAATCTAGTTCCGCTTGATTCGGATACAACCCAAGAACGCCTCGCTGAGATCGCAGCAGAAAACTACATCTCAATGGATGCAACACTTGCTGCTGCAGAGGATGCTTCCCTTATTCGCGAAGCACTATCTCGTTTATCTCAAGTCCAACGAACGGCTCTTGTTATGTGGGAGGTTGAGGGCCGCACCACTAAAGAGATTTCTCAAGCCATTGGCACTAGTGAGAAAAATGTTCGTCACGTCGTGCAACGTGCCCGTGCTTCATTTGTCCGAATTCTCTCTGAATGGGTGGTAGATGAAAATACTGGCGCTACAGCACTCGACGCACTTGCTGGGACATATAAAAAAGCAGCAGAGCTTGCTAAAAAATCCTCTAAAGTTGCGCTCTCATTACTTATTGTTATGGTGGCATTCCTCGGCTTTAATTCAATAACAGGTAGTGAGTTCAATACTCCAAGTGTTATTAGGAATCTAGTTCAAGAGGTTCCAACATCACCTCAACCCCTTCCTTTAGTTCAATCACCAAATTCAACTAATGAGGAGCTTTCTGTTGAGGAGTTAACTAGGGATAATTCATTAATTAACTTTCGGGCAGTTAACTCTTTGTTTGCAGGTCTTTCAAAAGATGGATTACCAATCGGATTTACGGTTTCAGATTCAACTGGTGAAATTGGATCAATCGGCTTATCCTCACAGTCAGCGATTAAAAACCCAGATGGTTATGTTCTAGTTAGCTACCTACAGTCATATGGTGCAGAGATAATTAACCTTTTAATGTCACAATCAATCACAGTAGATGGGTCGGGCACCTCCTACTATGCGAGCCCCTCAATCACTGTTGCAGGCTCATGGTTCCCATTGACCCAAAGTGGCTCAGCGTCCACAATAATTCGCCTTTCTAACGGGAATTACCTCTTAACAGCGACCCTATATATTGATTCCACAATTGATTCACCCCTATTTGTGGCTGCTACTGGTGGGTTAGATGTCGATGTGATTCCAGGTGAGATAACTACCCGTATAATTTTAGACTCTAGCAAGAGCTCAATCCTTGCTCAGGCGATCAATATCAGCGCTAAGGGAGTCAAATAAATGACTTCCAACAAACAGGTTTCTTCTGTGATCCGGTTATCACAGAGGGAAAGGGATGCGTCAGCACGTGCGACTCATCTTAAAAGCCGCTACTAGGAAATTCCTAGTAACGACTAACGAAAGGAAACAAATGTCTACAAAGACAAACTTCAAGCGCATAGCGCTTGTTGCGGTTGCGTCATTGGGGCTGGGCTTACTTAGCACAGTACCATCAAACGCAATGACGTCTGGAATAACGCTTACTGTTGTTGATGGTACCTCAGTCAGAAACGGTAAATCAGATTCCACCAATGCGGCAACAATCACTATTGCTGGATTTGTTGGTGCCGGTGACTCACTTGTAGTCACTGCGACTCAAAAATCAGTGCCTTCATCTTCTTCAGGCCTGGTCCCTGTGTTCTACAACTTAGACTCAAACACTCCAACATTAACAACTGTTGTAGTCGAGACTAACGGAACTAGTTCTGCGAACACTGTTGCTGCAATAACAGCTGGAACTATGACTAGATCAGGTGCCCGAGCCATAAGTGGTAATTCCACAGGTGATACTCATTTAGCAACACTTGGTGCGAGATTCTCATCTACAGCTGATGCAACTGTCAGTCGTAAATTTGGTCTACAACTTGACACATCATCTACGACTCGTGCAGCTGGAACATATACCTACACAATAGTAGTGAGGATATATGAGGCGGGCGCTACAAACCTAGCCTCCCCAACAACTCAAACTATCTCCAAGGATGTCAGTATCGTAATTGACGCCTTGGCGGCAGAGTCATTAACTGTATCTCCTGGACTCTCAACGGCGTTTATAGGTACAGCAACTGCTGCAACCTCCGATGCTGTGATTTCAGCTTTGGCTACAGCATCGACAACCGCGGCAGCTTATGTCAGGGTTAATACTTATAACTCTACGAGCGCAGCGGTAGCGGAATCGATAACAGCCACAATTGCAGGAGCTGGCACCTTGAGCTTCGGTGGAATCTCCGGCTCATCTTTGACCGTTGCCGGTACCGGTTCATCTGACATCTCTATTTTGCCAGATGGCCGTGCAGGTACAGCAACAATTACAATCTCAACAACAACTAGGAACTTTGCAGCTAAGACTATGAGCTTCTACGCTGCAGCTCCATCAAGCTTGGTGGCTTCAGTATCTGCCCCACTTGCGGCTGTCGGTTCAAACTCTGATGTTGTTCGAGTTGTTGCAAAAGATTCAACTGGCACAAATTGGGCTGGAACGCTGTATATCTATGCCTCTGATGCAACAGCTGCGACAGTAGCTGGTGCTGTTAGGGCAACTGCGGCTTCCTCAGCTATCTCTTGCACATTTAGTGCCGCTGATGGTATCCACGTCTGTCCTGTAGCAGGTAATGCTGCTGGAACAGCAAAGATGAAGGTAACTACCTACTCAACTGCAGCTCTGGCAACCGCAGCAGCTTCAGGTGCAGAGGTAACCTCTAATGAGGTCACAGTTACAGTCGGCGCAAATGCTGTTGCTACAGTTAAGTTGGAGTTCGACAAAGCATCTTATGCTCCAGGTGAAAGAGCTCGCATTTATGTGACTCCACTTGACAGCGCAGGAAAGTCTTTGGCAGCTGCTACTTTGGCAAATCTATTTGCAACAGGTGGTATCTCAACTGCTTCAGCACTCACATATTCAGGTAGCACAACTACTGCAGATAGCTTGACTGCTGTGTCAATAACCACTAAGGCAAATACAAGCGCAACAACTGGCGCAAGAGCTGGATCAATGGAATACACAGTTTATATGCCAGTATCTGGTGGAACTGTAACTATTTCTGCAACTGGTGGTTCATCACTTCCAATAGCAGGACGAGTAGCAGTATCCGCTTCAGCAACAGTTACTGATTCAGGTGCAGCCGCTCTTGCAGCGGTTAATGCACTTGCAACAACTGTTGCATCACTAAGAACTCTTATCACCACATTGACAAATTTGGTGCTAAAGATTCAAAAGAAGGTAAAGGCCTAAGGTCTAAACCTTAAAGTAAATAGGCGGGCTCGGCTCCTAGCAGTAGGTGTCGGGCCCGCTTTATTAGGTAAGGTGGCCTAGTGCCTCGGTCTGAAGATACTAAAAGATATCTTGATACTTTTGCCATTCGCTGGCTTCTAGCAGGTTTAGCGGGCGTCACCTTATATTTTCAAATAAATGTTGCAGACCCATTTAACTCACCGAAAATGTGGGTCGTACTTTTGATAGCTTCATGGCTAATTGGTTATGTAATTAGATACCGAAGTGTTCTTTACACATCTAAGGATCTGGTGAAATCATTTTACTTTATTGCAATATTTATGATTTCAATGGGGTTTGCTTCTTTAGTAACAGACGTAAGGTATATCGCTTTGTTTGGCGATACGCAGAGGCGAAATGGCCTGCTTACGTATTTAGGATTTAGTATCATATTTATTTCGGCGTTAATGTTTTTTCGAACTTATAACATTCAGAGTTTATTCACGGTTACATTATTCATTGCTTCCGTAAGTGCCTTTTATGGCGGATTGCAAACAACTGGTAATGATTTTGTTGATTGGAAAAATTCCCACAATCCTTTAATCGGAACTCAAGGCAACCCAAATTTTTCATCAGCAGTGATGGCAGTAATGGCAGTTATACTGTGCTCATCTGTGCTCCTTAGAAGTACATCTAATTTGAATAAAACTATTTGTATACTAGTAAGTTTGACTCTCATTTTTTTAATATTTAGATCAAATGCACGTCAAGGGCTGCTATCTTTTCTTATTGGAGTTGGCGTACTGCAATTAATTTGGATAGCCGGTAAGAATCGTAAATTTGGTCTTATTTATACTTTAGTATCACTACCCATACTAGTGCTCGGAATTCTTGGTATATTACAAATTGGGCCGCTTCAAAATTTATTATATAAATCTTCGGTAACCGTGCGAGGGTATTACTGGAGAGCTGGGTGGGAGATGTTAAAGGACAACCCTCTCTTTGGGGTTGGTATCGATAGATATGGTGCTTATTTTATGGAGTATCGAGATGTTGCCTATCCTCTCAACTATGGGTTTGAAATTACAAGCTCAAATGCACACAACACATTTCTACAATTTTTTGCAACCGGCGGAATTTTTTTGGGAGCCAGTTATTTACTTTTAACTGTATGGGTATTTACTAGAGCGATCAAAGGCCTCAGAAAATTAGAGGGTGACAGTAGGCTAGCTCTTGCGGGACTTTTTTCAGCCTGGATTGCATTTCATGCTCAATCATTTGTCTCAATTGACAATCTGGGTGTATCAATCTGGGGATGGGTCTTAAGTGGTTCGATAATAGGGGTCTCCACATTTGAATCTCAGAATTCAAATGAAGCCAGAAAGGTTTTTTTATCACGCCCTAACGATTTCAATCTGCAACGAGTCTTGATATCGGGGCTTGTTACATTTCTTACAATAGCATTAGTAGCAGTTCTTTATCGCGGTGAGAACAACACTTATAAGTCAGCCGGGAGTTACAACCAACAGGATCAAGCAGCTATTGCCATCTTTAGATCTGTTCAATTAAGGGTTGCAAATACACCATTGGTAGATATAAATTATCATTTAAGGTCAGCCCAAAGTTTAATCCAGTTCGGGTTGGTAGATGAAGGATTAAAAGTCCTTGACAATGTATATCAGCGAGATCAAAGAAATCTGGATACACTAAAATTTCTCTCGTTGACTTATGAGTACAAAAATGAATTTGATAAATCAATAGAGTATCGAGAGAAAATAGTTGAGTTAAACCCTTGGGATGCACCCAATTACCTTCAACTTGGATTGAACTATAAAAAAGTCGGAGATACGGTGAAAAGTTCTGAGATGCTTAATATCCTCAATTCTTTTTCATCAGGACCCAATAGTGCGCCAATTCTTGAACAGGCAAGAGAACAACTTCCATAGTACCTATGCAGATCACAGTTGTAGGGCAAGGGTATGTTGGCCTTCCACTTGCCATGGCAGCGTGTAAAGCAGGGTATCAAGTTTATGGTTTAGATAGTGATAAAAAAAAGATTGATTTATTGAAAAATGGAAAATCGGTTATCGAAGACATATCCGATGATGTAATCACAGAGTGCGTCGGTTTAAAGTGCTATGTACCAACTGTAGATGTGGAAGTTATTGCCGAATCAAAAGTTGTTTTGATTTGTGTCCCTACACCGCTAACTTTCGATAATAAACCTGATTTAGCGGCACTCATAAACGCAACAACTACTGTCGGGAAAAAACTTAGAGGCGGATCCTTGGTAGTAGTTGAGTCAACAATTAAGCCAGGAACCTGTCGCGATGTTTTGCTCCCGATCTTGTTAAGAGAGTCTGGACTAGGAGTAAGTGAGTTTGATCTTGCTTATTCCCCTGAGCGAATTGATCCATCAAATAAAAAATGGAATGTCAACAATACTCCAAAACTTGTAGCAGGTTTAACAGAGATTGCAGCCAAGCGGGCAGAGGAATTTTATGGAAAGTTTATCTCTTTAATTACAAAATGTTCTTCCCTTGAAATAGCAGAAACCGCAAAATTACTTGAAAATTCATTTAGATTAATAAATATTTCATTTATCAATGAGCTGGCAATCTTTTGTCAAAAAATAGGAATAGAGATCACAGAAGTGATTGCGGCCGCAGCTACTAAGCCGTACGGATTCATGCCCTTTTATCCAAGCGTCGGCGTTGGTGGGCATTGTATTCCAGTTGACCCTATCTACCTTGCGCATGCGGCTCAATCAGCTGGTACACCCACCAGACTTATTGGTCTTGCAGATGAGATTAATAAGGAGATGCCTAAATACTTTGTAGCCCGGGCTGAAGAAAAGCTCACTGGGCTGAAGGGGAAAAGAGTACTTGTAGTTGGAGTTTCATATAAACCAAATATTGCAGATGTTAGAGAAAGCCCCGCTAAAGCTCTAGTCGCTGGATTGAAACATAAAGGAGCAATCGTGTCTTGGCATGATGATTTGGTTAAAGAGTGGAATGATGAAAAATCAGTTGAATTAACTAGCAAATATGATTTGGCAATTATTGCCACTCCTCATGATTATCTTGACTTAACAAAGCTTGGAAGTATTCCAATACTTAACACAAGAGAATCTGTTTAATGAAGTATTTAATTACAGGAGGTGCAGGTTTTATCGGCTCTCACCTTGCTGAAAAGTTAATAACTAGAGGTGACCAGGTAGTCATACTTGATAACCTCTCAACTGGTTCAATTATCAATTTATTTGGGATCAAAGATGAAATTTTATTTGAGGAAGGAAATATCTTAGATAAAAAAGTAATTGATAAATTAGTATCAGAAAGTGATTTTGTTGTTCACTTAGCAGCAGCACTCGGTGTGCTTAACATTGTAAATAATCCATTAGAGAGCCTTAAAACAAATCTTCAAGGTAGTGAGGTGGTACTGGAGGCATGCGCTAAGTATAGAAAGCCATTTTTACATGCCTCCACAAGTGAGATCTATGGCAAGAATGAAAAAGTGCCTTTAAGTGAAGAGGATGATCGGATTATTGGCCACCCACTTAAATCCAGGTGGTCATATAGTGAAGCAAAAGCAGTGGATGAAAGCCTTGCTTATTTTTATTACTTAGAGAAGAAACTTCCAATTCGTATTATTAGATTCTTTAATACTGTAGGCCCTCGTCAGGTTGGCTATTACGGAATGGTACTGCCAAGGTTTGTAAATGCTGCTTTAAGAGATGAGCCACTTTTCGTATATGGCAATGGGGAACAGATTAGATGCTTTTGCCATGTAGATGATGCTGTCCGAGCCATGCTCTTGGTAATGGACTCTGAAAAGACTATCGGCGAAGTTTTTAATGTTGGAAATAACCAGCAGACATCAATTATGGAGTTAGCAAAGAAAGTCATAGAAATTACTGATTCAACTTCCACAATTGAAAAAATCGCTTACGAGAAGGCGTACCCTGAAGGGTTTGAGGATATGCAACGGAGAGTTCCTGATATCTCAAAGATAAAACAGGTTTTAGGTTGGACACCTGAAATCAACCTTGATCAGATTATTAAAGATATCGCTGATTTCAATTCCAAGAATTGACTCTAATAGGTTATCAGGTATGACCACTGGTGGTTTTAGCAGTAAGCAATTGTTAGACGAAGAGCTAGTGTTAAAACTGCCCTCGCTCACAAATTCAGATGCTGTTGAGATAGGTGAGATTGCAACCACCTTGGGCAAACAAAAGGGATTACCAATTGCTATTGATGTGCGAATTGATAATTGGGTGGTCTTCCACGCCTCACTTGAAGGCTCAAAGCCTGAACTTGATTGGTGGATAGACCGCAAGGTTGCGGTGGTGATGCTAAAGCATCATTCAACTATGTATGAACGAGTATCTGCAGAGGAGCGTGGGGTAGATTGGCATAAAGAAAATAACTTGCAAAATGAAACTCATGCAATTCATGGTGGGGCACTTCCTTTGATTACAAATGAAGGTTTTAGAGGTATTTTAATTATTAGTGGACTACCACAAGTAGCAGATCACCTATTTGCAGTCGAGGTGTTAACTGAGTTTTTGGCTCGAAAAGGTGAAGAGCTTTAATGGCTCAGGTTTGGGTTGCAGGTGAGGTCTTAATTGATTTATTTCCAGAAGGGGCAGATCGCAAACCTGTCGTTGGTGGTGGGCCAGCCAACACTGCAAAGGCGCTTTCAAAGCTTGGAATTGATACTCAGTTTATCGACGGGATTTCATCTGATCAGTATGGCCTGATGGCAAAGGATGAATTAGTTAGCGCAGGTGTAATACTTGATTACGTAAAGTATTCAGGTAAGCCAACCTGTTTAGCAATAGTCTCAATTAGCAAATCAGGATCTGCCACCTATAAGTTTGTAATTGAAAATACTGCAACCTTCGACTTCACTTTAGATTGGCTACCAAATCCGCAAACTGAGAGACCATCACTTCTTCATATAGGAACCCTTGCGACAGCAATTGAACCAGGTGCCTCTGTTTTATTTGAATGGGCACAATCTGTAGCAAAGGTTGCACCAGTTGTTTTTGATCCGAATATTAGATCTGCTGTGATAAGTGATCGTGATCAATATGTGATGCAAGTTGAGCGATGGGTATCTATTTCATCAGCTATAAAGTTAAGTGATGAGGATATAAAGTGGTTATATCCATCCCTTGATATTGAGCAGGTTATTAATAATTGGCTTATAAAAGGTCCATCCTTAATCGTCGTTACACATGGTGAGGAAGGATTAACTGGTTATCGAAAAGATGAGAAGTTAACTGTGAATGCTGTAAAAGTTAAGGTTGCTGACACAGTTGGTGCTGGTGACACAGTAGGTGCTGTTTTGGTTGAGGCGATTATTAAAGATGGTTTAGATAGTTTGACTGGTTTAAGGCTTGAAACCATGCTTAAAAGGGCTGCAAAGGCTGCTGCCATCACTGTTTCTAGGGTCGGTGCTAATCCACCAATATTTCAGGAGCTCGAGTAATTGCAAAGTATTGATTCAGATCAAATATCAATTGCAATTGATTTAGATCAAGGAGCACGTCTTGCATCTGTGCAGTGGCGGGATATGCAGTTTGTGGTGCCATTTAGAGGAGGGGATCTAACCTGGGGTTGGTTTGCTATGGCACCCTTTGCCGGAAGAGTAAAAAACGGTGTTGTTAGAGATTTAAAAGGTAATGAGTATCAACTGCCAACTAACTTTGATCCACCACATGCTTTAAATGGTCAAGCTGTACTTTCCTCTTGGGAGGATTTAGGAGGCGGCAGACAATTCCTAGAACTGCCATCACCATATGAAGGTGCAACAGTTACGCAAAGTTATGAGATCTTAGATAATGCAATTCGCTGGTCACTTGAGTATGAAGCAAATGGATGCCAGCTGCCAGTGACTCTAGGTTTTCACCCCTGGTTTGCCCGTGAGATAGGCAAAGGTGATTCTGCAGAGTTATCCTTTAAAGCAAATAAGATGTTTAAAAGATCAAGTGACCAAATACCAACTGGAGAGTTAGTACCTCCATCTACGCCACCTTGGGATGACACATTTGTTGAGATTGTAGGAACTCCTGAGATTATCTGGCCAGGGGCGGCAAAGGTAACGGTAGAAAGTGATACACCCTTTTGGCATATATATGATCAAGATGAGGATGGTATTTGTATTGAACCAGTTACCGCACCCCCTGATGCCCAAAACTTAAAAATCCAAGGTGAGAGTTATATTGAGTGCTTGATTACATTCAGTGAAGATTTTTGATTTAAGCCGAGAATAACTCTTGATACACTCTCTCTGATCCTTCGTTGAAAGAATGCTTACGAATAAGGGACCCTTACGGGTCCCTTATTTTTATACTACCTATGGTGGGATTCGAACCCACATCTGATCCTTCGTTAAAAGATCACTCTATCCAGTTGAGCTACATAGGTAGCCTGCTGAAGATAGAAGATTTAGCAAGCAATAATGCAATAGAAACAAAATCTGTGGATACTTACTTACCCACCCGATACATAACATCACTGCCAAATTCATTAAAGCCAAGTGACTTGTACAGTTTAAATGCTGGTTTATTTTCAACCCCAACATACAACATCACATTGCTTAATCCTTGATACTTTAAGTAATTAAGACCGGTAATTGTTAAATCTCGTCCTACTCCTTGGCCTTTGTAATCTGAGTTAACCGCTAAAATATAGATCTCACCTAGCGCCTCATGGCCATGATCATCTTCTAAATCACTGTGTGAATGGGTATGAGCTCCATGTATTTTGGTCCAGCAAAATCCAATTAACTCACCCCTATCCTCTGCGACAAAAAAACCTTTATCATCAAACCAAGATTCATTAACTCGCACCTTTAAATCATCCTCACTCCACCCACCTTGATCTGGGTAATCAGCAAAGACCTTGTTGTTTAAAGCAAGAAACGCTTGTTTATCAAGACCTGGGATGAATGTTCGGATTTGGTAATTGGAGGTTACAGGTTGTATTTCACCAAGTGATTTACTCATTAAAAGATTTGACCAGATACGTTCAAGCTTTAATGAGGCTGCAATAGCTTTTGCTGCTGGCAGATCACCATGTGACCAGATTCTAGTTTTATCACCACATATTTTAATTGCCTCTTTTAATATCAAAGCTCCCAAGCCTTTGCCTCTATGTTGTGGATGGACAACCACTTCAACACTTGGGCCAGCAACAAGATCTGTTGTGTCAAGGTGGGCGTAAGCAATTACTTTTTGGTTTTCTTCTATTACAAGGTGTGAATCTGATTTATCACCACCATGGCGAAGGTGAAGTAGCACATGCTCTGCGATAGGGGGCGTGCCATCAAAATCCTGGGCTTCCTTAATTAATGCTAAAACACCTTCTTGCTGGGATTTAGAGAGGTGATTTAAGTGTTGCAAGGGGTGTTAATTAATATCAGCTGTTGTTTGATTGTTTTGTACTGAAAAGCGGTAGCCAACATTTCGGACTGTGCCAATAATTGCCTCAAACTCAGGTCCTAACTTTGAACGCAGACGTCTGATATGAACATCAACTGTTCTAGTTCCACCAAAGTAGTCATATCCCCAGATCTCTTGTAGTAATTGAGATCTGGTGAATACACGGCCTGGGTGTTGGGCTAGGTACTTAAGTAATTCAAACTCTTTAAAGGTTAGATCAAGGACTCGTCCCTTTATCTTGGCAGTATATGAAGACTCATCAATTATTACCTCACCACTTCTTATCTCACCAGCAGATGGATTACTTGCTAACTGAGCAATAGCACTCTGGCCAATCACAATTCGAATTCGTGCATCAACCTCAGCAGGACCTGCAGTATCAAGAATTACATCATCAATACCCCAATCTGCGTTTATTGCAGAAAGGCCCCCTTCAGTTGTAATAATCACGATCGGAATATCCACCCCAGTTGAGGTAATTAACTTGGTAAATGATTTAGAAGCTGGCAGGTCGCGACGTGCATCAATCAGTAAACAATCAACTACCGGTGGTTCAACTAATACTGAGGCCTCAATCGGCAAGATCTTCACATCATGCTGCAGTAAGCCAAGGGATGGCATCACATCAGCGCTAGCACCGCTTGAGTTTGTAAGTAGAAGAAGGCGTGCCATAAGAGTGCAAGAATACCGCTATGGAAAGTTTGCTGCCACTTCTTTTACTGATCTCACTTAC
>Ga0194116_10002100_pt1 | contig 26454 bp, 9 predicted proteins | sample TA2MahsurfametaG_4_FD_148617 | JGI IMG/M metagenome (GOLD analysis project Ga0194116, IMG submission 148617) | Freshwater microbial communities from Lake Tanganyika, Tanzania - TA2015008 Mahale S9 surface | ecosystem: Environmental > Aquatic > Freshwater > Lake | place: Tanzania: Lake Tanganyika...
CAACATGACTACCATCGAATTGTAGTCGAACCACCTCGGCCAGAAGGGCGTCTAGTTCATCAGCGGTGACGCTGTCGGCACTCTTGGGTTTCGGTTTGTCGCCATACGTTGACTTCCAAAACGCACCAACAGCATTACGCTGTTCTTTGCTAAGTGTCCCTGACAAATCCCGAAAGTTCTGCCACTTTTGCTCATGCTCAGAAGCGGGCGCATTTGATGCTTCGATTACCTGTTCAATTTCCATTGCATCTTCACTGCGGGCAAGGTAAAGACCCACACCAAATGTCTGTGCGGCCTTCTTCACGGCATCAGAAATGGCGCCCTTAAATTCGTCGCCCAAATCTAGAATCGCACCCGACTTGGTGCGCTTGATTTTCTGTCCACCGATTCCATCACGAGTAATCGTGCTGAATTCTGTAACGAAATACTCAATGCGAACATGCGCGACCACAAATTCAGGGTCATTCGGGTCACGGTGACAACTCTGAATGGTCATCGACCACTTGTCAACACCAAGTACCTTGTTTAGGCGGTTGATGACTTCGCTGACAGGAATATAGGTCAGATTGACCCCACCCTTGTTGATTATCTTTTCCATTTCCTGCGGAAATGGTTCAGATAGACGATTGTAAATGTCGCTCATTTGTTTTTGTCCCCCAATCGGACGATGACGTTTGTTTTGTGTTCGCCTTGTTCACAATATAGGTCAGGGTTGATGCCCAGTTCTCCCAACTTGCCAACGCGCCAGTATGAAACGGCAGCATAATCAAGCAGTTTTTCAACCATTTGCGTTGCCGTCATGGTGCGCTCACCAGTGTCCATGTCAACCGACATTTCATTCAGGCGTTCGGCTACTCGTGTTGCAAGTTTGCCGTGGTCCCATTTCTTGCGGTCTGTTGCGCTCTTCTTTTCAACGGAAGCGCCAGACTGTGTTTCAACAAGGCCACGGTTGCCCATGAGCATGCCGACCTTGCCAGCAAATGAGTCGTAGATGATTCCCATGTCACGCTTGACCATGTTCAATTGCACGAGCATTTCGCCCGCTTCTGCAATGTCTGGTGTTGTACGGATGTATTCATCCAACAGGGCATCAATTTCCATGATGTCCTTGCGCCATTTTTCAAAGACAGAAATATCCAGTGTCATCAGTATCTCCTAATAGTGTGTAACTAACTCACACCACGATACTGACTTTTTTCCTCTGTGGCAACCCCAAACCAGTCAAATAATTGAAGGCCCCCGTAGCCGAGTCGACCTGGTCGTCGTGGGGGGCCGATTCGGGAAAAGCCGATAATTCATCCAGCCAATCGCCAAGCCAGGCACCCCTAACCACCCGCAAATTGCCGTTTGCCAAGGCAGCCGCAAAGGGTCGTGCTCTTGTAATTTTATCCCCAGTAGACCGAATTGCCCCAAAATCAAAGCCTGGAAGGACATATCTGGCAAATTGGTCGACAATGGCTTTGCCAGACGACCCTGGCTCTTGTTCCATTCTTATGGGTACGGTCACGCCGTCCTCGTAGGCGGTTTGGGCTATAAATTGTTCAACCTTGTCGGCCTTGACTCGCTTCTTTTTGACATCCAAGACATAGGCAATACCCGCGTCAAACATCATTAAGGTACCCACCGTCCAGTCTGGGTCGGGGGTGGATTGGCTTGGTTCGGTCGCCGCTAAGTCCCAGAACCGAACAACTCGCGCCGAGGATGTCGTTGTGGGTAATTCTTCACTATCTACTATAACTACTAGGGTTCTATCAAACATGCTGCCGAGCGTCGTTGACCACCAATCACCCTCTTCAAGGCGACGTCTTTCCACGGGGTCAAGTGCTGAAAGCGCCTGTCGGTATGAGTCGGCATCAATGCCTGGGTTGTCTGTTAATCGGGAGGGAACAAAGATTCTGCCCTTTTCCTGGCCCTCAACAATAAATCTTTGTCTTACCCAGTTCGGTGCTGGGTTGGAAGCACACCGCATTCGCAAGGGTACAGATGCAAGCGGGCCAGTTGCAGGACGACGCAATCGTGAGAACAAATATCGATAATCAGATTCTCTAATTTCCGTCACCTCGTCCATGCCAATGAATTGAAATTCTGAACCCTTGTATCGCAAATAGTCACCTGTGTTGTTTAGGTATCCAAACGAAACTCTGGCGCCAGACGGAAACGTAGCAATGAAACTGTTGTTATTCCAATGGATGTCGTCGTGCATGCCCACCCACGTTCGAAACCTGTCCATCAGTGCGCCAGGAAGCGATAGGTCTGCGAACGTTCTTCTAAAAAGAATGGCTGAGTATCCAGGTACGTCGACGTATTGAAGGGCTGCCATTAACAGCGCCGACGATTTACCACCGCCCGCAGCACCGCCAAAAAGTGCTTCAATTGAGTATGTTCTCAAAAAAACCTTTTGATTTATTGACGGCTCTTCAGGGCAATACTGCGGCCTCTTGGGTTCAAGGTATTCAAGGATTTTGTTCCAGTCTTTAGTCACCATTCAATCGTAGACGACAACATGCGCTAGTTTGGAGAACATGAATAACATGCGCGCATTTCTACAAAGAGTGGCGAATAGAGCAACCTTCGCAAATATATTGATGGTGTCATTTATACTATTTACTGCGATAGGAGGCTTCCTTATAGCGCCCCCTATCGGTTTTATCGTCGCGGGAGTCACCTGTGGAGTTTTCGGATATCTATTGGGCGCTGAGTAGTTAAAAAATGGCTTGGAACTCATATAAGAACAAATCGCTAGGCAACGCTGCCATCAAGGCGCTTGGTGTTGGTGCACCGATAAGCCTTGACCCAGGCCGTGTGGGCAAGCCGTACCACGACATGTGGGATATTGAACGGGCATATCGCGAAGGTTTCCAAAAAATTACATGGGTTCAAAGGTGTATTGACGCAATTGCTGGCAACCAAGCAAGGCTTCCAATAATTCTTCGTAAGGACAATTCAAGAGATGGACAGATTCTTACTGGAAGAAGAGCCCTTCGCTCCCCGCTCATTGAAATTTTTAACACAAAAGCGAATGAGGGCGAGAACGCATTTATCTTTCGCTACAGACTGTCTTCTCAGTTGCTTATGTCTTCGCGTGGTGCGTTCATTGAAAAAGTCAAAGGTAAAGATGGAAGACTTATCGGGCTAAGTCTTTTACCGCCGCAATTCACTGCGCCGATTCCAGACTCAAAAAGATTTGTTGCTGGATATGAAATTAAAATGCCAACTGGGCAAAGCGTGATTTTGAAACCAGAAGATGTTCTTTGGATTCGACGCCCACACCCGCTAGACCCGTATCTATCGCTTACGCCGATGGAGTCCGCTGGAATTGCAATCGAAATCGAAAATCTGGCCAAGGTGTACAACCGTAACTACCTCATCAACGATGGTCGACCTGGTGGAATTCTTGTTGTCAAAGGCGAAATTGATGACGATGACAAAGATGAATTACGTAATAGATTTAGGGGAAATATTGGTCGAGCAGGACACACAACAGTTATTTCGTCTGACGATGGTGTTGATTATGTGGATACTTCGGCCAGTCCGCGAGATGCTGCTTACGTTCAAATGCGACAAATTCAAAAAGAAGAAATCCTTGCCGCTTTTGGTGTCCCAGAGTCGGTGATTGGAAATGCCTCTGGCAGAACATTTAGTAACGCGGCAGAAGAACATCGTGTATTTTGGAATGAAACAATGCTTCCACATATTGATTTGTTGGCGCGTGGCTTTGACGAACTTGACGAAGTCAATTATGTGGACTTCGATATTTCAAGCGTTCCAGTTCTTATTTTGTACAAACAGGAACGCTCTCGTTATTTTATGGAAGAAGTGCAGATGGGATTAATCAGCACAAACGAATACCGTGAAGCAACAAGCCGCAAGAAGGTGGAGAGTGACCTTGCGGACTCCCTATTGATGAATCCAAACTTGACACCAATTGCGAATACGGAAAAGAAGATGGAGCAACAACCGCAAGGCGCAATGCCAGGAATGCCTGGTGTACCAGGTATGCCAGGTATGCCAGGTATGCCAGGTATGCCAGGAGACCCAAATGCACAACAGCCTCCAGGAATGCCAGACGCACAGGGCAATGTTGCAAGTCCGTTGGACCCAAACACAATGGCTGGCTCACTTGCACAAGAAGGGGTGCCCCCTGGTGGACAAATGCCGCAGCAACTACCAATGGCAGCCGCCGACATGCCCATGGAGAATGCGGCGATTCAGCCAGGGCAACAGGCGTCGCTGCATAATTCTCAAATTGAAACAAAAGAGGACAGCATTTCACTACAAAGATGGACCGCGATTCTCAATAGGGCATTCGAGAGAACTATTGAGCGTCAGCAGCGTGTGACTCTAGAAAAAATCAAGGGCAAAAATGCGGCAAAAGCCCTATCTGCTGGTCAATTAAACATTGACACGATTTTCAATACGGAAGTATGGGATAGGCAATTTGATGAAGACATACGGCCAGTGCTGCAAACAATTATTCAGGACTCTGTTGAAATATCAGAAAAATCTTTGAATGGGTCAGATGTCGTAGCGCATCTCAATGCGCAAATCCAGAGATTTCAAGAAATCAATTTCGAGACATTTAACCTACTGAATTCAGCATACGTGTCTAGTCTTTCCTTTAAAGACGAAAACCATAGGGGAACCGCCTTCAGGTCTAGTTGTGTCGCCGTCTTTTCCAATATCTTGGCAAAAACGGTCAACGATGTTTCAGCAACCGAAGCAAGGCGAGCCTGGAATTTCGCAGTTTAGTTTCTGTATTTGTTAGATGAATTGCAGAAATTGTTGCCGTTCGAGACGGAAAATTGGTTTATTATTACAGGGTACAAAAGGAATGTAGATGCAGGACATTCAATACAAGGCCAATAACGGCCAATTCAATATTGATGAGGCTCAGGGAATCGTTGAGTGTTTCGTTGCTGGTATTGGCAATAAGGACTCCGTGGGCGACATTGTGGTCTCTGGCGCTTTTGCAAAAAGTCTTGTTCGCCGTAAGCCAAGGGTTGTTTGGGGTCACAACTGGAATGACCCAATCGGAAAAGTTCTAGAAATCTACGAAGTTCCGCCAAATGACCCACGGCTTCCACAAAAGATGAAACTTGCTGGCATCGGTGGATTATATGCCAAAGTGCAATTCAATCTGAATTCGGAAAAGGGTCGAGAAGCGTTTACCAATGTCGCATTTTTTGGAGAAGAGCAAGAGTGGTCGATTGGTTACAAAACCCTTGATGCCATCTACGACAATAGCAAACAGGCAAACGTTCTACGTGAAGTTGAATTGTATGAACTTAGTCCAGTTTTGCACGGCGCAAATCAACTTACTGGAACAATCTCAGTAAAAACAGAAGACGAAAAAGCCCACATGATGCACATGATGGGTGGACCAGCAGTCGCCGTTGCAGAAAGACGAGAGACGCCAGTTGACCCATTTGCGCAAGGTATTGCCCAGCCAGCAGGCAGCGACAGGACTGCGGCACTAGAGCAGGAACTTTCTTCAAGAACTGGCGGGCCGATAAAAATCATGAAGGCCAATGAGAGTTCTGTTGTGTTTCTCAAGCCAGGGAAGGGTTTGTTCAGGCTCGGCTACCACTTCAATGGCGAGCAATTTATGTTTGGCAAACCAGAAAAACTCGGCACAACGATGATTGTTCAGCCAGCAATGCCGAATCAGGGAATGCCATCGGCACAACCCAGGCCACAAAGAATTCCAAATTTCCCAAATGTGCAGGGCAAGCCATCAGTTCAACAACCAATCATTCCCGTCAAATATGGCGATGATATGGCTAGTGGATTTTTTGACTCAAACGAAAGAGGTTCCGAAAAAGAACTTACAGACCTAGCCAACATACTTGATGAAAAAACAAGCACCGTACAGGGTGGAGCGCTTGCATCAAGATTGACCGAAATAGTCAACTCACTGCAGGCCATAATTGGACAACACGAAGAGAAATCAGAATTACTTATCCCTTGTCCTGTCGAGCACATTTTTGAAACCAAAACTGCGCTTGACCCTGTTTTCGATTATCACAGAATTGAGACGTACGTTACCGAGGACGGAATTGTTATTGCCTCTTCTATGTCTGCGGATGCGTATGAGGCGGTGGAAACAGCGACCAAGGGTCTCATCGGAAGAATCGGTAGAGGTATTGGTGGTGGGGGAAAAGTTAGGCGCGGCAGGGCCGCGCTAGCCAGAATAGAAGGGGTTCTTGACCCAAGAACACGTCGTGACCTTGACGGCGACGGAATGATTTTTGATGGAACTTGGCGAGAGATGCCAGACCCAACAAGATTTGCACAACAAGCGTTGCGCGGTGCACGTTCTGAATCAAATCCGCCAAATGAACCACCCAAATCAACAACTGAAACTGCGCGAAGAGTAAGGCGGGGAAAGGCTTGGTATCAGGACCTACCACCCGAAAAGAAACCATTGCCAGTTCTTCTGACCGAAACAGAAAAGAAAAAAATTACGGGTGTGTTCGACACTTATTTTGCTGGACCTGGAAAAGATTTGCCAGAAGACCACATATTGCGTCGCATAGCAAAAGAATTTGCCACAGCAGGGAAAGCAACTGTTGGAGAAGGGGGGCGCGGTGTACAAATAAAAAAATGGCTACCGAACATCAATAAGGGCGACCTTGAAGAATTGAGAGCCGTATGGCCAGACGTAAAAGGCGATTTTGAGGTTGCGGGAGCACCAGCCCAAAATAGGGGTGCTGGGGGTCAGCGCGGGCGGTCAGTCTTTGAGATATTGAACACGATTGTTGATAAGGGTGAATACGAACGCGCGAACAAGGGGACTGGCGGTGGCGGTGGCGCAGCGGTTCGTGACAAAAACAGGGAACGGGTACAAAGGGGCACTGTAGCCTCGACCAAGCGCGGGGGAAGATTTCTTGACGATGCAGAACACCCCCTTCTTGATATTAAAAAAGTACAGGTAATGGATGTACGTGACCCAGATGCAGGTCGCAGTCGTGATTACGATGAGGTCAAACCCAGAGTTGATAAAGACGGCAAACCTGTCATGAGGGCAACAGGAGACGTAAAGGTGTACGGCGCTTTTACGCGAAAAAACGGCAAACTTGTATTTGACCCCGAAAGCAGATGGATTAAGAGTGGAATTCTACCTTCCAACTGGATGAAGATGGATGCGACGGAAAGATTCGATTGGTGGTTTGAGAATAAAGACAAGGTAGAAAAATCCGCAACCCTCAAACGGGGACAAGGAACTCAATCATTAAGACAAAAAATGCGGGAGAATTTTGAGGCGGTTGAAGACAAAATTTTCGCAGACTACGACAAGGAAGTAGGGAATGACGACGAATCCCTGGATGGACTATCGGAAGAAGAAAGGTTGGAAAAGATTAAGTTTAGAGAATTGATGAATAGACTTGATGACGCAGACCCAGGTACAAGTATCACACGTAATCCAAATGCCAGAAGAGTTCCTGGTGAAACAGAAACAGACAAACTTCCTCAACCAAAAGATAAGCCCAAACAACCAGAAAAGGGCAATCAGTCGAAATATGAAAAAGTGGCAGAGCAGATTGGCAACATGCTTAAAAAGGACACGCTACGTGAGGGCTTCGTAGCCGATGTTGATGAAATAGTTGCCCGCATGGTTGGTGCAATTTACGACGATGAAGATAAGGAGACCAGGGAAAGCCTTCGTGCAGCGGCTGAGATTCTTGACCAAGAAACCATAAATCTGATAGAAAATCACCAAAATCTTAATAAAGACGAAAATAAAATCATAAATGCCCTAGGCATGATTCGAGAAAGTCTTGAAGACGACGCTCAAAAAATTAAACCATCAACAGCATCAAGGAGCAGAAGGCGTCAAGGTCGAGACACAGAAGGGGAACTTGAAATTGAAGAGGATGCGGTGCGCAATCTTGGCGGCAGGGGGCGTGATGCCGACCGTCAGGGTGCTCGCGCAGAGGGAGACGAAGACCAGGAAGGCGATGCCGTCGATAGAGGTTTTCAAGACGGCGGCGACAGATATGACCGTCGTGCGTTTGGCGAGGAGCGCGTAGACGAGGGCGACAATGAGGGGGGCGACGACGATGACGATTACGACGACGATGACGATTACGGCGATGATGACAACGACAGGGGAGCAAGAAGTCAATCAAATAGTGCGATTCGGTCAGCAGTTGCATTCCAGCGCGCTTATGCAAGGCGACAGGAATCAAGGGGTGCTAGGTCGACATCTGGAACCCTAAAGCCACCACGAACCATGGTCACCGCAGAATCGACGTGGTGGAAGAAAATCGGTGATTCTCTAAGAACCGAAATAGACAAAGCAGAAACCCAGGAAATAAGGAAGGGTTTAAGTCTTTTGCGTGATTTGATTACCAAATATGAGGCTGGTGCTTTTAAGCCAAATTCGAAAAGGACGAATGTTGGGTCAATCAAGATTACGGCAAAAGAAGCCGATTTGATTCTGGATGCTGTAATGGCGGTTGTTGATAGACAACAAACTGCTGGTCGCGACAATACCGTTGGTTCAAGAAGTGAAATTTTTGCAGAACTGCTTGAAAAAGTATCTCGTGCTGCAATGTCAACATTTGTTGACAAAACATCCAAACCAATTGACGACGATGTCAGTGGCCCCAAGAAGCGTTAGTAATCATGGATTGTTCCCTCGGCAATAACGTTGTGAAGTATAATTTGTGAAAACGATTTAAGACATACATTGGTTAAATGCAGTACGTGCTACTGTCTTTTCCAACGTAAATAAGGAGCCAGGACAATGGGTAGTTACGACAAGAACGCAATGGTCAAACTCGATGCCGATGGCTCCGTTTTAAAGTGCGCCAAAGGCGCTGATGTTTCAGGCTGTGGATATACGCCAGGCGCCAAGGTATGTGCCAAGTGTGGCGCAATGCCCATGCAAATGAAGGCTGCGGACATGGATGAGGAATACGAAGAGGAAGAGGTCGACGAGGAGGAAGAGACCGAAGAGGAAAAGGGCTACGGCAAGAAAAAGCGCATGGCTGTCAAGGCCATGGACATGGACGAAGAAGAAGAAGAAGAAGAAGACGAAGACGACGACGACGACATGGACATGGATGAAGACGACGACGATGATGAAGATATGGCCGACAAGGAAGAGGAAGAAGACGACGAAGACGACGAACTTGAGCAAATGAAGTCTCGCCGTTTGCGGACAATGGGTTACAAGACATCTGATGTTGGTGCTCGTGGGTACATGTGTGCAATCGACCGCAAGGTGTACCCAGGTGGTCAGCCAGTGTGCGAAGACTGCCCTGGTGGCTGCATGTCAGAAAAGGGCATGCCAGGTCTTCTCCATGTTGAAGGATTGGCAGAAGACATGTTCGAGGGTCATGTTCTTGACTCTGGTTACTCTGCAGAGGCCGACATGTTTGTCGTTGATATTGAGGCAAAAGACGGAAGACCAATTGAAATCTTTATCGACGGAACGAGTGCTGAAGTTCTTGGATGGCACAAGTTGGACGGTGCCGCATTTGAACAAAAATCACTTGTTGATGAGATGATGTTGATTGATTTCAACGACGCTGCAGAAATTGCAACCAAGTCAATTCAGGGCAGTGTCGTTGCAGTAGAACCAGACGTGTTTGAGGGTTACGATGCATACGCCGTCGAAATTGATGGAGTTGACGGAAAGTCATACGATGTTTTCGTCTCCCTTGACGGTGAAGTTCTTGGCTACGACAAGTACGAAGAAGAGGACGCACAAGCAATTGAGGCAGAGGCTGCGGAAATTGCACTGAAGCGTGCTTTTAGTGACGAACAGCGCGACAGAATGGCCAAAGAGGGCACAGCCCTTCCAGATGGCTCGTTTCCAATCAGCAACAAAGACGACTTGTCTAATGCAATCCAGGCTTTTGGTCGTGCAAAAGACAAGTCGGCAGCAAAGCGCCACATCATGAAGCGCGCCAAAGCGCTTGGCGCGGAGTCGATGATTCCAGCAAATTGGGTTGCGGGCAACAAGTCAGTAGACGGTGGCCCAACCGAATCAGGCAAAGCCGTCGACGACGACTTCATGTCATCACTTCTGGAATTTGAATTGCTTGCTTCTGAAGAGGACAATCAACAAAATCCAGAGTTGTAAACCAACTCAAGAAAAAGGCGCCTGCCGTGCAGGAACGTAAAGTCGTAGTTTCTCGCTTTCTCACGGCAAAAAGATTTTCACCCGTCGAAAAGCAATCACCCACCGAGCGGGTATCTCAGTTTGTCGACGGTCGCAAACAGATTGCTTTGTATCCGTTCTCTCCTGATTTTTCGGTAAAGGAACTACTTGGTGGTGGCAAGACAATAGGCGGGGACAAAAACAAGGACCCCTCCGCAGACAATAAGGAAAAAGAAAAAAAGAAACTCAAATTTCAACGAGTGGGATTGAGTTGCTTTGACCCGAAAGCAAAGAAGCAAGACGGGCAGGAAATTGTTCTTCACCCCAGAAGAAATCGTGATGGGCAACAGGGCGATGTTGCCAACGTCGGGTGGATGGATGAACGCCCAACAATGAATCCAAAAGAATATAAAGAGCAAATTGACTACATGATGGCCGTTACTGGACAAGGCCCACAAATAGTCGAAGTTCCAGTACAAAAAAATAAGAGAACTGGGCAAATCAACCAAAAGTCCCTAGGCAGAAGCATCGGTAAAATTACTGGCACCGTTGGGCGAGCCGCCATACGGGCCATGGGAATAGTCGTTGATGCTGATGGAAGAATGAGATGCCCCCCTGGTGTTCCAGCGGCTAATCAATTCACGGATGAAATTGGCAGCAACTGTTTTGACTTTACACCGTCGGTTGCTCAAACGCTTCTTGCTATCGCACAACGAGTTGGTCTGGATAATCTCACAAACCTCGCAACGCTTAATGAAGCAGTACCAATAGCAAAAAATGAAGATGGACAAATTGTCGAACTTCCGCGCGAAACCTATGCGGCAGCAAGACGTGGTGCAAGGAGTACGTCAGCCCTGCCCTTTCGGCTGTTTCCGCCTGCTGGTCCCACACCCCCCGCACCCGCTGGGCCTGGCGGGTCTGAAGGTTTGAGAGCAACGGCAGTTCCAATAGACAGGGCCGACTATGAAAAAGAATTTAGAAGATTACTTCGTCAGGCTTTTCCAGATAAGTCAGATGCGGAAATCGACGAACTAACCGCATTTCAGGTTGAACGCGTCAGGATACAAGATGCAATTGACGACGAAAAACGTGCTGCACTTGCTGCCGTTGAAAGCGCGTTGGGCTTAGAGACAGGTTCACTATCCAAAGCCAGCCCAGATGTCGTGCGGGCGAAACTTTTTGAGTATGCCAAAAGAATTGCGAACGTGGACATGAAGGATTATTTTGAAGACAAGGGCGACCCCACAATGACCATGAATGCACATAATGCAAAGATTCATTATGGCGCTGTTTTTCTTGCTTTGGACAAGATGTCAAAAAACCATAGAAAAGAATATTTGGACTTGGCGGATTCTGTTGGTGGCGAAAGAGCACTTGAGCGCCTTCTGTTGGCAAGCGCAGATTTCGATGCTGCAACAATTCTCGCCAAAGCAGATGCAGACCTCAACGATGACGAAAGAGCATTCAAAAAGTTGCTGGACAAACCAGATGGTGTGCGTCTTTTGGAGATGGTGCGTCGCAATAATCTGAGAGTCAAAGAATATGAGGCTGGTTACTTCATTGGAATAGTAAATCAATATGAAAACAATCCCAACGTGGCCAAGAAATCAATACAATTCGTCAAGATGGTTGACTGGCGAGCGGAGCATAAAGAAGGCAACGCTGATATTGAATACGATGCGATGTTTGTAGTCCACAAAAGACAGGTGGGCGCTGAGATAGAATTTCGGCAGGGCATCATGTTAAATCCAATTGCCCTTTTAGCAATGATGAGAGACGAACCAGAATTTCCAGATGAATTTACGTTGTTTCAAGCAACGGGCGCTGGGACCGAAGTTGCAAAGTTGCAGAAAATAGCGAGCGCTGTCGATAGGGCCTCTGTTGAGCGCGAAGCCAGGGAGGTGCTTGCTGGAATTAATGGTTTTAAAAAAGTCAAACAACAAATGGACGTTGGTGAAAATAATCCACAGTTTGTGATGGAAAAGGCCGCGGGAACAACGGCAAGGGCTCAACTTATTTTTCATCACGAAATGATTCATGGTCGGCAAGTTACTACTGCGTATAACTATCTGGAAAAATTGAAAGGCACACCCGCTGGCAAGAACCTTAAAGATATGACCAATTCAGAACTGTTGGATTTGGCTGCTGACCTAGTTATGCCCAGGGACGGTGTTCCAATGATTGGCATAATGGTGGACGGACAAGTAGTCAATTACGCCGACATGCTTGCCGACCCAAAATTCCTTGGCGGGATGATTGATGATTTGCCAAAAATAATAAATGATTTGTTTTCTCGTGGCACTGGTGGGGCGTATTCACAACAAAAAATGTGGCAGTCCGTTACGTTGAGACACGTAATTGATGGAGCAACAGAAAAAGAAAGACTCACTCGATATAACGCTTTGGTTCAGAGACTTGAAACCCTTGAAATGGAAGGAAAGGAGAATTCTCCAGAATTTTTTGGGACGAAAAAAGCGCTGCAATTTATCGAACAAGCGTATGGCAGTGTTGGACACTCGATGCGTGGTGAGGCGTGGGAGGAGGTCGCCCAAGAGTTGCGAAGAACGACCGCAGTAGCCTTGATGGAGTTGCAGGCAGAGATTGGCGCGGCTGTGGCAACAGGAATAATTAAAAGAACTCCAGAAATAGATATGCTACTTTCCCCAATCGGCCTAGGTTACGAAGACATGCCGTCACCCGAGTTTTATATACCAGACCTAAATACGCAGGAAGTTAACGTGCCAGGATTGGGTTCTGTTGAAGTACAAACAAGAGAAGGCGTAGACCGCCAAATAGACTTTCTCAAAGACGAAGCACGTAAATTTTTTGGACGAAGAAAACGTCAAGCGAGTCAAGTTGCCAGCGATGCTCGACGCGGAATCGATGGTCTTCGCTCAGAAACGCGTGATGCCAAGTTGATGTCGGATGCACTCGTGGAAACAGTTGCATTGAGAACCAGGGCGGAAGTTTCTAGATGGGGTAGGTCAATTGCTGAGCGCGTAATTGATGCAGCAACCACAAGACAAAAACAAGTGCTTAGTGGGAACTGGCAAAGCGCAAGATGGAACTCCGCCGATTCTGCAGACTGGCGAAACATGCTGGTGTTGACGCCAGACCAACTGATTGACGCTGTCGAAACTCAATTTATTCCGTTTACGGAATTGATTGATTCTTCTGTTCTGCCAGAAGGTGTTGCTGCTGAAATTTTATTGCCGAATGAAATATTTGACGACGATATGGGCGATATTTCTGGGACGCGATTTGCAATCGACAGTCATTTTGTTGGAGTTGTAAAAAGTGATACAGACCTTGGCGTTGCCGATGGTGCTGCTTCAACCACAACCAGAAGAATGATTATTACCGTGCCCGAAGGATTCAAGGGTTTGCCAGATAAAACCCCTGGCACAGAGGGCGGAGAATTCGGTGGCCTGATTCTCCCGCCAGGCGAAATAGAAATAATTGGGACCAGAAGTGACGGAACCCTGATTGCACGGGTTGTCTCACAAAGGTCAGCAGAACAGCACCTGAATGACGTTCGTCAAAAATTGCACTCACTAGAAACCCAGCAATATCGACCATTGCGCGAGAGAATTGCAGCACGTAGGGCGGTGCACAAAATTGACCAGGGACAGCGAAGTAGACCAGCCGCCCGTGCTGCCGCCGCCGTGGCGATGGAAATGGACCCCAAAAATTCCAAACTGGCGAGCAAGATTGAGTACGACCCGCAAGATAGACGGCTTACCGTCACTTTTAGGGATGGGAAAAAAGTAGATTTCGATGACGTTGGCTATGGCAAAGTCAGGGACGCTGGCGCCAAAGATGACCCAGACGGCTTAATTGAAGAACTTCGTTCACGCGGAACAATGGCAGAGCGAGGCGCGCGCTCCTCATCCAACGTAGCCGATTCTGTGATTTCTGCTGGCGAAGACGAAGACATGGGTCGTGCGTGGCGCGAAGCACTGAATATCCCATTTCAACCACCACCGCCAAGAATGCAACCAAAAACCATTCAGGAGGCAATCCAGTATGCCCTTCAGGGTTATGCAGTTGATATGCCGAACATTGAGGGCGCACATATTTTGCTAGACGAGTTTGCTGCAATAGTTTCCACAGTTGAGCAGTTGTATAAAGATGGCCAAATTTCAGAAGTTGAATTAAATAACTTTGTCTTTGACTTATGCAATATACATGTTGCCAATACGAGCGTGTTCTGTGATGACAATCAAGGAATTCCTAGGTATATGATGCCGCAAGCAGAAGGTGAACCCGAAGTTCCAGAAAGCGGAGAAGAACCAAAACTTGCGTATAAGTTGCTTATGGAAAAGAAGAACAAAAAAGCCGCAAAAATGCGCGAACTTGGTTTTTCGGAAGAGGAAATTGCCGAAGCGGTTGCAAAGATAAAAGAAGTAAACATGACTCAGGAATTTAGGGAGTGGCTAAAAGAAAGGGGGTACACCATAGGTGAGCCCGAATTGGCCGATTCAAGCAAACTTAAGGCATCGCAGCGCGATATGCAGGGACAAAAAATCGTCGGAATGTTCGGTGCTGAAGACCTTGATGGCGACGAATTGGAACAAGTTAAGAACCAGTTGCAAGAAGCAAAGAAGAAGGTTGCAGAAATAGAAGACAAAATGAGAGATTTGGTTAGAAAGGGTGACCTTGATGGGGCCAAGGCGCTGCGACAAGAATTGAAGGCAGCAGAAGATGTTGCGGACAAGATTGGGCGTAGATTGTGGAGGCCAAACAAGGACGCAATTTTTGTATCAAGAGACGGTTACGTAATTGACGGACATCATCGCTGGGCCGCGACACTTGGCAAAGAGTTTCGCGGTGGCAGTCAAGGGACTCATCAAATGCCCGTTGAAAGAATTGACCTTCCAATTTTGAGAATTCTCCAGTTGGCAAATCAGTTTACCGAAGAGATGGGCATTGCGAAAAAAACAGTTAAGCAAAATGAAATAGAAGACGTAAAGGCGTACAGCGAAAAAATCATGGGGCTTGTTGCATCGAGAAGAGCAGATAAGGACCTGATTAAGGCTGGACAAGAAGCCGCTCAAGCGAGATTCGACGCCTTTATGGCAAAGCGAATCGAAGAGGTTAAGGCAACACCGATTGGCCAAAGACCCGTACGTCCCAAAAAGGTTGTAAATACAGTCGAAGAGGGTGTCGAGGCACTATTGAACGGCTACGACGTAGACATGCCAAGCGTGGAGGGGTCGGCAATGTTCATGCAGGAGATTGGCGAAATGGTTGCATCACTAAGGGAAATGAATGACGCCGCTGCGGTAATGCGCAAGAAATTGAAGGACGAGGGCAAAACAGATGCGGAAATTGAAACAATACTTGAAGTAACGGATGGTGTAGTAAGCAAAGCGCAATTCAAACGTTTTGTGTTTGACTTATGTCAAGTTACCCAAATTGGCGCAAGTGCGTTTTGCCTTGGCAACAAGGGCATCCCCAGGAATGCGATGCCGCAAACATCAGGAAGGCCAGTTCCAGGCTCACAGGCCCAAAAGAAGTTTGATGCGCAGGTTGCTGAACTTGAGAGCAAGGTACAACAACTAAAGGAGGCTGGCGCCCCACAGTCACAAATAAAAGAAGCAGAAAAAAAACTTGCGAAGTTTCTAAATGACCAAGAAGTCGATGTTTCTGAAGAATTTAAGGAATATCTAAGACGACGGGGTTACAAAATAAAGACCACAGCCGATGGCGAGGAGGTACAAAAAGTTCCCACAAGCACACTTAAGTCTACTCAGGGCGAGATGAAGGGTGAGCAAGTTGCTGGAATGTTTGATAGTTACAAAAAGGGCTTAGACAAAGTAGAGGAATTGACAAGACAGGGCGCCTCGCAGGAAGAAATTGATAACGCGCGAGACAAAATGTTCGACCCATCCAAAAAACCAATTTTTGTAACCAGCGACGGTTACGTAATCGATGGACATCATCGATTCGGAGCGGTGGCAGCAGCAGATGGGCTTGATGGTGTACTTGACAACAACCATCATATGAGTGCGACAGTGATAGATGGAAACATTTCAGAAATTCTTCCGTTGGCAATTATTTTTGCGAAAGAATTCGGCATAGCAGACAAAGGGGTTGATGCGGCGCAAGAGATTGATGAAGCAAAAACAAAAGAGTACATGAGGACGATTACTGAAAAAATAAATCGGCACAACAATGTCGTTCGTGGTCATGACGCCGTAAGCATGCAGCAGGAGTTGAGGGATGACGGCCCTAAGCCAATTTTGCAGCGCACTGCACTAAACAGAAAATTGCCGCCCTACGCGATGAGTAGGACAATCCCTCAAAAAGAAACTGTCATTTCGGATATTAAAACTCCGAGAAATAAACAAAACATAGAAAAACGCGAAGTAAGGCTGTCTTTCAATGATTCAAAAGGAAGAAAAGTCACTGCAAGAGTGGTTTCCACTATTGATTACACGAACCCTGATGTTCCGCCTAAAAAAGATGTCAATATTTGGATTGCGGACGAAAGTGGTAAGAACATTGGCGCTTTGTTCGCCAAGAAGGGGTATGCAGACCCCGCTGGTTTAAACGACCCGAATGATATGACCATTTCGGATGTAACCGTAGATGAAGATAGACAGCGTTCTGGTTTGGCTACAGAGATGATGGAATTGGCATCTAAATATAATGTTGACGGCGAAGAGGTGAAGCATTCTCGCCATTTGTCACCTCTAGGGAAATTGTTTGCTGAAGGCGTTGAACGCAAACGAAATAAAAATAAGAAAAAAAATGAAAGAGGAGCACGGTCCATGAGTAGCAGCCGCGGGGAATATCCAGACGATACAACATTTAAAATTACCGACATGCCCCCAGACGTAAAAGAATTTTTACGCGAAAGAAGAGAGCGTGCCAAGCGACTAAGTGACAGCATGAATATGGACAAGCCATCTACGCGGGTTGCGATGCTGGAACGTCTTGAAAATGGTTATCAAATCAGCGCATATGAGCGTGATTTGCTCATTGATGAAATGACACGAATAGAAGAAAATTGGATTCGGGCTGGCGGAATCGATATGCCAAGAAATCAGACAGTTTCTGCTCAAGAAAGGGCATCAGCGGCAAGACTAAATGCCATGCTGAATAGGGGAAATCCAAATTTCCGACCAGCAAAAGGTATTGACCTTAGAGATATTGATGTTGACCATGACAGCGAATTTGGTCCAAATGCTTTTTGGCTACCAAATATTGATGGCCATGCCAAGAATGGAAGATTGCACGACTCCACTGGCAACGTTATTGGCAAATACAACGTGCCTCGTGGAAAAGAAGGCCTAATCGAAGCCGCTGAGGGTGGTTATTATTTTGACGCACGGGGAAATATTGTGGGAACATATGAATATTTTGATACCCCGATATCCGTAGCGTCATACGGGAATACAGTCAGACAACAACAAACACAAGACGAATCTGTTACAATTGGTCGAAGACTCGCTCGTCGACTGTTTGGCAAACCAGAGCCAGAATCAAGGCGAGCGCCCCAGCCTAGGCGGCGCCCAAAACGCAGTGACCTCTACAAATAAAGGCATTTATGAAATCAATACTTGTAGGAAAAAATCAAAACAGCAAAGTCTATTTTGTTGCTGATGCGTGGGAACAAAAAAACGACTGCGTGATTGTTAATCCCCTTGGTCATGGCACTGTAACTAATTTCTGGGAATTCGTTGACGCCAACCCGAGCATGACGAAAATTCTAAATACGGAATTTCACAAATATCTATGGCGGGGGCATCAATCAACAACCCCCATTCACTGGTATTCTATGTTTGTAGACAAAGCGATACCAGTTGAACAAGGCCTGTTGTCTAGCGTCATTATTAATGATGACGTATTGAAGAGAAAACAAAAAATGCTTATCTTTCACAATCGAGCAACAGACTTCAAACTTGCAAGAAATACACAAGTTATGTCACCGCAAATGATGGATTCATGGGCAACAGGGCCGACCCGAAAGATAAAGCGAATTCAACGAGATTTAAGAGCAGAAAATGCAAGATAACGAAGAGTTCTATTACATCAAGGCGCCACAGGATGTCATATTTGACCTTCCGCAAGAACGAATTACTGGCGACATTCTTCGCGGCTATGGCCCAAGAAGGGGAAATTTGGAAAGGCTTTTACGATATTGGCGGCCAATAATGCGTAAGCCTGGTGGGTTTACGCGTTGCAGAATAATTCTTGCAGACCATCCAGAACTGTATCCGTTGAATAACATCTGCGCCTGGCTGCACCACGAAACGACAGGACTTTGGCCCAACGAGGGTTGTCACCATCCTGGGATGAAAAACTGCAAGGGGAAACTCAAAAAAAGAAATTGGACCAACGCGCAGTTTGCAAGGCATTTGCGCGGCGTAATTCGTGCTCCCAAAAAGTTGTCCAAAAACGTTGGCAAGACACGAGCACTGGGCAAAAGTGAAGACTTTACCGAAATTCAAGATGATTTTTATTCAAATGATATTTGGCGTCAGAAAACAGACGAACTCAACGTTGTGACAGCCAGTGACGTTGCACATGCATCAAAAGTGCTAAGCGATTTTCTTGTTATGGAACCTGAGTTCGTAAAATACCTTAGAGATGATAACAATTGGGAAATCGAAGGTGAAGATGTCAATGGACTTCCCATGACGGCGCCATACGACGGCATAAAGTGTTGTGGATAGATATGGCCAATAAAAATATGATTTCAGAAATCAAAAAAATCAGGCAGAAAAGTTTGTGCTGCCCTGATGTTGAAATTGTAAAAACCAGGGTCGTATTTCGTAATTTTGACACAGCCCCCAATATGGTGTTCAAAAACTATTCGGCATCCCGTCGCGAACTAATTTCGTTTAAAGCATTAGTTAAGCGAAGCGGTAGGGGCAGAGACATTGAATTTAAGAGAATTGGCACCGTTGCTTCAAACAGTGCGATTCTTCAGGGCGTTCAAGCCGTTGGTTCCGCGCTCACTCCTGGAAACCTGAGCATGATTAGAAGTCCAATTAGGTCATCATTAACAAGAATGCTGACGCCAGGATTGCCAGGTCTGCCAGGTATGCGTAGGGGTGGTGACGGTTATTCAAGATGTCCTGAGGGCTATCAATACGGCGGAAGATTTACGGACAACAGATTTTCTACGTGCGGTCAAAAATTGTTTGCGATTCCTGGACCACTTGGTGCTGCAATCTCTTTACTTGCTAGAACAATCAGGCAAGAATCTCCAAATGTAAACACCACGGCGACACCACTTGGTGCTGGACAGATGCCAGGGCAACAAGGCATATCACGGGAGCCGCAGATTCCAAAGGTAACTGTTTCCAATCCGCAAAAAGCATTGGCTGAAGTCAAGAAACTCGTAAAACCATTGGGTTCTGTCGATACCCCTACGGTCAGAATGGTCCGCAGGGATGGCTTTGTTTTGGAACCAGTTGTTCCACCGTCCGTTCTACGAACCATTCCAGACAATAGAGACATGGAGGGCGCTACATACATGATGAGCGCTTCTAGTCCAGACCAGATAGGGCAGGATGAATTGGGTCTTTTGTCAAACACGGGAGTACAAAGTCTTAAGTACGTCCTTCCAGGGGGCTCTGTTCTCACGCTAGAAAAGCGACGACAATTGAGTATTGGGGAAAGAAGAAAATTGGGCAGAACCGTAAATACGGCGATTCAGTCAAGTAATTCAAATGACCCATCGTCAAGATTGAAAATGGTAGCGCAAGAAACTGGAGAAGGAATTTCTTATTCGGAATCATTCTCTGGAATCAGTAATCCTAATGGAATTGGAAAAAATGGAAAACAGCGATGGACCGAAATGGCGTTTCGCAAGCGCACCAAGAAGGGCAGTGGTCAGGCTGTGGAAACCGAAGAGGCAGCACCCACACCACGCGAACAGCAGACTGCGCAATCTCTTGGTGGCATGATAACAACTGTTGCCGCCGCAATCGCCCACATCAATCGCGGCGGCTCGCTTTCCAAGATTTCCCCAGACATATTGCAGCAGTCACTAACTAAAATGTCGCAAATCAAGAGAGATACAATCGGCAAAAATCGCCTCATGTTGACCATGCCGAACGGCGACAAGTATGTCGAACAATCACCTTCGGCAAAGTTTGAGGCACTGGCGCAACGCTACGCTTCCGAAGTCCAGCAGCATCTTGGCGTTGAGGCACCCAATATTGCGTTTCTTGGTCTTGGCGACAATCGAAAGTATGTGATTGAAGATTCCGAAACCGCCGTGAAGGGTGGCAAAACTGACGCAGATGCATCGTTTTCCGCTGCCCCATTCACAGAAGTTGCAAGACTGATGATTTCTGACATCTTGACAGACACAAGAAATAGAAATCCTGGGTCCGTGGATATTGTTGCATTGGGTGGAAAAAACAAGATTGTCCCATTGCAGAATCAGGGCGCTGGATTGACCGATTTGTCAAAGATATCCATAACGGAAAGAACCAAACTTTCCCTAGGGCGATTACTCGCATCGGATGAAAATTCCCTATACCTGAAGCACTTTCAAGAACTCAAGGAACAACAGAGGGCCCAATATTTGAAATTTATTGCTACACTTATTGAGCGCGCAAGGTCGTTTAACTTTGGCAACTTTAAGTCAAGGCTTTACGGAGATGGAAAACTCACCGCTGGAGAGAAAATCCATTTAAACATCATCCAAACCCTGTACGAGACAAGACTTCAATCGCTCACTCAGCAAAATGAATCACTATCACAACTAATGTCTGGCAAAACATGAGACAGTACGCAATCCTTAAAAATGTTGTTCGCGGGGTCAACTTTGGCGTAGCGGTGAAATCGACTGGCTCCATTAAGTTCTACGGATGGTCAGACAAAGGCATTGAATGGGCCCAGTGGGCAAACGCAAACAATGCATCTCTTGACCAACTTCCCATCGGTGTTTCTGTTGGTGAATTTGCTGGTATGTCAGACGAGATGATGAAGAAAATTATTCTAAGTTCCGCAGACGCTGCCCTGGCTGGCGAAGCAACAATAAACTCCAAGACGCTGTCGTTTGCGATTGAGTCTCAAAGTATCGCCAACGTGTCCAAGTACCCATCATTGGCTGACAAGCCATTGCCAATCGAACCTCGCGCAAAAAACGTGGCCCTAAAGTTCAAGGTAAGAAATTTTAAGCAATCTGTTATTCAAGGTGAGATTGCATTTAAGGTCAGAACACACCAATTGGCGTTCAATAATGAAACAAATTTATTTAATGCAAAACCCAACAGGGCATCACAGCATGCTGCCCGACACGTTATTCAGGCCAATATGTCCACTGGGGCAGAAAGAAAATTCGGTCAACGAATAAATTACAGCATCAATAAGCAGATTATTCAAAACTCTGGCGGTTTGGTGATTAAGCGCGATATTGTTGGGCAATCGACCAAAGAAATTGTGGATGTTTTTACAAAGGGCCGTCTTGGGTATGCAATTGGTAGGTCTCTGGGGGCTGCTGGCAGAGCGCTCACGCCAAATCGTGGCAGAAGTCGAGCACGTGGCCTTGCTCAAAGATTCATTTCGGGAGACCTAGACCCACGTACACGCCGCGACATAGACGGCGACGGAATGATTTTCGATGGAACGTGGCGCGAAATGCCAGACCCAACGCGATTCACCGATGGGGCAAGGACAACCGCAAGACGAGGAGCGCGCTCAATGGCGGCCTCCGTTCCACCATATGACGGAACAGATGACGGTAGCGGTCCAAGACTAAGACGTAAAAGACTTGGACTGATTGATACAAGAGGTTCAAAATTGGCCTCTCGCATTACATACGACCTCGACAACGGGGATACGGTCGTTTACTACAGAGACGGTCGTGTCGAAGAATTTCCTGGTGTTCCGTATGAGACAGCACGTCGCGCAAGTGTTGACGGAACAGCCGACACAATGATTAGGCGACTGGAAAAAGCCAATGGCCGAAAGCCAAGTGGCGGCAATGACAGAGGCGCAGCATCTCGTCGCTCATCGTCATTCAGTGACATTATTAATGAGATAACCACCAGTCTCGAACCAAATGAAAACCCAGAACTAGAAAAAGGCTTTGAAAAGGCAAAAAGAGGGAGCAGGCTGACACCAGCGGAAAACAAACTGGTGATGTCAAAACTAAATGACGAAAAAAATAAACGCAAATACGCCAATGACAGTCGCATTGATGACTTAATTGATGAATTGAAGTCAAGGGAAAACATCGGAAAAGAAAAAGACAGCGATAGGGGCGCTCGTTCGAGTAGTGGCGACAGAGAAAAGCGCGGCTCAAGTAGAACTTGGAATTTGCAAGACCGTGTTCGTAAATCCAAAACGCCCATGGACAAGCGCATATCTGGCCCTCTAAGAAAACCAAAAGGAACAAGGGGTGAGGAGCGCGCACGCTTGAGAAAGGGAAGCGAGGGTCGGTCTGCTGCTTCTAGGTCAAGGGAGTTCCCAGACGATTCAAGAGTTTCACGCGCACCAATGATTCGTTTGCGCGAAGGCAAGATAAGGAAACCAAGGGGCACCAGAGGAGAAGAGCGTTCACGCTTGAGACAAACAGATAGAAGCGCTGCCTCACGCTCAAAACTTCCTGATGGATTCGATGGGTTGGGCTTTTCTGCGTCCGTTAAAGACTTTGCAGGGGTCGGACAAGGCGACGATTTTGATGGAGCATTGTTACGCGCTCAGCAAATGGACGGTGTTGACGGGAACCAACCAAACGAAACCACTGAACTCGTTGCTGGTGTTATTTCCACATTGTCGGCAATGGACTTCAACGAAAATCAAACTGTTCCCGAGCAAAGAAAGATGATAAAAGAGGCAATCGCAGAAACTATTGAACGCATGGGGCTGCGAATGAGTGTGGAACAAACAAAGCCTCTCGAAAATTATTTGGCGGCAATAAACGGTGGCCTTGATGCAGACGCCGCTTCTGCGCTAAGAGCACTGGAAAGTGGAGGTGCCCCTGGGGTTAGCGCCAGTGTTTACGCCCATAGAGCAAATGTCCTCGAAGCAATGGCGGCATATGCTTTCAAGAAACTTGACGTTGACAATCCAGAAAGCATAAAACAATACGAGGCATCTAGAGGATTTAAGGCCAAGTATGGCCCAGCGCTTGACGCAACAATTAATAGGTATTTGTATTCCGACCTTGGTCGCTCGCAGTTGATGGGCAAGCCAGTTACGGATAGTGAAGCCGCACGAGAATTAAACGGTGCAAGAATAAAACTTCTCGCCGCTGGCCCCTTTAATGGAGATGGCGCAGATTTAAGTCTCAACGAACTTTTATACATGAATGAAGCGATAAGTGATTTGTTGAATGACTCTGGGGAAAACTCACCCCTCAAGGGGACGATGAGGGAACTAAGAAAAGTAATGCAGAGGCAAATTGACTCGCGCACTCGGCGAATCGATACTCGCCGCACAGCACCAGGCAAACCAGACACTGAGCAGGTAGACCCACTTAGGGGCGCTTCAAGCAGAAGTGTAAGTCGGGCAATAGAAAATGCGACAAGACGTAGGGGGAATAACCAGCGTGGCGCGCGGTCTGAATCAAACCCACCAGATGGTCCATTGGGCAGTGACCTTGAAGACGCAATAGCAACCGTTTTGAAAGCAAAGCGCGGTGAAAATATTTCGCGTGCTGAAGCAATTAATGCGCGAACAAGGTTGCAACTAATCATGGAGCCAGACTCCAACATTGATATTAATGAAGACGAACGAGTGCAACTCATGGATTTTATTCGCACACTCGACAAAATTATTGACGGCGGCAGAGGTGCGCGGTCATCAAGTGGCAGACGCCGCCGCTACGACGACGATGATGATGACGATTACGGCGACGACGGATACGACGAGGCAAGAGATGCTTATGACACAGGCGATGGACCGCCAGTTAGTGGTCGACAGGTCCGCGAACGGGAAGCAGAAATTGAAAACGAAAGAGGTGCGCAGTCACGGTCTCGCTACAGGGAACCAGAAGATATTGAGCCAACTGAACCTCCGCCATTCAGGCCGCGTCCTGGTGGTTACGTAGACGAGTCGCGACGCCGCAGTGAAGAACAAAAATATAGAAATTTCTTTCAGCAAGACCTGGAGCGGATACAGCGTCAACTTGCCAACGGTGAAATAAGCCTTGACGAAGCCGAGTTGCAAAGAGAAGCAGTGTTTAGACAATTTTTGGCCGATGAAAAAAAGCGGAAAGCCAGCAGGGAGCGTGGCGCACGCTCAGAATCAGACCTTTCGCGCTCAATGGACGACTATGAAGTAGATACTCGTTTTGCTCAGCAAATAAGACAAGGCAAACTTACTCGACGGAGAATGATTTTGTCTCAGACAGTTTTCGGATTGATGCAAAATCCAGGCGACATGTTTGGTAGTGGGGATGACCTCGACAGAAACTTGGCCAGACTTTCTAGAATGCAATTGCAACTTGCGACTGGTCAAAGAATTAGTAGTAGCGACATGCAGTTTCTCTTCGGCTCAGTAAAAAGCATATTGCATAGCCCTGATGTCAACCGTGACGACAGGGTGACGTTCAGTTTGATGCTTGATGACTTTATGAGAAACGCGCTTCGCGACATATTGGGCGGTATGGGTCAACGACCAGATGACGATGACGATAGTGGTCGTGGTGACCGTGGTCTACGCTCTAGTTCGGGCCCCAATGATGGCCCTGGCGATGACATCAATGACGCAATCATGATTATCGCCAAAGCACGTAGGGGCGAGCCAGTATCAGAGGAGGAGGCAACGCTTGTTGCAGCGCGAATGGAACTACTCATGGCTCCCGACGCAAACGTTGATATTAACGAAGACGAGCGCGTCATGTTGCTTGATTTGTATAAGCAATTCGAAGACATCATCAAGAAGGGTTCGGGCAAGGGGGGTTCTGGCAAGAAGGACCCAGACGGTAGGGGTGCGCGCTCTTCATCACAAACTGGCGGTTTTTCGCGATGGAATTTCGTCCCCAAGGACTATGTGCCAACAGACAGCGACGTAGAAGATGCGATAGTTTCCATTGTCAAACTTAAGGCTGGAGAAAAAATCACGGATAAAGAAGCAGCAATGGTGCTTCAAGTTCTAGACCAAATTAAGGGCCCAGACGCCCTTATCCCACTTGACGAAGACCAGAGGATTGAAATTCTTGACTTGATTAATGCAATTCAGGGAGACATGCGTGGCGCGCAAAGCAGGTCTACGCGCCGTGCGGTGGACGATTCTCTTTCTACAAGAATGTCAAAAACAAATGTTTCTAGGGCCGCGTCACCACGGGGTGCGCGTAGCGCAAGTAGTGCGGCAAGAACGCCCGTTTCTGCTGGGTTTGAAAATAGGCGGCTAAATTTCACCGAACTTGAAGGTCGCCTGGGAAGAGAAGACAACGACGGCGACGGTCAGTACTTTGATTCGCTATCCGATGAAGAGAAGGCCAAAGTCGAAGGTGCTGTAGGCAAAGCAAAAGAAGAGTTGACCAAGAAACTAAAAGAAACATTTGAGGAATATTGGGAAGCACAGGCTCGTGGCGCAAAGAAACAAAGTATTCGAGCCGCCAGACAAAGGGCCAAGGGCACGGGCGGACGCTACGCTCCGAGACCAGCGGACTCTCCAGTGACCAGAGAGGATGTTGAAGAAATGACACTTCGCCTGGTCGATGCGGTCAATGCTGGCAGTATGTCAATGTTCGAAAGAGACAAGGCGACTGGGGAATTGATTGTCGATGAGGACGGAAACCTCAAATTAAGGTCGGAATTTTTGAAAGTCCAAAAAATGCTCGACAACATGTTGACGATTTTGAATATGGAGAATGACAAGGATTTTTCACGACTTGAGCACCTTAGTGCGGAAGTGAAGAAATTGGTCGCCAAGGAAGTTGGAAAACCAGATACGAATTTTACAAAAAATCCGTCAAGCATCGCGCGGGCAGGGGGCGGATACGAAAAGTTGCTGCCCAAGGACGTGGCATCAGACCAAGAACTTGGCAAAGGCGTAAAACTCGCCGCTGGCAAGAGAATTTTGCGCACCAACCCACGTCGCGAAGCGCGAGCGCTCGCACGAAGTCGACGATTGAACCGTGGCGCATTTAGGACTGGTCAAGTTATTGACCCGAAGTTGCAGGTAGCACAACGAAAACTGCGATTCCAGGCTTTGAAGCGAAAAATGATTGCCAGATTCACAAAGACAAAAGATGCAGATGCGCTATCAGGAGATTTGGCCGCCAGAAAGAAAGAACTTACGCCAATTGCAGTTGATAATAAAGGTATTGTGACGATAACTCCACAGTACATAAACATGTTGGCGATTTTGAGTGGCGACAAGACTGCGGCAAAAGAAAGAAAGAAACTTTCCCAAAGAGACTA
>Ga0194116_10002104_pt1 | contig 26434 bp, 25 predicted proteins | sample TA2MahsurfametaG_4_FD_148617 | JGI IMG/M metagenome (GOLD analysis project Ga0194116, IMG submission 148617) | Freshwater microbial communities from Lake Tanganyika, Tanzania - TA2015008 Mahale S9 surface | ecosystem: Environmental > Aquatic > Freshwater > Lake | place: Tanzania: Lake...
CACCACGGGCATCGACGAAAACTCGGCGGCGGTGGCAAACCCCATCTACGACCTGCAACAACTGGTGCTGGATCAGCCGGTAACGTTCTTTGTCCTCCATCACCTCAACAAGGGCGGGGCGATTCGAGGGTCGACGGCAATAGAGGCGGCGTGCTCAAGTGTGTGGCGAATGACGCGCCCATCGGAAGAACAGTGCGCCTCTAACGGCCTTGACGTCGGTACTGACCGGATCATCTCCCCGGGATCCAAAAACCGAGGGGTTGACCAAAAGCTGCTGTGCCGCCTGGACCGGGTGCGGGATGTCTTCACCATCCTCGAGTACTACGAGCGCAATGCGCGCTCCGGCAACACGGCGCTGGATCGGGTGGTCACGCTCGTGGATACAAGTGGGCCGCACACCACCGCCTCACTGTGTGACGTCATTGGCTCCGAGTTCAGCCGCAAGGCCATTGAAAAAGCCCTCGTAAAAGCCTCTGAGGCTGGACTCGTGAGACGCGCTAAGGGACAGGGGAAGGGTGGGCCGTGGGTCTACAGCTCTCTAATAGGGGGAGAGAGAGAGAAAGTAGGGAAGAAGGTAAATATCCCTGTCGTAGACAGTGATCTCATCCCTACTTGTGAAGTAGGAAGTAGGGAAATGGAGTCCCCTCGCTTTTCCCTACCACCTACCCCCTCGAGTAGGGATGAGATGCAAGGCCCTGACAGCGATTTAGCCCTTCTTCCCTATTCGGAGGCTGTCTACGCGCGCGCGCACGAGGCTGCGCCTCCCTCGCTCGACGAATCTGACCCGACGCAGTAGCATTGCGGCTAGTTACGTCAGTAGTTCAGGGGATGGTGCAACGGATTGACCTTGAGTTCCAGCGCTTTCACCGCGAGAACCCGCACGTTTACGAGCGGCTCAAGCGGTTGGCGTTCAAGCTCAAGGTCCGCGGCGTTGACCGCTACGGCATCAAGGCGCTGTGGGAGGTGTTGCGCTACGAGGAGGCGGTACAGACCACTGCAGATGCCACCTCGTACAGGCTCAACAACAACTTCACCGCCAGCTACGCCCGGCTGTTGATGGACCAGGAGGAGGACCTCGAGGGGTTCTTTGAACTGCGGGAGCGTTACCGCACCTCGTTAGGTTGACAGGGGTCAAACTCTAGGTCATACTTACTTAGGTAGTTAATGGCTTTGACGGACGTGACAGCGCAGCAGTGGGATTGTGGGCAGCAGTCCCGGACTTGGCAGCCCGCCAGGCATGGGGAGCTGGCCTACCTCGAGGATGCCGAGGCGGCGTGGAGGATTTGGGCGGATCGGCGCAGGGACTTGCTGCAGCTCCTGCGCGTCAAGTACGGCAATACCGTCAGCGCGGCGTTGCTGGTAATGATCCTTTCGGACATTGAGTACGCCACTTGCCTTGAAAATGGCGAGTTCTTGGACTTTCTTGTGCGCAACGGCGTTACGTCGCAGGAGGTGTTTGGGTGAGGTTGGTGCAGTGCCCGGCGCTGGAACGTCGGTTTAAGCAGCTTGGCTTGGTGTTCTGCTTTGACACCGAAACGGCAATGGCGCCGGCGGCGTTTGGTGGGTGGGGGCAGGTTCGCTTGCTTCAGTTCGCTAACGACGAAGGGGTGGAGTTTTACCTCGACACCTTTGAGCTGGGGTCGGCCGAGCTGGGGTTTCTGCGGGAGACGTTGCAGCACGAGGAGATCGAGGTCGTCGGTCAGAACCTGGCTTTTGATTACCGCGTAATGCTTGGCTGCGGCATCTACCTCGGTGGGAAACCGACGGCGACCCATCTGCCGCAGTTGTGGGACACCATGTTGGCGTCGCAGGTCCTTTACAACGGGCGGGCAAACGTCAAGCACAACCTCGGCGCGATCGTGAAGCGCGAGTGCGAGGTGGCGCTTGATAAGACGCTGCAGAAAAACAACTGGATGGAGGCCGAGCTTACCGAGGAGGAGTTGACCTACGCGATGAACGACGTGCGCTACACGCTTCAGGCGCGCACGCTGCTGCACCGCAAGCTCCGTGAGCAAGGGCTTTGGGACACCTATCTCCTCGAGTGCGCGCTGATTCCGTCGGTGGTTCAAATGGAGTCCACCGGCATGAGACTGGACCCGGATGCCATTGGTGTGACGCTCAGGACGTATGAGGAGGAGGTGGCGGCCTGTCAGCAGTGCTTCCTTGAGACGCTGGATGGGCGGCTGCAGAGCGAGGGGTTGGAGGCGTTGCCTCGTGAAGAGGACGGCACGTTCAACACCCGGGCGAAGGATGTGGGCACGGTGCGGTTGGGCACCAAGCGGTATGCGGGCTTCAACGTCAACTCGGCCCAGCAGGTGCTGAAGCACTTCAACGCGCTGGGCATTGAGCCCGTGGATGACAACGGCAAGGCGTCGCTCGACAAAAAAGTGTTGGCTCGGTTTCAGAGCGATGAGTTGGTGCGGATGTACCGCAACTACAGGAACGTCGAAAAGCGCTTTGGCATGGCGCAGAAATTGACTGAGCACACCGATCCTGATCACAGGATTCGGGCGCGGTTTATGCAGCTCGGTACGGGGACGGGGCGCTGGTCCAGTAGTGGTCCGTCCCTGCAGCAGATTCCCAGGGACCCAGAGTTCCGTTGCGCGTTTAGGCCGGCGGCTGGGCGGGTGATTGTCGAGGCGGATTTCTCGGCGATGGAGCTGCGAATTGCAGCGGCGTTGGCGGGGGAGCAGAAGATGCTCGATGCCTTCAACGCGGGGCAGGACGTTCACACCCTTACGGCGTCGTTGATGTACAACGTGCCGATGGATCGGGTGGACAAGAAGCAGCGCCAGGCGGCCAAAAGCGCCAACTTCGGTTTGCTCTACGGCAGCCACCATCGAGGGTTGCTCAATTACTTTGCCACCGTGGGCATCTTCATCTCCATGAAAGAGGCCGGGGGCTTCTACGACATGTGGCACGCGGCGTACCCAGCCTTTGGGGCCTGGCACCGCGAGTGTGAGGCTCGGGCGATTTCGGGTAAGGACGTAAGGACGGTGATTGGACGCCGTCGGTTCCTTTTTGGGGCAGACAACAAGGTAACTACACAGGCCAATAACCTCGTGCAGGGCACGGGGGCGGACATCGCTAAGGCGGCGATGATTGAAATTCAGCGGAAGCTGCCTGAGTCGGCGAGGCTGATCGCCAGCGTCCATGACTCATACCTCGTTGAGTGTGACGAGGGGGACGCAAAACCAGTGCTCAAGTTGATGCTCGATGAGATGGAAGAGGCGGGGCACTCGATCCTTGGCGACAAGGTCAAGCTCATTGGTGAGGGTGGCTTTGGACCCTCGTGGGGGGACTGCAAATGAGAAGCAATTTGGACAATCGGGTGCTGACGTGGCGCAGTCCTGAGGCGGATAGCGCTGTACTCGGTGCTGGGGTCTCAAGGCCGAAGCCGGGGCAAAAATCAAGAATGTATCGCGTTCGTATGCTTTTCAAAAGTGCTAGACCAATGACGGCGTTGTTGCCGGCTCCAACTCGTAGAGATGTGGTTCGCTATGTCAAAAACCGGTGGCCGGGCGCTGAGTGCGTCGTTGAGGACTGCCTAGGTGGCCCATAACTCGAGGCTCACCCCCCATGACGTTATTTACATCCTTCAGTGCCCCGATACAGATACTGTGGTGGCGTTTCGGTTGGGTGTTAGCCGCCAGACGGTTAACAACATCCGTAATGGGCGTAACTACAAAAATGTTGCGCCGCAGCTTCCGAGAAGGGAGGTGGCCACCTACAACAAAGAGGGCCCGTTATGCACAATCTGCAATTTCTGGGATGGCTACGGCTGCTCGTTCAAATTGCCTGAGTCACTTAAGGATCTGCGGTTTGCGCAGGAATGCTCAATGTATGCCGTTTTTCATTTAGAGGATTGCGATGGACAACTCTGCGAAGTACCAGGGGCAACCAAAACGGGTCGTGACGGCTAGGGTGTAGGGGCAGCGGGCTGTGCCACGAGTGCGCAGTGAGGTGATCGAGCGGTGCCTCGAGTTGTATTGGCATCGGCAGTTCAATGAGCTCACCATTGACCACCCCATGCGAATGGCGGCGGTGTTCGCCTACGTGGCGGATGTGGTGACGCCGGAACAGCCGGAACCAGATGCTGCCGAGGACTATCTCTACGAGTGGGGATGGTGGGACTGCAACTCGCAGGTGCGTACACACCTCCTCAACGAGGTGGATGCGGTGGTGGCGCCGCTGCTGTCAACGACTACTCCCAAAAAAAACGATGGTGAACCCGTGTGATCCGGCGGTGCAGCAACAGCGCCAGGACTTTCTTGACTGGCTTTATGCCTGCAGCGGCAGGCATGAGGCGGGCGACTACACGTACACCGGTCTCTACGCCGAATTGCGTAGCGAGGCGGCGGGGATGGACCCAAGTGCCGCCCCCTTGACCCTGACGGGATTCGATCAGGTCAAACATCCGAATTTCGGAGGTTTCAGCCAGCGAATCCAAGTAGGTCTGGCACCGGTCGCTCTCGCGGGTCACTGATAGGGGCGCCAATGGAAAACGAGGATCTGGTTAATCACCCGGCTCATTACACGCAGAGTGGGGTGGAGTGCGTCGATGCGATCCGGGCCTCGCTTGGCTTTGATGGTTTTATCGCGTACTGCAGGGGCAACATCCACAAATATCTTTGGCGCAGCGATCACAAAGAGGGCGGGACAAAGCGACTGCAGGACATGAAAAAGGCGGCTTGGTATCTCAACCGGGCGATTGAGGAGATCGAGAGGGCTGGGTAGCGTGGAGTAACGTAACCGCGTGAGGTTGGGTGCAGGACGGCCAAGTCATTCGTCAGACGGTGGTGCGGCGGTTGACGTTGGCGATGGCGATGGCCACGGCCGGGGAGCTCCAGCGGGCGGCGGAGTTCCTTGAGTTTGCGAGGGACATTCGCCATGGCAAGAGGCAGCGACGCTCGGGATGGAGGGGGCAAAAACCCAGGCTGGGACAGCCTTGAGTGCTAAACTCTGCGTTTTTTTGTAAAGGAAATGTACGGCGAGGCCGCCGCGAGTCCTCGATGGTTGATGAATACGCGCTGCTATGGTCAATCGCAAAGCTTTACGTCAAAAGCGGAGGGCCACCCGCTCAACCCCCTGATTGGTTACGACCACCTGCGCCACAAATCGATGAAACAGTTGTGTTAACTCCTCGTAGGAAGCGTGTTGGTACAGCCCGGGGTCCCGAAGGGCAGAGAGGATTTCGGGCTCAACTTGAGGTTTGAGGCGTAGGGATGCGAGGCGCTTTCGCTTGACCTCGAGGGTTTCATTGAGGTCGGGGTCGTTGAGAGATTCGAGGTGGGTGATTGATGCGACGAGGAATAGGATTTCAGGGGATTCCGTTTGGGGCGCCTGTCTCACAATGGTGTCGGCGTAATCAGCCAGGGTGTGGGTGATGGCGCCGGCGATCAGGGCTTCGTGAGTGCTCTTGTACTGTTGGGGGCAGCCGCGGGTACGGCAGAGCACGGCGGCGATATTGCGGGAACCCGCGTAGCTCATGGTTTTGCTGCACAATCCGCAACGGCAAAGGCCGGTCAACAGTCGAAGGCAGCTTTTGCTGTGGCGGCCCCACATCCGGCGGTTTACCTCAAGCTGGCGTGCAATGGTTGCGTATTTTGAGTGGCTTACTAATGCCGGATGTGTATCCCACACGACTTCTTCAAAGCAGTGGTTGGCCTGTTGCCGGTAGCCGAGGCCGCCTCTCAGGATCGGGTTGGTCAGCCAGGCTTTGACGGCGCGGCAGCTGTGTAGCGGAATGTCTCCCATGTCAGCCGCAACCCAATGGTCGAGGGTGGTGTTCATACGCCAGTTGCATTTCTGCAGTTCGGCAAGGAACTGCTGGGCGCGGGGCCATTCGAGGGGGTCGGGCTCGAGGGCGGTGCGGCTGGCGTTGAGGCGGTAGCCCCAGGGGGCGCGGCCTCGGCAGGGCATCCGGCGCTTACGGCGCTCTGCAAGGCCGGCGAGTATCCGTTGCGAAAGCATCCGCGATTCCATCTCGGCCATCGTTGTCATGATTCGGCTCATGACGAAGCCCGAAGGGGTCACGCTCTCAATGGCGCCGCCGTCAAGGGCGGTAATGCGGACCTGCTTCTTGGCGGCAAAGGCGATGGCCGCGTCGGTGTCGGCGGCGTCGCGGCCTAGGCGGTCGACGCGGGTGATCAGCACTTCAGCGACTTGGCCGCGAGAGATCAGCTCGAGGAGGCGGAGGTAGCCGGTGCGGTCGGATTCACGTCCCGATTGGATGTCTTCGATGACCTCGTCGACACCCGTGGCAACGATGCGGGCGCGTTGGTTTTCGAGGGCGGCAAGCTGTTCGCCGCTGCTGGTGGATACACGGATGTAGCCCACACGCAACTTTTGAGTCTGAGACACAAGAGACTCCTGCCTGAAGACTTGCGGTGTGCGCTTTTACCTGATTATCTACCCAGGTAAAAGCACCTACAGACGATGCCGCCGACCTGTTCCCGAGTGGAAGCCCTGTACCAGGGGGCTCACGCAGTCCTTGAGGACCTCAGAAACGCGCTCTACACCCTTGAAGTGGGGGCCTCAAACGCCGAGCAAGAGGAGACCGTAATCCTTGCCTACACCAATTCGCTCCGAGGGGTGAGGGACCTTGTCCGCGGGGAAATACGGCGTCGCCAGAATGGCTAAGTGCGGGGGCGGCTTCCAATGATTTCCGACGTTCAGTTCACCGGTGAGCGCTGGCTGCAGTTTTGGGCTGCGTACAAAGGGCTCGCCCATCAGATTGCAGGAGTGAAGATGCTGGCGGACCACATTCGCCAGGCCGACCCCTGTCTGTTGACTGAGGAAGCGGATTGGGCAATGACCTTCAAAACGGCGCCGCCCGCCATTCAGCAGGTGACCAACCCGCTGCCGGTGAAATGGCAGAGCCAACTTGATAACGCGAGTGGCACCGGTTACCGCGAGTGCTTTTCCTCGTCCTGCGCCATGCTTGCTATGTATTGGGGCAAGGTTGGCAGCGACGACGAGTACAACAAGCTGCGCGCCAGGTTCGGTGATTCAACAAGTGCGCAGGCGCAGTTGGCGACACTGCGATTGCTGGACCTCAACGCCAATTTCCGCACTGACGGCAATCTGGCGGCGCTGGAGCGTGAGATCAACGAGGGGAGGCCGGTAGCGGTGGGATGGTTGCATCATGGGCAGCTGGCTTCACCTCAGGGTGGAGGCCACTGGTCTGTAGTCATTGGCTATACGCCCTCAGCGTGGATCCAAAACGACCCCAATGGCGTCGCTGATCTGCGCAAGGGCGGTTACACCCCCGACACCAATGGCGCGGGGGTGAAGTATCCGAAGCAGGAATGGAACCCCCGGTGGATGGTTAAAGGCACCGGGGGCTGGTATCTAACGTGCCGGCGTTGACGCAACCGCGTTAGGTGGTTAGCGGCGACGGGGGAAGGCCATGCGCCCGGCCTGCAAGAACAGCTGGATCCACGAGTTGGACTTCAGGGGGCTCAGGGCAATGAGCTCGCTCCCAAAAGCAATGATGATCGCCACGATTGCGGCGGTGTCCATACGATTGTCCATGCGATAAGTAGCTGACCTAAGCACTTTATTGGGAATAATGGCCCGCGCTCCTCTCAAGGGTGCGGACTCTGCGCTCGAGATCGGTGAGGCGTTCTTTGCTGTCGTTTTTAAGCTCGGAAATGTCGCTGACTACGGTGGTAAGCGATTGGTCGAGCTTGGCAACTTGGATGAAGAGGCCGCCAAGGCCGACAACAGCGGCTGCGAGGAGGGCGGGAACAGCTTGGTTCCAGGCGTTGTCGGGGGGCTGCGGAGGACCCGAAGCGGTTTCGTAGTGCTCAGACATAATTGCGTGGGGGCCCAGCAATTAGTTTATCCAGTGAGGTCTGTGGCCTTTGGCTTAAGCGCGGCACCAAGATTTTCGGCGGCTTCTTTAGCGAGCCAACGGCACATCTCCCGTTGCTGACACCACAGCTCGTTGAGGAGCTCGGCGTGGGCTAGCAGGCCAAACCAATCCTTGTCTTCGTAGAGCTCGAGGAGGGCGCGGTGGACAGCCTCCTGCCTGAGTTTGATCTCAGGGCTAATCTCGAAGGTACGCATGACGAGGTTGTGTCACTACAACCCATACGCTACTTAACGTGGCTAAGTAACCTTTAGCCCTGACCGCGATACCGCTTGCGGCGTCCGTTACGGCTACTGGCGCCGAGGTGTGTGTGCAGTGAGCGGCCTTGGCGGGTGCGCTTTGGTTTGCCGGGCTGATGCTCGATTCTGGCGGTGCCGGTTTTGCTGCGGACGGCCATCAGTAAACGCTGGGTCCGAGAAGGTCAGTGTCCCAGGCCGCTTTAAGTTGCTCGGGGGTCTTGGCTCTGCTGATCTTTGAAGAATTGGTGGCATCGCGCAGCGCCTGCTTCTGCTTGGCGATAGGCGCAGTATCGGCGCCCTGCTCAAGGGCGCGGACAAATTCAACGTCGAGCTGCTCCAGCAGCGGCACACGAGCAACGCGGATCTTGTCTTTGTGGATCTCCTTGGCTTTAGCCAGGTTCAGTCCGATTGGCATAAGATCAGGGCTCCTCGTAGGTCCAGGCGTCGCGGAACGAGCGATCTTGAGGAATGTCCTCGACCGAGACGATCTGATAGGGCTTGCCGTCAGGCACGTCCTTGGTTGCGATCTCCTCGATGGTAAGGCCGCATTCCGGCGCAGGCACGATGATGGCAACACCGCCATCGTCGCTGGGGTAGATGATGCGCTGATTCATGGTCGTAGCTCTGTTGCTTGGAGGTTAGCGGAACACCGCTACGCAGACATTGGGGCAGTCGAGGGCACTAGAGCCGTTCGCAATCACGCTGCCGATTTTAAGAAGCCCTGTCTGAACCGGCGTTTGTGCGTCGTCTCGAGCACCAACACTTGGCGTGTTGGAGCTCACTCCTGACGCGGTGTCTTGGCCTGTACAAAGGAAGCAGTAATTTGTGTCAACAAAAGCGGTAGAAAAGTTGACTGTATAACTTCCAACTCCATCGTCTGTAATGCTGCGCACGTTATATGCTGCGCGAATTGCGACTGTGCCGCTGCCGTTAAAATTTACCCAAGCACGGGCCAGACGGCCAGCGGTGTTACCTGGGGAAAGTGCCACGTTGGATGGGTAAAAGCTTACAGGCTCATTGCTCAGGCCAGCAGAGGCCGTGTCTGAATTTTGACTCATTGTAACCAGCACAATATTGTTAGATTGCGGCACAGAACTGACTACGATTGTGCCGGGGTAGATGCCTTTCCCGACGATGTAATAACCTTGAAGGCTAAATAACGGCCCAGGGTTGAGGACAAGGAATTCGTTGCCTGCAGCGTTAGTTCCGGTCGTGGTGTAACCGTCTACCTCATTGTGGGTTGCAAATGTAGTTGTACCGAGGGAGCCCCATGTACTGCCGTTATGCCCCTCGTACTGACCCAGGTTGGTGTTGTAACGCACCATTCCAGAAGAAGGATTGGCGGGGCGCTGATTTGTGTTTCCCGATGGCACGCGCAAATAGGCTGTTGCCGTCGTGTCAATGTTGCCTGAGTAACTAAAGCTGCTCAGCGTGGTTGCGCCGGTCACGGAGAACGTGCCAGCAAGGGTCAGGGAGTTTGCAGCGAAGTTGCCAGCCGCATCGCGCTGAACCAGCGTGTTCGGCGTATTCGCGCTGGTGCCGGTAGTGGCGCCCGAATAGCCCTGCGCCTTGACCCAGGCGGTCGTTGCGACGGCTGTGCTGTTATCAGCAGTGGCCGGCGTGGTTGCAGTGGCAGTCGCCAGCGAGGTCGAGCCGGTTACGGTCAGGGTGCCGCCGATGCTGGCATTGCCGGTGGTGCTGAGACCGGTCAGGGCATAGGTCGAGGCCAGTTCACCCCAAGATGCGCCGCTCCACTTCTGCCAGCGGTTGATCGAGCTGTTCCAGCGGATCGTGCCAGTGCTCAGGTTGCTGCTGGTGGTGCCATCGAACTGAAGGGCCAGGTCCGTGTCCCGGTCCTTCAGCTGATTCATGAAGTCCGTATAGGTGCTTGTCAGCTGTGGATTTGCCCAGTTTGCCATCAGACCCCTCTGGCACCCCAGCTGAAATTCCCATTCACTCTAGTGCCGTTAGTGTCATAAAGATAGACCTTAAATGTTGAGGGGTTGGGGATATCAGCAAAATCGTACACAGCAATAACAGCATTTGTTGTTGCGGGAGTGACACTAATGCTGTGGATATCTATAAATGGATAGGTGAAATTGACTGTGGTCCCATACTGGTCTCCTGCATTGGCGTAGCCAGATCCGGCATCATTACGAATCTTGTTGTCCAACCTGATGTTGAGCGCGCCGAGTACGAGCAGGTCATCACCGCCAGCGCTGGCGAAATTGAACGTCACCCGCACATAACGGAACTGCGTGGCGTATGCCTCGTAAACACCGCTGTAGGTCGTCCAAGGCGATGCCGTTGAGTTCCTGACCTCGAGGGTCGGCGTGATTGTTGTGTTGCCCGAGATAATTGTGCTGGTCAGCGTGGCCGACACCTTGCTAGTAGGGATCACGGCGCCGAAGTCTATCTCCTCGACGTAGGAGGCGGTTGTGGTCGACGGCATCAGGAAGTAGCTGTAGCCGGCATTGATCTGGGACTGTGGGCTCGTCCAGCCGCGACTGGTGAAATGGCTCTGCCAGGTTTCGGTGGTGTTGACGTTGACCACCTGGCCGAGCTGGGAGTCCGTGTAAATGTTGGTTTCGGTGCCTGCCCAGGTGCTGTTGAAGTCGGACTGCAGGATGTAGTCGGGTGGCTGGCTGACGATCGCCGCAATCGAACCCGGCGCACCGTAATTGCCCGCTGAGTCGATGCCCGCCAGCCAGTAGGTATAGGTGCCGGCGGCGGTCTCAAAGACGCTGGTGAACTTGCCCTGCTTGGTGCCGATGACCGTGGCCCCTGCATAGGTCGCACCACGACGCAGCTCGTAACTCTGAATCGGCAGTGTCTGCGTCACGTCGTTCCAACGCAGTAGCACGTTGTTGTCGATGACTTGCTGGGTAATCGATGGCGCTACCGGCAATGTGATGACGACGTCAGTTGATCCCGCGTTGCCCTCCGCGCCGTTGATGTCAACAGCGGCCAGCCAAAATCTTTGCGTGGCGCCCCAGTCAACCTTGAGTGTGTAAGCCGTTCCCTTGATGTCCGCCACAAGGGTTGCAGTTGCATAAGTTGCACCACGCTTTAACCGGTAAAACTCGGTTTCAAGCGATCCTTTGACCGCGTTCCAGGAGAAGACGACGTTTTCCCCTGAAAACACGGTGCTGGTGCTCGGCGCGGCTGCGGTGTTGACGGAAACTGCCACCGACGCTGCCGTTCCGTAATTGCCATTGACGTCAATGGCCGCCACCCAGTAGGTCTGAGCTCCCGTCCAGTCGGCCTTGAAGGAGTAGATCAGGCCGGTCAGCTTAGTGATGACCGTCGCATTGATGTAATTGGCGCCCTGGCGGATCTCGTACTCGGCGGTCGGCAGCGTGCCCGCCACAGCGGTCCAGGACAGCACGGCATTGTTACCGGTCACTGTTCGCGTGATGGTTGGCGCGTCTGCAGCCGACACCACGACGATGTCGTTGTCCGGCGCGGATGCCAGGCGCCCCACAATGTCGACGGGCGCAACCCAGAAGGTCTTCTGACCAATCCAATCGATTGGAGCTGTAAACGTTGTGCTTTTAATCTGCGCCAGTGTCAGAGCGCTACTGTATACGTCCCCAGCTTTAATGATGTACGAGTCGATCTCGTAGGTTGTTACTGAGGGCACTGTCCACTTCAAGATGGCTAATGTACCCTCAATCGTAGTTGTGATTGTTGTAGATCCTGGGGGCGCGACGACAACAGTGACAGTTGCTGCGGTCACGCTGTAAATACCTGAGGTGTCGATTGCTTTTATGTGATATTCGTAGGTCCCATCATCCAGATAACCCAGCTTGTATGTAGTGGCGTTGACTTGTGTGATAAGCGTTCCTAAGTCAAAGGATGCGCCGCGGCGGATCTCGTATGTATCCAGGTCGATGTCCGCAATGGCGTTCCAGCTCAGAACAGCGCCCAGATTCTTGTCGATTGTGTAGGTCAGACCCGTGACGTTTGACGGCGGCACAGTCTTGCCCAGCGCCGTAATGGTGCCCGTTGTCGGCTCGTTGGAAAAAATGCCGACACCTGTAACCGAATAGACCTCGATCTCAAACCCGCCCGGTGTGATGTTGAGAATCTCGTAGCTCGGCGCATAGACAATGTCTTCCCGCCAGTTGTCCTCTGTGCGACGCCAGCGAATGCGGTAACTGGCGGCGCCCTCGACGCCCTTCCAGTTGGCGATCACCTTGGCTCGCACCTCGCTCTGGTAGGTGTAGAGCGCTTCAGTCAAGACCAAGTTGATCGGGGGGTCAGGTCGCTCGTTGAGATCCGTGATGTCACGGATTTCAAGCTCCTGGTCGCGCTCGATGTAGTCGTACTTGGAGGCGTTGTGGGCAATGGCGTTGATCTCGTACTCGCACTGGTCTCGCTCGGTGACGCTGAGCACGCGCCAGGTGCTCGCTTCGATAGTGGCGTTTTCGTACACCCAGATGCTGTTGCTGTTGGGCTCAAGGCTGAATGCCGAGGCGACCGTGATCACTGCACCAGCGCGGCTGCTGACGGTTTTGGTCTCGACGAGGCCGGTCGGCAGGATGACGGATAGCGTGCCACCAGATGCCGGCAGTCCGGTCGCATCATCAACGGTGATCGTGGTCGTGGTGGCCGATTTGATCCGACCGCCGCGTCGCGAGCCGGCCTTCATTGGATCCGCGATGTTGATGATCTGCCCAGGGCGCACCGCCACACCGGCCTCGATGCTGGCGGTAAAACTGACGACTTCGGCCTCGTAGTTGTTGGAGTACAGGATCCACTCACCCAATCGCCGCGCCTGGCTGCGAGAGGTGCAGGCAAAGGCGCTGACCTCCTGGGTGACAATGCCGAACCGTTTGACCGCACCGCGGTCCTCGACCTGCTCGTAGGCCGATTCTCTGGTGTCCATGTCCAGGTAGCTCACCAGCACCACGCTTGGCTTGGTCTTCTGGCTGCTGGCGGTGTAGTTGAAGCCTCCCTCGGAGACGTTGGCCAGGGTGAACAGATAGGAGGGGTCTGCTGGCGCGTCCTGGCTGATGGTCAGTGTGCCCGTGGCCCAGTAGGGCATGACACGGAACACCGAGCACAAGTCGTTGATGAGCTTGTACGCCTCCTCCTGCGTCTGGATGTTGGTGTTGCAAGAGAAGCGAGGCTCGTAGCCGCCGAATCCGTTGGGGATGCCGTGGCGGCCTGTGGTGGCGTTGTAGTCGTTGGTGGTGCCGGTGCGCCCATCAATCAAATAGGTGTCGAGGGCCGAGCAATAGCGAGAGGCGGAGTAGAAGGCCCACTTGTCGAGCTGCGCTGCGTTCAGTTGGTCGCCGAAGCCGTAGCGGTAGTTGGTGAGCAGGTTCCACAGGCACCAGGCCGGATCTGATGTCCATGCGGCTGCTCCGAAGGTGCCATCCCAGACGCCCGAGTAGAGCAGGGCGCCGGTGGCTAAGTCGACCGTTGCATTGGACGGGATGACGACCTTGAGGCCACGGACCTTGAACGAACGGGTCGGGATGCTGTCGAACTGCTCAGAAGAGGCCCGCGAGGCAACCAGCGCGGTGTTGGGGTAAGAGAGGCGGCCGTCGACGATTTCGGTGTAGCTCGTCCAGGTGAAGGCGTTGACTACTCGAGAGGACGCGCTGTCTGCCGTGATACGAACGACACGCACGTCGACTGGGAAGCTCTTGCCCACCAGGCTGATTTCATAGTCCCGCTGGTAGGTATCAGCCGTGCGACCGGTAATAGTGTCCTCGATGGCGGTGTAGAAGCCACCGCCGTCTTCGGAAAGCTGCATTTGCAGCATGAACGATGAGCCCAACACATCACCATTTACTTCAAAGCGTTGCAGCTGCGGAACCGTGATAGCGATACGCACGGCATCAACGCTCGTATTTGTAATGGTCCTAATAATTGGAGCATCAAATTCAACTACAGTGTTGACACCTTGTTCGTTTTCAACACGGTCAAATCCTGAAACCGCAAGCTGGCTTGCGGTGCCATACCGCGAATAGACTTCGATGTCCTTAAAATTGAGATCAACGCCTTTAACCATTGCGACATTACCGAATGTGACGTTGGTGTTTTTGCTCGCGGCGGTGAAGGTACTAGCTGTGACAGCAGTGATCTTGTAAGAGCCGGAAGTCGCTAAGCCGCTACCGATCGTCAGGACTAAGTTTGTGCCATTGGTATAGCCATGGCCGTTGCAGGTGACGGTGATATCGGTGGCTGTTTGCACATAACTGCCGGTCTGAACAGTTGCGTTTGAACGCAACACCGGAGTGTTATTGACATAAATGTCCTTGAGCATCTGGACGTTGTACGCAGGATCCGCCTTGCTGATGCCGTTTTTTTCAGGTGTGGCAAAGCCCTGGATCTCACCTTCGCCGATTGCGTCAACGACGCTGTAGTAGGAGGTGCTCGCGAGGTTGTCCTTTGCTGTCCTTGGGGTGCGCTGCTCTTGGCCGCCTCCCTTAGCGCCCTGTACCTGCGTCACGCTTTTACCCCCACAATGTCAATGCCGAGGGAAACGACAAGCGACCCAACTACGGTTTCACCGTAAATGACAGGAACCGGCAGCCCCTGACGGCTGGTGTTTTGAATGCCGGAGAAGCTGTAGGACTTGCGCGGATCTTTTCCGCTGTCAGAACCCGTGTTGACTTGCGGCACGGGTGCAAGAAGTCCCGCGACGCCCCCAAGCACCAAGCTGGCGCCAATGCCGACGCCGATGGTTCCCCACGTACCGATACCTGCCAGCCCGCCCCATACAACGCCGACAGATCCAATGGCCCCGATACCAAAGCTCAGTGCAATCAAGGCCACCCCAGCGATTATTCGCGCCGTTGCCCCAGCACCAACCAGCACCGGCATGATCTTGATCTGCTGCCGTCCGGCGGGATCATGCAGCTCTTCTGAGCTGAGGTCGTAGCTGCCAACGGTCACGCGATAATGCTGATCAGCCATGTGCTTTTCGACCTGGGGGAAATTCGCCACCAGGAACCGAATAGCCTCTGCCGCACTGGCAACATCGGCGCGGAGAATACGCTTGCCGATGAATTTCGCTAGGCGGCCATAGAGTCGGATCTCACGAAGCATGGCGCAGCCTTCGACCAGTGCATTGTAAGAGCCATCCGCTAAGGAGATCGCGACTGCTGAGGCGGCCCTGCAGGTGGTGGAGCACCATTTGATCTCCCAGGTAGACGGCGCAGTGATTGAGACCCCGCGAGTTGATGGACAACAGCAGCGCGTCGCCAGGCTCGAGTCGCTCGTCCTCTGTTAACTGGCGGAATCCTGTCTCCTTCCAGCAGTCGTCAAACATTGGGTTCTCGATAAACTGCTCGGGAGTCGGTGGGCGCTGCCAGTCCCGCAGCTGCAGGCCCTGCTCGGCGTACCAATCACGCGCCAGGCTCCAGCAGTCAGTGATGCCCCAAACCCACTGCCGACCGATCAGCGGTGCCTTGTAGCCGCTCGGCTTGCAGCCGCCCCAGCAGGCAGTGTTCGGGTTGACGATGTGCCACGGCAGGCCGCTCGCTTCGCACGAAATCCGGTCAGCCTGGCTGGGCTCCGGTGATGTGCTCGGGTGGCTGTGGACTACTGCCACCACCTCGCCAGTGTCCTCAGCCGCTGCATAGTCCTCTGGATCCAGGACGAACATTGCATCGGGCGATGGTGCCATGTTGCGGCACGGCCAGTAGCGGCGGCGACCTTTGACCACCACGAGGAGGCCGCAGCTCTCCTGCGGCGCTGCCTTGATCGCATGTGCCAGGGCTGCGTCACGCCACTTCATCGAAAACCCCCAACGCCTGGGAATGAGCCAAACGGGATGCCCTCACCGGCACGGATCACGTAGTTGTTGTCAGCCGTGAACGTGTAGGTCTGAGCAGTTGGGGTAATTGAGCGGTAGAAGATCGCCGTGATACCGAGGTTGTCGTTGATGGCTTGCGGCTTGTTCAGCTGGACAAAAGAATTTGTGGTGATGCTTTTGACCTTCGTGCTCTTGTAGATCTGATTGACAACCGAGCTCGTCACCCAGTCATTGACCTGGATGCCAGATGTGTTCGACAGCATGATCCGGCTTGCCGGATTGCTGGAAGGCACGACGACATGCGTCCCGACAACTGTCACAACAGACGTTCTCAGCAACGTATTCTCTGAAATGCTAAGCGTCACCTTCTTGGTAGTCGTGTTGACCGAGCTGACAAAGGTGCCTGCAGGGACATAGGTGCCGCTGACTGTCATGCCGGCCTTGATGCCGGTCACGTTGGCCATGGTGATCGACAGACCATCTGCAGCGATGGTTCCGGTGCCACTCACCAGCGTGGTGCCGGTCGATGCTGCGGACAGCGTGATGCTGGATTCACTCTTGGCCGTGACCGTCGTGCCGCTCGCGAGCCCGTAGCCCATCACGAGGTCGCCAGTAGCGATACGGTCAAAGTCGGTCGTCGTGATGCTCGTAATGAACTTGCTGCCAGTGGTCACTGTGCCGGTGACGGTGGCGTTACCAAAGCGCAGGCGGCAGCTGGTCAGCCGCTTGCTGCAGATGTCCAGGGCCGGATTGTTGGTGGGTGTGTCGTCCTCGGTGAAAAAGTTGGGGCTGATGTATGGGCAGTCGACGTGGGTGTAGTCGAAGCTGTTGGTGGACGCATCCCACACGCGGTAGCGCCACTGGCAGATGTTTTGAACGGTTTGGCGCTTGGGTGCCTTGACGCCCTGTAGGTCGAAGGCAGCAGCCAGCTCGAACTCAACGACATCCCGCGTCTCGGCGGACTTACGATCAACGAAATAGATCTCGGAGGGCAGGGTGGCTGACGGGTCGGGGTAGCCAAACGGGTTCTCGTTGCCGGGAAAGTTGTTGGCGTCGAGATACCGAGCCAGGGTGCGGATGCGTGTGACCTTGGCGCCTTCCAGGCCGTTGGGCAGCGTCAGCAGCAAGGCCGTGATGGTGCCCATGATGTTGCTGACACGCAGCTTGGGCCGGGGCAGCTGGCCGTTGCCGCTGTACTCAAAACCATCCGCTTCTACAGGGAAGGCGAGATAAACGTTGCCGGCCCAGTAGACGTTGCCGTTGTTGTTCAGGCTGGTGCCAGCGTGAAAGCGATAGGTGTAGCTGATGCCGTGCTGCGCCGTGTTGAGCTGCAGCTCAAACAGCTCGATGATGCTGCTGGGCGCAATGGCCTGCAGTTCCGACCTCGGGGATTGCGAAAGTTCGCCCTCGGCGTAATCGAGTTCCCAGTAGCCAGGGAGAACGTAGAGGCTCATGCGTCACTCAACCGCAATCCAGTCGACCAGTGACTCATCCCATATGTATTGAGCGCCATCGTCTGGATGCGGAAAAGGTGGTTCCCACCAGCATGTTTCCTCATTCAAAATCCAGCTTGGAAACATTTTGGGTGGGATAAAGGCGTCCCTTACAGCGTCATAGGTATAACCAATACAGGCGTAGTTTTTTCGGAAAGGTGTTCCGCCTAAGGTATGCTGACCCTGGGTAGTGTTATAGCTTGTTTGACGCCAGACTTTGTCTTTGTCAAATAATGACTGTAAAAAAGCAATTCCGACTGCTTCGCTTTCCACGCCATTGTCGTCGAGGCAATCAGCGTCGCCTACGACTACAACCATCTGGACGATATTAAAACGGTCGAGCTCTGCAAAGTGCGCCATGGCTATGAATTCCTAACAAGAGTGCCGGAAGCTGTGAACGTATGAATGTAATAAGATACGCCTCCAATAGTTGCTGTTGTAACTGTTCCACCCGTCGCTCTCTGAAGAGGGCCTTTATATCGCACAATGACTAACCCACTGCTGCCTGCGCCACCTTTTCTGTACTGGTAACCACCCGCCGAAGCGCCGCCTCCGCCAGAGCCTCTGTTAGCAGGAGATGCCGCAGAACCATTAGCTGAAACACCGCCAGCCCCTCCCACTCCACTGCCGCCAGTGCCGGCGCCACCGAAAGTAGAGCTGCGATGGGCTCCTCCACCACCTGCCGCGCACCAAATTGCCGATCCACTACCTATCCAAGGGCCGTAGTCGTAGCCAGTACCACCATTACCGCCCTGGTAGCTGTACGCAGTTCCTCCTACGCTCCCATAACCCCCTCCGCCACCAGAGGCTCCGTTTGACCCGGCTGCACCTGTACCTCCGGCGTTTCCTTGCCCCGCTACCCCAGTACCACCGCTTGTCAAAATACTGCCGCCACCGCCGCCGCTACCGCCTGGGTATCCAGCCCATTTAGGGCTACTCCCTGAATCGCCATCATGGCCGCCTCCCGTACCGCCTCCTGTTGCAGTAAACCCAAAAGCGGAACTGTTTGAGCCGGCAGCAGAGTCACCACCACCCGCGCCGACAGTTATGACGTGGGAACCTATGGGAAAACCTGCTCCGGTAACGTTTGCTATTACAAGACCTCCAGCGCCGCCGCCGCCACCGGCACCGTTGGCGCTATTCGCACAATACATTCCTCCGGCACCGCCAGCCAAAATAAGAACTTCGGCCGCTGACTGGCCAGGCCATGATTGATCCCTGACACCTGTAATTTGCTCTATCCAATTCCAAAGTCCAGGGTAAGAAGCTGTGCCGTCGTATGCACGATTCTTCCCAATCAGTGTTCCGTGGCGTCCAAGCATTAGCTTATCTCCTCGTAGCCAATGACAAGAACTAGGTCGCCAGCAGCAGACGCTACGGCCCTGATTGAATCGCCTTCTTCGAGATAAAAGTAAGTATCTTTTGTGCTCAATACTTGGGTTGCGTCAGCTGGTACGCTAATTGTTGATGCGATGTAATGATCAGTCGTGCCGTTGTAGATAGACGCGCTGATGTCTGCAGCTGCAGTGCCATCAATGTTTGCACAGAAGATCGAGTTAATCTTGAACACCTTGTTGCTCGCCGCGCTATTGGTCAACGCGGCTGCAAGCGTTGTGGTGACTGCGTACCTGGCCGTCTTGCCCGTGATGGTCGTCGGTGCTTTTAGGTTTGGAGCGGCCATTAGAAGATCATCCCTGCAATGACTGGATCAACCGTGCTGCTAGGTGTAATCCAGCTTAAGGTGCCTGCACCGTTTGAGCTGAGCACCTGCCCACTAACTGTAGCGTCGGCGGCAGGAAGGGTCCATGTGACATTGGTGGAAACAGTTGCTGGCGCTTGAAACGCAACCCAGTGACTACTATCTCCGTCCCCAAACCTCAAATCTGCCTGAGCATTGAGGGTTACGTTGCCAGTAATTGTGCCGCCTGATGATGGAACTGCACCAGTGGCTTCGATCGTGATGGTGCCGGGCTCCTGGTAGCCCCCACCGAATTCACCGCCTTCTGGGTCCTCGGGCGGCACGTTCCCTGGCTCGATGGTGATGCTGATGCCGTTGCCTGCAATCAGATTCGCCTTGTTCAGGCGGCCTGTTTCGGTGTTACCGATCAGCAGCTGACCGTCAGTGAAGCTGCTATGACCGGTGCCACCGTTGGCCACCCTCAGCTGGCCATAGATGCCTGGCTCGCCCAAGAAAAGGGCCAGCTGGTTGCCTACACGACCTATGCCACCAATGGGGTGAAGGTCTACCGAAAACTCATTACCGTCCAGAACCAAGCCATAGCCAGCGGTGTAGTTGGTGCCACCACCACCAGTGGCTTCGATCGTGATGGTGCCGGGCGGCTGGTCGACGCCGGGCTCCTCGTAGCCCCCGGGCAGCTCGATGGCGATGCTGATGCCGTTGCCTGCAATCAGATTCGCCTTGTTCAGGCGGCCGGTGCTGGTGTTACCGATCAGCAGCTGACCGTCCTCGTAGCTGCTATGACCGGTGCCGCCGTTGGCCGCCCTCAGCTTGCCATAGATGCCTGGCTCGCCCAAGGCAAGGACCAGCTGGTTGTATACACGACCTATGCCACCAATGGGGTGAAGGTCCACGGCCAGCTCGCCGTTTTCAATCACAAGGCCGCCGAATTCATGCAGGTCGACGCTGAACTCATTACCGTCCAGAACCAAGCCATTGCCGGCGGTGTAGGTGGTGCCACCACCACCAGTGGCTCCGATCGTGATGGTGCCGTTGCCGTTGGTGATGCTGACACCGGCGCCCGCAGTGAGGGTCGCCTTGTTCAGGCCGCCTGTTTCGGTGTTACCGATCAGCAGCTGACCGTCAGTGAAGCTGGTCTGACCAGTACCGCCATCAGCGACGCCCAGCGTGCCCGTGATTGAGCTGGCGCCCAGGTCCACGGCCAATTCACCGCTCTCGATCACGAGGCCGCCGTCGGCCTTCAGGTCGGCGCTGAACTCCGTGTCGACCAGATCGAGGCCGTCGCCGGCGGTGTAGGTGGTGTTGGTGTCAGTCGAGGCAATGGTGATTGTGCCGTTGCCGTTCGTGACGGTGACATTGCTGCCAGCGGTGATGGTCGCTTTGCTGAGCTCACCAGCCGTGTTGCCGATTAGGATCTGACCATCGGTGTAAGTCGTCTGGCCGGTGCCGCCGTCGCCCACTGCCAGCGTGCCCGTGATGGCTGATGCGCTCAGGTCAAGGGCCAACTCGGTGGACTCAATCACCAGGCCGCCATTGGCCTTGAGGTCTACCGAGAACTGATCAGCAACCAGATCCAGGCCGTCGCCAGCGGTGTAAGTGGTGCCGGTCGAGGCGATGGTGATCGTGCCGTTGCCGTTGGTAATCGTGACCCCGGTGCCAGCGGTCAGGGTCGCCTTGCTCAGGTCGCCGGTGCTGGTGTTGCCGATCAGCAGCTGACCATCGGTGTAGCTGGTTTGCCCCGTGCCGCCGTAGCCACTCCCGATAGCGGTGCCCTGCCACACGCCGATGCCGATGGTGCCCAGCGAGGTCAGCGAGCTGCTGGTGACGCCAGAGCCCAGTGCGGTGCCGCTCAGTACCTGGGCGCCGTTGATGTAGTAGCTCTTGCCGTTGGCGAGGTCGATGTGCTCGGAGCTTGTCCAGGCGTCACTGGAGTCGATCCAGCTGATCGTCTTGTCAGTGGTGCCCTTGAGCGTGATGCCACCACCGTCAGCCGTGGCGTCGGTCGGCGTCAAGACCTTGCCGATCTCGATGTTTTTGTCCTCGACGACCAGATTGACCGCGTCGACGGTCACCGTGGTGCCATTAACAGTTAGGTCACCGTGGACCGTGACGTTGTTGTCGAACGTGGCCGCACTACTGACATCAAGGGTGCCCGGCACATCGACGTTATTGGTCCACTCGACGCCGGTGCCCGCAGCATCGGTCTGCAGAAGTTGCCGAGGGGCACCATCAGCCAGCTTGTTCACCGCGATCTCGGCGGTGGCGCTGATGTCCGCGTCCACGATGGACCCAGCGAAGACCGCTCCGGGAAAGGTTTGGCCCGCAGCAAACGTGATGCTGCCTGTCATGGTCCCGCCAGAGCGGGCCAGTGCAGCGTCAGCCAAGTCATAAGCCGATTTCACCGCTGACGGTGTGGCGGCAACTGTGGTGCTGGTGCTGCTGGTCGAGATGCTGAGCTGGACGATGCCTTTTTGTTGGGTCGTGCCGTCCTGAATGGATGCGGCAGGGAAGGTCTGCCCAGCGGCAAACGTTATGTTTCCCGTCATCGTGCCGCCAGCCTTGGGCAGCGCACCGGCGGCCAAGTCGTAAGCAGACTTCACCGAGGCCGGTGTTGCGGCCTTACTGGTGCTGGTGCTGCTGACGGAATCCTCAAGCTGAACAGCACCCTTTTGCGCCGCAGTGCCGTCCTGGATACTGATGACAGGGAACGTGCCGCCGGTGCTCGAAATCGGGCTGTTGGCTGTGACCGCAATGACCGCGTTGGGATCGCTCAGCGCCACCCAATTCAGCATGCCCGAACCGTTGGTGGACAGCACCTGACCGTTGGCGCCATCAACACCGGGCAGGGTCCAGGTGACATTCGCGCCGACGTTGGCAGGCGCCTGAAGCGCAACCCAGTGACTGCTATCGTCGTCCGCTAGGCGAAGGTCGCCACGCGCCTGGATCTGCACATCGCCGGTGAAGACCGGATTTGCCAGCGGTGCGTAGGTCGACGCAGCGGCTGAACTCTCGAGCTTGTCGGTGTTGAGGTTGTTGAAATTGGCGTCAACCTCTGCGTGGGTAAGGGCAGTCCCTTTGCCGGCTCTGGTGACGATGGTGGTCATGTTAAGTCCCCAGTTTTAGAAGTCTAAGGTTCAAAAACTTGCCGAAACGTGGCGCTCACCCTGCTTCTCTTGTAGTTGTACAACTCCCGACTCCAAGAGCTACATACCCACTTAGCTTCTCCTGTGTTGTCGGGAGGTGACCACGTAAAACTTGAGGCGTCAGCTGCGCGTGCATCAAGAAAATGCTCCACTGTATTGGCGTCGTTATCGCTTAGTTCAAAAGTCAATGACCACTCTTTTGGGTTTTGATGCCCAGGCAAACCAAAAGTCACTCGCTGTTCGTAGCCATCACCAAATCGGGCAATACGCAGCTTGGGCTCACTTTTTTTTGTAGCCGAATATGTAGGTGCGTAATTAGGAAATGTTGTCATTGCAGTTACGCGAGAAGTCCTCCGGGACGTTTTTGCTTCAGCAGTTCTTGCTGCACAGCAACCGAGACCATCCGACCTAGTTGATTGGCTTGCTGATTGTCTCCTTGTACCTTAGAGCCGCTAGCGTCAACATTCACGACGACGCTCACATCACCGCCTACGCCGTAATTGCTGACGCCGAGTTTGCCGTTGGGGCCGCGAGTTAAGGGCATCACGGCTTCTGGGCCGGCCTCACCCATCACGCCGGTGGCAAGCGCACCGCCTTTGGCGTATTTGAACAGGGTTGGGGTGCGAACGATTGAATTAGCAAAGGTGCCGCCCTTGGCAAAGTAGTCGTAGCCAGTGGCGGCGCTTGCTCCAAAGCCAATACGGGGGTTCAAACTGCTGGCGGCTTTTGTTGCGCCGTCGACTCCCATGCTGCCACCCGTGGCAAATATCCGAGCAATGCCGATTGCGATGTAGGTGGCAATCATCTCGGCGGCCTTTGCCATCAACATTTCGCCAATCGCGTTCAAGAAGTTGCCAAATAACTCTTGGGCTGTTTGTGTGCCTGCAACCATTTCGCTAACGCCGCTCGTCATTGCATCAGCCATTGCTTGACCAACACCGCGGTAGACATCCTGCAGATGACTGGCAAGTCGAATTTGCTGCTGCAAGGCGTCGACGGCAGCGGCTTGGGATAGAAGCTGCTGGCTGTACTCGTCTTCAAGGGAGATGCCTTGGCGCAACAGCTCGTTGCGGACCTGCTGCACTTGGGTCAACTCGCCATAGGGAGAGTTGAGAGCTGCAATTTGATCGCTCAGTTGGATATGTTTGTCGTTCAGACCAACAAGAATGTCGCGCTGAGTTCCTAAAGTGCGGTTGATGGCATCGAGTCTGGGGAGAGCGTCGATGACCGACTGGATCAGGTTTTGGGCGCCTGTCTTACCTTTAAGATCGTTACTATTTTTAAGGTTTATGAGCTCACTAAGTACATCGTTAAGATCGCTATTTGCTTTAGCAAAGCCGCTGCTGCGTTGTCCCAGTTTTTGACCGCTCAACTCGATAAATAAAAGCTGAGCTTCATTTGCAGCGTTAGTAAGTGGCTTAATTAAGCCAGCGTCTAATTTTGCTCTGAGTTCATCGTAATTGCCAGCACGAGCTAGATCCAGAAGGGTTTGCTTTGCGGCGGTGATATTGCCAAGTAACTCTTTGGCCTGTGCGCTCTGTGCGTCCACGCCCGAAGTGGATACTCCGACGCCGCCCAGACCGGATGCGTTGAACTTCAGTGCAGATGGGCCCTTGAGTTTGTCTATTTCTGTTATTCCGGCCTGGGTAAATGACAATGCTTTTGCAGCATTCCCGGCTATGTCTGGCCGCTGGGCGGCTTGTCCTTGCTGGGCTAGCAGCGCAAACTCCGCTGCAAGTCCTTGCAGCCGTAGTTTCGCAAGGGACTGCTCCAGCTTGAATCGGTTGCCATCGTAGTCCTGGTTCTGACGGAGCACGCCGCGTTGGATTCCGGCAACCTGCTTCGCTGTGTCTTGGTTGAGGCGGCTGATCTGGAGGGCGGTTTGGATCTTGAAGCGTTCGGTTTCGATGTCAATCCGCTTTACCTCGAGGGCTGCGTCGCGTTTGATCCTGGCTGCGTCGTTTGCGGCTTGAAGTTCGGACTCGAGGTAGTCGGCAACGGCGTTGGCGGCACCTGAAGCTCGTTCGTTGCCAAAACGAGTGCGGAGGTCGACGTTGCTGTTCCGCAGCTGCTGCATGCGGATCTCGGCTTGAACTCCGAGTAGCTCGTTTTCACGTTGCAGATTGGAGAGCCGCATTTCGGTAATGCGGTCCTCAATGGAGCGGCGGAGGTCGCCGATGGCGCGCTCCTGCTGCAGCACCATGTCTGTGCGCTGCTGATCTAGGTCCTCTTGGGCGCGGGCACGCTCGCGCACTGCTTGAACTAGGGTGCGGCTTGTGTCCAGAGCCTCAAGCTGTTTGCCCAGGACGTTTTTGAGCTCGTCGCGTACCTGCTCGGGGCTGAGCTTCACCTTGAGCGGGGGAAGCTGTCGCTCGGCTGCCTCGAGTGCTTGACGTAGCTCCTCGAGGAATTGGTCCCCGGTCTTGCCAGCACCGGCACCGGGCATCAGCAACCTTTGCAGTGTTTTGGCTTCGGAGGTGTTGGAACGGCCGGCTCGGGCTAGCTGCTGGTTGACGTCAAAGCCCCTGGCTTTCGCGTTGGAGATCTCACCGCCGGTTGCCAAAAACCCTTGAATCCGCGACAGCGGTCCGGCAACCTTGCCTTGGAACCGAGCAACGGCTTCAGCAAATGCACGGCTTGAGCGGTCGGCGGCGTCTCCGAGGTCACGCAGGTTTTGCGCACCATCGCGGCCTACAGCAGACGTGAACTCACGTTGGGCAAGCGCAGAAGCTGAAGCAACAAAGCCCGCGTCCTGAAGCCGGTCGCCGAGCTTTTCGAGGGTTTTGGTGGCAAGCAGCGAGCGCTCCTTAAGGGCGTCAAAGGCTTTAGTCGGCTCATTCAGCGCAATGCCAAGGTCCTGCGTGCTCTTAATAAACTCGTCAATGATCTGGCCAATGGCGCCGCCGAGGATTTGGCCGCCAAAGCCGCTGCCAAACATCGGCAGCGAGCCGATAGCAGACCCCATGACGGTGCCTGCACCACCACCAAACAACAGTGGAAAGCCCACGCCAAGGGCAAGAGATTCGGCACGCCGGCCAAGTGCTTTGCGGCGATCGGTGGCTGCGCTCTTTGCTGCATCTCGATCGGCCAGCCGCTTATCAAAGTCAGCAAGGGCGGCATCGTTCGCTTTTGCGCGGGCAGCGCCGATGGCTTCGATGTTGTCTATTTCAGCAACCAACTCTTTCTGCAGAAGATCCATCTGCAGGTTGTGGTTTTTAATGTCAAACTCGCGCTTTATTCGCGCTATCTCTTCAGCAAAAGTGATCTCGGCCTCGCTTTTTCGCCGCATGGCGTTGCCTGCAGCGATACGCACAGCCTCAGCGTTACCCGCCGGGCCCAGCTGAACGTTCGAGGGGTTGTAGTTGGCGACGGGTCTTCTTACAACGCTGGCAGCTAAACGCGCTATCGGGTCCGTTGCATCTGTGCGCCTGGCCGTGCTTTGCTGCTCTAACCGTTGGCGTGCTGCAGCCGAGCTTGCACCTTCTAAACCTCTTATCTTTTTGGCAAGCAGTCCTGCTTCTTTGAGCTGCTCATTAACCTTCTCTAAATCTGCTTTCCACTTTTTGGTGTTGTAGTCCGCTATCTCAATCTGCTGTGCGGAAATTCCAAAGGGATTGGATGCTTTCCCCTCCATTGAGCCCAGAACCCTCTGGAGCTCTGTCATCTCATCCGTATATCGGTTTAGCTGCTGCTCTTGCCGTTGATCCGGCCCTATACCGAAGGGATTTGAACCAGTTGCTTCCATGCGGCCAAGAGCCGCTTGTAACTCCTCAACGTCTGATTTTTGCTCGGCTAAGAAAGACTTTCGGTTTTGCGTGGTTCTGTAGGTATTAGTCGCTCTCCGCTCTACCTCTGCCGCACGTAGGCCGTTGGCTTCCCTGAGTAGGTTGTTAATCCGCTTTTGCGCTTCCTCTTGATTCTTGGTCGCTTCAACAACGGCTTTTATTGCTTTGCCTTCTTGATCGCCAAATTTTTGCGCAAGGGCTAATTGTTGTGTGGCTTCTTTTAGCTGCCTATTGTAATTAGCTAGGTTAGGTATGTTAGGGCTTAAGTTTTTGGTTTTTGATGCAATCTCATCAATAACGTTCTGCAATGCGCGCATGTCGCGCATCGCTTGCGTGACCGTTGCCCTGACGTTGATATTTGCGTCGTAGGTTGCCAAGACCGTTTACGCAGTTGCGTAGCGTCATTCTAGGTAGCCGTGTGCGGG
>Ga0194116_10002106_pt1 | contig 26421 bp, 29 predicted proteins | sample TA2MahsurfametaG_4_FD_148617 | JGI IMG/M metagenome (GOLD analysis project Ga0194116, IMG submission 148617) | Freshwater microbial communities from Lake Tanganyika, Tanzania - TA2015008 Mahale S9 surface | ecosystem: Environmental > Aquatic > Freshwater > Lake | place: Tanzania: Lake...
GCATTTAGTACAACAACATCAAATGCTCGATCAACTCTGACAGCAGCACGCTTTACCGACTCTAAATCAGTCAAATCAAGCAAGATGTAATCAACTAAACCTGGCCCAATTTTCTTTATCGCATCCCGTGCCTTGTCTGCACTTCGGGCGGTGATCACAACATGGGCATTACGACGAGCAAGTTCAGTTGCTGCTGATAAACCAATACCTGAGGTTGCACCAGTTATTAAAAATCTCTTGCCAGTTAAATCAGGAATATCAGATGCACTCCAGTTATCTGGCAAGGTTAATACTTTAGGCACTGCTACTCCTTATATTCCTTTTTAATTAAGTGGAGCTGAGGGGATTTGAACCCCTGACCCCTTGCATGCCATGCAAGTGCGCTACCAGCTGCGCCACAGCCCCGCTATTTAAAGTAAGAGCCAACCTTATCTAATTAACCGCATCATCTCCAAAGACAGGCTCAGGTAATGAGCCAGCGTTGTGCTCTGCTAAAAACCAACGAGATCCGGTGTGATGTTTTGTTAACTCTAATACCGACCAACATGCATTTGATAGCCCACCAATTACACCCCATTGCGCAATTGGCAACTTAAGAATTGAACCTAAAATACTTCTTACCGTTCCACCATGTGTTACAAAAACAATTGTGCCAGTAAAGTTCGCAGTTTCTTTTTCAATTACCGCTACCGCTCGCTTTGCCACATCACTTCGTCGCTCACCGGTTACACCAGCTGGTTCATCACCACCCTCATACCAGTTTGCAAACAACTCTCCATGTGAGGTGCGATTTTCAATTCCGGTTTTACCCTCCCACAATCCACCATTTGTCTCTCTTAGTCCAGGATTAATCTCAACCTTTAGATTAGTTAAGTTGGCAAGGGCAGCAGCGGTTGATTGAGCACGGATTAAATCACTGGAAATTATTCGATTTGGTTTAAGACCTGCTAAAACTTCAGCTGCTTGAATTACTTGATACTCACCGACTTTGTTTAGCGGAATATCAGAGTGGCCTTGAAAGCGATTTTCAACATTCCAATCTGTTTGGCCATGCCGCCAAAGTACTACCCGAATGGGCGATGATGAGTTACTCATTACCTATCTACTCCCACTAAATCCAACTCTAGTTTTGGACAATCATTCCAAAGTCGATCAAGCATGTAGTAGTTGCGAAACTCAACACTTTGTATATGCACAACTAAATCTGTGTAATCAAGCAAAATCCAGCCACCACTTCCCTCTTTACGAGCTGGTTTTTCACCTGCCTGAGCAAGTTTCTTCTGCACCTCATCTGAGAGAGCCTGCATCTGTGGCTCATTATTTCCCGTCACCAGTAAAAAGACCTGGTTTAAAACCAATTGCTCTGAAAGATCGATTGCCACAATTTCACTGCCCAACTTATCTGAAAGTGCTTGTGCTGCAATCTTGGTTAACTCAATAGTTCTGCTACCTACTGCCATATAAACCATACTCTCTGATGTAGGTAACCACCTTTGCTGGCAGCAATGAACTTACATTCTCTCGTTTTGCAATTGACTGCCTAACCTTGGTCGAGGATATATCTAAGGCTTTGATAGAAACTTCATCATATTCAGAGCTTTGTGCACCTGGACGCTTAATAACTAAAACCTTAACCTGCTCCAATAACTCCTTTGACCTATGCCATTTGCCAAGATTATTAGCTGCATCAGAGCCTAAAACTAGCGTGAAGTTTGTATTTGGATAGATTTGTTTTAACTCAGTAACAGTATCTATCGCGTAACTATTACCTGCTCTTCTGGCCTCAATTGGCAGCACCTCAACTTTTTCACTTAATCCCATGGAGGTAACGGCAAGATCTGCCATTTGAAATCTTTGCTCAGCACTTGCTACTGGCGGTTTTTCCTTAAGCCAAGGAGTTCCCGCTGGAATTACCAGCACTTTTTCAAATCTATTTGAGATCTCTTTAATCAGATGAAGGTGTCCTAGGTGAATTGGATCAAAGCTTCCGCCAACAATCCCAAACTCTTTACTCACCGCGACAATAATTAATCCCGGTCAATGCGAAGTGTTAAATAAAGAAGTAATGAAAGAATTGCAAAGGTTAAAAGGCCAAAAGCGGCAGGTGAGATTGGCAGCTCTCGTAACTCTTCACTTAGATACAACATGCGGCTAGTTTATCCCTTTCTCCAGTAGTTTTTTAAATCCAGCCTCATCAAGGATGGTAATTCCTAGCTCTTGTGCTTTATCTAACTTAGATCCGGCAGCATCTCCGGCAATTACAAAGTCCGTCTTTGAAGATACTGAGGATGATGCCTTTCCACCTCGGGATGTGATCGCCTCTGCTGCGCCATCCCTGGTGAAATCAGTTAGGGATCCAGTCACAACAAGAGTTAAGCCAGCCAAAGTTTGCTTTACTTTTTCTTTAGGTGCATCAACTAATGCAACACCTGCCTTCTCCCATTTTTTAATTATCTGCTTATGCCAATCAACATTAAACCACTCCACAATTGCCTCAGCCATAACCTGACCTACACCATCAATACCTGCCAACTCCTGCACACTTGCCTTTTGAATATTTGCAATCGAACCAAATTTGTTTGCCAAAGCTTGAGCGCTGGTTGGCCCAACATGTCGGATAGATAACGCAACTAAAATCCGCCAAAGGGGCCTATTTTTTGCCACCTCTAATCCGGAAACAAATCGATCAGCAATCACACTTAGTGAGCCATCCTTCTTTTTAAAAAACTCAGATTTTGCTAACTCTTTAACTGTTAATCCAAATAGGTCACCTTCATCAGTGACTAACTTATCTGCCAAAAGCGCAGCAGCTGCCTCATAACCTAAAACATCAATATCTAAAGCTGATCTAGAGCCGATATAAAACAATCGCTCAACTACTTGAGCAGGACATGATTGAGAGTTTGGGCAGCGAATATCAACATCACCTGCACTCATTGCTCTTAATTTGCTACCACACTCAGGACATTTACTTGGCATAACAAAACTTTTTTCACTGCCATCTCGTTTATCAACAACTGGTGCTAGCACCTCTGGGATTACATCCCCGGCCTTTCGAATCAACACCGTGTCCCCGATTAAGATACCTTTTCGAACAATCTCTTGAGCGTTGTGCAGCGTGGCATTGGTAACTGTTGAACCAGCCACCTTTACTGGCTCCATAAATGCAAATGGTGTTACTCGCCCAGTTCTGCCCACACTTACCCTTATATCCAATAACTTTGTTACCACCTCTTCGGGCGGATACTTATAAGCAATCGCCCACTTTGGGGCTCGGGAGGTATAGCCCAGTGAGTTTTGTGCAGATATCTCATTTACCTTGATAACTACACCATCAATCTCATGCTCAACACTGTGGCGATCCTTCTCATAACCTTTTATAAAATCTAAAACTTCATTCCGCGATGAAACTACTTTATAGCGCTTACTTGTGGGCAATCCCCAACCATTTAGTAGCTCATAAGCATTTGATTGCTTTTCAAATTTAACTCCAGTTGCAGCACCGATCCCATGAACTACAACAGCTAGTGGGCGTAAGGCGGTGATCTTTGGATCTTTTTGCCGTAAGGAGCCAGCTGCTGCATTTCTTGGATTAGCAAATCTAGCTTTGCCAGCCTCCTCTAACGAATCATTTAACTCATCAAATGATTGAAGCGGGAAAAATACCTCACCTCTTACCTCAAGTGTGGCAGGTAGGTTCTTTCCAGAAAGCTCTGTTGGCACAGATTTAATGGTCTTAACATTTAATGTCACATCCTCACCAGTTGTGCCATTTCCTCTAGTTAATGCCCGGGTTAATCTGCCATTTTCATAAAGTAAATTAATAGCCAATCCATCAACTTTAACCTCACACAACCAACTGTTTTTAACACCTGATTTTTCAATTCGATCAAACCAAGCTGCTAACTCCGATTCATCAAAGACGTTATCTAAGCTCATCATCTTCTCAATATGATCAAACTGAGCAAAGGAGGTGGAAAATCCCCCACCTACCTGCAGGGTTGGTGAACTCTCCAGCCGATACTGGGGATACTTTTTCTCTAACTCAACTAACTCTTTCCACAACTTATCAAATGCTGCATCGGTAATTGTTGGTGCATCCAATACGTAGTACTTAAACTGATGATCGGCAATCTCTTCCGATAACTCTTGGATTTTGTGGCGAATCTGGGTGGTCATATTAAATAGTTTCGCAGATTGTGCCAGAGCCAACTACACGATCATTGTCATAAATAACCAATGCTTGACCAGTTGCTAAACCAAATACCGGCTCATCCAAATAGGCAATCAAATTTGTGCCATCAAATTTGTAATCACAGGCGAGTGCTTCACCATGTGCTCTAACTTGGGCAAAACCACGTAGATTTTTATTTACCTCTGGGATTGGACCACACCAGGTGGGTGGGGTGGCACTAATTGTTGAAACAGCAAGTGCATCATGGCTGCCAACCACCACAGTATTACTTTTTGGTTCAATCTTTAATACATACCTTGGCTCACCAGTTGGATCTGGCACAGTTAAAGCTAAACCTCGCCTTTGGCCAATTGTGTAGGTATAAGCACCTTTGTGTTCACCAAGTTTTTTTCCAGATTGATCAACAATATCGCCAGTTTCAGAGCCTAATCGCTCCCGCAGCCAACCAGCATTATCACCAGATGGCACAAAGCAAATGTCATGGCTATCTGGTTTGTTTGCAACAAATAACCCGCGCTCTTTTGCCTCTTTACGAGTATCAGTTTTAACCGTATCTCCTAGTGGAAATATGGCACCTGCAATTTGATCAGTTCTTAAAACAGCTAATACATATGATTGATCCTTATCAATATCAGCTGCTCTATGTAATGTTTTTCCATTAGGTGAATCTTTGGTAATTGCGTAATGGCCAGTTACTACCCCATCAAAACCGAGTGCCTTTGCTCTATCTAAGACAGCTTCAAATTTAATCTTCTCATTACAACGCAGACATGGATTGGGGGTGCGGCCAGATTGATACTCAGATAAGAAGTTCTCAACTACTCCCTTATGAAACTCCTCTGCCATATCCCAAATATAAAAAGGTATTCCAATTACATCAGCAGCTCGCCTGGCATCATGGGAGTCCTCAATTGTGCAGCAACCACGGGCACCAGATCGATATTTTTTTGGATTACTAGATAATGCTAAGTGAACGCCCACTACTTCATAACCTGCATCAACTGCGCGGGCAGCGGCAACTGCTGAGTCCACACCACCACTCATTGCTGCAATTACCTTTAATTTTTTCATTTTTTCCCTGATGCTGCCCTTGAACGCTCTACCACCGATGCAATTACTGCCCCAAGTTTTTCAATCTCTGCAATTGTATTTGAGTAGCTAAGTGAAAACCTTAAAGTAGAAGTAGTTTCATCCTCGGACAATCCCATTGCCAGCAAAACATGGCTTGGTCGTTGCACGCCAGCACTACAAGCTGAACCAGTTGAGCAGGCAATTCCTTCACTATCTAATAAAAGTAATAAACCCTCAGAGTCACTTCTTGGAAAGGTGATTGAGACAATTCCAGGCAAGGTGTTGGTTTGATTACCATTAACCCAAGCATCTGCAACCTTTTCCTTAACAACTTGGATTAACTGTTGCTTCAACTTTCTTACCGCAGTAGATCTTTCACCTAGTTTTGATCTACTCTCCTTTGCTGCAGCTGCAAATGCCAAGATGCTAGGTGCGTTAAAGGTGCCGCTTCTAAGATCTCGCTCTTGTCCACCACCATGCAAAATAGGTTCAATATCTAACCCTTTTTTTAATATTAAAGCTGCCACCCCTAATGGGCCACCAATTTTATGAGCACTGATCGTTGCTGCAGTTAAACCTAACTCTTTAAAGGATAACTCCACCTTGCCAAAACTTTGCACACAATCTGAGTGCACTGGAATATCACCGGCAAGTCGCACAACTTTGGCAATATCTTGCACTGTTCCTACCTCATTATTTGAATGCATAATCGAGATAAATGCAATCTTTTCTCTGTTTTCTGCTATGGCTTTATTTAAAGTATCAAAATTGAGTACGCCATTTCGATCAACATCTATCTGAATAATCTGAGCACCTTCATGCTCTGCTAACCATAAAATTGGATCCATGACGGCATGGTGTTCAAAGGTTGAGGTAATAACTATTTTTCTGCCTAATTTGGCAGCCTTCCAATACAATCCTTTAATCGCTAAATTGTTTGCCTCAGTTCCAGTGCCAGTAAAAATCACCTCACTTGGTGCGCAATCAATAGTTGCTGCGATCTGCTCCCGTGCTGCCTCTAACTCTTTTCGAACCGATCTGCCAGCAGAGTGCAAAGATGAGGCATTACCTAATTTTTTTGCTGCATCGGTTAATGCAGATAGTGCCAAATCTGAGATAGGAGTAGTCGCAGCATGATCAAAATAGATACTCACCTGCTAAGTCTAAAGGGGGCTACTGATAGCCGAGTAATTACCCCTTGCGAGCAATAATTTGAGCAGTAGCTTGTGGCAAAACATTAAATAAATCACCAACCACCGCAAAATCTGCGATTTCTAGAATTGGTGCCTCTGGATCTTTATTGATTGCCACAATTGTTTTACTAGTTTGCATACCAGCTCGGTGTTGAATTGCACCTGAGATTCCCGCTGCAACATAAAGTTGTGGTGAAACAGTTTTACCAGTTTGACCAACCTGATTTGAGTGTGGATACCAGCCAGCATCAGTTGCAGCGCGAGATGCACCAACTGCTGCTCCTAACGCGTCAGCTAATGCCTCCACTGGTTTGAAATCTCCATTTGTTCCTCGTCCACCTGAAACCACAATTGAGGCTTCAGTTAAATCTGGTCTGCCACCTTTAACAACTGGGGTAGCTGAGGTAATTGGTGCAAGTTTTGCTGCCTCTGAGATTGTTGCTGAAAAAGATTCCACAGCAGCAGATGAGGTAGCGGCAGTTGCCTCAATTGAGTTAGCTCTTAAGGTAATAATTGGCACTCCCTTGGTAACTGTGGCGTGAACAGTTGTTGAGCCACCAAATACAGATTGCGTTGTGATTAAATCCTTATCAACATTGACCGCATCGGTGATAATTCCACTGCCAGAAATTACCGAGGCCCTGGCTGCAATCTCCTTGCCATTGGCAGTTGAGGTAATTAATAGCGCTGCTGGCTTTCTTGCAGCAAGAAGTTGGGATAGGCCATCGGCAACTGCTGCTGGGCCATACTTATCAAACTCACCTGCGATAGTAATTACTTTGTCTACTGGAAAAGCATTTAACTGATCAACAATTGGCTGGGCATTATCTGCAAAAACTACCGCAACTGAGTCACCAATAGATTTAGCGTAGGTGGCAAGCTCACCAGCTGCCTTAGTGATTTTGCCAGCAGAGTGATCTACTAAAAATAAAACCTCACTCATGCCAATCTCTTCTCAACTAGGAATTCAACTAATTTTTCGCCGCCATTGCCCTCATCAGTTAATTTCACACCAACACCCCGTGGTGGCCGAGGAAGTGCCTCTTTAACATTACTCCACGCAGCGCCAGCGCCAACCTCAGCTGCCGGCACACCAGTATCTGCTAATGACATATTGGTAATTGGCTTTTTCTTAGCCGCCATAATTCCTTTAAATGATGGATAACGTGGTTCATTTATCTTCTCAACTACGGAGAGTACTGCTGGAAACTTTGCACTCATCACTTGGTTACCAAACTCAGTTACTCGCTCAATCTCAACCGTATTTGCAGCTGGATCAACCTTAACCTTGCCAGCAAAGGTTAATTGTGCCCAGCCAAGACGTTGAGAGATCATCGCTGGAATTACACTCATTCGGGCATCTGTGCTCTCAGTGCCACATAAAACTAAATCGTAATTACCTTTCTTTATAACTTCAGATAAAACTAAGGAGGTAGCGAGTGCATCGGAGCCTGCAAGGGATGGATCAGTTACCAAAATTGCATCATCTGCGCCCATCGAGAGTGCTTTTCTTATCGCCTCTGTTGCTCGCTCAGGTCCCATTGAAATTAAAGTGATGGTGTGGCCACTTCCCTCACCCGCCTCTTTACTTGGTGAGTTTGTCTCCACAATTCGCAACGCCTCTTCAACTGCATACTCATCTAAATCATTTAGTACTGCATCAACACCGGCGCGATCTAACACCCCGCCAGCCATCTTTTTCTCAGCCCAGGAATCTGGGACCTGTTTGATACAGATTGCAATCTTCATACTGGGATGTTACTGGAAGGTAATATTTTTTACCAACCTTTAAATTGAATTAGTTGGTTTTAAAACTGGCAGAGAGTGTGACATTGACCGTCTTTTCAATGGTGGATAGATCATAAACACCACCTGCGGCACGCTCTAATGAGTTCTTGGTAGTCACCTGTGTTGGACCGGTGGAGACTGAGATCAATGCTCCTACCTTGCCACCAACTGACTCAGTTATCGCCTCAGCTCTTGCCTTAGCATCTTGCATTGCAGCGGCTAATAACTTTGGTCTCATATCATCTAAGGTTGAAAGGTAGTAAGAGGGTCCGTAATTGCCAACATTTACACCAGTTGCAAGCAGTGTTCCGATGTTATTACTTAACCTTGCCACTAACGCTACATCTTTAGTTCTTACCGTCACAGTGCGATATGCCTGATAGGCAAGTATTCGACCAGTTGGATTGCCGTTTATGTACTCAGGCACCGCATTTGAGTTAATCGGTCCTAACTCAATTTGATCGGTACTTATGCCACCATCTAGCAAATACTTTTTTAATCCATCAGCTGAAGCATCAATCTTTTTAACTGAGGCTGCCAAGGTAGGTTGAGATTCATTTAAATTTAAACTCCACACCGCATTATCTGCTGTGGCATTTTCAGAGGCAGTACCAGTAACAGTAATCGCATTCCCTGCCCGGGCAGCAAGTCCTGATCCAACATTGTAGAGTCCTAGAGTTAAGCCAGAGGATAAAATTGCCGCAGCTAATACTCCAGTAGCAAATTTGATTTGATCACTGGCTTCAAACTTCATAAGGTGATCCTAACCAATATTGGAAAAAATTTCAGGCACACCACCTGCTAGTGCCAATCGGTAAGGCTCTAACTCAATCTCCCACTCATTACCCAGTGCTTTCTCAAGATCTTGTTGTAAACGCTTATGTGATCCTGAGTTGGCAATTATTTGATTTACCTGATGTTCATTTAAAACTACATCACCATTTGATGCTAAAGATGCTTGATGCAAACCAAGATCTGGTGTCACCCGATACAAGGTGGTATCCCCAGTTGTTTTGGATTGTTCGGTAATCTCAAACCGTAGGTAGCGCCACTTAATCAAACTCTTGGCTAACTTAGCGGCAATCATCTCTTTACTTTGATAGTTCACTTCGCTGGCTTTACTGCCAGGAAGAAGTGGTTGATTGATCCAGTTTGGCCCAACCTCACCGCCAAGGTGTTGGTTTATTGCCCAATCAATATGTTGGGTGAGTGCAGCTGGGGTGGAATAAATAAGTATTCGCCCAGCGTAAGGTGAAGATCTACTCACAAGTACCTGCCTTTGGGATCACTCGGTGTGACCTTCCCCAGCCCACCAGTGCCTAATGCAGTAAGAGATTTATACATCTCTTTTCCCAATCTGCCAATAGCAGGTTAGACTTTCTACTAGTCCGACGCTTGGCAGTACCCGCTCTACGGTTTGTTGATTGGGTCTAGCTGTGTAAGAAGAAAGACCGGCGCTTGTTAAATTTACTAGCGTCCAACATAACCAAAGGAAAAAAGCTAAATGGCAACAGGTACAGTTAAGTGGTTCAACTCTGAAAAGGGTTTCGGTTTCATTGCAGTTGATGGTGGCGGACAAGATGTTTTTGTTCACTACTCAGCAATCCAAGGAAACGGTTACAAGTCCCTTGAAGAGGGTCAGGCAGTTACATTTGAAGTAGTCCAAGGTCCAAAAGGCCCACAGGCTGATCAGGTAACACCTGCTTAATTAACCATTAACTATCTTAAGTATTAATACTTAAGGTAAAAAGATTTAAGGCCTGCTAGAAATAGCAGGCCTTATTTTTATTTACTTCTTCGGTTCAGCTGGAATTACTGCAGGAACAACAACTCTTGGTTTTAAATCCCTACCAGCTTGCCATGCTTGTAAATATTTAAATGGTGGTGTCTTTCCTTTACTTTCTAATCCAACTCCCCGTCTGATCCACCAGATTCCTTTTTCAGTTGGGTATGAGATGCCAAAGTGCAGATGTGGTTTAGTCCCTTTGGCACTTCCAGTAGATCCAATCTCGCCTAATTTTTCCCCAGTTGCAACCCGATAACCTGGCACAATCTTGCTCTCAATCTTTGATAGATGGCTGCCGTAATAACGAAGACCATCATCGCCAATAATTGATACTGATAATCCCCCGCGATCTGCACCTAAATTAGTTTTTCCGCGCCAGCGATCAACAGTGTTTACCTCATCTACTACCCCAGCAATTGGTGAAACAAATGCGCAACCTTTTTTAGCAAAAATATCACTAGCTGGATAATCATGGTGGTACTTGGAGTAGGTAACACTGCAGCCAGCAACCGGGAAGGTGTAGATCGGGGCTGCTACTGCGGGTATTGGGAGGGCAAACAAAAGTAGCAGCGAAAGTAATGCGCTGATTCTCTTCACAAGTTTGATTATCCAATGCGAGCATGTGAATACACCCAATTAATACTTAGTGTTGAGATAGATGTAAGGTAGGACACGTACCTCATCTTTTTGGGGCGGTAGCTCAGTTGGTTAGAGCCCCGGACTCATAATCCGGTCGTCGTAGGTTCGAGCCCTACCCGCCCCACCATTAATTGAAAATAAATTGCAGATCAAGTGAATCTGGCGAAAGATCACTCATTTCGACAAAAATTCTTCGGCACTGGCTTTCTAACTCACTTTTATCTTTAACTAAAATATATAGATTCTCGATATCAGGACAGCTGACTTGTAAGCCCTCCTCTGTATTTGTGACCGTTGCTAAGAACTTAGTTCTGATCATTTCGCCACCAATCCTTTCCAAAGTACCCTTCAAAAGCTTGAAAAATAGCTCGAGTTGTACCAGCTGATATCTCATAGTGTCTAGGTATTGGCACCCTTAAATCTTTACAGAGTAATTTATCCTGTTTACCTCTTGTGTCAATACCAATTACTGACCCATCAATTAATTTAGCAGCTCTACTTAATTTGCGAATTAGATCTCTTCTTTTCACCTGACGATAAAACCAAAGTTAAATGCAAATTATCTCGCCTATTTATTTTCTGTGGATAAATGATTACGTATAGCAAATACTGATTACTAATTGTATTTATTTAAAGCTTAATTGAGTTATGCTATAGATATGATCTCACCTAATTTCAAAATACTTTATGAACGCAGCTCAATTATTCTTCTCTTTGCCATTGTCACCATGCTGCAGATCTTCTCCTTTCCTGGCCAATTTGCCCATACGCGGAGAGTTGGATCAATTGAATTACTCTTTGAAATCTGGTTAACGCTTTTACTAGCCATTTGGTTATTTACCGCCCAATTTACATTACTTTGCCTTTGGAAAATTGTGGGGCAGATTTCACTTAACTCTATCTACAGCAACTCCGCTCTAAAATGGTTAGATCGATTAGTTCAAGACTTTAGGTACGCACTCATTACTGCTATAGCTGTATTTATATCTACTGTGGTTCAGGCAGATGATCCTGGTGCGCCAGTAATGCTGATGGCTTTAACCTTATTTATATCAACCTTATTTATAGCAACCTCAATACTACGTGATCAGTTGAGGTCAAAGAGTGATTAAGTTAGATGGTGGCCTCTCTACCGCACTTGAAAACAATGGGAACAAATTAACATCCTCACTTTGGACAGGTGAGTTAATAAGAACAAATCCGGCACAAATTACCAAAGCACACTTAGATTTTATTAATGCTGGCGCGCAAATCATTATTACCTCCGCCTACCAACTCTCCTACACAGGCTGTGGTGTGCGAGGCTGGAGTCAAGATGAAACTAATCAAGCTTTAATTGCCTCAACTGCGCTTGCAAAGAAAGCAGTCACTGAAAGTGGCAAAGATGTGAAGGTGGCAGCTTCAGTTGGCCCATATGGGGCATCCCTTGCTGATGGCTCTGAGTACAAAGGAAATTATGGAGTCAGTAAATCTGCTCTTAAAGATTTTCATGGAAGGAGGTTAGAGATTTTAATTTCTACCTCACCTGATTACCTAGCGTTGGAAACTATGCCCGATACCTTTGAGGTTGAGGTGTTATTAGATTTACTCTCTGATTGCCCAGTTCCATTTTGGATCTCCTACTCCTGCAAAGAGGGTAATCAAACAAATGCTGGCCAAAGTTTTCAAAGCGCAGTTGATTTAGCCCAAAATGCAAAGGCGGTTGGGATAAATTGCACCAAACCAGAGCTGATCGATGATTTATTAAGATCTGCTAAATCAGTTAAACCCTACGTTGTTTACCCAAACTCAGGCCGAGTATGGGATGCTAAAAATAAGGTTTGGTCTGGAGGTGCTGCAGTTGGTTTTAGCAATGAGTTAGTTAGTGAGTGGGTTGATGCCGGAGCTGAAATCATTGGTGGATGTTGCGGGATTGGCGCAGCTGAGATAGAGCAGTTAGCCTTAAGCCTTTAATAACGCTTAGGGCTGAATAATGAATAGTAAGACGCTGTATTAATTAGTACCACGTAAAAATCAATATAAATGGGAAAAATATAGTTTTATTGTATGATTCGGCTCATGCAAACAAAAGTAGTTTATTTCTTAGCGCTCTTTATACTGCCTATAACAACCGCTTGCACCAAATCGAATCCTGATGTTTCTCCAGAGCAGGCTAAATACAAAAGTTGCCTGGAGGTTGAAACCAGCAAGTTGCTGGATGAAACAGGTTCGAATTTTGAATCAGCTCAAGCTAGTGCAGTAGAAGCTTGTGCTCAACTTGAACCAAAGATAACTACAAAATAGTTTTATCAGCATGAGCTCAAAATTTAGAATTATTTTTCTGCTCGTTTTGCTTTTAGTGGCCTCTCTTGTTGTATGGACTATTAAGTCAAATACCCAGTTATCACAACAAGATCTCAAGCAAGATTTTCAATCTTTAGATATTGATCAGCGCAGCCAGATTGGTCAATCTTGGAATCCACCTAAGTCAAAAGATTGTGCAACAATTATTGCTGAGATTTCTTCAGTGACAATTTCGAACAAAATCACTGATCCAAAAAAAATTCGAGAATTGATAATTAAAAACACAAAATATGCAGCAGCGGGTTTATTCAACTTAGCTGAAGAGAGTAAAGATGCAAAAATTGTTGCTTGGAGCTTCAAAGCGGCAGCAATTTTGGTTAAGTTTCCAGAGGCGATCAATAATAATGATCAGACTCAAGTATTTGATCTTTATTCTCAAATTGGAAACATGGTCAAAAACCCACCGCAAACTTGTGATAACACCCTTGCTGAGGCTGCTTAAAATCGGAAATGAGTATCTTAAATATGAAGCTGTCGATACTTATTTAAGGCTTCACAATATATTTAATATCACCATCTGCAGGAGATTGATTTAAGATTGATGGCACCTCATCAAGTGATAAAACTTTTGAGATAAGTGGATCTAGATTTAGTTTTCCAGTATCAATCAAATCAGCTGCTCTTCGTTGCGTTAGTGGATTTAGAAAAGAGCCTTGGATTCGTAATTCTTTGATTACCAAATGGAATGGATTGAACTCAACATTGGTTTTTTCTGGAGTAAGGCCTAAGACCACAATAACTCCACCTCTACGAGCAATTACTTGAGATGCGTTAAAAGTCTCAACTGCACCTGCACACTCAAAAACTACATCATACTTTCCCATTTTTTGGGCATAATCTTTTTCACCTGGGTCAACTGAATCAGTTGCACCCAAAGTAACTGCCAGATCACGTCTAGTTTGTTGCCTAGTCACCATTGTAATTTGAGAAGCGTTAGCTAACTTTGCTAGCTGAACGACAATTTGACCCATAACTCCACCACCTAAAACTGCCACCTTCTCTCTGCCCTTTAAATCCGCAATATCCATACCTCGAATGCAACAAGCGGTTGGCTCAATAAATGCTAAGTGAAGTGGATTTAAGGAATCACTTACCTTATATATTTGAGTATCTGGAACTAAAACAAACTCAGCTAAACCACCATCTATATCTACTCCGAGCGCGGTAAGTGTTGGACAAAAAGCTGTTCGCCCTGCAGCGCAATCAATACATACTCCACAAACTATATTTGGATCGATTGAAACTAAATCTCCCTTTGAAAATTTCGAACCCTCTGCGGGAGTTTCAATCACGCCCCCAAACTCATGCCCTAAGATTACTGGTTTTACAGATGGATACTCACCCCTATAAATATGCCTATCTGTTCCACAAATGCCACAGGCTAAAACCCTTACGAGAGATTTACCAGGGGTGACATTTGGTTTCGGCTGTTGCTGATAAACAATCTGATCAATCGCAGTAAGAACAACGGCCTTCATGTTTACCCGTTCGGTAGCACAACTGTTTTGCGCCCTTTGCCGGATTTAAAAGCTGCCAATGCATCTGCATATTTATCCAGGGGATATCGATCTGAGATCATAACCTCAGTATTTAAAACACCTTTAGCAAATAATTCAACTGCCCGATCAAAAGAGTGCAATACTGCCATTGAACCAATAATTGTAATCTCCTTGTTATATATCCAAAAAGGTTCGATTTCAACCTTTGCACCTTCACTAGCCACTCCAAATTGCAGAAAAGTTCCGCCTGGCATGACATGTTTAAGACCATCTTTAATTGCAGCAGTAACTCCAGTGCAATCAATAACAACGTCAAATCCTCTAGGTTGATCAAAATTATCAGCTGATTGAGATAAATTCTCAAAACCTAAAACCTTAGCAGTTTCTAATTTGTCTAGATTTAAATCTACAATTGAAACACTTGCGGCTCCATTTACTCGTGCCATTTCGGCCATCATCAATCCCATAGTTCCAGAGCCATAAATTAAATAGTGTGAACCTGGATTTCTTGGCAGTTGATCAAAACCTCGAACTGCGCAGGATAGGGGTTCAATTAATGCGGCAGACTTTAAATCTAATCCTTTTGGAAGTTTATGAGTATTTTTCTTAGGCGCAAGTACAAATTGTGAAGCTGCTCCAGGAAATGTTACACCCAGTGCATTCCATTTTTCACAAAGATTTCCTCGAGCACGTCGGCAATAAAAGCACTCTCCGCAATGAAGTGATGGATCTACTGCAACTGCATCTCCTACTTTTATGTCAGTTACATATTTACCCACTGCCACAACAGTGCCGCTCATTTCATGACCAGGCACAATTGGAAGTTTTGGCGCAAACTCCCCTTCAAAAATATGAAGGTCGGTTCCGCAAATACCAACTGCAGCAACTTCCAAAACTACATCGTTATCGCCTGGTACTGGATCTTCAATCTCTTCGATTAAAATCTTGCCAGGTGCGGCAATCACCGCAGCTTTCATCTAAGCAACTATAGTTCGCCAGCATTACGGCGGCGAACAGAATCAGCATAAACAGCAACAATAATTACAAGTCCAGTTACAACGGTTTGCCATTCTTGTTGAATTTGCATAATGCGCAATCCATTTATTAACACCGCCATAATCAAAGCACCAATCACTGATCCAGTGATTGATCCTTTTCCGCCAAGTAGAGAGGTTCCGCCAATAATTACTGCTGCAATTGCTTCTAATTCATAGCCTTGCCCTAGAGCAGGTTGGGCTGAAGATAGGCGAGAAGAGAGCACGATTCCAGCTAAACCAATATAGATACCACCTATCACGTAAACCAATATTTTCCAGCGATCCACGTTAATTCCTGAAAGTTTGGTGGCTTCTTCATTTGAACCAATAGCAAAGGTATATCTACCTATGATTGTTCTATTCAAGATTATGGATGCGATAAATGCAGATAAGAAAAAAATCAATACCGCATTTGGAAAATTAGGAATAATGTTCCCGAGTGCAATTGAGTTATATCCTTTGACCGACTCTAGGTAAATCGGTGCCACATTTGAAATAACCAAAGCCAATCCTTTTGCAATAAGCATCATTGCTAAGGTTGCAATAAATGGTGGGAGCTTTAACTTAGTAATTGCAAGTCCACTGAAAAATCCCATTAAAGCGCCGGTAACTATGCCTATCAAGATTCCCATCCAAATAGGCATAGCCATATTTTTCAATGCCCAACCGACCATTACTGAAGTTAACGTTACGCCAGTCCCGATTGAAAGATCAATTCCGCCCGTGATAATTACAAATGTTGTTCCAATAGCCAAGAGGCCAATTACAGCCGTCGAAAGCAAAATTCCAGTTATATTTGACCAAGTTGCAAAAGCCTCATTAGCAAATGTGAAGAATATAAAAATTACGACCAAGCTCGCAAATGCCAGTGATTGCTCTGCCCTCTGGCGAATACTTGCCAAGAGTGCGATGTTTTTTAGTTTCGCCATTTTTTTCTCTTCCTATCTGTATTTGGTCGCATATTGCATAATCAAATTTTGATCAGCTTCTTTATTAGATAAGATCCCTGTAACTCTGCCTTCACACATCACCAAAATTCTATCTGACATCCGTAAAATCTCGGGAAGTTCAGAAGAAATCATGATTATAGATTTACCTTGGCTTGCTAACTCCCGTAGTAATTTATAGATCTCATCCTTAGCACCAACATCAATTCCTCTGGTTGGTTCATCAAAAATTAAAACATCAGTTTCACGAGTAAGCCATTTACCAACTACAACTTTCTGTTGGTTACCGCCAGATAAGTTCTTCACCATTTGATCAATAGAGGGTGTTCTAATAGATAAATTCTTTACTGCTGCACTCGATGATGACTTAGATTGGTTATTATTTACAAACCCAAATCTACTAGTTATCTTTTTAAGGTTCGAAAGGACAATGTTAAATTTAACATCTTGATTAAGCAGTACGCCGAATCGTTTTCGATCCTCAGATAAGTAACCAATTCCATTTCTAACAGCATCTGCTGGATTATTAATTTCTACTTTTTTACCATTGACTATTACTTCGCCTTTTATGATTTGGTCCTTGCCAACAATTGCTAGTGCTAACTCAGTTCTCCCGGCTCCCATAAGCCCAGCAAAGCCTAAAATTTCACCTTTGTGTAATTGGAATGAAATATCTTTTAGCAAGTTTTTTGTAAAAAGCCCTTTAACCTCAAGCGCAATGTCACTTTCAGAGAAATTTCTTACTTTTTCAGGACGCAAATCTTGAGCAACTTCGCGACCAATCATTAGCGAAATAATCTTTGAAATTTGAGTATCTTTTGTAACCAATGTATCGATATATTTACCATCGCGAAAAACGGTAATACGATCAGAAATCTTAGTTAGCTCTTCCATTCGGTGTGAGATATAAATAATTCCTTTTCCACTTTTCCTTAAATTATTAATAGTTTTAAAAAGTACTTCTGTTTCCGCTTGTGTGAGAGCTGACGTTGGTTCATCCATAATAATAATTTTTGAGTCGTATGATAAAGCTTTGGCGATTTCAACCATTTGTTGCTTTGCTACTGTTAAATTACCTACGACTTGAGTTGGTTCTAAACTCAGATTTAACTCATTAAGTAAAACTCTTGCGCGTCTATTTAATTCTTTGTCATCATTTGCAATACCAAAAAACTTTCTAGGTTCTCTTCCAATTAAAATATTCTGAGCAACAGTTAAATGAGGCATTAAGTTCATCTCTTGATGGATTATCGCGATCCCAAGCTTTTGAGCTTGTAGAGGTCCATCTATATTTATTTCCTGATTATTTAACTTTATAACGCCTTCATCTCTTTTATAAATACCGGATAGAACTTTCATTAAAGTTGATTTTCCGGCACCATTCTCGCCAACTAACGCGAGAACTTCTCCACTGTTTAGATCTAATTTCACGTCCTTTAGGGCTTGAACACCAGGGAAAGATTTGCTCACGCCTTCAATTGTTAACAGCTGCGCAGTTGTCAATTATCCCTCACAATCAGTTAGAGCCTATTAGATATGGAGTCAGTACTCAAGCACTTTAATCTGGATAACGTTTAGATAACGATCATTTTTTGGGCCTAAGTTCCAGCGGTAACTGATCTAGCCTAGGAAACGAACTCTGGGTGCCTTTACCTTGCACACTTATGGTTGCAACTGCAGATGCCATTCTGGCTGATTCAAATAAGTTATTTCCAAGATCTAAATAATGGGCCAGTGCTCCAACAAATGCATCACCTGCTCCAGTTGTATCCACTACTTTGACCTTGTTAGCTCGAATGTGTTTTCCAATACCATTTGAGAGAACGTAACAACCTCTTTCGCCAAGAGTGATAACTACTGATTTTGCTCCAGCAGTTATGAACTCCACCGCCATACGTTCAACATCGGAGATTGAGCTTATCTTACGGCCAGTAAGCAACTCAGATTCTGTTTCATTAGGACAAAAAATGTCTGTCAACCTGTACATTTCTTCAGGTAATGAAGATCTCGCTGGCGCTGGATTAAGGATTGTAGATACTCCTAGCTTCTTAGCAAGCCGTAGTGCACTAAGAGATAATTCAACTTCGATTTCAAGTTGGCAAATCAGATAAGAAGATATTTCAATCTCTTTCGATGCATTGTTAATTTCTTCAGTAGTGAGTTTATCGTTGGCACCGCTAACAATAATAATCGAGTTTTCTCCTTTTGGAGTAACAAAAATTGGAGCAACACCTGAGAAATTTTCTTTTGATTTAAATACAAAATCAGTCATCACTCCATTTTTTTTGAAATTTACTAAAGTTCCATCGCCAAAAGTTTCATCTCCTACCTTAGAAACCATAACCACTTTGGTGCCAAGCATCGCAGCCATAATTGCCTGATTAGCACCTTTACCGCCATAGCCCATACGAAATTCTGTGCCATGAAGAGTTTCGCCAATTTCTGGAAACCTTGGTACATATGAAATTAAATCAATCATGCATGCACCAACTACAACAATTTGTGACATGATTATTTCAATGGTTTAATGATGAATTCTTCGGTGTATACATGATCCCTTAAAATAGTAAATTCATCAGCATCAGCTCCTGCGTCTCTAGCTTCTTGTGTGGCAAAATCCTCTTGCATCTGCTCTAGTGAATCCCAATAGAGCTCAGCGGTACCGTTGTAAGGCAGTTCACCCTCAATCTCTTGATACTCATCTATAGCAATATTTATCGTGTAACCCTTAATATTTTTCCACTTTGCAGGCATAGGGGCATGTTCCTCAACCCAACGCTTTTTGAATTCTTCTCTTGTCATTCCGGGCTTTGATTTTAAAAGTGCAATTAATTTAATTCTCTTGCTCACGATTCCACCTTTCTATTGTGGGAATCTAACCATCTTTTAGGATTTTCTACCAGTACTTTATTCAATAAATCTTCGCTTGAAATTTCTAGTATTTGTTTAACAACTGTCTCTGCAACATACTTCAGCCCTGGATTTCCGCCATATGCCAAATACCTAGAAGATCTGGCTAAATCACCGCCTATTAAAACATGATTCGGAAATCTTAAAACAGCTTCATAAATTCGAGCGATTTCTGATTCATTTGCTCTAATAAAGGTGTCAAATCCTAGGAAAAAACCATTGGAAGCTAAAATCTCAAAAATTTCGTAATCAATGTTGCGATCAACATGCGCTAGTACAACATTTTTCGGATCAAAACCTAAGCGAATGAGGCGATTACATACTTCAATTTGATCAGAATCGGCATCTAAATGGATTTTTATTGCGATTGGATTATTTTTGTAGACGTCGCGTATAACATTTAATGTAAATGGCTCAAAATCGGTATAATTCTTCTGCAAGCCAATTTTCAACACTTCGGCTTTGATAGGTGAATAATTTATTTCATCTCCAGTCAAGTATGAGTTTTCGTTGTATGCCATGCCGGTATTTATTTCAAGGCCAATTTTTTCAACCCAAAAATCTATTCCCTTATTTATAACTTGTTCACATAAGGGCTTCGCATAATGTCTAGCATGATGAAAACCAGTAACTGGAAAAACTTTCAAATTTGTGAGCTCCATAAGTTTGGCCAGTCCTTCAATATTTCTACCTAAAAAAAGTGGAGTTGCATCGACATATCCTTCAAATCCAGAAGCATACAAATCGCTGAACTCTTTGATGCTATTCTCTACGTTATCTAGTTCATCGCCTTTAAGGAGTTCGGAAACCTGAAAAGCATGTTCATGATAATTAATTCTCACCGGCTTGCCTCTGCTTGAATTTCTAACTTTTTCAACAATTCTTGATCAATCACGACATCAAATACTTCAGAAATAACCTGTGTCCAACCGTAAATAAAATACCGCCAGCCATCTATTACCGTTAAAGTTCGCTCTTGTTCTTGAGATTTACCTTGATGATAAAACTCTAGGCTACCTCGATAATTTAGCTCCCATAGATATGAATTCTTTGGGAAAAGCAGCCCATCTGGCCATGGTGAACCCGGTAAATCTTTACCCATGCCAGTGGCATTGATAATTAAAGCCTGTTTGTTGAGCAAAGCTATTTTGCTGAAAACTTCAGAAGAGAATAATGAAATTTCTATTTTTGACGATCGAGAACTGACAACTTTTAGAAGATGTTGCAATCGAGACTCATCTTTCCCAATTACAAATATTTTTACGGGTGGTTGTGACATTCCAGATAGATACCATGCAATTGCTGTAGCTGCTCCTCCATCTCCAATAAGTATTACTTCATTCTTTGAATCAAAAAAGTTAGCGGGTAAAAAATCATTTATTGCTAATCCCGCTGAAATTGGATCTTTTGCAAAGCCACATATCGCATTTTTATTGATTTTTACACAAGATATTTCACCACATATGTTTGCAAATTCATCAAATTTAGTAAAGAGTGATTTGGCATATTGATACAAAGCTAGTTTGTGTGTAGTAACTAATGCCCCATGACAACCTGGATCTTTCATCATTTGGGTAACTGCTGACACATAATCATCTTTACTTGCATTCAGCGGTATGTCTATTCCCGATATAACCGCATTTAAACCAAGGGTTCTACTCCAATTTGGGAATATCTTCATGATGGAGGAGTTGGCGGTACTAACTCCAATAAAGCGCATGTTTTTTCGACTCATAACAAAATTTGATTTCTTAATGGTTTCCCGGCCAGTATTGCTAAGACGTTCTCAACTGCCATTGAACCCATTAAATCGATTGCATTTTCTGTCTGTCCTCCAATATGAGGTGTGAATAAAGTTTTACTCGCTAAATCAGAGGATAAAAGAGGTGAATCTTCATTTGAAGTTTCGCTAAAGATACTGTCTGCAGCAAAGAAGGAAATCTTTCCAGATCGTAATCCGCTAGCAAGAGAAATCTCATCAATTAAATTAGCTCTTGCAGTATTAATTATTATCTGACCCTTAGGCGCGTTTTTTACCCATTCCTTGGTAATGATCTGCTCTGTGCCCGGCGAGTGCAGAGAAACTAATTCGGCTGATTCATTAATTAAATTTAATTCAACTATAGCAGGATCTGAAACATAAGGATCATAAACCAAAACTTTAGCCCCAAGTAATTTCAATTTATTCGCAACTAATCTTCCAATTTTCCCATATCCAATCACTCCTACAACCATGCCATTTATTTCTCTGCCCGGAATAGCTGTCCAATTGTTTTCCCTAACATTTACATTAGAAACGATTAAATTTCGCGCTGCTGAAAATATGAAGGAGAGTGCCAGCTCTGCAACAGCATTACTGTTCGCACCCGGTGTATTAGCAATTAACACTCCATGTTTTTTTGCAGCCACTAAGTCTACTGAATCAACTCCAACACCATAGCGCGAAATTATCTTTAAATTTGGCGCCAAATCCAACATCTCTGAGGTTATTGGCGCTACTCCTGCAATCCAAGCCACTGCATTTGCTAAGTCATTAGAAATTTCTGCTAAATCATGCGAAGTAGAAACTTTTTTAATCTCACAGCCAGAATCAGTCAGAATTTTGTTCAAATCCAGATTACCGGTTGAAAATGATCGGCTTGAAATCAAAACTAAAGGCTTTGCCATTAATTCTCAATCTTTCGATTATTAAACCAATCTTCAAGTTTGTAATACCCATCGAGAAATATTTTGTGCTGTGCTTGGTATTGCTGGCTTTCACTTGATGGAGAAAATTCAGCAGTAATAGTTGAAAGATTTTTAACCATACTAAATTCACCTTTGTCTAATGCAACTAGTGTCGTTACTGCAGCACCTAAACTATTAGCATCCTCAACTATTGAGCGGGATCGAACCTTAATTCCCCATATGTCAGCAAATATCTGAAGCCATAAAGGGCTTTCAGCGCCCCCACCAATAACATCAACTTGTTTGATTGGCACGCCATTGTCAGTAAATGCTTGAATGCAAGTTAATAAATTAAATGCCACCCCCTCAAGAACCGCTCTTACTAGGTAAGAACGGTCGTGATGCCTGCCTAAACCTATAAAAGCTCCAGCGGCAGAAGGATTCCAATATGGGGATCTTTCACCCAGCATATGAGGCAGGAAATATAAACCATCATCTGACGATTTAACCTTCTCCGCTTCGTTAAGCAATATTTTATATCTGTCTTTTTCTGTGACTGGCATTAGATCTTCAACAATCCACTGCAAACTTGCACCTCCAGCCTGCATCGTTGCAGTCGGCGAAAATTGATTTGGCACAATGTGATTCCAGGTCATTGATCGCATTTTTGAATCATGCAATGGTTTGTCGGTTGATACTGCAACCCATGATGAAGATCCCATACATGCATATGCCCCATCACTTGGTTTTATTATTCCGGCACCCAGGGCTGCCATTGGTCCGTCACCCCCGCCAGCCACAACCGGTGTACCAGCATTTAATCCGGTGTGTGCAGCTGCATCTTTAGTTAGCCCTCCAATTATTGAAGTTGAGGGGACAACTTTTGGAAAGTATGAAAGTGGAATGTTTGCAACCCTTAAAATTTCTTCATCCCAAGTTAGGTTCATTTGATCAAAGCAATTGGTAGAAGAGGCGTCTGAGGGCTCGGTAACAAATACTCCAGTCAATTTTCGGTTTATGAAATCTTTTGCAATGCATATATGCCTAGTTTTAGCCCAAATATCTGGTTGATTCTCTCTAACCCACATTACTTTCGCGATTGAGTAAGTTGGATTCAATCTATGCCCTAAGCGCTTATATGCTTTTTCTAGGCCGATTCTCTCAGTTAAGAAATCACTCTGCTTTTGAGAACGAAAGTCAGCCCAAATAATTGCATCTCTAGTGGGATTAAAATCCTCGTCAAGAAATATTGCTCCCATCATTTGGCCAGAAATACCCACTCCCGAGATTTGGTCAGCAGAAACATTTGCCATATCAAGCAATTTTTTTGAAGCATCCCCTACAGCGTTCCACCAATCCATGGGATTTTGCTCTGCAACTCCACCACTCGCAAAGTGAGCTGGGTAGGCAACAGTGCAGTGTTGCATCATTTTTCCATCATCGCTGTGTAGCGAGGCTTTATTCCCAGTTGTACCAAGATCGTGCGCAATAATCACTGGCTGTTAAATTCTTCTAATTCAAACTTGCTGTTCTTATTGAATGCTCGAAGACCCATGCCATTCTTTAACACCCACTGATAATCATGCCCGGCTGAACCTGGATAAACGGCTAAAAATTTGTACTCGCTTGCTCCAGTATTAACTGAACGATGCGCCCATCCGGGTGGGATATAACCAATTTTGCCTGGAGTTATATCAATCCAACTTGTGTGGTTTCCATCAAACATAATAATTCCGCCTGTTCCTGCTAGGCCATAATAAATCTCACCCTGTGGATCTGGATGTTGATGTCCTTTAGTCATATAAAGCTCACTATCACAACTACCTGGGAAAATTGTAGTAACTGATTGTGGCAATTCTCTTGGAATTTCTGGTACGACGGAAGAAATTACTTGATAAACAATTGGATTACTATTTTTTACCTCTTGTTGCCATACTGCGGTATTTTTAAAACATCCCTCTAGATCAGATAACCGGCGCGTTAAAGTTGGGCCACTGGGTACCAGTGAGCCTGTAGAAATCTCTAATGAGAAAAGTCCAGGAGAAATTGGTGGCTTTGCATATTCGCTCATGGATAAATTCTATCTGTAAACAAAAAGTTCGGTGGTACCCAAATGGATACCACCGAACTAGTACTACTCAGTCAGTAATTAATTAATTATATAGGACGGCCGCAATATTTGGCTCATCCATGTTGTCTTTGGTGTAGTAGTAGAAGCCTGTGTCAATAAATGTTGGAGGAACAGTTCCGTTCCTAACAAATTCAACAAGTGCTTGTACTGTCTTATAACCAATTCCGATCGGATCTTGTGTAATCGCGCCAGCCATTAAGCCAGTCTTGATTGCATCGATCTGTGCAGCACCTGAGTCGAAACCGATTACAGCTAACTCGCCTGGCTTCTTCTTCAACTCTTGTAGTGCCTTTACTGCTCCAATTGCTGAACCTTCATTAGTTGCATAAATACCCTTTAGGTCTTTATTAGCAGCTAATGCAGCCTTAACAATGTCAGCAGACTTCTGGTGGTCACCATCGCCGTACTGAGGAGCAAGAACTGTAATTCCTGGATACTTAGCTTTCATTTGGTTTACGAATCCATCTCTACGTTGTACTCCGGTTGCGTTAGTTTGGCTGTGAACAATTACGAAAACCTTGCCCTTGTCACCAATTAACTTAGCCATTTCATCTGCAGCAAGAGCAGCAGCGGCTTCACCATCAGTACGTGCAATTCCCAATGCTGGACCTTTATCGCCTAGATCTTTTTCATCTCCAGCAGCAGCGTCGAACATGTAAACAGGAATATTTCCCTCTTTAGCCTTAGCTAATAATGGAAGTGGAGCCTTTGGATCTAATGATGCATATCCAATTGCATCAACCTTACGGTCGATTGCAGCTTGTAGCATTTCAAGTTGCTTATCAACTTGTGATTCACTTTCTGGACCTTCGAAAGTTATCTTAACGCCAAGCTCGGTTGCAGCATTCTCTGCACCCTTTTGTACTGCTTGCCAGAATTGATGCTGGAAGCCCTTAGATACCATTGCAATGTTTAGTTCTGCGCTAGCACTGTCACCAGATGATGAACATCCAGATAGTGCAAGCGCGGAAGCCGCAGCTACAGCGGCAACTTTTAACTTTGTTGATTTCATTTATTCTCCTCGTGCGAGCAGCGGGATCGCTGTGGTTATAAAGTAGTGGAATTGATAAGAAAACAGCGATTCTCAGGGCAAACGTTACCGAAATGTTATATACAGGTTACCTTCGCGCGCTCCAAATAGCGCCCTTTGAATATTCAAACTCAACCAAAGATTTAGAGTTTATTTCAGCTCCAGCACCTGGTTGGTGAGGTGCCACATAGCAAGCATTTTTTATTTCTGTTGGAATTACAAAGTGTTCATGCAGGTGATCGACAAACTCCACTACGCGGTTGTCATGGTGGCCAGTAACTGCCACTGCATCAAACATTGCAAGATGAGCCACCATTTCACATAGTCCAACTCCCCCAGCGTGCGGACATACTGGGACACCAAACTTTGCTGCCATCAAAATGATTGCAACATTCTCATTAACTCCAGCTGTTCTGGTTGCATCTAATTGCAAAAATGACATAGAGCCAGCTTGCAACATTTGCTTAAACATAATTCTGTTATGAACATGCTCTCCAGTTGCAACTTTGGTTGGTGAAATGGCCTTTGCAATTGTGGCATGCCCCAAGATGTCATCTGGAGAGGTTGGTTCTTCTACCCAGAAGAGGTTTACATGACTAATTTTTTTAATCCATGTAATTGCTTCGTTGACATCCCAAACCTGGTTGGCGTCGCAAGCCATTCGAACATCGTTGCCAATAGTTTTACGAACAAGTTCTAGTCTATGAATGTCATTTTCAAGGGATCTACCAACCTTCATTTTTATTAAGGTAAATCCATCAGCTACTGCTTCTTTAGCTAAGCGAATCATTGTTTCGTCGCTGTAGCCAAGCCAACCTGGCGTAGTTGTATAAGCGGGTAAACCTTTTTCTAATAAAACTTTCTCATTAGATGCTCTTGTTCTCTGAGCTTTTTGTAAAATTGCATGTGCCTCTGCAGGAGTAAGTGCATCTGAAATATGGCGGAAATCAATAAGTTCAACTAAGGCTTCTGGTGACATATCTGCGAGCTGCTTCCATAATGGTTTACCATTGATTTTGCAGATCAGATCCCATAAAGCATTCACCACGCCTCCTGCGGCCATGTGTGGAATTCCTTTTTCAGGCCCTAACCAACGAATTTGTGAATCTCTAACTAAATCTTTACCAATTTGGCCAATTCTGTTTTCTAATGTCGAAAGCTCCTCACCTACAACTGTCTCGGCTA
>Ga0194116_10002113_pt1 | contig 26377 bp, 38 predicted proteins | sample TA2MahsurfametaG_4_FD_148617 | JGI IMG/M metagenome (GOLD analysis project Ga0194116, IMG submission 148617) | Freshwater microbial communities from Lake Tanganyika, Tanzania - TA2015008 Mahale S9 surface | ecosystem: Environmental > Aquatic > Freshwater > Lake | place: Tanzania: Lake...
ATAACCTTGTTCAATTTTGATATCTTGGGTGTAGATGAGGTTCATGATATATTTCCTTAGTCGTTGTGGTGTGGGTTAGGAACGAAGCCATCTCCGCCTTCCTGACCCTTTGAGCTCACTCTGAGGTATCCAAACGCCTTTTCGTTCATAGAGCAACTGTACTCTTAACCTCGCCAAAAGTAAACGCATCCCGCGAAGCCTGGACCTGCTGGCCTTGGGTTTTTGCGGCAACAAAGCCAACAGGCATCGTCAGTAGACCAGAACCATAAAAAGTCAATGCAGGGGCGTCAGGGTTAAAGTGGGTTTTCATATCAATCAACCTTATAGAACTAGTATAGCGCGAAGTCGCAAAAAAGGCTAGAACTTTGTTCGCTTTAAAATCAACAACTTTTAGCTAAGTCTTTGATTCTAAAGAAAATCTTTTTTTCTCGTGCGCGTTACAGTTCCAATTCTTGGTCGTAGGCGGCAAGTTCGGCGAGGACGGCCCGTCGTGCGGCTTCCGCGCGACGTTTATAGGCCAAACTTAAGCTTGCCGACGATTTCGAATCAATAAACGAAATTATCGTTTCGTTTTTCTGACGCATGATCCATTCTTGAGCCGAGACAGCCTTCCAACGACGAGCGTAGAAAAACGATTTCCAAGGAGTGTTTGCGTACAACGACTCAATAGAAAGAGCGAACTCTTTACGATCTTCCGTGAATGGAAGAGCCGTAAAAGAAGACTCCAACTCTGCTGCGAACGATTTTATACTCGATTCAATTTCTGTCAATCGAGAATGTAGATAGGGTAAATACGTTAAAACTTCAGTTAACTCGCCAGCGCGAATTATGTCAATTAAACTGTGGTCTAGGTTCGCGCGAGTCACAAGTGCATGAACGGCAACGTACTGGGGCGATTTAACTTTGATACGATTGAAATTGTTGTCGACCAATACGTATCCCTCAGAAGAATCAGGGGAGAGCGTTTTCGCTGCGTGTAAAATTTCTTCAATGTTGTTTAACGAATAGCGACGAACCAACGCGAGGTTAGCTACCGTATCAATCGACAATTCCTGTAACGTCACGTTGTTTCGAACGCCAATCAAAGTAAGCGAACCATTGTTGCCGCTCTGGTTCGTGACGATCTGATTAAACTGAGAAGTCAATTCAAACATGTAGGTAAATTTTGGATTACACGATTTAAAAAAGTAGCCGTTGTCTCCAAAGACCTTCCAGAATAAAGCTCTGAACGTGAACTCATTTACTCCGACGTTTCCTCCAGCATCAGGAGAACCTTTTGTTGCCACCCACCAGTTGCCGTCATAATGGTACATTATCATCAAAGACCCATCGAGTTTTTCCGCCACCTGAAAGTCATTCCAGTTAAACTGCTTCTCTCCTTCTGGGTATTCAGTGTAGTTAAAAAATCGGTTAAAGGGATACGCAACAACAGCCCAATCATTTGCGGAGTCAAGAATGACGCCGCGAGACTCAACAACAACAGGGTGAAACCGATTGTTGTAACAATTGATTTGGTTGTAGGTGAACTGAACAAGATTTGTAAATTCTGGGTGAACCGTTGTATCAATTCCAAGTTGTCGAACTGCTTCGATGCCTTTATCGCGAAGTAAAGCTTGAAGTTTAAGCGTTGGTGATAACATTTCGCTTCCTTTAATTAAAACTCGAAATCTAGAATGCCACAGTTAAACACAGGAAGTTTAAGCACGTTCCAGCACTCTCTAATCACCTGAGGGCGATCTTCAAATACAGCAATAACGTTGTACTTCCCTTCGACGTTCTTTTTGTAGAGATTTGTTTTAACAAGAGAATCCCGACGAGTATCACCTACAGTTCGCATGTGTAGCTCGAAATTTGTCAGGTTGCATTTATCGTGCAACCACTGGAAAGTATCGTCGTAACAGGCAGTGCTACGGCCAGAAAACACAAAGAGTTTCGTGAAAGGATTTATTGCTAACATTCCTTTAACAGCCATAAGCACATGTCTACGAACTGAGTCCTGGCCAACTAAAGACTCATCAAATGGGCTACGATTTCCCGAGTCTGCCAGAGTTCCATCGATATCAACAATTAAACAATCGGTTAGGTGATTCGGCTCGTAACTCGGGAGGGTACAGTTCTTTGCCATGTATTTGTTATACACATCCGAAATGACTTTTTGCCCAACACGCTTATGTTCTGGACGATTTTTGTCTCGCTTAACACACTCCCAATAGGACACATAGGTAAAGTCAACAAACTCAACCTCGTAACCCAGATCATCCAATAACTCCAACAGCTTCTGCAACGTCTTTGGATTTAAATGAGTGTTGTCAACAATAATGTTAAATCCGTTTTTCGCGCAATTTATGATCTGGCAAGTGCGTTCTTTGTGAACCCAATCCTGGATCTCTGGCGACCAATCGCGATGTCCTACAGTAGAATAAATTCTATCGCGGATCGCGTCGTCGTTGATAATGACTGCTTCCTTTTCCACTTGGTTTTTTTCAGCCCAGGTGGACTTACCAGAAGCTGGTAGCCCCTTTAAAACATAAGCTTTCATACAACTATATTATAACGCGACTAAAAGAAAAATACAAGAACTTTATTTACTTTAGAATCAATGACTCAATCAACTAAATCCAGTAGCATCTGGTACAGTTAAAGGTTTAAATTTAACGAACCTACCAACGTTCCTCGTGTGAAGTGCACGCTCCACAATCTGTTTGCAGACATCTTCAAATAAGATCGGGGTGTAGTCGATTTTTTCTACACAAACATTTAAATAGCGAGTATCTTCTAAACTGTTTGTGTGGGTGTGTCCGTGAATGTTACAACCGAAGTGATATAGATTGGCTTCATGTACAGGAATGTGAGTCAGTAGAAAACCATTTATTAAATGAGAGCCACGAATATCGCGGAAGTATGGAGTGTAATCAGATAACTCGAAAATATCACGATTACCTCTGATAAGAACCTTATCGCCGTTTAATCGACTCAAAATCCGCAAAGAATTTCTAGAAATCGCCACATCCCCTAAGTGATACACCTTGTCGTTTGGCCGCACGGTTTCGTTCCAGCGATCGACCATGAACTCGTCCATTTCTTCACCAGAAGAAAATGGACGCGCAGGAGAACCGTCTTGTAATTTAAATTTCGTACAAAGATTCTCATGACCGAAATGTGTATCACTTATTAACCAAACTGATGGCACAAGTACTCCTCGAACAACAGACTTCTATAAAAGCTTACTGTATATTCATCATTACTATAACAAGAATCACGTAGCTTTTAGGTATAACATGTTAATCACTGCAACCTTTAATTATAAATTCTTTGAAATGATTGTATTTATTTAAACGAGTATTTTCGCTTTTAGGGATTATATCCACAAATTTAGCTGTCTGAGGACAAACCGCAAGGAAATTTTCGACTTGTTCTTTTGTCATAACATTTTTCTCGTGAAACCAGTTTGGTTCGTCGTACGGTAAATTCGCCATTGTTAACTAAACCTCTGTTGGTTAAACAAATTTGTGTAGACCTTGACTATTAACAGTTTTTGTTTTAGTAATCTCAACAGCGTATCCTTCAGAATTCTTGAAAATTAGTTGACCTCCTCTAAATGAACCTGTTATTAAATCTTTATTAGAAAATGACACCATGTATTCAGAATTACCTGACGGTAAAGAAAAATCATATTTCTCAATTTGAATTGGATCCATGTAATATTTATAATAATCAGTTCCAGTATCTATAAAATTTCCATCTTTGTAAAATTTGAGATTATACTCTGCTAAGTTGTCACAGTTCTGTGGTTTGACGTTTAGAATATCAATCAACTCAAGCGGAGACTCGTTATAACGATTAACTTCCTCTACAATACCCTGTAACATATCGAAATTAAATTCAGAATACATGCTTGTGGTAGCGATTAGTTCATCAAGATGACGTTTATACTTAAGTTTGTCAACACAATATTCTCGAATAAAATTTTCATCAAGTCCATTATATTTTTTCATGTAGAAGATTCTACTGGGGCGATTCAGCATTTGTGGACTGATTCTACTAGAGTCGTTAGATGTCATCAGGATGAGTTTCTTGGAGGAGAACAATCCATCCAAAAGAGTCAGTAAGGTATTCTGTGACCTGTCGTTACTTGACAACCTGAAAACTTTTTCAAATTCGTCGAAAAATAAAACACAGGGTTGTTGAATACTTTGAAGGAACATAACGAACTCAGTGTCATCATACTCATCATTAATAAGGATAACAGGACAACCAGCCGCCATTGCATTTACACAAACTTTCTTTGCCAGAATGGTTTTTCCTGAACCCTTCTCCCCTGTCAACAATACACCAGTCGGCTGAAGACGTTGATTAAATGTGTTCAGAATGCGGTCAGCAAACTTATTGACATCGCCATATAACTTCTCTGGAATATTAAAGGATTCAATTTCTTCTAGAAAGAATCTCGCAACCTGAGCATCATATTTTAAAACGAAAACTTTGGGAGGAAGTTTTTCCTCGATGACATAGTTCGCTCTGTTCTGAAGAAAATATCTGCTACCACTTTTTTGATAAAAGGTTTCCATTATTTTTTTTCCTTACTTTTAAATTTCGTAGAAAAGAAAACAGTCTTACTTAACTATCTTTTCAATAAATGAGTTGATCATCGTCCGCTTCTGTTTTTTGTTATTGTTAACCCAAGAAAATGTATTTTTTAAATCTTCCATGTCGGTCACCTGGATCTTACCGATATCCTTCACCTTCTTGAAGGCGTCAGTCCCGATAATGTACATTTCATCAAACTCCATGACAGCCTTCTTTTCGACCCTGTAATTGCCGCTCATGTAAGGATCAATAAAGAAGTTCACAAACGATACACCCTTCAAACGCTTCTTCATCAGGTTCAAGAACGCAGCAGGAACCAGCAGAGAACAGTTGTTTTGGATAACAGTTCCCTTGTACTTCTCATCAAGATACGAAGACGAAACCCTTGACTTCGTTTTGGGGTCCACAAGAACGGAGTGAGTAATATTACTACCGTAACTATAGTAGTTGCTCATCGAGTACTTATCGCAAGAGTGAGTGTCGCCACCATCAGTCAAGAACACAACATTAACAATCTCCGCGCGAGTGTTACGACGGAAGCGATTCACAACAGCTTCCAAGGTATTGATAGCCATTACCAGCGGAGTGCCTCCGAGAGGAAACCAATCAATCCGCTTCCACTTCGGAGAGAGAAACAAATCAAACATGTCAACGAACTGCTTGTTCGTCATGTTGCTCGAGAAAAGTTCGATCAAAGCAAACTCATATTCGGTAGTACTTTCTGGCTTTTCTTTGAACTGAACGAACTCTTTGGCACCTTTCTTGATAGTTCTTTGATGCAAGTAACCAATCGCATGATGGTTATCAGTGAATCCGTATACAGAAGCAGGAATCCCACAATTACGGCAGAACGACAAAACTTCCATCAACTGAGTTAGCGTCTCACGGAAGTACTTATTCATCGAACCAGACATATCCAGGTAGAAAACGATCCCGTGATTTTTACCTTTCTGACGGACCTGAGTCGTGAGGAAAACGTTTTCATCAAATTTGTAATTAGGAAGTGCGTTCATATTAAGGCGGCCAGTCTTGAACTGAAGTGTGTTTTTGTACTCAGTCGCCTTCTTCTTCATATCGAACATCTTCGTGTAGTAAGCGATAGAAGCTGCGTGATCCTTGCTGAATTTCTTGTAGGAAGCAGCAATCGAACTCAAGTCCATTGGTTCTTCTTCGCCTTGAACTTCGGTGACTCTGTTGCAACCATAGTATTTATCAAACACGTGTGTCTTAAGGTACGTGCGGAGCTCTTCGTTGGTGATTAAGATGTTCTCAATAATCGGCTCAGGCAGTTCATAGTAAGTGTTCTTGACTTGAGCTTCTGTCTTCGATTCAAGAAACTTTTTCATCTTTTCTTCGACTTTGTTCGTGTACTTGCTCTCGAACGAACTTGCCTTGCCTTTTTCCTTTAAAGGTTCAGGTGAAGCTTCGCCGACTGGTTCTGATTTATTTGAATCAGTGGCGGACTCAGATTCTTCTTCTGATCCTTCGCCTTCAGAAGACTTGCCGTTGCTGCCAGTCTTTTGTTTTTTTTGTTGGTCTTCAGAACCACCAGAATCCTTTTGCTGACTCTTGCGTGTTTCCGACTCTTCTTGCATCTGGCCTTCAGGTGAAGACATCATCTGCTGGTCGCTGTTGAACTCTTCTTCACACAGACCGTAGATCTCGTTTGTCAACGCCACGACGTCTTCGAAGGTTTCGCAATTTTCAACTTTATTCACCAACTGCCAAAACTGATCGTCGGTTTCAAACGGAATCTTGCCTGGAATCTTGAAGTGGAAATTGATCTTGTCAATCAGCGTCATCTGGCTGGGATCAAAACCTTTTGTGAAAATACCACGTTCAAAGAGTTCCTCGTAACCAAAGTAGAAAACTTTGCGCATACCAGGATACTTTTTCTTTACTGCGCGTTCGATGCGTGGGTCTTCAATCACGTTCATGACGGTCTTGAAAACATTCTTGTTTCCGTTGAAGGATTCAATTGCGGAGACCCACGCATCAGAAGGAGTATAAAGAGCGTGACCGATTTCGTGGCCGATAAGCATCTCAGTTTCCATTTCACTGAGATCTTTCCAGGTCGGCAGGACTAGGGTGCGGTTTTCTGTATCGAAATAAGCAGTAGGAACGTTTTGCTGCTGTATGTCGATATCTTCGGTTGCCATTAACTTCGCTAGCAACTCAGTGCGTTCATCAAGCATACAACTATGATAATACGGCCATCGAAAAAAGTAAAGAACTATATTCCCTTTAGAATCAGTAGTTTACCTGCAACTCGTTCATTCTAAAGGGAATGTAGTTTTTTCGTTCACCTTATAATATGCATGCATGCGCGCGAGAGAAAAAAAGATCTCCTTTAGAATCAGTGACTTAGCTGCAAGTCGTTGATTCTAAAGGGAATATAGTTCTTTACTTTAATGGTTCGTCCGTGTTATGATATATGTATGAAGTTTGATAAAACGAAGTTTACGTATCACGGCGGATACCTGATGTACGGAACGCAGTTTGTGGCGCGATTCAAATATCGTGGCCCTGTGACAATGGCTCGCTTCAAGGCTGTATTGCTGAAGTATTACAGCACAGAAAACTACTTCGCTCGCTTGAGTGCTGGCGCGACTCCGCTGGGAATTTTGACAGAAGACGGCCACCTGAATTACACTAAAGGAAAATTGGTCCTCGACGGAAAGGTTTTGAACTAAAACCGCAAGCTGTTGAAAACAGGGCGAATATAGTTCTTTACTTTTCGCCTTCTCCGTTTTAGAATTGATATATTAAGGAAATTATGAACCCCAAACTGACTGAATTTATTGACGCGCTCCGCGCTGCCTTCCCTGACGCTGAAACTGTTTATCGTCCTGCAGTAGACCAAGTTTTCGAAGCAACTCGTAACGCAAAGGGACGCACCCTTTTTTGCACAACTCCTGAGTTCAAGTTGTCTCGTGGAATTTATCGTATTCCTAAGGTGGGAGAAGTCATTTCTCAGTCTGTAGCTGCTGCTCCTGTTCCTGTTCCCGTCGCCCAGGCTAGTTCCGCTAACGCAGAAATGGTTATGGCTCTTAAACAGCCGATCGAGTTCCCGAATCGTTCTCTGATTCCTTCTGTTGACAAGGACTTCGTTCCTTTTGGTGATTTCCGTCTAATCTTAAATTTCTTGAAGTCGGATATGTTTTACCCGATTTTTATTTCAGGCGAGTCAGGTAACGGTAAAACCAAGATGGTTTACGAGGCTTGCGCGAAGGCTAGACGCGAGTTAATTCGCGCTAACATTACCGAGACCACAGACGAAGACGATCTGATTGGCGGATTCCGTTTGGTTAACGGAGAAACAGTCTGGCAGGACGGTCCTGCGTTGGAAGCGATGAAGCGTGGCGCTGTATTGCTGCTTGACGAAGTCAACCTTGGTTCACCAAAGATCATGTGCCTTCAGCCGATCTTGGAAGGCAACCCGATTTTCGTCAAGAAAATCTCAAAGCTTGTTCAACCTGCTCCTGGCTTCACGGTAATCGCTACTGCCAACACAAAAGGCAAAGGCTCAGACGATGGTCGCTACATCGGTTCGAACATTTTGAGCGAAGCGTTCCTTGACCGTTTTGCTGTCACAATCGAACACGATTACCCAACAAAGGTTGCTGAGTTAAAGATCCTCGAGAACGTTCTCCAGCGCGAATCGATTCTTAACAAAGACACACAAGACTTCGCTGCTAAGCTTGTTGAATGGGCTGGTGTTGTTCGCGCTACCTTCAAGGAAGGCGCCATTGATGAAGTCATCACCACTCGTCGTTTGATTCACATCCTGAACTTCTATGCCTTCGGCAAGCAGAACAAGATGGCCGCGATTGAATATTGCACTTCCCGCTTCGACGAAGAAACCAAAGCCTCTATCCGTTCCCTTTATCAGAAGGTTGATGACACTATTGTTCTGAGTCAAGAACAGCAGGGTGATCAGTCGGTTGATGAAGACGAGCTTCTCCTTTCTAATCTTTAATAGATGTTGTTTCCATTCAGGCTGGGCTTCGGTCCAGCCTTTTTTTGTTGATAAATACGTTGAGAGGTTATCTATATGCCACGTTATGATTACTATTGTTCCAATGAAAAATGTGGGACAACCTTCGAACTGTTTCTTCCTATGTCAAGGGTAGACGAACCAACACAAAAGCCTTGTCCTTCTTGCAACTACAAAACAATTTTAAGAAAAACTGCTGCCCCGTTAATTGGCGATCCTGTTCGTATGGGCGTCACCAAGCCGCCAGCAGATTTCAGCAAATACGTTCTTGGCAAGATCAAACAAAAACACCCCAATCATTCTATGGGCAACACAAAAATAAATCACGCTAGAGATATCTAAAACATATGGCAAGCAAGACATCGAAACCAAGAAAATCAGTTGAACCTAAAATTGATTCGTCGTTTACTCTTAAGAATATTCAACCAATCAACGAATGTCAGAAAGACGTTATTGAGTCATTTCAACAAGGTCAGAATATGGTTTTAATGGGAACAGCAGGAACTGGAAAAACGTTCCTCTCGTTATTTCTTGCACTTAACGACATCATAAAAGGAAAGGGCGAACGTCCTAACAAGATTATGATTATCCGTTCAATTGTTGCTTCGCGCGACATCGGGTTTCTACCTGGAACGGTTAAAGAAAAAATGGCTGTTTACGAAGAACCATACAAAGGCGTATTCGCTGAACTGTTTGGCAGAGGCGACGCTTATGAAGTTCTTAAGAGCAAAGGATTTGTGGAGTTTTGCTCCACTTCCTATCTAAGAGGCACAACGATTAATAACACGTATGTGATTCTTGACGAATTCCAGAACTGCACTTTCGCTGAGCTCGATACGGTAATATCTCGACTCGGAATTGGGTCGCTTTTAATCTTTTGTGGTGACATTGAACAGACTGACCTTAACAAGAAGTGTAATGATGTAACAGGGTTACCTGACTTTGTTCGTATTATCGAGGAAATGGAATCCTTTGATATTATCGAGTTCGGAGTAGAAGACATTGTACGTAGCGGTTTGGTAAAGGAATACATCTTAGCTAAACGAAAGTTAGATCTAAATTTTAGAGACGAATAGGTGAAGAAATTTATTCATAAGGGATTAGAGATCCCTGTGCTAGAAACTTTTTATAAGGAAGGGCATAGATACTATGTCACGCCAACGGGCAACTCTTATCCTTCTGTTTCTACAGTCATGGGATCTCTTTCCAAAGATTCAATTGAACAATGGCGTAAGCGAGTCGGCGAAGAAGAAGCCGATAAGATCTCGAACTACGCCACTACCTTTGGAACGAACATCCATAAGATCATTGAAGATTATATAGACAATAAAGAAGGCTATATAAACTTCGCGAGACCTCAAGAGAAATGGGTCTTCAATGCAGCAGAACCAATTATAGACGAGTGTATTGACAACGTATTCTGTCAGGAAGCTTGCCTGTATTCTGATGTACTACAACTCGCTGGAAGAACAGATTGTATCGCCGAGTTCAATGGTATACCTTCTGTTATCGACTTCAAGACAGCACGCAAGATGAAGAAGGAAGAACACATTGAGTCATATTTCCTTCAGGCAACTTGCTACTCTTTGATGTTCGAAGAGATTACTTCTATCAGAGTCCCGCAAATTGTTATCCTTATGATGACATATGATGCGGAAGTTAAAGTTTTCATCAAGTCTAGAAAAGATTATTATAAGCGTTTGAAAGAGGTTCTAAATGAGTTTAGAGGAAATCAAAGAAGCGATTGCAGCGGATCTTAAGATTGACAGGTTTAACCTTGTTGATGAGACATCCAGAACTCCTCAGTTGTTTTCTAAGTACCTTTCCATCTATACAGATGAGAAGCTGAAGTTAAGAATGTTGAAGCGGAAGTCGTTTCAAATGTACGCTGACCGCAGAGAGTTCTACATGGGTCAGAAACCAGATGATAAATATGTTGAGGAACCTTGGGACAAAAAGGTATTGCGCCAAGACGTTGACATTTACCTTGACGCAGACTCAAAACTCCAAGACCTAATGGATAAGATTTCTTATCAGGAAACAATTGTAGAGATGCTAGAACGCACTCTCAAGGAAATTTCTGGAAGAAACTACCAAATCAAGAACATGGTAGATATAATCAGGTTTGAATCAGGCGCATGACATCTCGGTAATTAGAGTTAACTCTGTATGGTCCAGGGTCGAGGCCGATCCTGGCATCATAAAAGAATTATCTGACTCCTTTACATTTGATGTCCCCTCGGCTAAATTTATGCCGTCGTTCAGGAAGAGATACTGGGACGGCAAGATTCGCCTTATTAAAGCAGGAACGAATAAAGTCTATTCTGGTTTGCTACACTCTATCGAGGAGTGGGCCAAGGAACGCGACTATACCTTCGGAACTGATTTAGAGTTTAACACCAAACCAATTCCACTTTCCTTCAACAAATGGTATTCTTCTGGGAATAGAATCGAACCCAGAGAGTACCAAGCCAAAGCAATCTACAATGCTCAGAAGTACAAGCGTGCGATCTTCCTTTCCCCTACTGCCTCAGGCAAATCCCTAATCATCTATACGATTGCTAGAAACCTTCTTTCCAAGGTCGAAGGCAAAATCCTTATTCTTGTTCCCACTACATCTCTTGTAGAGCAGTTGTACGCTGACTTCCAAGACTACGCAAACGGTGAATGGAATGTTGTTGCCAACTGCACGAGGATCTACTCTGGAATGGAGAGAGAAGACAAGCGTATTGTTATCTCGACTTGGCAATCCCTATACGATCAACCAGCAAAATACTTTGATCCATTTGATGCAGTGATCGGCGACGAGTGCCATCTGTACAAGTCAAAAGAGATCTCTGGACTCTTGGAAAAAATGTCAAACGCTGAATACAGATACGGTTTTACAGGAACTCTAGACGGCTCACAAACAAACAAGCTAATCCTTGAAGGCCTCTTTGGAAAAGTTGTTCAAGTAGCTTCTACTTCGCAGTTGGTAAAGGACAAACACTTGTCTCAGTTCAAGATTAACTGTATTTTGATTGATTATTCAAAAGAAGAAAAGGCTAAAAACAAAAACAACAACTACGAAGAAGAGATCCAGTATATTATCGGTGGTAAGCTTAGGAACATGTTTATCGCTGATCTAGCGAAGTCCACAAAAGGTAACACTCTGGTCCTTTTCTCTAGAGTAGAAACCCATGGCAAGATTATCTTTGATCTGATCAAGGAATCAACTGACCGCGATATCTACTTTATATACGGCGGAACAGAAACTTCTATCCGAGAAGACGTCAGAAAAAAAGTAGAAAACGCCGAGAACGCAATCATTGTTGCATCAACTCAGGTCTTTTCAACGGGCATAAATATAAAGTCGTTAGCCAATATTATATTTGCGTACCCTTCAAAATCGAGAGTACGCACTCTACAGTCAATAGGAAGAGTTCTAAGATTATCGGATAAAAAGGAAATGTCTATTGTTTATGACATCTCAGATGATCTTACCTGGAAGAATAAAAAGAATTACACTCTAAATCATTTCCTTGAGCGTTTAAAAATCTACACGTCGGAGGAATTTAACTACTCTATTAAGAAAGTAAATCTAAAAAACATCTATGTCGAAAATCAACTCAAACTTTGAAAAACGCATTCCAACTTCTGTTGATGAAGCTATGGAAGAATTAGATCGAAGGATCAGACTTGCTTCATTAGGAGAGTTATCAACCAGACTTAATATAAGAGTTATCGTTAAGGGAGTTCTTGAAGACTTAGTTACTGGATTGGCTAATAAGTAACTAAATATATTATTTTCGTAGAACATACTTATTGTAACTTTTTTTTATTCCTAAGTAAAGCGATTAGATAAAAAAAACCTCTTTACTTTTACATCCAATCAAGGTATACTAAATGAGTAGAATAAAAAAGAAAGACCTTTATATGATGATTGGAATAACCCCTGAGCAGTTGGTGCAAGATATCTCAGATATCGTTTATCGGAATAAGATGAATTATATCGATGCCACGGTATTCTATTGTGAGAAGAACAACCTTGACGTCGAGTCAGTAGGAAAGATCGTTCCTTCCTCTCTTAAGTCTAAGATTGAAGAATCCGCTCGTGTCAATAGAATGTTAAAAAGAAAATACAACGACATCTCTACTCTTCCTATTTAAGTATGAACCTTTCTGAGAGATCATTTAATTATTACCGATATTTCATTGCCATCAAACTTCATTTTAAAAACAAGAACTACGATTTCTTTAAGTCTGCTGGAAAGACAACCACTTCTGTATCAGCATTTCAAGGAAGAAACGACAGGTACTTTTTCGAGAAAATGGCAAAGGTTTTTAACACTGACAAGTTCTTAGACAAGTGCTTAACTGAAGTAAAAAAGAACAGAAACTTCTCTAGTCGAGATTTGTTTAGTCCTGATAACGAATCTCGATACCTGAAAAGAAAGGGCTACTTAGAATCTTTTCGAAGTTCGTTTGATAGAGAAATTTCTGATGTTGTAAATCATTGTCTTAAAAACAAAATCTCAATAAAGGAACTAGTAGAAGGAACTGATGAACAGAGACCGCATATCTATCTTTTATTACACAGAAATGTAATCTCAGAAGAAACATATCTATGTTTTGATCGTGTGTTTGATGTGTCTGTACATTTGGCGAAATTTTCAATGGATCCGCTATTAAGCGACACAGAATTCTTTCTAAAGAAATACTATCCGTTTGTGGCAAAGTATTTTCCAAGAGATTCTGAGCTTAAAACTATTTTATCCAAAACGCTTGACATTTTGAGCTGAATATATTATAATAAGTAAAGAGGTGATTAATGGCTGATCGTAATCATGACGAAGATGATGACCTAGATGAATTTAAAGACGACGATGAGCTATTGGGAGATGATCCATCAGAGGATGGCTTAACTACTATAAGCCTGAGTCCTGAAGACATCGACAATATCTTTGAGTCTGTATATCGTGGCGTAGAATTATTGCACTCGGTAATGGCGAACTTATATAAGAACCATCAGCAAAGGGTGGTTGATTATGATGTTTTGAAAACAACGCTTGATACCAAGAACGATGAGTTAAAGAAGTACAAAGACAAACTACTAGAAATTTACTCGCAACAGGCACCTAAGCCGACAAAGAGAAAAGGAAATAAAACAAATGAACTTTAAAGATCTAAAGAACAAAAGCAATTCAAGTATCAACAACTTGATTAACGAACTAGAAAAAACGAAGTCTTCTAGCTCTAAGTATATCGACGAACGTTATTGGTCTGTTCCGATAGACGAAAAGACTGGTAACGGTACAGCCCTGATTCGTTTCCTTCCTGTATCAAACGGCGACAAGGTTCCATGGGTAATTTTCTATTCTCACGGTTTCCAGGGTCCAGGCGGATGGTATATCGAGAATTCTCTTACTACTATCGGTCAACCTGATCCTGTTTCTGAAATGAACTCAGAACTCTGGGCAACTGGTATCGACGCCAATAAGGAGATCGTACGCAAGCGTAAACGCAAGCAGCACTTTATCTCCAACATTCTTGTGCTTTCTGATCCAAAGAACCCACAGAATGAAGGTAAGGTTTTCCTGTTCAAGTATGGTAAGAAACTGTTCTCGAAGATTCAGGAAAAGCTGCAGCCAGAGTTTGCTGACGAACAGCCAACTGATGTGTTTGATTACTGGAAGGGTGCTAACTTCCGTCTAAAGATCAAGAAGGTTGAAGGTTATCCTAACTATGATTCTTCTATGTTCGAGGCTCCTTCGGCTCTGTTTGACGGTGACGAAGCAAAGCTAGAAAAACTTTGGAACTCTCAGTTTTCTCTTTCCGAGGAAGTCGGACCATCTAAGTTCAAGAATTACGATGAGCTAAAGACTCGTATGAATAAGGTGATTGGTAATAAACCAGCAGCGGCTTCTCAGACAATGGCTGAAGCTGCACCGCCTTCGTTCAAGATCAAAGAAGCACCACCAGCAAAGGCTGCGACTTCTTCTGAAGAAGACTTGCCTTGGAAGGAATCTTCTGACGACGAAGATGAAGCACTCGCTTACTTCAAGAACATGAGCGACGAGTAATTAACAGGGAAAATAAATGGACTACAGTTTCTTATTCGGGAAAACTGTTCAGGAAGCGTGTCAGTATTTAAAAGATATTGGCATTCCCTTCCGCGTTTCTTCAGACAACAACATGCCGACGCTTATAACTTCTGATTATAATGTGTCTCGTGTTAACCTACAAGTAAAAAATGGTGTTGTACAAAAGATATATATAGGCTAAAAAAATTATAAAAAGCCTTGCCTTTTAGAATCAATGAGTTACAGCTAAGTCACTGATTCTAAAAGGAAATAAAGTTCTTGTGTTCTTCACGCTGCGCGCGAGGAATACTAAAAAAAAGTCAAAAAAAATTCTTTGACTTTGGGCGTTAGTACGGTATACTAATAAAGTAGTAGTTGATAAGCTACTATGAGTAGTTTAATTTGATAGGAGAAAAAAATTATGTCAAATCTGTCGCAGAATGAAAAGATTACTTCTGTTCTAGAAAGGGGAGGTTCGCTTACTGCTGCGCAGGCGCGTTCCCGCTTCGGCGTACGGAATCTTCGTGCTCGTATCTATGACCTCCGTGAAGAAGGTCTTGATATTCGTACCACTATGAAGGCAACTCGTACTTCTAGTAAGCCAGTCGCTTTCTATTCACTAGAAGCTTAACTTTGTTCATACCATGAAGCCCGAGAGCACCCAAGTGCTCTTGGGCCACCTTTTTGAGGTAATATGTTTTCTTATAATGAAGATAAACAGTTAGAAAAAATCAAGAAGTATATTGAGACAACCTATGGTCAACATTATGTCTCGACTGTAGACGGCAAACCTGTGCAGGTTCAAGATCTCTTAATTGCATCAGGCCATGCTGAATCGTTTTATGTTGGTAATGCAGCGAAGTATTTACTTCGATATGGTAAAAAGGAAGGTCAGAACGAGAAAGATCTGTTAAAGGCAGCGCATTATATTACGTTGCTCTTAAACTTAAATCATCCCGTGAAGTGATATGCAAAAATTTAATGGCCCTGTTGAATTTAGAAATCATATTGTTCTTTCTTTAATGAAGGGTCCGTGTTATGCAATCTTTCAGAAGAAAGATGGAACAGTAAGACACATGGTGTGTACCTTACATAACCAGTTGATTCCTCAGAACACAGAAGAAGATCCAACTGTAAGTAAGACTTATAAACAAAGATCAGATAAAAGCATTTCCGTTTATGATCTTGAGAAGTGTCAATGGCGTTCTTTTGTTGTTGAAAATATAAAGTTTTTCAAAGAACTAAATAAATTTGACGAAACAACTAAGAGTACCTTAAAGGAGAAATATAATGTTTAAACTAATTGTTGTATTCTTGATTTTTTCTGCTATTTCTTTTGGTCAAACTTATTGGCCTTCTGGTTCTGAACATTTATATTACAGAAATTATTATTATAATAATTTCTATAGAAACTATTATCGGAACCTAAATTATCGTTATTACAACAACTTGCCTGGGATCTCAGGAGCAGCTACTACTGCTATTGGCATTGGCGCTGGTTTGGCTGGTTATATTATCGGTTCTAAAACTGCACCGAAGAAACAAGATGCACCAGTTTATCAACAAGATGCATCGGTTTATCAAAATATCGAATGCAAAGAATTTCCAGTAAAGGTTAAGGTCGAAGGAAAAGAAGTTGACGCCAAGATTCAAAAGTGCCGTGTCGGTGATGGACCTTGGCAGATTCCTTAAATCTAAAAGAAAGCGAATTTAAACGAGAACAGTATGGTTCTAAATTCTGAAAATTTCACCAGCGAGACTTCTTCAGGAGAATCGCTGGTTGTTTTTTCTTCCTCCAACTCTGCGAAATTAGCACCAGTTCTCGCCAAACTTTCTTTCCATCCCAGAGTCTTTACTCTTGATATTGAGACAAATCGAGATTTGGCGGCTAACTACAATATCAGAATTACACCGATTGTATATCATTTTAAAGAAGGCAACATTATAAATACCTATAAGATCAACCAACTAGAAGAACTCATATGTACACTAAAATATTAGAAGGCGTAAAGGTAATATGCCTCTGTGCTTTTGTTTGGATTATTTATGACATTTCTTTAACTGTTAAACATACCAGTCAAGAATTAGTTTTAATCGCCAAGGAAACAAAAAACGAAACCCTCCAAGAAGTAACTTCTATCCGAAAAGATACCTTTTCTTTTCTTGATAGAACAACAAACAAAATAGAAAACAGGTTATCTTCCGTAGAAGCAAAAACGTTTAATCGCTTAGACTCTATAGAAGATAACCTTTTCGCAGAAGTTCGTCTCGCGCGCAAGGACTTAAATTCTCAGTTAACTGTCACTAATAATACAGTCAAGAACCTCGCGGAAGAATATTCTACCTTACCAAAGGAGATAAGGTTAATCGCTTCTAGATTAGAAGAACAAACTAATTGCGAGATAAACGAATTGTGCTGGCAAAATATGACAACTGATTTATTGATCGACACAAGAAACGTTGTCAGAGATGGTTCCAAAACTTTCAGAATAATAAATAATTCTGTACCGAAGTTGGTAGAAGATTCAACAAAAGTTTCTTCTGCCGTTGCAACTAACCTTCCTATTGTGACCAAAAATGTCGCTGAGACTTCTGATCACATTAGGAGAATTACTAAACCGAGATGGTATGACAAGTTCATTACCTATGGCCTGAGCGGTGCCTTATTATACGTGACCGCTTCAAAACCTTAAGGAGACATCATGAAAATAATCGATTTTTTCAAGAAGTTATTTAGTTCTTATACAAGCAAGAAGATCGGTTCCGTTCTATCTATTCTAGATAAGGTCGGTCCTCTTGTGGAGAAGGCATATCCTATTGTTAAGCGCATTGCAGAACTCACGCCTAACAAGACAGATGATCAGATTCTAGCAGTATACAAACAATACGGTGTGGAAAATTACTTCAAAACAGGAGCAGATCGAGCAATTCTTCTGCGCGATCTAGCAAAGGTTGTTCTTATTCAAGTAGAAAATATTAACCCTGTTGCCGAATACATTTTAAACCTAGCTGTCGAATTGGCTTACGCTAAATTTAAAGAAAAGTAGATAATCCGTGGAACAAAACTTAAAAACATTTTGCAATAGTAAGTGGGAGATCTTCGTTAGAAGTATAGCGAGTGAAGGTGGCAATATTATTGTTTTGTTGTTTTTGATTCTTGTTCTTGGAATTTTTGTTTTATTGAAATTTGATGGTGCCACTGAGCAGCTGTACTTTGTACTCGGTGCATTAGTTGGTGTATTAAAAGGAAGGATAGCCTCTAATCCTAATCAAATAGATATTAAAACAGAAAAAACTATTTCTTTACTTGAGGATAATTCTAAGGTAGAATAGTTATATAAGAGAAGGTTATTACTTGATGATAAATTTGAAATATTACAAGCTGAATTTAGAAGTGCGCGATCCTTTTTTCGCAACTTCTAATTCAGCTTGTTTTGATTTATGCGTACATCTTACCGAATACACTCCCGTAAAAGTTTATGATGCAAAAAGTAGTTAGTGATAAACCAACAACAAAGACTGATTATATCGGCGGCTTCGGTTTAACAGGGAAGTGATACATGACAGAAAAGCAGCGGTTTGAATCTTTTAAGAAATGGGTAATAGAAGACGATATCACCGTAGAAGTTGATTCAACTTATTACGAGTTCGCCAAGACTCCCGTAGAAGACAGAATCATCAATGGTCAAGCTGGTTCTGATGGATATATTATTTTGTACAAAGATTCAAAAGAAAAAAATTATAATATGTTGACCTCTCTTCTTATTCACGAATACGGACATGTCGTTGAGTGGAGGGATAAAGGTAGAGATAACCATAGTGAAAAACAAGCGTGGAAAACTGGTATTGAAAATGTACCAGAAGAATATTGGCCTCCCACGCTAAAAGAAGATTGCAAACTTTGCCTTGGTTCTTATGGATACAAGAGGTTTAATTGGTTAGATAGGCTCGTGACACCTTTGGCGACGTCTTAAATTCCCTAAATAGTATTATGGTCCTGAATGATGTATTTGAGAATTGCTAATACTCAAGGAGAATTAAATGCCTACTCACGGTAATAAAGATATTGTAACTTTTGCAAGTAAATACGATATCACCACAGGCGGAGTAATCACCCGTCAAACTGGCACGGATAGCTTTTTCACAAAGGCAACTCTGGCTGGAGACTCAATTAATTACGCTGGTCAAGAATATGTAATCAAGTCAGTTGACTCAGCAACACAAGTAACTGTTCGCCTCGCAGAATTCGGCGGCACAATTACTGGTGCAACAGGTGCTACTGTTTTCGTTCAGCAGAAACCAAAGCACGTAAAGTTTATCACAGATCCATCTTCAATCACTGGTCGTAAAGACGTTTACGGTGTTTCAACTGGAGCGACTGGCACTTTCTCACCAACAGAACAACAAGTATCTAGAACCTACAACAATCACCCACAACACGCTGGTTGGGTAAGAAACATCAATGGTTATGGCGGAATTGATTCTGTTGCAATCACAAATAGTGGTTCTGGTTATCGCGGAGTTGCTCCAACTGTTTCTTTCTCTACAACAAGAGGCGCAACAGGTGTTCTAGCAGCTTCTGGTACAGCTGTATTGTCTAACAACAACTCAGTATCAAGCGTAACCTTTAGCAGCAACGGATTGTATACAACAAGCCCAGCAGATTGGGTTGGTGGTGCAACTGGTCTGGTAAATCCAGTATCAGTTTCATTTACTGCTCCTGCAAATCTTGTTTATAACAATTCTACTAATGTTAACACTACTTCTAAGACAATCACATTCTCGACACCAACCTTTCTACAGAACGGCGATCCAGTAGTTTATGGTGGCGCTTCTGGCGCAACTGGTGTGACTGGTCTAACAGTAGGAACAACTTACTTCGTAAGATCCACTGGCGCAACTGGTATTCAGTTGTTTACAACTGCTATTGGTGCACAAACTGGCGCAACTGCTGCTCTAGTTGCTATTACATCTGACGGTGCACCTGGTTTCGGTGTGTTTCTCCAAGGTGTAACTGCTACAGGTTCGCCTTTGATGGGTGGTCGCTTCGGACGTCAGTTAAACGAAACCTTGGTAGCGTTCAAGAACATTACCAATGATGCTGCTGACGACGCTGCTTTCCCTGATACCTAATTTAAAACAGAGGGACTCTTCGGAGTCCCTCTTTAATTTATTTTGAAACGGAATGGAACCTTGAGAATCAAATCCCTATGGATGTCCGACCTGCATTTAGGAGCAAAAGCCTGTAACGCAGATTTGATAATAAACGTCTTAAAACATTTCGATATGGATTACATCATACTAAACGGAGATGTAATCGACTTTTGGCAATTGTCTATTTCAAGTAATTGGTCCGACAAGCACACCGAAGTTATTAGGGCCTTGTTTAAAAAGGCGAAACAAGGTGTGAAAATAATAATCACCATTGGAAACCACGACGAAGTATTAAGAGAATACGCTCCACTTCATTTCGGAAGTACAATAACAATAACAGATCGATACACCTATAAATCTATCTCACACGGCGAGATACTTTTTGTTCACGGAGACATATTCGACTTCGTTATCAGATCTCATAAATGGTTGGCTAGAATAGGATCTGTTTTATATGACGGTTTAGTTTACGTCAATCACTACTACAATAAATTAAGAAAAATGTTCGGACTTGATTATTGGTCGTTATCTAAGTATCTAAAAGAACAGACCAAGAAAAAAATTGGAATACTATCAAAGTTCGATAGTTTCGTTGTAGATTATGCAAAGAAAAAGGGTTTTGCAACTGTTTCCGCAGGTCATATTCACATACCAGAATACAAGACAATAGATGATATCCTGTATATCAACACAGGGGATATGTGCGAGACAGGTTCTTTTGTTATAGAACATATGAGTGGAAAAATTAATTTAGTGAAAAATTTCAATAAATTTGTGAAAAGACACGAATAGTTATATAATAAATATAGGTGAAGATGCCTTCGGGGTCTTCTACTTAAATCTCGCTTAAATGGAGAAAATAAAATGACTGCAACAAAGACATACACACTTACTTCTGGTTCGAATACCGCTGTTGGTAATACGACTGGAACATACCTCTCAGGTGGAAGTTCAACGGATTGGGATACAAACATCTGGAATTACTTCCCGATTTATTCAAACCAACTGGCTGCTTATTGGAATGAGCAAGCCAAGACTTCTGGCACCTTTCCTCCTTACAATCTATTAAAGAACAGTGACAATTCAGAATTCGTTCTTTCTTTAGCAGTAGCTGGTTTCTCACCTGATGAATTAGATGTTACCGTAAAGGATAGCAAATTGATCATCACTGGTAATGTAGAATCCAAGGATTTACCTGAAGGTTTTAGTTATGCTCATAAGGGTATTGCCGAACGTTCCTTCACTAAAGCGTTTACTCTTCACGAGTACGTCGAGGTAAAGGAAGTGACCTTTAAGAACGGAATGCTAGAAGTTAAGTTACAACTAGTGCTTCCTGAAAACAAAAGGCCAAAGAAGTTCCAAATCACTTCTAAATAATCATATGTGAATCGAGGGAGGTTCTTCCTCCCTCGAATTTTTAAAAAGGACAAATTATGATCAAAGACAAAATTGAAGAAGTGCTGTATGATATCAAAGACGCGTACAGGAATATCAAATACTTCTTCCGATATCGTTTCACCGATAAGTATCACATTGTAGATACCAAACTCAAACCAGGTTATTATGACATTGATATGAGAATGCTACATGCAAATTTCTCGCTGCTTGTAGATTATGTGGAAGTTGAACTTGCTCACCTTCATACTTGTTGCGTCCAAGATGAATATGAAAAGTTGACATGGTGGCAGAAAAAGTTCGGAGTTCGTTCTGCTGATCTTGGATTGCGTTATTTGGATTTTAAACTAGACAAGAATGATGACCACTACTCTAGATCAAAAGCTAAAGAATGCAAACTCATTAAGGATCTGTATCACTGGTGGACTGTAACTCGTCCTAGCAGAAAAGATGCGTATGAAAAATATTACGAATTATCAAAACGAGTCGATATGAAAACTCTCCGAACTGATTATTTTTTAGATACTCAGAAAGTAGAAGACGCAGAACAAAGTTCTATTTTAAATGAGTTAAGAGAAACTCTGGATCATTGTCATGAGATCGACCAACAATACGAAAAGGAAGACGAGAAGAATCTGATAGCTTTAATCAAAATCAGAGGATCTCTCTGGACATAGATATGGATAACAAATTACAACCCATCCTGGACGCATTTGTTGCTTGTGGAATAACTGATAAGTTTCTTCAAAAGGCAATCATTGCCAACATGAAGAAAGAATGCGGTCTGGTTCCAAAAGAAGAAAACCTCAATTACTCAAAGACTGGCAACCCAAGGATTCGTTCTATCTTTGGTTCAAGAGTAGCTAGTCTAACAGATGAAGAATTAAACGCAGCAAAGGCAAATCCAGAAGTATTCGCTGAGTTGATCTATGGTTCTGGTAATTCTATTGGTAAGTCCATGGGCAACACCGAACCTGGTGATGGTTGGAAGTATCGTGGTCGCGGATATATTCAGCTAACAGGAAAGAACAATTACAAATACTTTGGTGACCTATCTGGGTTTGATATCGTTGAGAACCCAGACTGGCTCGTAAACAATCCTTCTTTGTCTGCTATGGTTTCTGTAAATTTTGTCAAGTACGGCCTAAAGAACAATCTTACATTTACAGATCAAAAGTCAGCGAACAAAGCAGTTACACAAATAATTGGTGGCAGAGGTTTAAATCTAAACACAGGTTATGGTGCTGAATTGTTGGCCAAAGTAAATCAATATTCAGAAGAAATAATTCTAGCTTAACAATCAACTTCATACTATAATATAATAGTGAACCATTATACCAATGTACAGGCTTGGGGTAACAAGCTATTCGTTCGTAAAGTAGAAAATGGAAGTCGGTTCAATGAAGAAGTAACTGACTTCCATCCTCCCATCTGGGTTCCTGCCAAATCTAAGACTTCCAATACTAAATTTAAAAATCTATCTGGTTATCCCGTAGAACAGTTCGACGCAGGTTCGATCAAAGAAACAAAAGAGTTTATCGAGTCAAACAAAGGCGTTGATAACTTCTCGGTCTACGGCGACATCCAACCTCCTTACCAATACATTTCGCAGAACTATCCGTCTGATATTCATTGGGATCTCTCTAATATCGTGATCGCATATCTTGATATCGAGACGGAGTGTGAGAACGGCTTTCCTGATATCGCATCCGCTTCTGAAGTAGTCAACGCCATCGCGATTAAGTTCACGAACCAATCTAAACAGATTGTATTTGGATGCGGTGAATATAATCGTATGAACACAGGAAACTTTGATTACGTAAAGTGTTCTTCGGAACATGAGTTACTAGAGAAGTTCATGAAAGTATGGCGCGACAACTGCCCAGATATTATTACAGGCTGGAACGTTAAGTTCTTCGATATCCCTTACCTCACGAACCGCATCACGAAACTGTTCGGTGACACAAAGGCTTCTTATCTTTCACCTTGGCGTATTCTAAAACCACGCGAAATTGAGATCATGGGAAGAACACAATCTACTTATGAAATCTTCGGCATCTCAGTTCTTGATTACATTGACCTGTACAAGAAATTCACCTACACAAATCAAGAGAGCTACAAGCTAGATCACATTGCTTCGGTTGAGCTTGGTGTAAAGAAGATTGATTATTCTGAATACGGTTCGCTTCATCTTCTTTACAAGAATGACTGGGAAAAGTTTATTGATTACAACGCTCATGACATTACTCTTGTAGAAGCGTTAGAAGATAAGATGAAGTTGATCGAGCTTGCGATCACCATGGCTTATGACGCCAAGGTAAACTTTGATGACGTGTTCGGTCAGGTTCGTATGTGGGACGTTATCATCTACAACCATCTACTCAAGAAGGGTTATGTTATTCCTTCTCGCAAAGAGTCAAAAAAGACTTCGATTGAAGGTGCGTTCGTTAAAGACCCGATGGTAGGTTTCCATAACTGGGTCGTGTCATTTGATTTAACATCTCTATATCCGATGTTAATTCAGCAGTACAATATCTCGCCTGAGTGTTTAGTAGAAAATAGTTTTAAAAACTTGGATATCAACAAACTAGTTGAGAAGAAGCTAGATACTTCTTGGGCTAAAAATCAAAACGTTTGTGTTACAGCAAACGGTCATATGTTTGATCGTACTGCGAGAGGATTTTTACCTGAGTTGATGGCATGGATGTTCGATCAACGTAAGGAATATAAAAAGAAGCAACTCTTTGTTGAAAAAGAATTAGAAGCTAAGAAACACGAGCTAAACGCAGTTGAACTAAAGAAATACACAAACGAGATTTCAAAATACAAAAATCTGCAGATGGCGAAAAAGATTGCTTTAAACTCTGCGTATGGTGCTATGGGTAATCAATACTTCAGGTTTTTCGATTCAAGGTTGGCAGAAGCGATCACTGTTTCAGGACAGTTGTCAATTCGCTGGATTGAGAGGAAGTTAAATGAGTATTTCAATAAGTTGCTTGGCAGTAATCGCGATTACATTATTGCTGTTGATACAGATTCAGTCTATATTGACTTCGATCCGATCGTCACTAAATTTGTTAAAAACAAAAATAAGGAACAAACAATTAACCTGATCGATAAGATCTGCGAAGATCAAATCGGTCCTTACATTGACAAGTCATATGCTGAGCTTGCTGAGTATATGAATGCGTTTGATAACAAGATGTCGATGAAAAGAGAATCAATCGCGGATCGTGGTATCTGGACTGCAAAAAAGCGTTACATTCTTCACGTTCATGACTCAGAAGGTGTTCGTTATTCTGAACCAAAGTTAAAGATCATGGGTATTGAAGCAGTGCGTTCTTCTACACCTGGGTCTTGTCGTTCTAAGATCAAAGACGCGCTAAAGATTATTATGACAAAAGAAGAAGACGATTTGATTCAGTTCGTGTCTGCCTTTAAACAATCTTTCTTTAAAATGAAACCAGAAGAAATTTCTTTTCCAAGAACTGTTAATGGGTTAGCGAACTATCGCGACAGAACTAACATTTACAAGAAGGCAACACCAATCCACGTTCGAGGATCCCTAATTTACAACCATCTTCTTGATAAGCTTGATCTGACCAATACATACTCTACCATTAACGAAGGCGAGAAGATTAAATTTATTTACCTTAAGAAGCCTAATGTTATTCAAGAAGACATTATTTCGTTTTCTTCTAATTTGCCTAAAGAGTTTATGTTAAACGAATCAATTGATTACGAGAAGCAATTTGAGAAAACATTTCTAGATCCTCTAACATTGATTTTGGGAGTTATAGGTTGGAACCATAAAAAGATATCAACGCTTGACTCTTTTTTCGTTTAATACAAGGAACTATTCAATTGAAAGAAACAGAAGTATTACCGTCTCGATATAAGATCGCCAAATATTGGTTCAATCTAAAAAAGAACAACAACCCAATATACATAAAGTCAACAACCGATCTAGGAGAGCCGCAATGCTTTGCTTGCGGCTTCTATAACCCTAGATGGGAAAGAAAAGTAATTGAAGAATGGGAACAGAAGAACAAAAAAGAGTTCTCTGGTTGGCATGAAGATGATCCTAAATTTGAATCATGGATGGAAAAGATATGGAGCAACACCAAGTTAGAAAGAGCGCATATCATAGCTTCTTCCGTAGAAGGTGATTGTAGTGTTGACAATTTAGTTCTTCTTTGTTCTGGTTGTCACTTAAATGCGCCAATGACAAACAACCCACAATACATGTATGATTACATCAACAACAAACCATACTTTACTTCTAGTAATCTAGAACAATTTCAGAAGGATTTAAATGCTTCGCCCTATGGCGAGTCCATCATAGAGAAATTGACAAAATTAAAAACAGAAGAAGAAGAGCAAGAAATAGTGAATAAGTTTATCGAAAAATTCAATGAATTGCAAGTAGGAAATCATTTTAGTCATGTTAGTAATTTTAGTTTGATTTGCGCACTAAACGAGTTATAATATAGTAAGAGGATCCATGTCACTTTTAGATAAAATTTTAAAGAATTCAACAATCAAGACTACTTCTACTCTCGGTGAGTCAAAGGTATTCACTAAGCAGGAAGAAGTTTCTACTCCGATTCCTGCGATAAACGTAGCAGTTTCAGGAAAACTTGATGGTGGATTTGTACCAGGAATTACAGTATTCGCTGGACCTTCAAAGCACTTTAAAACAGCCTTTGCCCTTCTCTTGGGAAAGGCATTTATGGAAAAATACCCAGACTCTGTGATGCTTTTCTATGACAATGAGTTCGGTGCACCGCAGCAGTATTTTGATAATTTCGGGATTGATACCTCGCGCGTAGCTCATACACCGATTACCAATATTGAAGAGTTAAAGTTTGATATCGCAAAGCAGTTAAACGACCTGTCCGAGAAGGAAAAGGTTATTATCGTTATTGACTCAGTTGGTAATCTCGCCTCAAAGAAAGAAGCACAAAACGCCTTAGAAGAGAACTCCGCTGCCGACATGACTCGTGCAAAGGAGATGAAGTCTCTTTTCCGTATTGTGACTCCTCATATCAAGATGAAGAACATTCCTATGATTGTTATTAATCACACCTACAAGGAAATGGGTTTGTTCCCGAAAGATGTTGTTTCTGGTGGATGTGTTGTCGCTGGTACGATGATACAAACGCCAGCAGGATTGAAGGCA
>Ga0194116_10002115_pt1 | contig 26369 bp, 34 predicted proteins | sample TA2MahsurfametaG_4_FD_148617 | JGI IMG/M metagenome (GOLD analysis project Ga0194116, IMG submission 148617) | Freshwater microbial communities from Lake Tanganyika, Tanzania - TA2015008 Mahale S9 surface | ecosystem: Environmental > Aquatic > Freshwater > Lake | place: Tanzania: Lake...
AAAAAAAAATATAAAAAAAAAAAATAAAAAAAAAAAAAAAAAAAAAAAAAAAAAAAAAAAAAAAAAAAAAAAAAAAAAAAAAAAAAAAAAATAAAAAAAATAAAATTAAGAAAAGACAAAAAGAAATAAATAATTTATCTGATAGAAGTTACTCGAAAGACGAAAAGGAAGAAAACCAAAAAGATAAAAAAAATGTTAAAATTGAAAATAATAAATCATTGAAAAAATTAGAGTTATTTACTGAAGTCAATCAAAAAGTTGATGAATCAACCAAAGAAAATAAATATTTTAAAAATGGATCAAACAACAAATTGATTAAAGAAAAGAAATTTCATTTAGAAATTGATAGAGTTGATTTTTCAATAATGAAATTATTAAATCTTGTTTCAATTAGTTTAGGTAACCAAATGCTAATGACAATTCCAAACTGTGATTTGAACAAAGACTTGATTATTGATTTGAAATCTCCAAGTATTAGTTTTGAAGGATTTATTTTAATGTTAGATATTAATAATAAAGACAATCTAATTCAAAAATTAGGGAAAAAATCAATTAAATACATTAATAAAACAATTTCCTTATTTCATGCAATTGGATTGATTTTTTGTGGTCAACCTTATAAAATAGACAACATGGATTTTATATTATGGAGAAAAGATAAAAATTCATATTTGAAAAGCATGTTTAAATACATCCAAAGATTAAGTAATATTGAAATAAAATTATTTAAAATTTAAATGAATTATCAAAAGATACTTCTTTAGTATTATTAAAAGAATAAATAAATAATTATGTATTATATATTTAACATTTTTATATTTTCAAATTTTTATTTTTTATATAAATTCAGATAGACATAAAGATTCGTTAAATAGCCCTTTTAAAATTGATTCAAAAATATTGAATAAAGTTTTATTAAAAGAAGATTTGAATCTGTTTTTATCAGATATTGGAGGGAATATTTGTTGTTTGACTGGAATTAAGTTTATAAATTTTTTCTTGAAGCAATTAAGAAAAACAATGAGTATTTTTTCACAAGCCAATGTTGGAATAAATTTATTTTGTAATTTTGGTAGATTTTATCAAGGATATAGCGGTTCTGTAAGCAAAATAAATGAAGTGATCTTTGGAGATCCAATTCATAATTTGAAAATTATAAAAGTACAAATTATTTAATATGAATTATAAAAAGAATAATTTTTTTGTTAATGTGAATATAAATAACAATATAACTTATGCAGATAATATGCTTTTTATCTCAAGATTTGAATTTATTTATAAAGAATTAAAAATTTAGGAAAAAACAAAAGCAATTAATCCTAATTTCCCAAGTTTGTTTCTTGACGAGAAAATCGTAGATTTCTTGGTTGAAGATGTAAAAAAAAATATCATTTTATACGATTTAATACAAACCAATGAAAATAAAAAAACCTACACAAAATTATATCGGCATTATATCAATTACCAAATCATAAACAAAAATATAGAAATTATACATCCTAGATCAATCTCACCTTTAAAGGATTCATTAAACAAAGAAAAATTAAACAAAAGGTTTATTTTAAAAGAAAATAAGGAATTTATAGGAAAATTAAAATTCGATAAATATAATTTCAAATTCACAATAAGTGTAGATAATGTTTATTTAGAATTGACGAGTTATTTTAATCAAATTTATAAAAATTTAATGAATTTAGCATTAAATGCTTACTTAGAAAAAAATTACGAACAGTCAAGAAATATTTTCGAAGACATTTTAAAATTGATTAAATCGACTAATGATGTAAATGATCTTGTTTTTAATGAAAAAATAAATGAATGGCTGAAAAACATTCGAAAATACCAGCCGAAAAATGCAAATTCAAATAATAATGCTAATGTTAATGGTATTTATGATGGAAAAAGTAATATTAACAAAAAAAATCTTAACAGATATCAAACTTCGATTTTCTATTGAATAATTGTCACTATAAAAGAATATAATTTTGGATTAATATTGTTAATAAAATTAATAATTCGTAAGTTTATTTAATTAAAAAGGATTTTTATTAATTTTCTTAAGTTATAAATAAATTTATTTTGATGCTATTTATTTGATTGATTTATTCCAAAAAAATTATTGTTTTTTGAATGATAATTTAATTAATTAAAAAAAAATTAATTAATACAAAAATTTTGGTCTCATATCTAACATTTATGATTAACTAGCTTATATAATTCCAAAGTTATTAATTATGATAAATTATTTAAAAGAAAAATAAAAAAATAATTAAAATTTTTAGGTATGATAAATACAAATATTGGATATCTAAAAATAAACAATACTAAAATTATTAAATAATTCGATTATAAAAATGCAAAGCACCGACATAGAGAGTATAATTGATTCTGGAAATGATAAATTAATTTTAAATTCAAATCAGTATTACTTAAATGATACGGGTTATTATTTTGTTTTATGATATTTTTACTATTTCTTTAATTTGAAAATGAAATAATCTTTTAATTTATATTTTGATAATTTAACGTAAACTAAAATAGGAGCTAAAAATGACAATGAAAAAATATACCAAGATTTATATGAAATAAAAAAACAACAAACTTACAATTCTGTTCAAAACATTATTCAAGAATCCAATCAAATAAAAATAAGGAATAAAATAATACGAGTAAAATCTGAAAAATATAATAGCTTTAAATATGATAAAGATTTCAATAATTCTTCAAATGGGAATCATAATAAAGAAAGCAATGACCACACAGTGAGCAACAATTATAACAAAATAAACGGATTTAATGAAAATTATTCAAAATCTTCAAATAAAATAAATTTTTCTCAATCTAAAGAATCTGATTCAACTCGATTTAATAAAAATGAAATTGTCTCTAAAGATATGATTTATCGTAGAGATATTTATGGAAATTCTATTATTAAGGGAAATAAAAGTCATAAAGTAGCTTTTATTGATATGCATTTTAATAGAAATATAAGAAAAAAACTTGTAAATAATATAGATGTTGAAAGTTATAAGAAATATAATGTAGATGTTTCTAAGAAAAAATATGATGATTCATGCAGAAATGATTGTAAATGTACTATTTTTTGATGATTCTCAAAATATCAAAAATTTAATGTTATTTTAATTTTTAAGAAATTTTTTCCCATGAGATAAATAAATATATATAAATATATAACTATATATTCCTTGATTTTTTTTGAGATTTCTTATGTAATCAGACTTAAAATGTATAATATCCTCTAAAAGATTAAAAAAAGATTTTGCTTATTGATTAAATCTTTTTAAACGTTGTAATCCTATGATTTATATCTTTAAATGATCAACGAATGTTTAGAAAATGAAGTTTTTATTTAATTAATTATAAATTAATAGAAAAATATTTAGTTGAGATATATTCCTCAATAAAAGATAATTTATACATTTATTGATTAAATAATATAATTCTCAGAAATTTTTCTGCTCTACATTATTTTAAACAAAATAAAATTTATAAATATTATTTTTTGTTTGTTTATTAATATTTAAAAATGAATACAATATTTGAAGCCAAAAGTCATAGAGTAAAAGGTATTAGCTTTCACCCTACGAATCCTTGGATTTTAACATCTCTGCACAATGGAGAAATTCTTTTGTATGACTATATAAATGGAATGCTAATTCATAAATTTATAGAACACGAAGGTAAATTCATAAATCAATCTATAAAAATTTTGCGAATAAAGTTTTACCGATAATTCAGATTATTTCAAAGGAAAAAGAATTTTAAAAAAAATTATTTTTTCTTTTACTTTTATATTGATAAGCTTAATAAGTCAATATTTAAACTTGAAATTATAAGAATAAATCTTTTAGGCCCTGTTAGATGTGTTCATTTCCATAATTCACAGCCTTTTTTTGTCTCAGGAGGAGACGATTGTAAAATAAAAGTCTGGAATTTTACTACAAAAAAATGTTTGTTTAATCTAACAGGACATACTGATTATATAAGAACTGTACAATTCCATCATGAGTTGCCATGGATTGTTTCCTCTTGTGATGATTACACAATACGCATTTGGAATTGGTTAAACAGAACCTTGCTGACAACTGCAACTGGACATGATCATTATGTAATGTCTGCATTCTTTCATCCAACAGAAGATTTAATAGTTTCAGCAAGTTTGGATCAAGTAAAGATTTTCATTCTTAAAATTAAAGAAATTTTATAAAATAAATTCTTCTTTTTTATATCATATATCAATTGAAGGTTAATACTTTAAAATAAATGATGAAAATTTTATTTGATTCTATTTTCTTGTATTTATGTAATATTTTAAAAATTATCCATTTAACTCTTTATAATTATCTAATTAGACAGTTAGAATATGGGATTATTCAGTATTACGCAAAAGATTTTTTGAAGCCCGTACAAATTCGATCGAAGTGATAGCGATGGATGTTGTTTGTAAACACAAGATGGAAGGACATGAAAGAGGCGTGAATTGGGCTATTTTCCACCCCTCTTTACCTCTTATTGCTTCCGCATCAGATGACAAAACTATTCGAATCTGGAAGTTTTCTGATTCAAAATACAACGAAGCAGATTGCTTGCGTGGTCACTCGAATAATGTTTCTTGTATTACTTTCCATCCTCATAATGATTATATTATATCAAATTCTGAAGATAAATCCATTCGCTTTTGGGATTTGAAACGAAAACATAATTTAGAAAAAGTAACAAATGAAACTGATAGAAATTGGATTCTTGCAACTCATCCAACAATGAGAATTTTTGCAAGCGGATCAGATGGAGGGTTTGTGGTATTTAATATTGAAGATTTCCGTTTTCCAAGTTATAATACAACCAAATCAATTATTTTAAACAAAGGCAATCAACTTTTGACTTGGAAACATAATGAGACTGATACAAAAAAAATTGCAGAATATAATAATAATAGCAATAGAGCCCTCAGAGATGGAATTTCAGATATTATACTTAATCCTTTTGTAAATTATGAGCAAATAGTAAATTTGATTTTACTTGACACAATATCTAAAAGAGGAATTCATTTTAAATTCACCAACGATGGGAAGATTTGCAATGCTCCAAGTTACTTAGAAGGTGTAATATCTGCTTGCTTTATTTCAAATAACAAAATGCTTGCTTTACATCAGAATGAAACTTTGGCTGTCTATGATACTTCTAATACGCAAAATAAAATTACATTTGAAATTCCAGGAATAACATCTGATAAAATCGCTGCTATTTATCAGGGTCCATTAGGAAAGGTGATTATAAAATTGAAATCAAATTTAGTTGGCTTATTGGATATGAATACAAAAAAAGTCTCTACTAATGAGATTTCGGATTTTAAATTTGTTATTTGGAATTCGAATTCAACTCTAGCTGCTCTTGTAGGAAATAATAATATATTTTTCGTCAATAAAAATTTGGAAATTTTACACAAGGTGAAGGAGAATGCAAAAATTAAATCTGCCAAATTTGATGAAAATTCAGTTTTATTTTACACTACTCATTTTCATATAAAATATTGTTTGCAAAATGGACTTAATGGAATTGTTAAGTCTCTTGATTCTCCGAGATATTTATTGGCAGTTACTAATGGTGTTTTCTATTTTTCAGATTACATTAGGAATTTCAAAACAGAGCCATTTAATTACTTAAATGTTCGTTTTAAATTGTCTCTTTTTAATACAAATTATGATGATGTTGTGAATATTTTAAAAACTTCACCTAATATCGGATTAAAAACAATTGAAAATATTCAAAATGCAGGATTTCCTGACTTGAGTTTAAAATATGTCAATGATCCAAAACAAAAATTTTCTTTGGCTTTGCAATCTGGAAAACTTGAAGAGGCTAGTGCTGCTGCTGATATTTTAAAAGATAAGGTCTATTATGAGAAATTGGCTGAAAAAGCTATGAGTGTTGGGAAATTAAATGTAAACTAAAAAGCTAATTTTTTATACTTTTATAATTAGATTTTTAAATTTAAATTTGCAATTAAATTTTAAACATTTTGAATTTTTATAATAAATAATGTATTGGTTATTTGATTTTCTTTCAAATTTAGATTGCAGAATTTTGTTATGTTAAAAGCCAAAATTTGGATAAATTGATTTTTATTTACATGCTCACTGGAAGATTTGATAAACTAAAGAAATTAGAAGAATTACTTAAAAAAGAAGGAGAAAATTCAAGGAGATTTACTAATTCAATCTTTACATGTAATATTGAAGAAAAAATACGATTACTCATGGAAAGCGGTCATTGTAGAGATTATTTAATTTTTATTTTATAACTAATTAAAAAAACTTTTTTCGAATTCAATAAGTTATAAAAAAATGAAATTAAATGATTTATTTTCAAAGATACTATGGCCTTATTAACTGCTAAGGTTCATGGAAAACGTGAATTAGAGAGGGAAATTGAATCATTAGCCGAAGAAAATGGAAAAAAAGTTGAACTGAATGAAGATGAAGTTCAAAAAATAAAAAATGAATCGAAAGTTTTAGTACCATTGAAGAAAATAGTTCCTTCTAGTTTTAGAGACTGTAATTATTATATTAATTCAACATGATTTTATAAAATAAAGACTTTATTTTTATTTTACAAAATTTTATCTTTAAAATGATAAATTATTATTGTTAGATCATTCAAATTGGGTAATTCATACAGAAATAAAGCAAACTCATCAATCTCAAATAGACAACATATTAAATCAAAATGAAGAATCTCAAGAAAATCAAACAGGATTAAAGGCAGAAGAATCCTCATTTTCAAATATATTTAGTGCTGCATCTAGTTCAAATATCCAAGTTTCAAATCCACTAGAACAAAAAAAAGGACCTACAAAAAAAGTCACTTCTTCAAAATGGAACGATGATGAAGAAGAAGAAAATGATGAAGAAATACAAAAAATATTAGAGACTAAGAAAGTTGAAAATGAAGAAAATATAAAAAATATTACAACTCCTGAAAAAGATCATCTGAGTAAATTATATTGCCATTCGACTAATATTGGTATTCAAGCTGCTTTAGGAAACATTTCAAAAGTTTTTAGTTTTCTTAAAGCACAATTGGGAGTTACAAAGAATTTAGAGCAATTTAAACCAATCATCAAAGACCTTTACATGTCAAATTATGCTCAAATAAAATTAGTTCCTTGTGTTGCTCCTAATGATTATATTATTAGGCAAGGTGTAGATGGAAAAATGTATCCTTTAAATGGCTTGAATATGAATTCTCTAAATAACAGATTAAATGTAAATAATTTTTTTTGAATTTATTTACTTATATATTCTTAATTGTTTATTAGAAATGAATTTTTTATTTTTCCTAAATTAAATTAATTATCAAACTTATACTATATAATTTAGATTTTAAAAAATTATCAATTTTCAAATCTGTTAAAGAAAATAAAATTCATTAAATTAAATTTTTAGTCTGCTTATGAATTGGTTACTGCTGGAGAAATGAATGAAGCATTGAAGCAATTTAGAAATATAATAAAATACTGTATTTTCTTTATTGCTCCAGATAAGCAAACTGAAGAAACTGTGAAAGGAATAATAAATATATGTACAGAATATATTTATTTAATGAGACTGTATTTAATAAGCGAAGAAAATAAAAACGATAAAGTAAAATATGCAGAATATGTTTGCTTGATGACTATATGTGATTTAAAATGCATTATTCATAATTTCTTGATTTATAAAAAAGCTAAAATCGCTTGCAAAAACATCAAAAATTTCATTACAGCTTTAGCACTTATTAAAAAGTTTTTAGCTTTAGAAAAAGAAGTATATAATTAATAAATTTTTTGAAATAATTAATTTCCTCTAATAATTCATTAATCATTAATAATTAATAAATTAATAAAATTAAATTTGTAGTTGGGAGAAGATTACCAACCTGATTTTGAAAAAGCCAGAGGAGAATTCGAGAATTTCCAAAAAATTGGTACAAATCAACACAATTTAAGCTTTAATATTAATACCAATTACAAAAACATCAGATCCAATTTCTGTACAAGAACATTCTCTTTCCATGAATCAGCAAATAAATACTTTACATGTCCTTTATGTAATTCAATTACATCAAAGGAATTTTCTGGACAAATTTGTGATACTTGTAATATTTGCACAGTAGGACAAGAAACTTTAGGAATTAAGCTTTTTGATGGAGGAGATTATTAATTATTTATATTTAATTTCTTTTGAAAAAAATATTTTAATCTAATAATGGATAGAAACAAGATAATAATTAGATAAAAATAATTAATAAAATAAATTTTTATTTTATAATTGAACATCTATGTTTAAATTTGGAATTTTTATTATTTTCACAATTATATGAACCTCATGTTGAATGATTTTTAAATATTATTAAGTAATAAATTGTAATTTACAAACTTTATTCGTTATATAGGTACAAAATTTAATATGTCTTGTAAGGATTAGAAACTCATTCTTTTTTTATATTTCCAAGTTTTTTGTTGAGAAAAGCTTGATCTTTTCTTTTTTTATTTTCCCTCATAATCACAAAGTTTTCCATATAAGTATCATATTGGTCTTTATTCATATTTACTTTTACAACCATTTCTTCTGTTTCTTCATCGAAATTAGTTTCTAATGGCCTTCCACAATTTCTTTGAATTTTTATTTAGAATTATATTTTTTAAAAATAATAATTAATTAATCTAAATTTATTTAAAATTACTCTTTAATCCAAAAAGACAATTTTTCATATTTGTCCATATTTATTCTTAATTCTCTTAATTCTTTTCCTGTTAAATAATTTATCTTATTTCCTAATTCATAAAACAAATTTTTCAAGTTGATATTTTTCTTTGCAGAAATTGGAACTATAGGGAATTTATTATCAGATATATATTCATTCAGCATATTTATATCTTTTAATAAATCTATTTTATTCCAAACTTCTATCTAAAATTACTTTATTTCTTATTTTTTAAAAAATATTGAAGAAAATGTATTTTTATATATTAATTTTTAATTTACAATTCTATTTTCATATTCCGAACCATTTTTATCCTTGGGGAAAATTTCGTCAAGAACTTTATACACCACATTTCTTTGAAATTGAAAAGAAGGATTAGAAACATCTATTACATGTAAGAGAATATCGGAATAAAAGACTTCTTCTAATGTCGATTTAAAGCTGTCAACTAGCTCATGAGGTAAATCAGTAATAAATCCAATAGTATCAACTAAAACAACCTCTTGATTATTTGGCAAATGAGTCCTTTTATTTTTCAAAAATTGAATAAAAAAATATTTAATCAATTTTAATCTTTTATTAATAAAATAAAATATTATTAACAGATTTTTATTAAATTGGAAAATTTAAAATAATTACAAAAAAAAATTAAAGAAAAATAACTAAAAACAATTTACTTTTTTAAGGTTGTATTTAAGGTTTGAAACAATTTATTTTCACTCTCATATGTTTGATGTGAGAGAATATTCATGAGTGCAGTCTTACCTGCATTTGTATAACCAACTAAGCCAATAGTAGGATTAATTATAGAATTATTTCTTCTTGCTTCTCTCTCGATTTTTCTTTTTTCTTCAAATTTTTTTAATTCTTCTCTTAAAAGAGCTTCTCGTGTAGCGATTTTCCTTTTTTCTAACTCAAGCTGGGTTTCTCCACTTCCTCCTACAGAACCTCTTCCGGCAGATTGTTTTCCAGAAACAACTTCAAAATCAAGTGTGTGTAAATTTCCATAGATGTTTCCTTTGAATTCATTGTAAATACCAGAAAAATCAGCATGACCTCCTCTATTTAATTTTGCCTTAGTGTATTTTAAGTAAGCTAGCTCAATTTGAATTTGAGAAATTTTTGATTTGGCTCTACGAGCAAAGATTGAAAGAATTATGTTAAAGCGATCAAGGACTTGAATCTTTTTTGTTTCCTTACGAAGCACATTTGCTGCTTCAACAGTACTAAAATTCGATTCTGTTTCAGTAGCATCGCCTTCCTCTTTTAATGCCGATTTTATATTGTAAGCACGAATTCGTTCGTTTTCTTCATTCATGTAATTGTTAAAAGTACTTTGAAAGTTAAAAAGTTTTAAAATAGTAAAAGAATATAAAAATATTTCTTTTGATAAAGTTAAATAATATATTCTTAAATATTTTCAAAGTTATATTTATAAATCAAATTATTTCTTAATCAATTTGGTTTAATCTTTTGAATATTTACATTTCTAAATTTCTTCTTTGAATCACTGATAAATTTGTGTTTACAAAAAGCACATCTACATCATTTTGTCTCAAAAAATTGCCTATTTCACTAAGTCTTCCTTTTGAGAAAAATGTGGAGGATTTTATATTCTTGACTGAGCATATTGCTGTCAAAGCTAAATCTTCCCTTATATTTAAGTTTTTCCATTCATCAGTAGCATTATCACTTTCATCATCAGTAGAACTTGCGACTATTCCTTTATTCTATTTTTAATAAAAAAAAATAATGGAAAATCTGATAAATTTCATGGAAATTAATTTATTTATTAATAAAATTTTTATACATAATAAATTCCTTTCATTTCTCCTAATTGAACATAATCTCCATTTTCAGGATTTTCCAAAAAAGATTTGTATTTTCGAAATTTATTTTTATGCTTTTCTAAAGCTTTTTTAGCTTCTTCAATGTTTAGACTGTATGGATTTTCTTTTAAAATTTTAATCTAAGTAAATAATCTAAAATAATTTTATTTATTCTCTTGAAAAAGGAAATTTTCTCAAATTTTTAAATTACCTTCTCCAAAATCATAATTTCTATTGAATGGACCAGGGATGATTTCCCAATCTAAACTTTTACCTAAGCCTATAGCTTCTTCAGCAAGATATAATTCTATATTTTTTCCTTTACTTAAATAAAAATATAAAGCCGATTAAATAAAATTTACATCAAAATTAATAAACTAAAAATGCTTAATAAAATCACCTATCACTTAAAACAGGATGGATTATCATACACTTTAATATATCTGATTCAAAATTCACATTTTGATTATTTTTTACGTCATTTTTAGTTTCATCTAAATTTACATTGGAAACCTTTATTTCGGAATTTTCAGTATTTCTATTATTACTTTCTCGCATTGCTAAAAGCTCTTCTAAATCTGTATCTCCTTTATTTTTTAAGTTTTTGAGATTTGTTTCTACTTTAGGATTTGAAATTTTTATGTTTTTTTTATTGTTTCCTGAAATTTTTGAATCATCATTCTTATTTTTATTGCCTTTTTTTGTAAAGTTTTTAATTTTAATTTGAATAAATTTAAAAGTTCTAGTATTAACTAATTCATATGCATTTTGAATTTCTTTTGAGTGGAAAGTTTGAAAATTTTTAGTAAGATTTAAATAAGAAAGTTTGAAGCTTAAGTTGAAATTGCAAAGTTTGAATTTTAGCGAATTAACTTTCCTAAGCATTTTGGAAATTTTAAATAATTAAAATTAAATTTCATTTTTATTAATTTAAATTGATTTATAGAATTAACAAAACCATTAATTTATCTTGAGTGGCATATTATGAAAAATTTATTATTTTTTAGTATTTTAATTTTTCTTTTAAAGTTTTATTAAAAAGTTGAAATGCATAAAGTAGAATGAGATTAAATAAAAAATTGAAGCAAAAAATAAAAAACGTGTTTAAAATAAAATTTGATTAAATCTATAAATTTTATTTATTTTTTAAACTTTTTAAAATTGTTTCTTCCTTTATTATTTTTCTTATTAAAATGATGTTTTTTTTCGAATCCGCTTTCTTTATTAAAATGTTTCAATTTATTCATTTTTTTATGTTCCTCTAATTCATCATTTAATTCATTTTTCATCATTCTATCAAATTGTTTGAACTCTTGTCCTAAATCTTTGAGTGAAAATTCCTCTCTATCTCTTTTTCTTGCTAATTTAATATCTTTTTTGGGGACTTTAATTCTTTGCATAGTCTCATCTTCGTAATCTTCCACTTCTTTCATTAATTTTTCCTATGATTATAAATTAGATTCAGATGTTTTAAATAATAAATTACAATTATTTTAACTTAAGCTTTGAAGATGATGAAAAAAGATAATATATATACAAAATGTGTTGATTCAGATTTATATTCTTTTGGATTATCAGTGAATTCTTCTTTTAGATTATTATAGTATTCAGAATTTTTAATTTTTTCTTTTAATTTCGAAAGCTTTTTTTGTCTTTTTTTATTGTCTTCGTTCGTTTCAAAAAATTCGAGGAAATTCTTTTTTACTTTATATTTAATATTTTTCTTCATTTCTTTTGCTTTTTCTTCTTCTGACTCATCTTCATTTATATCTGCTTTAGTCTTGGACTTTTTCTTTTTATTGCTAATTTCAGCATCACTATTATATTCGCTTTCTTGACTATCATCTTCTTGATCCAAAATTTTTGGCTAAGATATAATACTTAAATTCGTAAATAAAAATTTGATTTTATATGAAAAATTTGAGTTGAAAACCTTATTAAAATAAGTGATTCTTCAAATAAATTATATTTAAATTATTAATTAATTTTATGATTTATTTAAATTAAATTATAAAAAGACCTTAATAAAAATAAATTTTTACTCTCATAGCTGTAGCGTTTATTTCTTCTTCTTCATTTTCATCTCCATTAGCAGTTTGTTGATTTTCTTCAGTCTCTTGTTCAGATAATTTCATAAACCTATCAATTTGCGTTTTAAGCTTAATATCAATCGATTTTATTTTTTCTAGAAAAGTTCTACATGTTATTAAATTTTTAAAAATATTTTTTTCTTTTAGATAATCAAAATTATTCCCAATCAAATTTTTGTCTATATTGATCCCAGAATATTTCATCATCGAATACAAAAGCATATATGTTTCATACATAATCATTAATCCATTTTTTGAATCTAAAAAAGATAAACCGAATTTGGTTTCGTTGTTTGGATTTTTTATAAAATCACAAGTATAATCAATCTTTTTTTTTAAATCATTGCAATTTTCTATTGATTCCAAAAACATTGAATTAATTTTTTCTTTTTCTTCTAAAGTAAGATTTATATCCGCTAAATTATCAGAATTCAAATTTAAACAATTTTCTTCATCTTCTTTATATATTTCTTTTTCAGAGTCACTATCGGAATGCTCTGAATTTTCTTTTTCTTCATTTTCTTCAACTTCTGTATTTTCCGATTGTTCATTTTCTTGGTTTTCATCAGATTCAGAAACTGATTGCCAAAGCTCCTCTTCTTCTTTTATTTGCTTTTTTCTGTTTTCTTGGCGCTGATATAAAAATTTATTTGAAGCTTGTTCGCCTTTTGATTGCCTGAATTTCTTTTTAGAATTTGATTTGTTATTTTTAAATTTCATTTTTGATAAATGAATATATTTATTTTTTTGAAATTATTATATTAAAGTTCTTAAATTTAACAGACTGATTTTATAGAGTAATAAACTGCCGTTATACAAATATATAATTTATGGTTATTTTATTCAATTCTTTTTTAAATTAATTATAAAGTTCTTTTTATTACCAATATAATTCATTAAAAATCAATCTTAAAATTTTTAAAATTTAGAAGAAATTTTTTAATTTTTCAATTAAGGTTATATTAATAAAAAGAATTTTTAGATTTCAATTTATTTTTTATGAGAAAACTTAAATTAGAAATTGAGAAACGATTTTTATTATTTTTTTTAAGTGATTGGATTTTCCTTTAATTAGTTTATTTTTATATTATCATAGAATTAAAAATTAAAATTGGAATATTTAATTTATATTAAATTTAAAATAAATGAAATTTGAATCTGTAGAACATGCTTACCATTATGCTTCAGGCCAGCAAATAGATGTTATGATTTACAAAAATAAAGTAATTGATGTATCAGAGTTTAAATTCAAACATCCAGGTACTTATTTAATTTATAATTCTAAATAAACTCCTTAATATTAAAAATTCAAAAAGATTCAATGTCCAATTTAGTAAAGGAATTAATAGAGAAAAAAATTAGTTTAACATTATCTATTCTTATCTCATATTAGAAAATATTTTTAAATAAATTCAAATTTTTCAATCAAAAGAAAAATTTTTTATTTTTTAAAAAACAGGGGGTCAAGACTCCATTAACAAGTGGATTGGAAAAGACATCTCTTCTGCATTCGATAATATTGAATCTCATCAAACTAAATCAGCAATTAAAGATCTAGATAACTTCTGCATTGGAGAAATAAAGGTAGATTCAAAGAACAAACCGATAATAACTGAAACTAAATACAATTATGAAATAGACCTTAAAAAAGGAATATTATGGCAAGTATTCACAAAATTAAATCTCAAAGATTATCTAGAATTCATACATGATCCTAAACATATGATAAATCCTCCAGAAGCAATTTTATTCGAAACTAAATTTTTGGAGTTTTTTACAAAAACACCTTGGTATGCAATTTTGATTTTATGGGTTCCTCTTGTACTTTATAATCTTTATTATTCCTATTTCGATATGAATAAAAATATTCCAATAATTTTTACCGGATTTATTCTTGGAATTTTCATTTGGAGTATATGTGAATATATTTTACATAGATTTTTTTTCCATTATGATGAGAAATTGCCAGAAAATAATTTTGTACTGATGATTCACTTTTTATTTCATGGAATTCACCATGCCTTTCCTATGGATAAGTAAGTTAATAAAAGAAAAATATTTATTATCTCCTCATTTTTCAGTTTTTTTAATTACAATCAAATCAAACAAAAATATTGTAAAGCGTTATAATACAGAAAATTCGCCATTTATTCATTTATTTTAAAAGTTACCAATAAATTCGAAGTTTTATAATAATATCTTAATTTTCAATAAATTCTTAGTCCAAAATTAAATTTACTTAAAGATTTATTTTATGTTGATTTAGATTTAAATTCAAAAAATATTAGAAAATTATTTAATTGATAAAAATAACAAATTAGACATCGTTTAGTTTTTCCTCCTGTAGCTGCATATCCTTTATATAAATTGATCTCTTTTCTAGTTTATATTGTTTTTGGTTTTTATTACAAATGTGTTATGGCAGGAGTTCTTACAGGATATATAATGTATGATATGACTCACTATTTTATTCATCACAATAAACCCGCAATTTCTTATTGGAAAAATTTAAAAGCTTATCACGTTTTACATCATTATAAAAATCCGAAATTAGGATTTGGTGTTTCTAATAAATTATGGGATTATGTTTTTGATACTGTATTATATGCTGATAAAAAATCCGAATGATTTTATTTGTTTTTTAAATACTAATAAATCTAAATGAGTTATCAAGCTTGATCAAGATTCATTGAGTTAAAGTCTAAAATCAAATATCAAATCAATAATCTTCTATTAATAATACAAAATTTATTAGTTTATAAAGGATTTTAAAATTTCAATAGTTTTAGGAAAATTATTATTTATTAGACTTTTATTATTGTAATATTTAATTTGAAAAATTCCAAGTTAAAATTGTTTTAATTTATTTTTATTTATTGAATTTGATTATTTTCGTTTATAAATATTTTCATTATCTAACGAAATTTAAATTTTTTAAAATATTAAATTTATAGAATTAAATAAACAGAATTCACGAAGAATAAATTGTTCATACTAAAAATTTCATTTTTAATTTTTTAAAAAAAGATTTATTAAATATTAGATTATATATTGATATAAACACTTTAGTTAAATTAAAAAATAGATTGTGAAAATAAAATAAAAATTTGAATAATAAATATTTAAAAATTAAGCAATCTATGAGAATCTAAGGTTAGTTAAAGTTAAATCTTTTTTATTATTTTACTTAAAACAACCTTTGATTAAGCTTAATAGAAGAGATATTATAGATCCGAAAGCCGGTACAATAGTTCTAATCGAATTTTTTATCCAAATATACTTTAAAATTCCAAAATTCACAAGTGCCAAAACCCCCGTTAAAATAACCAAACTAAATACTAAATATGCTAGATAAAGCTGTATTTTCTGAATATCACGATTAAATTTTAAATTTTTTACATCTTCTAAATCGTCTACTAATTTTTTCTCTTGGTTAATAAAAATCTTCTCCAGACATGTTTGCAATTTGGAAGAATCAATACAAACAGGTATAAATAGAGTAAATGTATAGATTATCATTATTAATATAAAATATAAAAGTTGTCTGCAAAAAAGTGAATATATAAAAAGAGTCACTAATAGAGAAAACAATAAAAATACATAACATAAATAAACGTAAAAAAATAAATCGAAATATTCTATCGAGTTCAGGCAATCATTATCAAAATCAAAATATGAGTAAGCAACTGAAAACATTGACCAACATTTGTTCAAAAAGAAAAGCAAAATTACAATAAAAGTGGATTTATAAAATTTATTCATCTGAACTTTATTGATAAAACCAATATATATTAAGAAAACATTTAAAAGGTCAAGGAAACAGTTTATTATAAGTAGGGCATATCGAATTTTAGAATAGTCGTAAATGAATTCAATTTTTTCGAGGTCCTTTTTGAAATAACTTTTGCATTTGGAAAAGTTAAAATTCGGCTTTAATGTGATTTTAGAATATTGAGTTATATTTTTAACTAAGATTGTTTGATTTTTATCATTTTTTTCGATTAGTACTCTGTATTTTTTTTCTATATTTTCTCTTTTAAGCACGTTGATTTTATTATTATTTTGGTCTTGTTTGTATCTTTTATTAAATTTCTTTATACTTTCATTTTCTTTAGATAAAAAGCTAAGAGAAATTCTCCTTTTTTTGTTTGGATTGTTATTATAATTATAAATCAACTTCGTGAAGTTGTTTTCTTCATTTTCTATAATTGAATTAAATTTAAGAGTCTTATTATATATTGAGTTGTCATCGAAAATCAAACTATTATTATTAATCAAATATGAATTATTATATAGGACAAAGTTTGTTTCTTGGAATCTCGGCTTTAAATTAATAAAAGTATCAATATTAGAATAGCAATCTAATAATAAAACTGCTATTGTTACGATAAATTCGCATTTGATAGTTCTTTTATATTTATTTAGCATCTCATTTTCATATTCATCAATCTTTCTAAGGTCATTTGCTATACCACTCGTTTGATAATTATTAGTTTCAAGTCTATTATTTGAGTTTAAATTTTCATTATTCGTATTATTATTGTTATTTTCTTGAATTATATTATTTTTCTCATTATCCCTTTTCAAGTAATTTTCATAATTATATTTTACTCCGATTTGTTGATTTACATTAGTATCTTGCATAATAGTTTCATTTTTATGCTCAGCATTGTTAGTTTGCTGAGAATTTGGTTCTCTTTTTAATTTTTCTTTTTCATATTTTTCTGTAGCTTGGTTTCTAAAATTAGGAGGATTTTGGAAAAAATTATCTCTTTCTTTATAGAAGGAAAAGAATGAAAAAAGCATCGGAAGAACATTGCATAGGACATTCAGAACTAAAGCAATTACCCACTTTAATTGTGGGTAATCTTGAATTTGATGTTCCATATTTGCTATTAATGTCAAAAATACAATTTATTTATATTTTTAAAAATTAATCTGACAAACAGAGAAAAAATTATTATATAGGTTCAAAAAAATAAAGGATTTTGTTGATAATGGAATTTTTAAAGTAATAATATTATTTTTAATTTTAAAGAGATTTTTAAAAATAATCATATTTAATAGATTAAACTTATAATTATTAAAATTTGTTTATGTATTTTATAATTATTATTTTTTCAAATAATTTTTAAATTTAATTAAAGTTTTATAACTTAGTAATATTTTATTTATATGAAAATTTTGAAAAATCTACAGAAATAATAATAATAAATTTAATAAAAAATATCTCTTCAAATGTTTTTCTTAATATCTCCACTTACATTTTTTATTTTCAAGATTGATAAAGCAAAATAGTTTTGAAGAAGTAAATCGTATGATTATATAATTTTATAATTTTAATAAATTTTAAAATTTATAAATAACCATTAAATTAAAAAATAATACTCTTTATCAATTAAAAATTAAATATTACTCATGTTCATAGCGGAATGCCACGAATAATGCAGATTTTTTGTCATTATTTGTCCAGATTCTGTCTTAAATAATGATAAGAGACTAGGAAGCTATCATATACTTTCACATTATATGATTGTGTCGATTTTCTCATACATAATATTTTTATAAATCGAGTTACAAATAGATAAAATACTATCGCATTTATTATGTTCTTTTTATTCAGCTATTTTTCCGTAACAAATTAAATTCAAATTTTCAAACTTAAATAAATAAGTTTTAAAATTTTATTAATATGAAAAACCTGGAAATCTTTTTAAATATTTTGATTTTAAAAATCTTTTTGAAAAACTTGTATAAATAATAATTTTTCTTATATGTTTATTTTCTCTAATATATTCATACAGATACATTCAAAGTTTAAATGAAAAATAAATTATAAATCTATGGATAAATTAAGAAATATTCATTTAAAGGATAAAAATTTATTTTGATTTATCATTTATAAAAAGAAAATTTTTCAAGGAACTATACATTTTATACAGTGAACAACTTTTAAAAAAATTGAACTTTTATATTTTTCTTTAAGATTATGTTCTTATTTTCCTTAATTTTTTTTTAAATTTAATAAATAATTTAAAAATAAATAAAATAAAGATTATTCATTATGGAACCTTTACCCGATCCTTTAGATGACAGAGTAATGAAAGATGTCTTACCTCCTCCTCAAAAGCCTTTATCAAAGGCACTTTTATACCCAAAGAAAAGTAAAAACAATACTAATTATCAAACATATTAATAAATACATAATATAACCCATCTAAATAAAATAGATAACATTCCTGATTGGAAAGTATTAAGAGATCACTTAGCCAGAGAAGGAAAATTAACAAAAGCAGATTTGTTGGATTTAGTAAACACTTTCGTAAGCATTGTAAAAGCAGAGCCGAATATTGTTAAAATTCAAGACCCAGTAACAGTTGTAGGAGATATTCACGGTCAATTTTATGATTTATTGAAATTGCTTGAAGTTGGAGGAAATCCCGAAGATACAAAGTACTTATTTTTAGGAGATTATGTTGATCGAGGGGCTTTTTCTATAGAATGCGTTTTGCTCTTATATGCAATTAAAGTAATATAAATAAATTTTATCTATATTTAATTTAATTTATTTTAACATTCATTTATTTTATATGTAATTCTGATTACCTCACGAAGAGAATTATTTTAAATTAAAAAATACAAGAGTTTTTATTAAATTTATGTTTTATTACAAAGTTTTTTCACGCAGAATTTTTTGAATTTATTAATTAACAATAAATAAAATCGTTTCAAAAGCAAAATTTAATTCTGAATATATAGATGGCCCATTTTTTAAATCTCTAATAATCTATCTTATTTTAACTTAAAATTCTATAAAATTTTAAAAAAATTACATAACAAAGATAAATTTCAAAAACACTGTTTATATGCTAAGAGGAAATCACGAATGTAGACAATTGACTTCTTTTTTTAATTTCAAACAAGAATGCGAAGTTAAATACGACGAAGAAGTCTACGAAAGAATAATGGAAAGTTTTGATGCTTTACCTTTAAGTTGCTTAATAAATGATAAATTTATTGCTCTTCATGGAGGAATTTCACCAGAGGTTGATAGTGTAAGAAAATATATATATAATTGATGTTAAATAATATTATATTATGTTAATTTTACATTTTAATAATTATAGATTCAAGAAATTAATAAAATCAACAGATATCAAGAGCCTCCTAAAGAAGGTCCTTTCTGGTAATTTATTTTTTTAATTTTGGATTTTGTGAGAATTTCAATATTTATTTTTTAATTTAATCATCTAGCGATTTCTTATGGGCTGATCCATGTGAAAACGATGAAGAAGCAGTTATAATGGAATGGTCAGATAACGCTACTAGGGGATGTTCTTATGTTTTTGGGTAAACGCTGATTAGTTATAAATAAAAATTTATTTACACAATCTTAAAAAAGAAAATATTAAAAATTTTTTCTTTTAAAATATAAAAATTTTAGAGCAAAAGCTGCTACTCCATTCTTAAATAGAAATGATTTCCTCTCCATAATAAGAGCTCATGAAGCTCAATTAGATGGGTAAAATAATTAAGACATATTTTATTTCTTTTTTTCTATCTAATTTATATCTTTATGTTTATCTTAATTATCATAAAAATTTAAATTAAATCCAAATTAGATTTAAAATGTATAAATGGAATAACTCAGTCGATTTCCCTTCAGTTATTACAATCTTCTCTGCTCCAAATTATTGTGATGTTTATAATAATAAAGGAGCTGTAATAAAATTTAAAAATAATATGGTAAATATTCAACAATTCAATTATTCTCCTCATCCTTTTATTTTACCCCAATTTATGAATATTTTCAACTGGTCAATTCCTTTTGTTTCAGAAAAAATTTCAGAAATGCTTTTACATATTATCAAAAAAGAAAAAGACATAGATGAAACAAACACAAGCGGAACTAGCACATTAGATGAAGCCATTAGTAAAATTATTTTAATTTTAATTTTTCCTATTTTAATAAAATTTATTACATATAATTTTATTTATTTATCCGATAATAAATAATTATAGCAAATTCACTCAAATTGAAAGTTAAATTTATAACTATGATGATGAAAATGTTTAAGACTCTTAGAGAAGAAAATGAGTTAATTATGAAATTAAAAGGCTTTTGTCCTGGAAATAAAATTCCAAGAGGTATTTTGATGCAGGGTCCGGAAGCATTAAAAACAGGTAAGATTTTTTTGCGTTTAAATTAAATTTGTTTTTATATAAAAATCTACATATTGTAAATTTACCAATAATTTTAGCTTTCGAAAGATATAAAAATGCTAAACAACTCGATTCAGTTAATGAAAAACGTCCTACAAATTACAAATAAAGGACTAAAAAAATATTTCAAATATTGCATTGATAAGATAAAGTTAAAAATTATCAAAGAGGATTTAAATCTATTTAACTTTTATTTATAAAATTTTAAAAATTAGTTATAAATCTTCTCTTATATAGATAGTTTGGAAGTTTAATTGAAAAAAATAAGACTTTGTAATTATATTAATATGGGATTTTGCTATAATTTATATAACTTGAAATATAAGATAAGTTTTTAATATTATAAAAAAAAGATTTATTTTTAATTTAATTAAATTGAATATTTAAAAGAACTTCTTATTTTTTTAGATTATTTTAATTTAATTGGTCTTTATTTATTTCAATCTTAATAAGAAAATTGAATTAGTCTTAAATCTGTTTGTTTTTTATTTTATTTATACAATAAAACTTTTTATTTTTCTCAATAATAGAAAAGAAAATTAAATGGATCAGCAAAAAATTGAAGAAAAAAAAGTTTTTGCTAAGCTTCATACATATGCAGATCCTATAGAATTCAGGGACTTACAGCAAACACCCTGTGATTATATTCTTCGCTGCGTTGATGGACCTTATGAAGGTAAGCAATTGCGCCTAAAAGAACTTGGTGATGAAATAATTATCGGTTCAGATAAATCTTGCAATTTTTATTTGATGGATGAAACAATGTCCAATCAACACTCAAAATTATCCTACGTTCACGATACCTCTATTTATTTACTTGAAGACCTTGATTCCAAAAATGGAACTTGGATCAAAGTTTCTTCTTTAGAAGACTGTTATGAAATCACTGAAAACACTCAATTTAAAATTTTCGAACATCAATTTGAAATAATTTTCAATTTAAATAATAATAATCTCTCTAATAACAACCTAAGCAAAAAGGAAAGCAGCAATCTATCGAATCCAAGTGTGATTCTTCCTAGTCAAAATAATGAAAAATCACATATAGTGAAATTCACAAACGGAATCAAAGCAGGATCTGAATATGTAATAGAAGAAGAATCTTCTTTAATGCTTGGTAAGAAAGGGTCAGATATAGAACTTGATCTTCAATGCTCAGAAAATCATTTTTATAAAATTCTTAAAACTAAAAATCGAATATTCATAATTAATTGTTCTGAAGAAATGAGTGAAAAAGGGCTTTTTTACCGCATTAGCAAAAAAGACCCAATTATTATTCGTGGTGGAGATATTTTTAAGATTGGAAAATCAACTTTTAGGCTTTTGGTTCACAACTGGGGATTTTTTTCAGAAATAGGTGATAGAACGCATCAAGAAGATAAGCAATGTGTAATTGATGATTTACGCTTATTTGATGAAATGGTTATTCCTTACTATGCGGTTTACGATGGTCATGGTGGAGTCTCATGTAGTTTATATTTGCAAAAACATTTACATAAAAATTTACGTGAATTGATTAGAGCAAAAAATTTGCAAGAAAATTCAAAAAATTTCTTTGATGATTTATGTGCTGCTATTCAAGAAGCCATAATTTATACAGATATTAACTATTACGAGACAGAAGCAACAGCTATACATCATGGTAGTACTTGTGTCTTTATTTTTTTTATTGGCCATAAGATTTTATGTTGTAATTTAGGTGATAGCATAAGTATTTTAGTTAAAAACGACAAAAAGGTTTATTTAAGTAGAGATTTCCGTCCTACTAGAGAAAAAGAAAAAGGCCGGATTGAAAGCAGAAAAGGTTATGTAACTAGTGATGGAAGGTTGCTTGGAGTTATTAGTGTTAGTAGAGGATTTGGAGACTGGAAATTTAAAGATCCCAAAAAAAAAGAAATCATAAGGAAAATAATTGCGAATAAAACTTTAGAATTTGATGAATATCTAATTTCGAATAGAGCTGAATTTAGAATTATTGATTATGATTCAGTTGAAGATCAATACATAATTATTGTTAGCGATGGAATTTTTCAGCATTGTCCAAATGATAATTATATCTTTGACACAATTAATAAAAATCTTTCAAACGAAAATAAAAAAGAAAATGGATTTATAAAGAATATTCCAAATGTTGTAGATAATGTCAGGTTGGATATAATAAATAGCATATATAGTGATCCGAACACAAAAGGAAAAGCAGACAATATGACACTGATATTGATTCATTTACAGAAATAATTTTATAATATTAAATTGATTATATTGTATAAATCATTAAAAATAAATTTAATAAATTTTTAGGTTTTAAAAATTGATTTTTTTAATAATTATTAATTATTATAATCAAATAAACTTTTCAGGTTTATGAAAATAAATTATGAATTTTTTGAATCTATTTCCTAAGAAATAGTAATACAATATTTTAATTAAAATAGTTTTAAAATATACAAATTTCTTATTTATCATAATTTTGGATTTCTTTTATTCTTATTCAAATTAACATTATAAGTTTACTCATTATTTTATTTATTTATTATTCTTGCTTTAGTTGAAAATTGTTTGATTCTTTATAAATAAAGATTTATTTGAAGAAAATATCTCCATTCATTCTTTATTGCGTGTTATGTATTTATTTAAAAGTTTTGATAAAAAAATTAAAATTCATATTTTTGAAAAATTTTTTGAAAATCATACAAATTAAATTAACACTTTTAATGCAAAAGAATGTAATATTTAAAGCAACAGTAGTTGGAGCTGGTCCTGCAGGTTTAGCTATTATGGGAAGATTACTATCAGCAAAATTAGCTCCAATTTTATGGATTGATCGAGCTTTCGAAGGAGGAAAATTAGTGGATTATCAAAAAGTCCCTGCAAATACAAAAACTATATATTTCAAAAAATTTATGTCAGAATGTCCTGCTTTTGATGAATTTCTTAAGCAAAACGACACTGAATTAAATCCGAATGAAATATTTAAAGATTCCAATCCAGATACTCCTCCTATTCTCAGCCATGCTTATCAAATGTGTAAAAAATTGACAAAAAATATAGAACTTAAACATTTCTCAAAAACTGAAATTTTAAAAAGTAAAGTCGAAAGTTTATTATATAAAAATGAAGTTTGGGAAGTTTCTACAAAATGCAATAAAAAATATAATAGTGAAATTGTCATTTTAGCAACAGGAAGCGAACCTAGGAAAATTGACTTTTTAGGAAAGACTCAAATTCCATTGGAGGCTCTTGTAAATGACGATCCAGAAGAACTTAGTAAATATGTAAATGAGAATGATATTGTTGGTGTTTTTGGAAGCAGTCATTCTTCAGTTTTAGCACTTAAGCATTTAGAGAAGCTTCCTAAACCTCCCAAAAAAATATATATGTTTTATCGTGAAAAGATTCGTTATGCCGTTCATACTGATAATGGAATTATATATGATAACCTTGGTCTTAAAGGACAAGCTGCTATATGGGCAAAAGAATATTTAGAAGCAGGAAAAAGTCGAATAATAGAAATACATTGGTTAAAAGATTCTAATATTGAAAAAGAAATTTATGAAAAGTATTTAACAAAATGTACAAAGATAGCTCCAACTATAGGATTTCAAAGGCTTAAACTACCTAAAATATTCGTAGAAAATGAATTCGGATTAAAGGAGATAGATAATATATCATATGATGGAACCAATTTAAAAATTAATAAAGGGAAAATAGAAGAGCCTTTAAACAATATTTGGGGAATAGGTATTGCTTTTCCAAGACATGTTAAAGATTTATCAGGAATTATAGGGATGGATGTGGGAATATATAAATTCGGAAATGCTGCAAAACTTTTAATAGAGCAAATTAACATGAAACCTAAATTTTAAAATTTTTTTAAAATTAATGGTTTTTGTAAATTGATATCTATTAATAAAATCAAATAGCAACAATCATTTATATTTAAGACATCATTAATTAAATACTATAAAATAAATTATTCTATAAATTTTGATTAAAAATATAAAAATATAAAAAAATAGGTTAAGCTAAAAATCCAAAAGATTATAATTAAGGAATTGTTTTAAAATAAATAATTATTTACTTATTTTTATTCTATAATTTTTAAAAAGTCTTTATAAAGAATAAAATAATAACTTATTCTTTATTAATAAATAACTCTTATGGACTTTCGATTCTATATAATAAAATTAGTTCTATTCAATTTTCTCCTTATGTTTAATTATTATTCTTCTTTATCAATTATAAGTTTAGAAATAAAACATAATTTTTATTTTTATAACAAAAATTTTTAAATCAATGACTCATATTGAAGTTTATATAATATTACTTACTCCAATATTTTTATTTGTTAGTTCTTCTTCAATTTTCATCTTAATGCCTTTATTAGAGAAGATCCATATGTATTCGTCATCCAATATTGTTTTTTTGAATTCTTCTTTAGTGTATTCCTTTGATCCATCTTTATCGAAAAGACTATCGCTAAGATTATTTGCAAGTTTTATAATTATTTCTCTTATTATTGGCTCATTTATATTAATTATCTTTTCAGCTTCATTTAGATTAATATTATGAAAAATGCTTGATTTATCTACTGTAATTCCGAGTTCTTTAGCTAAAAACCTTATTGGAGTTCTGAATACGTTAGAAAAAATAAGGAAAAAGAACAACATCATATCGTTATTAAGGGAAATTTTATTATTATTATCAGTGAAGAGCGAAAGCAAAATTAAAATCTTTTGACTCATTTTTGGATAGCAATAATTAAATCCTACTGAAAAAAAGGCAATTTTAGGAATAGAAAGCTCTTCATTATTTTCCAACTCATTGTACATTGCATAGAAGAATCTAATGTCATCAGCAATGTCATCAAAAAATTGAGTTTGATTATTTTTTAGATTTTCACTAAATTTTTTTGCTATAGGATTTTTTAAAATTTTATTCTCGCAAAATTGTAGCCATTCGTTTTTTGTAATTGTTTCGGTTTTAATATCTCTATGTTTAACTCTTTCTTCTGTATGAGATTTTGTAAAGTTATTTAGTAATGACATGAAATCTGAGAGAAGAATGCTATTTAAAACGCAAAATTTATCATCTAGATCTCTATAAAATTTTAGTTGACGCTCTTGATACTCTGTTAACTTAATGTTGTCAAGTTGATGAAAAGGACTTTTAATATTTTCTTCATATTGGTGAGAGTAGTCAGGATTGTTTGTTTTCGCACAAATATGACCCATTTTATTTTATTTTTTATAAAAATTTATAAATACTTTAATAATAAAAGTATTAAATTTTCTCTTTTCCTAAAATCTCTAAATCTTTAAATTTAATTATTACTGTGACTAATTCTTTCAATAGAAATTTCACTCCCTTGTACTAATTATAGATAAGTTTAAATGGGTAATTGTCTATTAAAGAGAATTTTCAAAACATTTAAAAATGGGGATTGGGGATTGGGGATTGG
>Ga0194116_10002116_pt1 | contig 26367 bp, 21 predicted proteins | sample TA2MahsurfametaG_4_FD_148617 | JGI IMG/M metagenome (GOLD analysis project Ga0194116, IMG submission 148617) | Freshwater microbial communities from Lake Tanganyika, Tanzania - TA2015008 Mahale S9 surface | ecosystem: Environmental > Aquatic > Freshwater > Lake | place: Tanzania: Lake...
GACAGCCGTTTTAAAACCAACGCACTACGAAGCGCAAATAGGGCCGAATTAACCCGGCTCATTGAAGAAGTCTTCTCAACACTTTCGGCCTCTGAAGTGGCTGTAGAACTCAACGCCGCCGACATTGCAAACGCCAACATGAACGATATGCACGACCTCTGGAACCACGACCAGTTGCGGGCGCGAAACCGGTGGGCTCCAGTCGACACCCCGGTGGGGCCCGTGCCTGCCCTTAAACCACCAGGACGTAGCACTGCCTACGAGCCCCGCATGGACGCCATCCCCGCAGTAGGTGCACAGACCGATACTATTCTGAAAGAATTGGGGCTTGACGCATCCACCATCGAACGGCTACGCGCAGCCAAGGCCATTTAACGCATGAATGCTCCGACACCCAGCTCAGTATTGAATCCAACCGCCGCGCTTGCCCAGTTTGCCTCTGAGCTGCAAGCAGGTGATATCCCCGAGGCTGTCTTTCGCCGTTGCGAAGACCTTTTTGTTGATTGGGCAGGCTCTGCCTTAGCAGGCTACAACGCCAGAGCTGTTGTTGCCATTCGAGAAGTGGCCCTTGCACAGGGTCCAGATCGTGGGCCTAGCGAAATTCTAGGTGGCATTGAGACCAGCTCGCCCTTCTGTGCAGCCATGGCCAATGCAGCAGCCTCACACGTGGTGGAACAGGACGACCTTCATAACGCCTCGGTACTGCATCCGGCCACCATAGTCTTTCCACCTGCTCTTGCGGTAGCGCAGTCTATAGGTATTAGCGGCCGGGAGTTTCTAGCCGCCTGCGTAGCGGGCTACGAGGTTGGTATTCGCGTTGGTGAGTTTCTTGGGCGGTCGCACTACAAAACATTCCACACCACAGCCACTGCTGGAACTCTCGCAGCAGCGACAGCGGTTGGGCATCTCTTGAAACTTTCACCGTCGCAGATGCTGCATGCCTTTGGGTCTGCGGGCACCCAGGCAGCCGGGCTCTGGGCTTTTCTGCGCGATGCAGCAGACTCTAAGCAGCTTCATACTGCGCATGCAAGTGGCGCTGGCCTAATGGCTGCTTTTATGGCGCAGAAGGGGCTAACGGGTGCGCAGGACATTCTTACAGGAAAGCAGGGCATGGCCCAGGGCATGTCAAGCGATTCAGACCCGAGCAGACTTACTGATCAATTAGGACAGCGATGGGCACTTACAGAAACCTCGTTTAAATACCATGCCTCGTGCCGCCATACCCACCCCGCTGTCGATGCCCTGCTAAAGGTCTTGAATGACTATAATTTGAAGCCCTCAGACATTCAGACTGTGGTGGCACGTGTTCACCAGGGTGCGCTTGATGTACTGGGCCCGGTCACCAATCCACAGACTGTCCACCAAAGCAAATTTTCAATGGGAACGGTACTGGCCTTGGCTGCCCATTATGGCTTTGCGGGTCTTGCCGAGTTTGAGTCCCATTTCAACGATGCCCGTACCATTGCCTTTCGTAACCGAGTCACCATGGTGCTTGACCCGGAGGTTGACGCTGCTTATCCCCTTAAGTGGATTGGGAGGGTCACTGTTACAACCCTCACAGGCCATGTATTTGAGGGTCGCGTCGACGACCCCAAGGGTGACCCAGGCAATACGCTAAGCCGTGAAGAGCTCGAAGAAAAGATGCATCGGCTTTCAGACTACGGGAAACGCATTAACCGAGACGCTACAAGCCGATTGCTTGCAGGGCTTTGGGATATCTCAAAATCGGGGCGAATTGGCCGTCTGATTCCAAAAGAAGACATTCACCAGTAATACGCATCAGCACATACCTATTCGTATGAGCGTGGCAGACCAAGCAGATGCTCGGCAACATACGAGTAAATCAGATTCGTGGAGATAGGTGCCACCTGATAAAGCCGAGTCTCTCTAAACTTTCGCTCAACATCGTACTCACAGGCAAAGCCGAAGCCTCCGTGCGTCTGAAGGCAAATATCCGCCGCCTCAAACGAGGCCTTTGCCGCCAGGTACTTCGCCATATTGGCTTCAGCGCCACACGCCTTTCCAGCGTCAAAAAGCTCGCAGGCCTTAAACCGCATAAGATTAGCGGCCTCAGTTTCAATATAGGCCTGTGCGATAGGAAACTGCACCCCCTGATTTTTACCAATGGGGCGACCAAACACCACTCTTTCATTGGCATAGGTTCGGGCCTTGTCAATGCACCAGTAGGCGTCCCCTATGCACTCGGCCGCTATTAACACGCGCTCGGCATTTAGCCCATCAAGAATGTACTTAAAACCACGCCCCTCTTCGCCAATCAGGTTTTCTGCGGGCACCTCTAGGTTATCGAAAAAGACCTCATTGGTCTCGTGGTTCACCATATTCCGAATAGGCCGAACATCCATGCCCTTGCCCATCGCTTCGCGAATATCGACCAAGAAGACACTCATACCTTCACTCTTTCTTGCCACTTGATCAATTGCCGTTGTTCGAGCCAAAAGAACCATAAGGTCGGAGTGTTGTATTCGAGAAATCCAAACCTTTTGCCCATTCACAACATAGCGATCTCCCTTTCTTACGGCTGTTGTTTTGAGCTTTGTTGTGTCAGTGCCCGTGGTGGGTTCGGTAACCGCCATGCTTTGAAGCCTTAACGAGCCGCTTGCAATCTGAGGAAGGTAGAGCTTTTTCTGGGCATCGGATCCATGCCGCAGAATGGTGCCCATGTTGTACATCTGGCCATGGCAGCTGCCTGCATTGCCTCCAGACCGGTTAATTTCTTCCATAATTACAGAGGCCTCGGTAAGCCCAAGGCCCGAGCCCCCATACTCGATTGGAATAAGCGCAGCAAGCCAGCCCGCCTGCGACAACGCCTCTACAAAACGCTCTGGGTAGCCCCTGTCTTCGTCAACCGACTGCCAGTACTTTGAATCAAATTGGGCGCAGAGGTCGCGCAAGGCCTCGCGCATGTCTTGATAGGCATCGACGGTGGGAATATCTTGCAAGGTCATTCTCCGAAGGAAATAGAGATCGGCGGGTTTCTGTGCAATTTAATTGTGCTGGATAGCTGCCGAGGCTGTCATGGTTACAGCCCCCTGCCCGTTCTCTGCCCATAATTCATAGAGGCTCTCATCAATAGCCCTTCCGCACAGCTTTAAGGGCTGGCCCTCGATCATGGGTAGAAGAGCTCTGAATGTGAAGGACAGCCATGTCGCACCGGGCTTCTGCTCGCGCAGTAACTCAGCCAAAAGAGTTGCAACCAAAGGGCCATGAACAACTAAGCCCTCGTAGCCTTCGTCTTCCATGGTGTAACGCCGGTCGTAATGAATACGATGACCATTGAATGTAAGGGCGGAGTACCTAAAAAGAAGAACACTGTCGGGTACTAGACGACGACTAAACTGAGGGATCCCTGCCAGTTGAATCGCGCTGGAGGAAGCGCTAGAACCGGCAGGCGAGGAATGCCCTCGATAGACAATGTCGTGAACCTCCTGCATTGCAAGCCCGGCATCGTCCGAGATTTCATGCAAGACCTTCACGAAAACAAGCTCGCCCGACTTGCCCTGCTTTTGCGCAATGCCTTGAATGCTTGAGACCCTGCGAACCTCGGCACCCAAACGAAGAGGGCGATGCCAGCGCAAATCACCTCCTGCCCACATTCGCCTTGGAAGGGATACAGGCGGTAGAAAGCCGCCTCGATGGGCGTGGCCGTCACGGCCTAATTCAGACTGCTTGGCGCAGGGCAGAAAATACAGCCAATGCCAAAGTGCAGGCAATACATCGCCCTGAGCAAAAGCAGGGCTCAGGTTAAGGGTTGCCGCAAGCGCATTGGCAGGAAAGATTGTAAGAGAGTCGTTTTGACTTTCTTGACGACCCAGCCATTGGCTAAGGCTTGGTTTTTGAGTCGGTGTACTGGCAGCGACCATGCTCTATCATCCTAACGAAGTCGACGACTTACGGGCCAACGCCCCCACGATCGCGTCACTTCCCAAAAAGTCAGCCCTTGGCGGAAATTGCTTTCCCGTACTTTAGGCGCTGCTGCTCTGGTTTTGTAGACTCAAAGGCAGATGCCTCGTTGCATCGTTACCTCGTTGCTTCGTAGCGCGATAAACAACCTGCCTTGAAACAGCATGCAGAGAGAACGTAAAGGTAGATTCGATTTGACCCTTAGAAGACCTTCAAACTACAATACAAGGCTATCTTAATCAGCACTGGGTCGGTAGCTCAGTCGGTAGAGCAGCGGACTTTTAATCCGTTGGTCGCGAGTTCGAGTCTCGCCCGACCCACCAAACACTGTATTACTTCACACGTGCCCTGCGAGGCCCTGGGTCTCTGCCAAAGCGCACAAGTCTTAGGTACCACAGCCAATAGCTGCAGACAGCGCCTACCAGGGCTAATACGAGGATTTCCACCTGTTGGGCGTAAACAACCGCTACAGACCCAAGCACAACGCTAAAGAGCCACAAGGGAACCGAGGTTGCCGAGTTTCTTAACTCTGGAGACCAGTGCGCAAACTGCCTGCGAATGACCCGCGCCTTAATCAGGCTATGCAAATGCAGTCGGTCTGGAAGCCCAAAATGGGTCTTTCTCTGTACCCGACGAATGAGACTGAACACCGCCTCAATCACGGGATACCCACAGGCGAGCAGACTCGCCCACGGAGAAATCTCCGGGTTACGCATAGGCAAGAGCACCGCAAGCCAGCCCAATAAAAACCCCAAAAGATAGGCTCCCCCATCGCCGAGAAAGATCTTTCCAAGAGGAAAATTCATCAGCCAAAAACCCAGTACCGCAAACACGAGAACAACGCAGGCACCAGCCAGAGGCGCGTCTCCCACCTGCGAGGCCATAAGCCCGAGCGCAGCCGCAGCAATCATTACGGTGCCACTGGCAAGCCCATTAAAACCATCAACAATATTGATCGCGTTAGCCACCCCCGCGACCCCCAAAGCGGTAAAGGCAACCGAGAAAGGCAGCCAGGTTAAAAGCAAGTCAATTCCGGGAACCTGCACATGGGTAAGGCTCACATCAAACAGCCACCACGCCAGCAACGCACTCACGAAAGTCGCTGACAATCGCTCCCAGACGCCACCACGCTTAAACAAGTCTTCGAAGAACCCCACCAGAAAAGCCGGTAGACCCGCCAAGAGCATGTAGGTAAGAAGCTGCCCTGTAGGCGTGTCTGCGAGAATCAAGTCTGCCCCAAGCAGAGACAGGTATACACCCAGGCCTCCAATGCGGGGGGTGGGCATTCCGTGCGCCTTCTGGATGCCGTGTATGGGATCAAAAGTAAAGCGGCCATGAAGCCGCTTTGTCGAGACCACCACGAGACAAACCAGAAAACTCAAAAGACTGGTAATCCAAAGTGTAGGAGAGGCAATCGAAAGCATAGGGTTTGCCAGTATCTTCTTGAGGTCAGTCTCGCAACGTTCTTAGGGCCGCAGCGCTAATACCCAGCTGATAAATAATCTGCGTCCAGTCTTTCAGGCCCCGCACAAAGACAGAGTAACCCGACTCCACAACTACCTTGTCAGGAACGATCACGGTATCCCCAGGCATCAGGTCGACGTCTTGCACAGGGTCCTGCATAAACCACCTGCTCATCGTGCGTCGCGCAAACCATTCACCGGACTCCACCTGCGGAAGTACCGCCGAGCCATCCGCCCGAAGGATAAAGGCACGATCAAGGTCGGCCGACGGTAGCGCGCCCGCCACCTGAACCACGTCCTTAAGCGTACGCCCCTCCCGGAACCGCAAGGCGTTCTCGTTTACCACGGCTCCGGCCACCTGAATACTCGATGGAACAGAAGGCACGAGAATGTCGTCACCATCCTCCAGAAGAATATTGGGTAGCCGGGTGAACAACGGGTCCATCTCGAGGGCCACTCTGCCGGTTGGTTCGATGTTGCGAAGACGGTCGATCGCCTGACGTTTAAAATCCTGGTTACGCTGGAACAAAAGCTGCTGGGCGGCAACCATTTCTGAAGACCCCCCGCTTACCACCGTAGGCTGCTCGGCATTTAGGCGGGATTCCAGCTGGCGCACGAGTTGCTGAAGGTTTTCGCGCTGTTGCGCCAGCACGCTGTCGCGTCGCAGAACGGTTCCAAAGAGATAGGCCTGGGCAGTAGCACCGCCTGCACGAGCCACCAACTGCGCAAGCGACTCGCCCGGCGTGATCTGATAGATGCCCGGAGCGGCAACTTCGCCCTGCAGACGAACAAGCCTCGTAGACTGAAGCCCAGGCCCTTTCACGTCTTTGCGGCGCAGCACGTTAATAACATCGCCGGGCTGGAGTTCAACGTTAGCAATCGAACTGCCTTTAACCACCGCCTGCTCGAGGTTAAAGTTGATGAGTTGCGGGGCCAGAGCCCCCGGTGCCATGCGCTCTATAAACGCCTGCTCCCAGTTAATCTCATCGGCGCGCAGTCTATCCCGCAGGCGTTGATAGCTGTTGTCCTGCTCTGCACGGGCACGACGGCTGGCCATAGCGGCCTGCTCTAGCGCAGTCAGTTGGGGCTGGGCAGCGCGTAAAGTCGCGGCGGGTTGCGGAGCCTGGGCTTCTGCAGTGGATAGCTGCAACTGACAGTCTCGAAACTCGCGCGTGCGAGGGCGAAAGCCCATATCAAGACATTTTCGCTCCTGCGGGCTGGCCGCCTCTCCGACGCGCGAAACAGCATCCTTTGCAGCCCCAGCCCCTGTTCCCAAGGGAGAATCAAGGCCGGAAGCCGGCCCATAACGCCGCAGAAAAAACGAAGGCGTCAGCAGCGCCTCTGGGCTGGGAATGACATCGCGGATGCGGTCTCCGGGAGATATCGGTACACGAACCGGCGGTTGATCAAGCAGTCGCAAGACAATTGCATTAGTAAAGGCCGGCTTGATTGGGAAAAAGCGCAGAATGTCACCATCACGCAGGGGCTGACGGCGTCCGGCATCGTCTAAGGCAAAACGCTGCGCAGACAACGGTCTGGCCCGCTGGGGATCGGCTCGTTCCCAGATGATATCGAGAGGATTGGTGGTTACCGGAAGGCCCCCAGAAAGCGCAAGAAGATCATCAAGAGTGGTAACTTTTGAGCCAGGGGCTAGCTCGTAGACCGCTGGCTTTTGCAGTGCACCGAGCAAGGCCACCTGACGCCCAACCGGTGGAATGTGCAGGACATCGCCCTGCACAAGACGCATGTCATGGGGGCCACTTCGGCCCGACATAAAGGTGTAGAGGTCGATCGTAGCGACCACCTTACCAGAGCGAACGATTTCAATAGCGCGAAAGCTACCGAAACTGCTCGGCCCGCCCGTTGCAAACAAGGCGCTAATTGCCGTGCTCATAGAGCTTACCGTGTAGCGCCCCGGGTTACGCGCCTGGCCAACAATGTAGACATCAATACCCCGCAGACGCCCCACGGTGGCATAGACATTAAAGTCGGAAAGCGTTCTAGAAAGCACCGACTTCAGCCGCCGTTCAAGTTCACTTGCCCGTACCCCTGCAATCTGCACCGGACCCACCTTCGGGATCACCACAATGCCGTCGCGCCCAACCACCAGGCGCTGATCAAGGTCGAAGGTTGGGGAGAAGACCTTCACAATGATCTCATCGCCCGGGCCGATGAGGTAGTCACCAGAGACAGGGGTGGCAGCAATGGGTCCAAAGGGGTTTTGGGAGGGGTTTTGGTCCTCACTCAAAAGGTTGCCCGCGGGGCGCTGGTCTCGGGAACCTTGGATAGAGTCCATTTCGCCCAATTCAAACAGTTCCTGGCCGTAAATCGGCAGCGACTCCCCAATCGTGTTTTGAATAAACCGCTGAAACTCGTTGTTGGTAAACGGACGTACCGCGCGAGGGACAACACGAAAGGCCCCGCTCTGGTCGACTTGCTCAGCTTGTTCCGCTGCGCTAGCCGTTGATCCGCTGGCAGCAGCGGGCAGTCCCTGTAACAGCGACCGAAAGTCGAGCCCCGCCCCCGCACCCAGGCCCAGGCCCGCCTGAGCCAACGCGCCGCTCGCAGGAAGGAGGGAAACAATAACCAACAAAACCAGCGGGAAGAAAGTATGTTTCCTCAAGAACGGCCCTTTACCGAACACAACATGAGCAACAGTCTCTCGCCAAGAGAAGACCGTTTGACTGAGAGAAATCAGAATCTTCGTATGATACTTGAATGAGAACAGTCAATTTAGGCCTTTTTAGGCCTTCGGCCAGTCCGTTGACTGGAAATCTAGCCAGTCTATTCTTGGCTGGGTTTGGCGTTTTTGTCGCATCTTTTTTGCCAATAGAGGCAACGCGCGCGCAGCTTGCAACCGCAGTTATCGCAACCCCCTCGGCAGACGTCTTGCCACCCGGCCAGTTGTCTATCGGTTACAGCCGGTCGATTACCGAGTGGGGTCAGACAGACAACCCCGACCCCAAAGGCCGCAGCCTGACGGTGGGCCTAGGCCTATTCCCTGGGCTGGAGGTGCACGGCAGGCTCGTGCAAGGGGTGCGATTCCCAGGGCAGGCCGGTACCAGCGATCAAATGGTGGGCCTGAAATACCAACTGCCCATGCCACACCTTCCACTTCACGGGCGGCTTGCAGTAGGCATCAACGACCTGAGCAACAGCCGATCGGCCTTTCGCCATCAGTATCTGGTCGGCACGTTTGAACTCGGCCCTATCGAGGCGCACCTGGGCTACGGAGCGTCAAATGCCTCCGATGCACTTTCCGGCGCGTTCGGCGCAATAGCACTGCGCATTACCGAGAACCTGCATCTGCTGGCCGACCATGACAGCCTAAAGACACGCACCGCGATTCGCTATGCCCTGCCACAATGGTCCGCGCTTCCCGACTGGCAGCCCTACATTACGTTTGGCTCGGGCAACATCATGTGGTCCTTAAATATCGATCTCGATGGGAAGTCGATGCGCAGGGCAATGCGCCCCGAGGCAGGGGGCCCGAGCCAAAGCTGGGAGCTAGGCAGCCTGACCCATGACACCGCATACAGCCCCCAAACGATGGCGGCAAGAGACAGAGCGGCGATTGCCGAGACCTTTCGAGATCATGGCTTTTCGGAAATTCGGGTCGAACCAAATAGCAGTATCGGCGCGCAGGCTGGCGCCATTGAAAGCAAACCCCCAGGTCAGCAGACAGTGTCTTGGCGGATCTGGGCAGAGCCGGTTGCCTACCGAAAAAATCGTATGGATGCGCTAGGTGCCGCTCTTGCAGCCTGGTTGAAAATTGCGGGTACTTCGGAGCAGCGGGTCCTTATTACCCTAACCCATCTCGGCCAGCCCATTCTGGCTGTAGAAACCTCAGGCCTATGCATCGCTATTTTTCGCGCACGCAGAGGCCGTTGTGATCTTCAAGAGGCCCTTGTCTTTCGGCCCCCGAAATCTCTCAGGCCTAGCCAAGAAAGGCCCGAAGCCGCCTTCCAGCCCCTCTGGCTGCGACCACAGTTCTCCTTTGGGCCAGTGCTTGATATGACCACCGGACAAGACGCGCGGCTTGCTGATACCTCCACGGGGCTTGCCCTGGGGATGGAACTGCCTCTGCGAACAGGCATGATGCTGCAGGGGCGATGGCTGGCGAACCTATCAGAGTCGCCGGGCTTCAAAGGTCAAGAGGCAGCCTTTCGACAGGCAGGCCGAGGTATCAATACCGGACTCGACCGCCTTCTGGTGTCTGTGCAGCATCCATGGCTCGAAAACGCCCTCTGGACCGAGCTTGCCATTGGCAGGCATGGCCACGACCTGCATGGGCTTCTGGCCACCGCCAGCTGGAGCCCCGACGAGGGCAGGGTTCGCATCACCGCACAGGCCGGTGAACTCGGCAAAGCGCATCGCACCTTACTCGCCTCGGCGCGGTTATCGCTCGTGCCGGGCCGATGGGCGGTTGGGCTTACGGGTGGTCAGTTCCTCAATGAAGACGTTGGCTACCGTATCGAGAGCAGGCATCAGTTCGGAGACAACACCCTGTCGCTGTATTTTCAAGATACCCGGGATGGAAACAGCCGGGCCCCCGCAGCCGCCCAGGTGGTTGGCGTGCAGCTCGCATTAGCATTGGGGCCAAAAACAGCGTGGCGCATCGGCAGCGCCGGTACCACCTTGCGAACCACAGACCATATCGACCTTGCGCTTGCAAAAGACCGCGGTGGCCGTACGCCCCTGGCTGCAAGTGGCAGCTATGGTCGGCTTCCGCCCATGGCCCACGGGCTATTAACCGACACCCTCGATCGTGACCGCGCTGATAGCGCAGCGATTCAGGCAAACCTGTACCGCACCCGCGCAATGCTGAGAGAGCACATTACTTCGGCGAAAAAATAACAGCATGGCCGGCACTTGGCGTATGGAAGGACTGGGTACTGGGGACTGGGTACTGAGTACTATGAACTACTAGGGTTTGGGCAGTGGCGGCCGACTGGCGACAGCGGGAATTAGAAGCTGTTGCCCCTGCCTAATTAAGACTACATGGCCCTCCTTTACAGAGACAAAAGTCCATCCTTCGGCAGAGGTCTGATTCCGACGCAGACGCTGCGTCGGGCCATTTCGAAACTGCAAGGCGGCAACCGAGTTGCTGCCAGCATCAATAAGGCCAACTAACTTAATATCGGATACCTGCCAGGTGCGCCCCGGTTGTTCGGGGGCCCCAAATGCGCGTGCCAGAGCCGTTAACGGGCTTGCCGAGAGGGGTAGATCGGTTTGGGCTGAAGGTGCCTGCACCTGCACCCTCGGAGGGGGTGGGGTAGTGGCCATAGAGGCAATCCACCGGCCCACGAGACCTGAGGCCAGCCAGGCCGTGACCAGCCAGACCATCAGGGTAAAAAGGCTCGCTAGCGGCAGGGGCCGTAGCCATGGCGCTTTCAAGAGCAGCCGCTGCATAAGACAAAGATAGGAAAACGACGCAGCATTGAGTCATCCTTATTTATCACCACTACATTAGCAAGGTGTTCATTTCGATCAGTGGCATCATAACCGCCAAAACAATTAATAAGACCAGACCGCCCATAAGCAGAATAAGCGCTGGTTCCAGCAAAGTTGTAAACAGTAAGGTTTTTTGGCGTATGAGCTGTCCCATCTGATCGGCTGCCAAGCGCAACATACTCGCAAGGGCTCCGCCACGCTCTCCAGTGCTAATCAGCTGCACGAGCAGCGGCGGAAAGCCTCCCGATTGCCCCAGCGCACGCCCCAGTTCCGCGCCCTCCCGAACCCATCCTGTTGCAAGCGTAAGCCGACTTCTCAGTAAACGATTGGACACCACGCTGGCAGAGGCATTTAAAGCACGCACCAATGAGACGCCCCCAGACAAAGAAGTGCTTAACATGCTGGCAAGCCTGGCTGATTCGCTCATAACAATTAACTGCCCGAGAAATGGAAGCCTCAGCAGGCCACTGTCGATCTGCATTCGGAATGAGGGCCATATGCGGTAACTCAGGACAAAAGAAAACAGAGCGAGAAGAAAGCCTACGAGGAGCGAAAAACCATACAGCTGCAAAAACTCACTGACCGCGATCAGTGCCCGGGTAAGAAACGGCAAGGACTGCTTTTGGCTTACCAAGACAGAGACTATCTGCGGCACCACATACGACATGAGGGCCACGACCACCACCAAGGCGACCAGGCAGACAATCAAGGGATAGGCCAGGGCCGATAGCAGCCCAATCCGCAGCCTATTGGCATCAGCCATAGACTGGGCTAGGCGGTCCAAGACCGAGGCGAGGCTCCCAGAAGACTCGCCTACCCCCACTAGACTGCGTAATGTCTCATCAAAGTCTGCAGGGAATTGCGCCATCGCCTGGCGCAGGGACAAGCCCTCACGCAGCCCCACCCGCAGTGACTCAATGACCGCGGCAACCGGCGCCCTGGCCTGCGTGGCCATGGCAGACAAGGCCTGATCCAACGGAATGCCCGCCACCAGTAGAGAGGACAACTGGCGCACAAAAAACTCCAGTTCCGTTCGGCTCAAGATGCGACGACCCGAGGCAAACGCAGCAGCCACTCGACTGAGTGCAGCCCTCATATCCAGCCCTCGGTTTGATGCTGCACAACCCGGCGAAGCTCTGTATCTGTGGTGACCCCTTGCTTGACGAGCCGGGCTCCGTCTTCCTGCATGGAAACCAGCCCCTCTGCCCGGGCTCGCTGACGAATCTGGCTCGCATCCTCACGGGCTTTAATGGCCTGGCGAATATCCTCCGAAACCTGCATAAGCTCGAAAATGCCTGTACGCCCCTGATACCCACTTCCGGCGCAGTCCGAGCAGCCGCGTCCTTCACACTTGCGGCATACCTTGCGAACAAGTCTCTGCGCCAGAACCCCTAGAAGCGAAGACGACAACAGAAAAGGCTCAACGCCCATGTCCAGCAGGCGACTCACCGCAGAGGCAGCATCGTTGGTGTGTAAGGTTGCAAAAACCAGGTGGCCCGTTAGTGAGGCCTGAATGGCGATCTGAGCCGTCTCTAGGTCACGGATCTCTCCGATCAGGATGATGTCTGGATCCTGCCGTAGAATCGATCGCAGACTCTGTGCAAAGCCCAACCCGATCTTGGCATGCACCTGCGTCTGAGCAATGCCAGGGACTTCATATTCAATAGGATCTTCCACTGTCATCACATTACGAGACTGGGTATCAATCTCTGCCAGCACCGCATACAAGGTGGTGGTCTTCCCCGATCCCGTTGGGCCAGTAACGAGAACAATGCCATAGGCCTGAGAGACCAGGCCTCGAAAGGACGCCAGCGTCTTTTCTGCCATGCCTAGGGCAGATAAGGACGCGGGTCCCTGGCCTTTGGCAAGCAGGCGCAAAACCGCCCGCTCTCCGCTTCCGGTAGGCAAGGTAGATACGCGAAGATCCAATGGCCCACCTGGCGCACGCACGGTCATGCGCCCATCCTGCGGAAGCCGCTTCTCCGCGATATCGAGCTGGGCCATCACCTTAATCCGGGAGATCAAGGCCGCATGGAGGGCTCGTGGGGGGTGGGCTACATCGTGTAGCACGCCATCAATCCGAAAACGCACCACCGAGCTATCGGCATAGGGTTCAAGATGAATATCCGATGCATGCCGCAGCGCTGCCTCATTAAGGATGGCATTAATCATCCGAATGACCGGCGCATCGTCATCGAGTTCATCACCCAGGCTCTGCGTGAGGCCTTCTTGCAAAAGCCTCGAGAGACCCTCTCCAAGCTGCGCGCTGCCGATAACAGCGGCGGCTGTTGCGCCCTGATCGCGCAGCCCGAGCTGCTCAAGAATCTCTGGCTCGGATCGCATCTTGGTACGAAATCCTGCGTACTGGGCGTCTGACAGCAGCCTGGCAAGCGCCCAGGCGGGTGACTTCGGGCAGTACCAGACCTCTCGCAGTTCAGCGGACGGGAACAAAAAATGCCGACGAAGAAAACGGCTATCCATCAGGGCGAGAAGCTACCGGGGTGGGAGACTTGGCGAGAGAACACTACCAGGAAGGTTCTGCAACCCCTCCGGTAGGCTCGGCGTTCCTAAATCAGGCAGCACGAAACTACCCTGCCGTGGGCCCGCAGGCTGCGCGGCGCGAATCGCTTCGTAACGGCCTTGGGTTAAGACTCGACTGTCATCGGCATTACGAATCACTACCGGCCGAAGAAAAACAAAAAGATTGGTCTTTCTGCGTTCTCTCGACTCATACCGAAACAAGGCCCCTAGACCGGGGATATCGCCAAGCCCGGGCACCTTACTCTGTGTGACCCCCTCGTCATCTTGAATAAGGCCCCCAAGCACTACGATCTGCTGGTTATCAACGAGAACCGTGGACTCGATCGAACGTTTATTGGTAATGATGCCCTCTGTCAGCCTCTGGCTCACACTGGATACCTCTTGAAAAATCTGCATCCGTACTGCTCCCCCTTCAGAGACCATTGGCTTTACCCTGAGTGTGGTTCCTACATCACGACGCTCAATGGTCTGAAATGGGTTCGTGGCAGTGCCAGTAGTAGTGGTAAATGACCCCGTTAAAAAAGGAACATTCTGGCCAATGACAATCTTTGCCTCTTCGTTGTCCAGGGTGAGAAGATTTGGAGTGGCGATAATGTTTCCGTTGCCCTGGCTTTCGAGCGCCCGGGCGAGCAGCCCCAGGTTCGTAAGGGGCCTGCCGCCAAACGTAATGGTTCCTCGAACGACCCCAATATTTAGGCCCTGGCCTGCAGCCAGCGGGTTGGCGGTCAGTTCCAACAGGTTGCTCCCTCCTCCGGGAGCGTTAAAATTCGTGCCCCCAAAACCCTCAGTTGCACCACTCACAAGGCCATCGAGAAACTGAAACTGGACACCAAACTCTGCCGCCCGGTCTGAGGAAACCTCTACGATCAACGACTCTATATACACCTGGGCTCGGCGCACATCGAGCTTTTCGATCACATCTCGGATCTGACGAAACACAGCCTGCGGCGCAACCACAATCAGCGCATTAAGACTTGACTCCGCCTTAATCATCACGCCACTGCCCGATGGCCCAATGACCAGGGGCTGGCTTACTGCTGTTTCACCTACCGCTAGCCCAGGGGCCGCAGTAGCCTGCCCTGGCCCTGCCATGGCGCCGCCCGCGATCGGCCTGATAACTGTCATTGGCGAGGATGCGACAGGATTCGGTGCCGATGATGCTCCGGTCTGCCCAGAAGCCCCAGACTGGCCAAAATGAGAAGCAAAGATGCCCTGCAGGGTCTGCGCCAATGCAGGTGCCTCGGCGTTTTTAAGGTAGACCACATGCACATTTCCAGCCGTGGCCAGCGGGGTGTCGAGTTCCTGCACAAGTCTCTTGGTCTCCGCCACCCTGCCGGCGTCTGGTCCCTGCACAAGGATTCGATTGCCTCGGTTATCGGGCATCAGGGATACCTGCTGATGGGAGGGAAGCCTAGTACCCCGGCCTACAGGGCTTCTGTTGATTACCTGATCAACTGCCTGGGCCAGATCAACCGCAAACCCATGCTTCACAGTCACCCATTCAAGAACCCTCGGCTCAGCCCTATCGAGCGAAGCAATAATCTCTGCGATTCGCTGAAGGTTCTGGGTGGTATCCGAGATAATCAAGCTGTTGGTATTAGGATGAACCGTCATAGGATTTGAGGCAGGCACCAGAGCGCGAAGGGCCGCCAGAACCTGGGTTGCATCCTCATGCTGCAAAGAAAAAACTCGGGTAGCAAGACCTCCCCGTGGCACAGAGGGGTACAGGCCCGGCACAGACGAACGCGCCTCAGAAACCGGAACCACTTTGGCAAAACCGGGCTCACTCATCACGGTAAACCCCTGTAACGTCAGAGCCGAGAGCAAAAGCTCATAGGCCTCATCTAGCCTCACAGGCTGGGGAGTCTCTAGGGTGATAGTGCCCTTTACGCGAGAGTCTAATAAAAACGAGACCCCCAGAGAGGCACCAAACGCCGAGATCACCTCGGCAATTTCCGCGTCCCGAAAGGCCAGGGTCACGCGGCCCGCGCCAGACCGCGTAATTGCCCGAGTCAAGGCATCCTGCGACACGGCAGAAGAGGTGGCATCGGGCGCCCCCCGCTGCTGGCCATAGGCATTCCCAACGCCCAATGCCATGGCGGCCGACAAGATCAGCACTACCGTGACCTTCGCCATGGGTGGGTGCAGTTGGCATCCTGCGCGTCTAACCCCCGAGTACGAGCTCATAAATCTCTCCATTTTTCTTCCCCATAACCGAGAGCAAACCAATAACAAAGTCGCAGTTTCGCCGACATGCCATCTCAATACGGCCGCGCAGTGACTGACCCAGCTGACCACTGCCCGATAAATGAAGCACAGGATCGCCCAGGCTTGAGAGCTGCCAGGCCAGCATCGGATACCGCCCAGCACCTGCCCCCTTCGGCGGGCCACTGGAAACAAGAACCCGGTAACTACCCAGTGGACGAATCGCGGAGAGCCCCACCCCAAGGTCTTTCACATGCATCGTAATCTGCGCCTGCGATGAAAGCCCCCGACCTGACCATCCCAGATTCCGCCAGCCGATGTCTGAGAAAAACTGCGCCCGCGCAAGAGCCAGCGCTCCCTGGGCATGAGACAGGTCCAGCCAAGGTAGGGTTAGCCGACCATCGGGTACGACAATCTCGTGGGCGGAGAAAACAACGGGCGTCTGGGCTATAGGCCCCGCCAGTTGCTGAGATATCAAGCGCAGCGAGACACGGGGAGGCCAGAAATCAAGTCCTAGTCGCCAGTCAATTCGTTCCACCAAAACCAAAGCAGCGGTATCGCCCAAGCGGTCGGATTGGCCAGAACCCACCGCGGCTGCCTGCGACTGAGCCCGTACTTCCGAAGGAGGCGCAGTCCCGTTTAAAGGCTCTGATGCCAATACCCTACTGGGCACAAGCAGCAGCTGTCCATGACCAGACCAGACAGTGCCGGAGGGGCCTGCAAGGCGCACTACTCCCTGGGATAAGTGCGAAATAGCAGGGTCCAGCCAGGCCGCGGGGGCCTGGGCCAGAAGACCCACAACAAAGGTGACCAGACCTGCAGCAGTTACCCAGAAACCGTGATAGCTCATGGCGTCACTCTGCCTTCCAGCGTCACCAGGCCCTCCTGACTACCACGCCTGATGCGAAGGCTAGTCCAGACCCAGCCAGCAGGAAACGCAGGCTGCGCCCAGATCCAGCCCAGCACCTGAGTGACCGGCTGATCGGCCATGACGAATCGTATTTCCCGGGCGGTCTGCACCGAAACCTCAAGCCTTAGCCCCAGCCCCTGGGCCTGCGCTACTAGGGACAGCGGGGGGTCTAAGCCCACAAACCGCGGAAAAAGATCACCAGAAAGCCGCATCTCGTAAAGACCCTGGCCCTGACGCTCTGGGGGTCCCAGCAGCCCGGGCAGTGCTGAAAGCGCGGCATAGAACGCTGCGTCCTGTGGCGCAGCGGCGTTACCCAGGCTTCGAACGCCCAGGGTCTGTGCGGTCTTAGACGACTCCGACTTTAGCCGCACCCGGTACTCGGACACTGCCGATTGCGCCGTACCTGTGCCATCGGCGCTACGCATGAGTTCTACCAAAGACAGGGCTGTAACGCCTAAGGGTAGCTGATCAAGAGCAAGCGAAAGACTGCCCAGCCAGCCCGCCAGTCCACGAAAGCCTTGGGGCTCCTGGGCTTTCGAAGGCTGGCCATCTCCTACAGAAGAAGCAGGGCGCTGGGTAATTGACTCTCTGCCCGTGTTCATCGATTGCTGCGGAAAAAACCCGAACAAGAGAGACACAACACCCAAAGCCACCAGCCCGGCGCGCAGCAGAGGCGGGATCGACTGCCAGGTGGCCATTAGGCCACCCGCCAGTGGCAGCGGGTGCACAGGCGCTGCAATCGACGAAAGTAGCCGCTGGACTGGCCCGGTGAGTTCAGCGGGGCCGCTGAAGAAAGCCTGGATTCCTCCGGGCTTCGGGGGGTCCTGGCGGGCCGCGAGCTGGATTAGATCCTGGGCCTGGATCAGGGCCTGATCAATACCCTGGGGCAAAGCCAGAGAAAAGTATTCATTGGGGGCATAGGCCAAGGTCAGGGTATCTTGGGCGAGATAGAGGCGCCACCGACCCGCGCGCCGGGGGGCAATCGCCTGACCCAAAGGCTTGATGCGAAACCCCGCAAATGCCTGCACGAGCTCTGCGGGCAAGGGGCTTGCGCCATCACCGGCAGCCAGCAAAATGGCGCCGCGAGGGCGATTGGTATTTCCCAAAGCAACAAATTCTTTCCAGCTAATCGAGGCCACTGGCTGGCCCCGCTTCCAGCCCCGCAGAACCATCTGCGATTCCGGCCTGCCATCTGGCCCGAGGCTCGGCCTCTCGATCACCCAGGTCACCGCCCCCCCTAGCCCTACCGACGGACTGTCGGAACGGACAACTGGGGCGCCTTGAGAAAGCGAAGGGGTTAGTCTGTTAGCCATTCGTCCATCCGAAAAACCTGCATGCCCTGGCGAAAAAATAGAGTGAAGAATGCAGCCTCGGCCTGACCAAACTGCGCATACCCCTGCAATCGAAAGTACCGCGACTGAACATCAAAGACCCCCACCTCGGAAATGACTTGTGCCGGAACCATGGCCGAAAGCTCGGCGATGCTGCGAAAAGGAATGCGTTCGCGACGCGCAAGAATCTCATCTGTTAACTTTCCATCGGACTGCAGGAGCGCCGACATTATTACCAAACGGTCTGCAGTGTTTACATTGATTCGGGTCGGTTCCGGTAGCCAAACGATACGCGCCTCCAGCCCTTTACGGTTATCCTCGGTAAGGTTAGGCATCCGTTCCAAGGTCTGGTGCAATAAACGCCAACGGGTCTCACCCTGGCCCAACGGTGTCAGCATCGCCTGACCGACCCAGTCAAAAAGGGCGTCTTGCCCCGCCCTTGAGACCTGCAATAACTCCATCAGCCGAATCAGCCGTGCGCTTGCCTGGCCATTGCCTGTGGCGGAGATCTGCCGTGCCAGACGCGAATATGCGCGAGGGGCATCTGCGCCATCTCCCGCATTGCTGCGAGCACCCTCTGGTGCGGGTGAGGCCTGGCGTAATTCCTCCGCCACGGCCGCCAGGTTCATTCGACCCTGCTCATCCGTGAGGCCTCCTGCTACGGCACTTGCAGAAAACCGTCTTCGATCATCGGCCGACATCTGCGCCCCAAAGAGCAGGTCTAAGCGGGAATGTGGAATCGGCTGCGCCCAGGGCTCCGAGAGATGATCCATAACAGCTGAACCCCCGGACTGCCCACGCAGGTCTGCACTGAGAATCCAACGCGCATACTCCTCTACTGCCTCAGAGAGATAATGCGCCTGGCCCGCGTCACGCTGAATCTGGGTTCGCGCAATTGACAGGTGTCCTAGCCAGGCAATGCCAATCGACAAAATGGCCACCAAGGCAACAAGCGCCAAGGCGGATACCACAGCCACACCCTTCGGAGGTTTCAACACCTAGCGTCTCCCTCCGGCGGGTAGCCCGAGCAGAAAGACCCGATAAACCTCCTGCGCTGTTGGGTCTGCCGCGGCACCACTGGGGAATAAAGACAACTTGAGCCCCGCAAGGCTAGTGGATTCGGGCCAGTCCCAGGGGGTGCCCGCGCCGAGCACCTGATCCTGACGGGCAGGCAGCACCAGAGAGACAGTGGCATCGCCTAAGCCCGAGATCATTAGCCTTGGCACCGTTGGCCCACGTAAAGACCTGCGCACAAGACGATCGGCCTCAAACTCCCAGCTGGCACCCGGCATCACCAGAAGCCATCCTTGGGCAGTGGCGCTAAACCGCAAGGCCTGGCGCGCCTGGGCCGCATCAAGACTTCGAAACACCCGAAGGTCAGACTCGATCTGGGCAAAGGCCATGGCAAGCTGGCGCTGTAGAAATGCCTGACCCAGCAACCGGTCTCGACTCAAGACCATAGACTCCAAGGCCCGGAAACTCATTACCGACAAGACCGCCAGAACAGCCAGCGTCACCAGCAACTCAATGAGCGTAAGCCCATAGGGTGGCCTTCTCACACTAGAACCCCACCGATCGAAAATAGACTCGCTGGCCCATCCATTCGGGCGCTGCCGATGTCACCTGGCCTGCACCAGTGGCATCGCCACTAGAGACAGGAAGCCAATAGGCATCGGCCTCAAGACGACGAAAGTTGGGGTGTGGGGTGGGCAGCAGGCGAAGGTCTATCCGAAAAACGGCTCCACCTTGACGACAGGCAAGCGACCGAGGCAGGGCTGTCATCTGGGTGGGGTCTATCTGCAGACGCACAATCTCAGAGTCTAGGCAGGCTAGGGCAAGAAACCGCAGTTGGGATGCACGAAGGCTGGAGCCTGTTGCCTGCAACAGTTGTAGCGCAGCCAGAACGGCAACCGCGGTTATCGCCATGGCCACGAGCACTTCCACCAGGGTAAGCCCCATAGGAGCATCCTTTGGCACAGGGGTTCGCCGCGAAAGCCTACCGTTGTAAGTTCTCATAAAACATCATCAAGCCGAACCCGCACCCTATCGGCCCCTCGACCCAGTTCCAACTGTGCCCCAGCAGTCTGCCCCATTCGGGAGAAGCCCAAAACCTGCGGTTCCGACACCAGCTCAACACGTTCCATCCAAGGTCTGAAATGAAAGGGAGGCGGAAGCTGGCCTAGCCACTGCCCTCTTGACCACTCCTCAACCCATACGCCCTGATGATCGATAACCAGCCGATGGGGGCGATTCAGAAGTACCGAACGGTCTGAGACCACCGAGGCCAGCAACTGAAGCCTATCGGCATGAGCCTGCAGACTCTTTTTATTAGACTGCAGGAACCCAAGGCTCACGCTCGCCATAAGGATGCCGACCAGAGCCAGCACCACCAGGGTTTCTATAAGACTAAAGCCCCTTGGAGGAGATATCGGCCGCAAACCCAGTACCCCCTGGTTGACCATCAACCCCATAAGACAGAATCTCGTAGGACCCACCGTCTGGGGCAATTCGGTAGACATAGGGGCGGCCCCAGGGGTCAGTGGGGCTGCGGCGCAGGTAGCCACCGGGCTTCCAATTGGGTGCAAGCGGGGCGATGGTGGGAGGGGCCAGCAGGGCTTGAAGCCCCTGGGACTCTGTCGGATAGCTGTAATTATCCAAACGATAAAGCTCAAGGGCCTGGCCAATATTTGCTATGTCCTGCTTGGCAGCAACCACCCGGGCCTCATCGGGTCGGCTCATAACCGCCGGCACTACCACGGCTGCCAGAATGCCAATGATCGCGATGACCACGAGGATCTCGATCAGCGAGACACCGCTCGGGGCCTGCCTGGGGTAGACATACCCCACCAAAGGCAGTCTAGTCGGCCTACGCAACATCCTACGCAACACGTTCATCGTCTGATGCTAGCATGACCAAATGACATCACGAAGACGCCAAAAACCCAGTCAAACGGCGCTGGCACTTGCCGTTGCCGCAATCAGCCTAGCGCTCTTTACTGCCCTGAACCCCGCCAGTGCGCAGGTTGTCTGGTTTAACGGGCAAAACCTGGTCAATGCCTCCGAGAGACAGCTGCGATCGGCCTCCGGGGGGCTGATTGTGCGCGTTCAGCCAGGCCAGACTGCCGGGGTGATTGCCGCGATCGCCGAAAAAGGATTGCAGTCCCGAAGGATGGCCCTGCCCGACACCCTTCTTGTTGACACCCCGCCCGGTGCCGAAGGGCTGCAGCTTAGCCTGCGGCTTCAGGGCATCAGCGGTATTGTTGAAATTGAACCGAACTGGCGTCTGCAGCTTGAACCCCGTTAATCTTCTCAGTCGTCTGCGCATGGGGCTCTGCGGCATCACGATTTCCGTCGTGCTCTCAGGCTGCGGGGGCGGCGGAGGCGGTGACAGTGGCACCGCAGACAACGCATCCCTGCCGCAGACACCCTTGCAGCCTGCGGTTACACCTGCCAGCCCGGCTTCGTCCCCAGACCCCCACCTCTCACTGCAATGGCACCTTGGCAATACCGGTCAGTTGGGGGGCCTTGCCGGGCAAGACCTGCGTCTGGGCGGCCTTACCCAAGACGGTCGGGGCATTCGGGTTGCTATTGTTGATAGCGCTATACAGATCCGGCACCCAGACCTTGTCGCGCGTTTCGTACCGGGCGCGAGCTTCAGTTATCGAACAGGGAACGACGACCCATCGCCCCCCATCGGATCAATCAGCGCCGCATTCTCACCAGAGCCTGGCGGTATCGACGATGCCCATGGCACCGCCGTAGCCGGCATTATTGGGGCGACTGCGAATAACGGATTTGGCGGAAGGGGGGTTGCCCCCAGAGCCGAACTCTTGGGCTTTGATCCAATCACCAGGCCCACGACAAGCAACCTTATCGATGCCATAGCGCGTGCCACCCAGTCGGGGGCAGCAGTCATCAATAACAGCTGGGGGCCTGTCGGCCCAGAATCTGGCGGAAGTGGGTCATTTACACGAGCCCCAAATTCCTGGAAACAGGCGATACAACTGGCCACCGAGCAAGGCCGCAACGGGCTCGGGAGCCTAGTGATCTTTGCCGCGGGCAATAGTGGGCTCTTTTCAGACTCCTCCAACTATGATGAATTTACCAGCGATCCTCATGTCATCGCCGTTGCATCGGTTGATGACCGGGGCCGGCCCACGGGATTTTCCGAGCCTGGTGCGAATGTTCTGGTGGCAGGATTCTCTGGGGATAGCATTCTCGTTCCCCGAGGTCCACGAAGGCCCGCAGAGCAGGTAAGACTTTCTGCGGGAATTTTCACAACAGACCTGCAGGGTCCCCGAGGCTATGACACCGCCGAAGACCCAGACCAAGACTTCACCCAGTTCTTTGAAGGCACCTCGGCTGCAGCCCCCATGGTAAGCGGCGTGGCGGCGCTTATGCTGCAGGCAAACCCCGCACTTACCTGGCGAGACCTACGCTGGCTCATGGCCCGTACGGCCAGGCCCTCGGCAACGCCGCCCAGCCCAGGGCCCTTGTCATCCTCTGCGATGAACGCCCACGGGTTTGACCCAAAGGTAGGATTTGGAATCATTGACGCCGGTCGCGCCGTCGCAGAGGCCATCGGATTTACCGGGCTTGGGCCAGAAAAACGCTGCACCACAGGCCGGTTCCAGATTCCTGTCGCAGACCAGGTCATCCCGAACAATAACCAGCAGGGAGTGCGCTGGACAGCGCAGTTTCGTTCGGGCCAGTGCGGTATTGAATCGCTTGAGACCGTAAGCCTTACCTTGGCGGTTCAGCATGCCTACTCGGCAGACCTCGATATTCGACTGATTTCGCCCAGCGGCAATGAGGCGCGACTCAGCCAGCCGCGTAACTGCACGAACGATGCGTGCGAGAGCATAGAAGACGGATTTCGTTTTGGCATGGTTCGGTTTATGGGCGAGGCAGCCATAGGCACCTGGCGAATCGAGATTCGCGACCTCGTTCCACCAGACCAAGGCCGGCTGCTCTGGCTGGAGCTTGAGCTTAGGGGAAGCTAACTGAAGCCTCTTGCCGCAAGTCGCAGCGACTGGCGCATGCGTCAGGTGCTTCGGTATGGGCTCATCGTGCTTGCCCTCGTAGTGACGACTGTGCATCACCAGACGGGGCTCTGGCCTGCCCTCACGAGCCCCATTGAACTTGGGCTGCGCGACACCATGCAGCACGCTCTGGCATCAGACAAAGACCAGGACGAAGTGGTGCTGGTGGATATTCACGAACAGAGCCTTCAAGCGGTTGGCCCCTGGCCATGGTCGCGCCAGACGCTTGCAGAGCTTGTTGATAGTCTGATCAACCAGTACGAGGCGCGGATCGTGGTGCTGGATATCGTTCTGCCCACCGCAAGAGATCGGCTTGGCGACCAGGCCCTTGCCCGTCTGGCAGAAGAAAAAAAACTCGTGCTCTCAGAAGTCTTTGACTATCTCGACCGAGAGCCCGCGCTTGCCTCTGGCGTACCGTCTGCAGGCGCCCCTCCCCGCCAGGAATCAAAGGCTGCCACGCCCCTATCTGCCAAGGGCTTTCTTGCTAACCATGAAGGCCTCGCCCGCGCGCCCTGTGTAGGCAATATTGGTTTTCTGCCCGACCGAGATGGCAAGCTTCGCCAGCTCCCACTTCTCACCGAATGGCAGGGCCAGCTGCACTTTACCCTTGCAGCTGCGGCGCTGGAATGCCTCGGCTTAAACGCCCTGCAAGGCCTGCCCCATGAGGCCCTGCAGCAAGGCCAGGGCCAGTATCGCCTGCGGTTCGCCCATCACGACAGCAGCTGGATCGTCATTCCCGCAGACATGTTGCTTGACCAGACCGCAGGCCCCGACCCTGAACTGCTGCCCTTGCTGCGCAACCGCATTGTCATTGTCGGGGCCTCTGCCCTTGGGCTCTCCGATCGCGTGGCCACCCCCTTGTCCTCAAGTATTAGTGGCATGTTTGTCCATGCCCAGTTGCTCTCAGAACTGCTCAGGGGCCAGACCCAAAAACTTAATCCGCCCATCGCCATGCGCTATAGCTTGATGGCCCATCTTGGTCTGGTGCTTGTGCTGGCGATAGGCCTGCTACGCAGTCGCGGCCTTGCCTGGCTGGCGGGCAGCGCAGCCACCGTGGTATTTCTCTGGGGCCTGCTCACCGCCTGGCAGACCAGCACTGGCGCGGCCGCCCCGATTACGCCTGCCTTATGGGGCTTTGCGGTGCTGGCCTTAGGGCTGATCCCCTGGGAATGGATCGAAGACCGGCGGCAGGCTCGGTCTACCCGACGGCTCTTGTCGCGTTATGTTGCCCCCGACGTGCTCAAAGAAATTCTCAAAAGCCGCCGGACAGACCAGGCGAGCCTTCTGGCCCCTCAGTCCACCATCATTACGGTTCTCGTGGCCGATATGGCTGGATATTCCGAAGCCACAAAGCTTTTGCGCCTCGACCAGGCCGCCACCCTTACCCGCTCGTTTCTCTCTGCAATCACTCGTCCGGTCTGGCAGAACCGCGGCACGCTTGACCGTTACACAGGCGATGGGCTCGTGGCCTTCTGGGGGGCGCCTGTTCCAGACCCCGAGCATAGCCTGCACGCGCTAAAGGCAGCCCAGCAGATGCTCGCGGCCGTTGCGGCACTCAAAGCCGAACTGACGGCGCAAGGCCTGCCTGCGGTGTCGGTGCGTATCGGCCTTGCCCAGGGCCCAGCCCTGGTGGGCGACTTTGGCACGCCCTATCGGGCCGCCTACACAGCGGTGGGAAACTGCATCAACCTGGCCGCTCGGCTTGAGGCGCTGGCCAAAGAGAAAGGCACAGCCATCCTCATGGACCAGACGGTTGCCCAGGCAGGCAAAACCGCAGGCGTGGTCGAGACCCAGCTTCTGGGAAACGAAACCATCCGGGGATTCGGGGCCATTGCACTCTATGGCGCCGCCCGCCCAGCGGGTTCAGAAACCGGGTAAAAAGCCGCTTAAAGCTAGCCTTGCTTGCTTTTCATATAGGAAGCTATTAGACTGCCGCCTCATGCATTCCTATATGAACTTTAAAACCTCCCGCGCATGACTGCCGTCGTGCGCATTCCATTGCACTGCTCGGCCGAGCAGCATGAACGTCTGCTTAGCCTGCAGGCCGAGTTCTCGCGCGCCTGCAATGTCGTGAGCCAGCTTGCCCGTAACAACCGGTGCTGGAACCGCGTGGCCCTGCACCACCTGAGCTACCGCCTGGTGCGCCAGACATTTCCCAACCTGGGCTCTCAGATGGCCTGCAATGCCATTTACTCGGTATGCCGGGCCTGCCGTTGGGCCTACCAGCACCCCGAGAGCCCCTTAAAACTTCCGGCGGAGCCTACCGCGCCTTTGGCACTGATTATTTTCCTGCCCACAGCCCCGGTCTACTTCGACCGCCACACCCTGAACATTGCCCAGGGCGAACTCAGCATGTACACCCTGGATGGCCGCATTCATTTCAAACTAGCCATTTCCCCCGAGCATCAGCAACGGTTTATCAACGAAAAACTCAAAGAGGTGGCCCTCACCCAGGCCCCGCAAAGCTTTGAACTGGTCTTTTGGTTTGACTCCGAGCAGCCTAGCGCCTCGGCCGCAGCCAGGCCCCCCACGGCGCTTGACCTCGAGCCCAATAGCCTAGCGGTCGGCCCGCTGATTAGCCAGCCCCCCTATATCGAAACCCAAAGGATCCCGGCGTGAATCCCAACAAACCTCCTCTAACCGAACTTCGGCAAGCGCTTGAGGTACACCGCCCAACGCTGAAAACGGCCTTCTGGTTTAGCCTGGTGTCCAGCATGCTGGTGCTGGCGCCCATCGTCTATATGTTTGAGGTCTATGGCAGGGTCGTCGACAGTCAAAGCCTTATGACCCTGTTCTGGCTCACAGTACTCGTTATCTGGGTCTATATCGTGATGGAGACCGTGGAATGGGCCCGGGCCGAGCTCATGCGCGGCGCCTCGGTACGGTTTGACCAAAAACTCGCCCCCCGGGTGTTTCATGCCATGTTCGACCTTAACCGGGCACGCGGCACCGTGGGCCAGGTGCAGCCCATCAACGACCTCAAGACCGTGCGTGAATTCTTTTTCTCCCCGGCGCTCATGGCCATGCTCGAGGCTCCCACGGCGCTCATCTTCTTGTTCATTATCTTCATGCTCAGCCCCTTGCTCGGAGCGGTATCGCTGGTGGCTGCCATCGTGCAGGTGGGTCTGGGCATTTTGAACGACAAGCGCACACAGCCCCCCATACTGAAGGCCAACCGCGTCGCTATTGAGGCCCAGCAGTATGCCGATGGCTCACTGCGCAATGCCCAGGTTATTGAATCGATGGGCATGCTCGGCAACATTCACAAACGTTGGTTCACCAAGCAGAGAGAATTCCTGCGTCTGCAGGCCATTGCCTCAGAGCGCGCGGGCGCCTTTCAGGCCACCACCAAGGTACTGCAGCTTGGCCTGAGCTCAGGGCTTCTGGGTCTATCAGCCTGGCTGCTTCTTAAGAACGAACTGGCCGGGGGTCCGGCCATGATGATCGTAGCCTCCACCCTGGGCGGCCGCATTCTTGCCCCGATGGCCCAGCTTGTGGCC
>Ga0194116_10002119_pt1 | contig 26345 bp, 27 predicted proteins | sample TA2MahsurfametaG_4_FD_148617 | JGI IMG/M metagenome (GOLD analysis project Ga0194116, IMG submission 148617) | Freshwater microbial communities from Lake Tanganyika, Tanzania - TA2015008 Mahale S9 surface | ecosystem: Environmental > Aquatic > Freshwater > Lake | place: Tanzania: Lake...
ACGGATCTGGACGGGAACTGGCGCTTTGGCACGATGCGCGTGAACCTCCAGCCGGATGGCTTGCGATGAGCAAGATCACCAACGTCCGTCTGCCCAATGCGGCCACGCAGGGCTACAGTGCCGAACAGTTCAACCAGCTTGTGCGCTCGCTTGAGCAGATCGTTTTCCAGCTCAACAACACGTACACACCTGTCACGAGCGAGGACAAGGCAGCCGCCCTAACATGGCTCGTGGGCGGCGGTGGGGCAGCCGGTGGCGGTTTTGCAGGAGGCATTCGCGGGTTCCAAAACAGCAACGGCATCATGCTGCCCAACGCGATGCTGGTGTCTGATGCGGACCAGAGCAACGCCAGTATCACGGGAGAGAACCTGATGACGTTCTCCAGTACACCGGTTGCCAACGGCATCACCTACACCAACAACAGTCGCATCAAAGTTCCGTGCTCTGGTCAGTATCTGGTGACGTTCACCTTACAGGTCACCAACGAGGGCAATACGGCGGCGGAGTTTGAAGTGTGGGCCAAGGACACTGGCACTAATGTAAGCTTAAGTAACACCCGCTTTGATATTCCAGCGCGCAAGAGTTCAACCATTTGGTCTCATGTGGTGCCCGCCATCACCGGCATTTTCACTGTAGAAGACCCTGTCAATGATTACCTTGAGATTGCGTGGTGGTCCGACAGCCTTGATGTGTACTTAGAGCACTACGCTGCGGGGACAAGTCCCACGCGCCCGGCCATCCCGTCGGTGATTCTGACCATCAACTTCGTATCGGCGATGTGATATGGCAAACAAGTACTTTCGGAAGCATCTGACGCCTTCTGCTAACACGGAAACGGCCATTTACACGGTGCCGGATGCCAATGTATCGGTGCTTTCGTCTCTGCGGGTGACAAACGAAAACGCCAGTTCTGCCACCTTGACCGTTACGGTGTACCCCCTGGGGGATGCCACGGCGTACAGGCTGCTGAAGGGCTATGTACTGCCGACCAGTCAGACCATGGATGTACTGTCGGGGGTGTCTTGTGTGATGCAGGCAACTGACGTGCTCAAGGTGACCTCGACCGTAGCGGATGTGGATTTTTACCTGTCGTATCTTGAGATGGACAGGTCGTGACCAAAAGCGTGATAATTGAGGCCAAATTCGCGTCCTTTCCCGGCGCGCGGGCCGTGAGCCCTTTGGCATAAGCAGAGGAAAGGACCATTATGGAAAACGAAGGCATCATGGCGTTGCCCGGCATGCAGGGCATGGGCCGTGAACCACAGGGCCCTCAGTATGTCTCCAGCGCCGACGCTTATGACGCGGCAACACAGGCTTTGGAGATGGCTAGCCCTGGCGCGTCCGCGCCGTATCGGCAATCCATCCGGAACAAGATTGCAAAGCTTCAACTGACCCAGCAGCAGCTAGGTCAGCTGATTTTGCTTGTCGAATTCCTGTTGCAGGATCCGGGCAAGTACTCCAGTAACGTCAAGAGGCTGGTAGAGGCGGGGATCCTGAACCAAGGGCAGCTGCCGGAGCAGTTTGACGCTCAGTTTCTTGGCGTGATCCTGTCGGTTCTCCAAGAATCCCGGATGATGCAAGCCGAGGGCGCCCAGCCGCCTGAGATGCCTGGGATGCCTCCGATTCAGATGGCCGAGGGCGGATTGGCGTCCGTGGCCCAGCACCTTCAAAGCATGGGCCGCAATGGTGACACCGTCCTTGCGCACATTACGCCCGAAGAGGCAGCGCTACTCAAGCGCATGGGGGGTGCAGGGACAATCAATCCTGACACTGGGCTTCCGGAGTTCTTTGTTAAGGCTCTAAAACGTATTGCGAGCGGCATTGGCGACGCCTTCCAAGGCGTTGTTAACGCGGCTAAAGACATCGTTTCCTCCCCAATAGGAAAAATTGCCGCCACGATTGCTCTTGCTACGGTTCTTGGCCCCGCTGCGGCAGGAGGTCTTGGGATTATGTCCACCCCCATGGCCGCCATGACAGCGGGCGCGGTGACGGGGGGCCTTTCCGGTGGTATGAAAGGCGCGCTGATCGGTGGCGCGTTGGGCTATGTTGGCGGCGGTGGGGACTTTGGCGGCTTAGGTAGCCCCTTGGGAGGCCTGAGCAAAATGTTGCCGGGGGCCGGAACGGCGCTTAATACGGGATTAACCTACGGTGCCTTTGGTACGGGGGCGGGTCTTGCGTTGGGGATGAGCCCCAAACAAGCGCTCACCCTGGGCGCGCTGTCCGGGCTGGGCGCGGGCGCTTTGCAAGGAATGAGCAATGCTCGGTTAGCCGGGGAAGGCGCAGCGGCCCCAGCGAATCTCGGCCCTGAGCCATCGCCTATTCAGCAGGCCGCAGCGGCGGGCAGTGAAGCGGGGATGCAGGGAGTTAGCATTCCGGGGCTGGATCAGGGGGTCGGGGCACTTCCTGACGCAGCCACGATGGTTCAAGCGGACATGTCAGCAGGAACGGGTGGGTCACCTTTTGCGGGCATGTCGAACGAGGCGCTACAGACTCCTGTCTCACAGCCCTTAGGAGGGGCTCGTGTGGAGGATACGACGCCTTATTCCGAGACCCTGGATGCTCGGAACCTGCTCCAAGCGCAAGGACGAGAAAACATCGCGGCAGGAGGATCCTTCAATCGGGCGGCAACGACTGGCACTCAACAGGCTGCTTCTGGGACAAGTAGAGGGATGCTGGAGCGAATAAAGGACTACCTCGAAAAACCGTCGTTCGACAACTTCGGCAAAATACTTGTGGACCCCAACGCCACATCATTTATCGGCCGATACGGCCCGGGAATCGCGCTTGTAGGCGGGGGGCTCATGGCCACTGGGGCTTTCAAAGAGCCGCCTCAGGACATGACCAGAGCCAATGAGGCCCGCCGCCCGTTCCCCACTCCCGACCCCAGCCGGGGCACGTTTGCCCAGCCTCGAGCCATAGGTAGTAATGTCTTGGTGCCGACTCCGGGTGTGTTTCCAGGGGCAACCCCTGCCCCTACGCCACCCGTGTACCTTCCTACAGGGATCACGAACCAGCCAAAAGGGATCACTCAGCCGTACAACATGCCGGGCCTCTACAACGTCCCGCGTCAATACCGGGACGGCGGCACGGCGGAGTATCCCCGCAAGACGGGTCCGATCAACGGCCCGGGCACCGGCACATCCGATTCCATCCCCGCCATGCTCTCTGATGGCGAATTCGTATTCACAGCCAAGGCCGTGCGTAACGCCGGTGGAGGCAGCCGAAGAAAGGGCGCTAAACGCATGTACAAGCTGATGCAGGCGCTCGAAAGCGGCGGCATGGTGCAGGGGTAAAACATGGCAACCAACGTCACCGAACAAATCGTCCGTGAACCAGAGGCGATTGAGAAGTACAAAATTGACCTGCTTCAGCAGGCTCAACGCCTGTCCATGGGTCTTGACCCTTCAACCGGCACTGCACTGCCTGAAAATAAGACCCTCCAGTACCTTTTAGGCCAAGGCCAGCAACCGATCTACGACCAAGCTGGCAATCTCACGGGATACACCCCCGGGGGTGGTGCGTTCCAGGTGGCGGGATTTTCTCCTTCCCAGATCCAAGCGCTCCAGGCCGCTCAAACTCAAGGCATTGGCGCGTTTTCCCCGTACCTGAGTTCGGCTAACACGGCCCTTGGTGGGGCGTACTCAACCACGGGTGAAGCGGCGGATGTTCTGCGAGGCGCAGACACTCGCAGGCAATTCACCGACGCGCAGGCCGCGATTGGGCAAGCAGGGGGTGCCGCGCAACGGGTAACCGCAGGCATGCCGCAGTTCCAGCAGGGTTTTGCAGACATCGACCGGGGCGTCGGCGGCCTCGGGGTCGCGCAGCGGATGGCCTTGCAGGCGGCGAACCAGAACTTTCAGCCTGCAATGGATTTCACACGCGCGGCCATGGGCGACATGGGGACCGCGCAACAGCTGGCTTTGGCCTCGCGTCAGGCGCAGTTTGGAGGGGCTCAGAATCTCCTCAATCAAAGCGCTATAAGGGCGCAAGGGGCTGTGCCGGGGGAGTTTAACCGGGGTATTGAGGCGCTCTTCTCAGGGGCCCAACAGGCTCGTGCGGCAGCGGCCGGGCTAGGTGCCGCGCCTACGGTTACTGCGGCTCAGATGCAAGGTCCGGGAGCCGTTACGGCTGGGACGGTGGGTACGGGCGGCGTCACCGCTGCTCAAACAGGGTTTAACCCGGCTCTTCAAGCGTTCCAAATGCAAGGTCCGGGGGCTGTAGCGGCTCCGGGGATGGCCGCGTCGTCCATGACAGCCGCGACCTCCCAGTTCCGTCCGGATCTTCAAACCTTCCAGATGGGCCCGGCGGAGCGCGCACAGGCGCAGCAGGTCGGGATTGGTAACCTGCAAGCTGCACAGACCCAGTTCCGTCCGGACCTCCAGACGTTCCAGATGGGGAATGTGCGGGACATCACCGCTCCTGAGCAGGTCGGGATTGGTAACCTGCAAGCCGCGCAAACCCAGTTTCGCCCTGACCTCCAGACGTTCCAGATGGGGCCGGCGGAACGGGTTGCTACGCAGTCCTTTACGCAGCCGGGCTCCGCTGAAGCCTTCATGTCCCCCTTTATGCAGAATGTCGTGGACATTCAGCAGCGTGAAGCGCGCAGACAGGCGGGTATTGCCAAGCAGGGGCGGTCCGCACAAGCGGTTCGGGCAGGCGCGTTTGGTGGTCTGCGGGAAGGTCTTGTCGAGGCGGAAGCCCAGCGCAATCTTGCGCAGCAGCTTGGCGACATCCAAGCAACGGGACTGCAATCCGCCTTCCAACAAGCGCAGCAGCAGTTCAACGCGGAGCAACAGGCACGGATCGCGGCCCAACAGGCGAACCAGCAGGCAGGTCTTACCGTAGGCCAGCAGAATCTGGCTGCACAGCTAGGAACACAACAACTCGGCACGCAGGCGGGGCTGCAAACGTCGCTCGCGAACCTCACGAACGAGCAACAGGCTCGCATTCAACAAGAGGCGAATCGTCTGCAAGCAAGCGGCATGAACCAACAAGCTGCGATGCAAGCAGCGCTTGCCAACCAGCAGCGCGATGTTACGGTCAATCAACAGAACCTCGCGGCGCAGTTGGGTGTGCAACAGCTTGGTACGCAGACTGGACTGCAAACAGCTCTTGCAAACCTGACCAACGAGCAGCAAGCGCGTGTTCAGCAGGAAGCGAACCGCCTGCAAGCCGGGGGGATGAACCAACAAGCCGCGATGCAGGCTGCGTTGGCCAACCAACAGGCTGGTCTTACTGTGGGCCAGCAAAACCTCGCGGCGCAGCTTGGTGTGCAGCAACTCGGCACCCAAAGCGGCATGCAAATGGCGCTTGCCAATCTCACGAACGAGCAGCAGGCAGCGGTGCAGAATCAGGCCGCACAGTTGCAGGCCTCCGGCATGAACGCGCAGCAGGCGATGCAGGCTGCGCTTGCCAACCAGCAGACAGGTCTTGCCGTAGGTCAGCAAAACCTTGCTTCGCAGTTGGGTGTCCAGCAACTTGGTACGCAGACCGGGATGCAGACTGCGCTTGCAAATCTCACGAACGAGCAGCAAGCCCGTATTCAAAGCGAAGCCAACCGCCTGCAAGCGCAAGGGATGAATCAGCAAGCGGCCATGCAGGCAGCGCTCGCTAACCAACAGATGGGCTACAACACGGGTTTGCAAAACGCGCAGTTTGCGCAGCAGGCTGCGCTCGCTAACCAACAGCTCGGCGGCCAGTACGGCCTTGCTGAGTTGCAGGCGCGTATGCAGGCAGAAGGGCTCATGCAGCAGGCGGGCCAGGGGGCGATAGGCGCGGGCGGCCAGCTTGGGCAGCTGAACCTACAGGCCGCGCAGCAGCTTGCCGGTATTGGCGGGGTTCTTGGTCAACAGGCCGTGCAACAAGCGCAGTTGGGGCAGTCAGCGGCGGGCCAGTATGGTCAGTTTGCCGGGCAGCAGGGCGCGTTGGCCTCGCAACTTGCAAACATTCAGGCGCAGCAGGCGGGACTTGGCATGCAGGGCGCGGGCCTATACGGAAACCTTGCCAACATGTACGGCAGCATGGCAGGGCAGCGCGGTGCGTTGGCTGGGCAGATGGGTGGGCTTTACGGGCAACAGGCGGGGCTTTACCAGAACATTGGTCAGGGCATTGGCAATCTTGCCACCCAGCAATTTGGGATGGGCCAGCAGATGGCACAGGGCCTTGGCGCTTTGGGCGGGCAACTCGGTCAGTTGGGCGTGCAGTACGGGGCGTTGGGTCAGACGGCGCAGCAAATGGGCCAGGGGGACATCAACTTTCTGTACAACATTGGTCAAGCCCAGCAGGCGCTCAACCAGCAACAGATCGATGCAGCGCGGTCCACGGCAATGCAGACCATGTACTCGCCGTATCAGCAGGCGTCCTTCCTATCCGACATTTATCGGGGTACGCCGTCTGGTCAGATGTCCACGACGATCTCGCAACAGCCTTCGGCGAGCCCGTTCCAGCAGTTTGCGGGAACGGCCATCGGGGGTCTTGCCGCAGCCTCCGGCGCCAAGCGCTTAGGTCTATTCGGTTAAGGACTGATCATGGTTTTTGGTAGACGCACGACAAGAAGTACTCCGCCGCCGCAGGTTGCAGCGCCAAATCCTGACGCTGCAAGACCCGCAGATGTATTGGCGGCGCTAAAAGCATCGGTCGGACGGCCTACCACTCAAGATCCTGATGGGCCCGGGCTTCTCACCCCACCGCCCACGCCCCAAGCGCGATTAGATCAACTAAATGTGGTCAATCCAGGAACCTCGCAGGTGACACGGGAGGACGCACAAGAGGTGATGCGGCGGGCTTTGCTGGGGCAAAGTTTGCCGCCTAGAGCCAGCACCACTCCGTACAATGTCGGGGGCTTATACGGGACGTTTGATCAGTATGCAAACCCGTTTCAGAATCAGTTTCAGCCCCCAGAAATGCCTGGGATGACTGGAGGGGCCGACCAGATGTACAACCCTTATTTAGCTCAGATGTACGGCGGAGGTTTTAACCCGTATGTCTCGGACACCACCGGCTTAAATGACGGCCTCAGCCCCACACAAGAGATATTTGACGGTAAGGGAAACGTCATCGGGTATCAGCCAAGGTCCTCGTTGATACACGGCGGCATCGGCCAGTTTCTGCCCTCGCAGAGCATGTACCAGCCTTCTTACGTGCAGCAGGTGCTGGCGCAGCAAAATGCGCAGATGTACAACCCGTTTTTCGCGCAGGGCATGCCGGGGCTCTACCAAAACGCGCCGTTTGAACAGCCAATACAGATGTTCGGTGGTGGATTTGGCGGGTACGGTGGTGGATATGGCGGTGGGTATGGCGGTGGTTACGGCATGCAACAGCCGGCATTTAACCCCTACTTCTCCGGGCAACAGCAGCCGTACAACCCGTTTGGGTACGGCCAGCAGCAGATGTACGGAATGATGGATCAACAGGCCTTCAACCCGTTCATGCAGCCCAACTACGGGCCGCCGGCTTACAACCCCCCGCAGCAATCCCGAGCCGCGCAGAACCCGTTCGGCTCGCTTCGTCAGGGGCTGGGTAGTTTTGCTCAACAACAGCAGCCGATGAGTAGGCAGGCCTTTGATCAGGCTGACGCTCAAATATCTTCTGATATCCAAGGCCTTGGGGCGTACCAGCAATTGCAGGCTATTGGCGCGGCAATGCGCAGCGGGCAGCTAGATCCCAATCAAGGCAGACAGATGGCGGCTCAGTATGAGCGACAGATACAGGCTTCCGCGCCCATGCAACAGCGCCGACAGCTTCAATCAAATATGGCCGCACAAATGGCCGCACAAGGGACCATGATGTCCCCCTTCGCTGGATCAATGATGGGTGGCGCTACTCAGAGCCCATTTAGTTTGCTTGGCGCTGTCGCTGGCGCCTCGCTTCGTCCTTCCGGTTCAACTGGAGAGTACTCTCTTGGGTACAACTTTGGTGATGGCGGTCCCAAACTGCTGAGTGGCGCGTCAGCCTTTACCAAGCCTGACATGGGCACTTTCGGCGGCCAACAAGGCCAATACACTCCTGGGGTTGGAAACATGGCAATGCCTCAGTCCCCCATGGACCGTGCGCAAGATCCGATTCGCACTGGGTACGGGCAGCCCCCACCCTCCGGGGCACCGCAACAAGGCGGCGAAGCGCCGAAACTGGGGCAAAACGTGCAGGGTGGCGGTGGTGGTATTTTCTAAGGACGAACCATGAATCCGAAGATGATGGGTGATGAGATCGATAACGTAGGCATCATGCAGGGCTTCATGGATAGCCTTGGGGATGATGAAAGCGACGAGGACGAGGGCGACGAGAACCAAGAAGATCGGCGCCCGGACTCCCCTGAAATCCTCATGAACAACCTTCGCGGCGACATGCGCTCGATTGACGCGCGCCGCGACGAGCTTGCGGACTTGGTTGGTTACGCTGCGGCCTCGGAAACCCCCGAGTCCGTTCTTGCCATGCTGCAACCTGTACTCGCGCAGCAAGGCGGTATCGGCGACCTTCCCGGTGCAGGCGCTGCCGCCGCCGGCCCCCAGCCGCCTATGATGCCTCCTCCCGGCATGATGCCTCCCGGTATGCCACCGCCTCCCGGAACACCTCCAGGTGGGATCGCTGGACCTCCCGGAGGCATGCCTCCTGGCGCGCCGCCCATGCCCCCCGGACCTCCTCCGGGTGGACCCCCGGGCGGGCCTCCCATGCCTCCCGGACCTCCTGTGCAGATGGCTCGCGGAGGGCTTGTTCAGCGTTTTCAGGCTGGGTCAGATGAGAGGGGTGTGACCCCAGCCGACGTAGATCCCCTTGATGACGAAGAGCGCGGCCAAGCCGGTGGACGCTTCTTTGATCCTACGCTTCAAGCGGCGCTTCGAGATCAGATTCGCGCCAACCTGATGGCAAAACCCCAGGCTGTGCCGTCCATTGAGGAGCTGTATCAGAAGCGGTTACCTGCATATGAGAAGCTTTTGGGCGAATCGCAGGACGTGGTCAAAGGGCAAATGCTCTTTGACCTCGCTCAACGCGCCCTTGGCTATGCGGCCAATGTCGATGAACGCGGGCAACCGCTTCGTGGCAGCCCCATGGCCCGTTTGGCGGGAGCCTTTCAAGGGCTGCCGGGGACGTTTGCTGCCCGCATCGGGGAGTTGGAGAAAGGACAACGGTCCACGCGCCTTGCTGCACTGAGTTCGGCGGAGAAAGAGGTTGAACGGATCGAGCGCCTGAACCAACAGCTTGAGGCGACACGTGCCCGTACCTTGGGGCAAGTGGCTGGACAGGCCGTTCGTGAGTCGGTAGACGAGCGTCGGGAGCGGTTGCAGCGCGAAAGCATTGAAGCACGGGCCCAGCTTGAGGGCGTTCGACAAGAGGGTGCAAACCTTCGTGCGAGTCTCCAGACCGCTACGCAGGAGCGCTTACAACAGGAGCGGCTTGCTGCGGCTGCGGAAAGGCAAGCCCAGGACATCAAGGCCCAGCTGCAAACCACAACGCTCACGATCGAGGCGAAGAAGGCCTTGCAGGATCAGCTCTTGGCGACGCGGCAGCAAATAGAGCAAGCTAATCGTGCGTCACGGGAGCTCATGAACCGGGAGCGCAACGACACTTCCCGCCTAAACACTCTGGAAAAGAACGCAACGATGCTTCAGATCCAAGCGGAGCGGGCTGCCGCAGCGGCTTCCTCGGGGTTTGGACGAGGCATCAGGGGTTCGACGCTCAACATGTTCTATCGGGATGCGCCGGGTTACGGTGCAGGGACATTGGACGAGGAGCGGGACCGGATGTTTGAGACTGCGGTCTCCGACTACCTGACCCAGAACCAGCGCTCCGTGACCAACGCCTACACCGGCGAAACAGTCACCCAGTACCCCATCCTGCCCGGGTTCTTGGTAACCGCGCTTCGCGCACGGGGGCGCACGGATCTGGTTCCTCCTAACCAGCCGCAACCCAGTGGGCAACCGTCGCCAACGCCAGCGCCGGGCGGAGCTCCTGCCCCTGGCGCGGCTGCGGCACCGGCCATGTCTGATGCCTCGCGGCAAAAGCCGCCACTTTCCACCGCGCCGCTACAGCTTTCGCCGGAGGAAAGAGGGCTCACGATGTTTGGTATGGCGGGCCGAGGCACGGGTGTCGTGCCGGTCTCTGCGTCATTCATTGCCAAGTTCCCTGGATTGGGCGACATCGCCCCGGGAGAACAGACCGGGAAGACGTTCTTGGATCTCTCCGTCAACCAGTTGACGCGGGCCTTAGCCCGTGGAGATCGGTTCACGGAAGGCGAGCGCCGCCAAATCCAAGCAGAGCTGGACCTTGTGCCACGGCTCATTGACAACCCCACGGCCTACCGAAATCGGCTGCTCGCACTCGACAACATCTTGCAAACGGTCGAGGGCCGCGCCTCACGGACTTACAACGATGCTGCCATGCCAATTGCGGCGGTGCGTAAGGCCGCAACGGACTACAATGAGGTGCGCAATATTCGGGAGTTTGTGGGGTTGAATCAAGTCCCACGGATCACGAACACGCCAGAGGGCAAAGCAGCATATGATGCGTTGCCGATGGGCTCGTGGTTTGTCATGAACAACCAACTTGCCCAGAAAACACGTTGAGGATTTTGTCATGGCCGAACCCTTCCCCAATCCTTACGGTGAAACCCCGCCTGTAGAGACCGTTGCGCCCACAGCCCCTGGCGGGTTTGATCCGGCGGAGTTCCAGCGGCAAGTCATGGCCACCTCAACCATGGGATCAGGGGAACCGTCCTCTGTAATGGGGCAAATAGGGGCGGGGGCGGCGGAAGCAGCTTCACAAACGAGCCTGCCCCTTGCCATGGGAGTGCTGGGCGCCAAGGCGGGAATGGCCGGAGGGCCTTATACGGCTGTCGGGGGCTTGGCTGCGGGGCTGTTGTCCGGCTGGCTCGCGGGCCGTGAGCTGGAAAAAACGATCCCCAAGCCTCCGCCTGAAGGCGCACCGTTTCGTGCTGGGGCTCGGACGTTTGTGGAGTCGATCTCCTACGCGCCGCTTGCCTTTGGCATCCCGCAGATGGCGGGTGGGCGGTTTACCACGCTGCTGTCGGGGATCGGGGAATCGGCCCGTGCGGCGCCCAAAGCGTACCTGACCGCTGAAGGCATCCAAGCGTTGGGAGCGGCAACCGGGGCGGGGTTTGCAGAGGCAATGGACCCGAACGACCCCACGAGTCAGGCGGTAGGCGCGTTGATGGGGGGCCTTACCTTCACGCCGGTAGCGTCAATTGCCCAGAATGTTCTCTCACGGCCCAGTGTCACCAGGGCCTTGGGGGACATGACGAGTGCCGCCGGGACAGCGTTGAATCCGCTGGGCTGGGTCACGGACCCTTCCGGCAAAATTCAAGCAATTAAAGAGATGGGCGCGGCGGGCATGGGGGCCGTGCAGGCGGCGGTGGGAGAGCGGCAGCTCCGTCGTGCCTCAGAAAAGCTTTTTCAGCTGGCAGAGGACTACCAGCAGGACATCCCGGCTTTGATCCGGGCGCTGGAAGCGCAGGACATCCCGGGGGTGCCCGGCATGACTGCGGCACAGAAGACGGGAAACAAGTTTCTTGCGGGGCTGGAAGCGCGGCTGGCTATTGGCAGCGATCGGTTTAAGCCTGAGACGCTCAAGCAAGGGCAGGAGTCGTTTGAGGCCTTGCGGTTGCTCGTGCAGAGACTCGAGGAAACGGGTGATCCCCAAGCGCTGGCAAAGGCGGCGGCCATCCGCGCTGAGACCTTTGACACACTGCTTCGCAATCGCTTGTTTGCAGCGGAAGCGCGCGCGGCGAACACGGTAAGCAGGATCCCGAAAGACAACGTAGAAGCTCGCCGAAAGGTCGGGGATATCTTCAAGGGAGAGGTAGAGGTTGCGCTAGATAACGCCAGGAGGGTCGAACGAGAGTTCTGGCAGGCAGGTCTACGGGAGCTTGCTTCACGGAACGCACCTCCTCCCTTGGCGGAGATAAGAAAAGAAGCGCTCAAAAAAGCGAAGATGTCCGACGTTGAATACGAAAATACGGCTGCGCTTGTTCGCCGTTTTGATGACATTGAAGAAGATGCTTTAAAGACCGTAGCGGATTGGATGAAGCAGGGGCTGCCTAAAAATATTGCAGAGTCTCGGTACAAGAGCAAGGAGGTTTACCGGCGCTTCTTTGCGGCACGGGACGCGATAGAAGGTGCGCCTCCTAACCCTCTTGAGATCAAGCCTTCCACAGCTGTCGCCAACTTTCTTGATCGGGTCAAGACGGTCAGTGACGCAAACTTTGATGAGCTCCCCTCGCAACTGCGAAACATCATGCAGAGTATGGGGGTCAACAAGAACAACTTCGTGAACTACAAGGCCGGCGCACGCTCCCCCGAAGCAATGGAGACCGGCGTGGTGCCGTACAAGTTCTTGCCGGACGTAAAGCCTGTTCACGCTATTGATCTGTTGAACAACCGGTCAGAACTCCTGTCTCTTGCCCGGGAAGCAAGGGCACGACAGGATCGCAACGCGGGGATTTACGAAACGATCGCCAATGGGCTGCTCGATGACCTTGGGCAAGTGCAGAGTCCGCTTCTCAACGAAGCGCGGTCCTTCTCCAAGGCACTGAACGACGCCTTTACCCGCACCTACGCGCGTGACATGACGAGTGTTGCAGCGACGGGCGCGGAGAAACTGAGCCCCGAGCAGATCGTCCGGCGCTTGGGCCGTGATGCGCGGGCCATGGAAGATGTCACCAATGCGGTGGCCTTCCCCCGCCGCACCTACGAGGATGCTGTGGCAAAGTTCGGCGCCGACAGTGAGATCGCCAAGGGGTTGCAGCCTTTGGTTGGCCGATCTGATGAGGCGGTTGACACGCTGACCAACGCCAGCCGTTCCATTCTGTTGTCTGCGGCGGCCAAGTCCTTACGCACGACTGTTGATCCGCAGACTGGCAGGGAGATCGTGGAGGTCAATCCTGCGGCGCTGGGCCAGTTCGTGACCGAGAACAAAGAACTGCTAGACAAGCTCAACCTCACTGCCACCTTGTCGGATGCGCGGCAGGCACAGAACGCTCTGGATCTCGTGCGGCTTCAGAACAGCGCGATGAACACCACGCTTCGTAAACAGACGGCCTTTGCGAAGGTCCTTGAGGCGGGGGAGAAGCCCACGCTTGCCGTGATGGATGCGCTAAAGCCCGGCAATCCGCACAGCGTCCGTGATTTCTCGCAGCTGGTAAAGCTGGCAAAGGCCGGGGGCCAGGATGCGGTAGATGGGCTCAAGTCAACGGTGTACGACTACCTCTCGCAGACTGCCACCAGCGGGCAATCTTTCAGCCCCAAGCGGTACGAGGAGCTCCTGTTTGAGCCGATCGCGCGCGGCCAGCCCTCAATAGTCAACATCATGCGCAGCAACGGGCTCATGTCGCTCACGGAGTTGAAGAACCTGAAGCGGCTGATCGATCCCATGAAACGGATCGAAGTGGGTATCGAAAACAACGTGCCGCTTCCTGAGTTCATCACTGGTGCTGCGGCCATCGAAGACCTCGCATTGCGCGTAATTGGTTCACGCATTGGCACGATGGCAGCGGGCTCTGGACCGGGATCCCTGATCGCGGCATCCGCAGGCTCAAAGTACATGCGCCAGATCTTTGATCAAGCGCCCATGATGGAGATGCGGCGCGTGATCGAGAAGGCAGCGCAGGACCCGACTTTCATGGCGGAACTCCTGAAGCGGGGGCGCTCGGAACGTGAACAGTTTGAAATCGCGAAGAAGTTGAACGGCTACCTGCTTTCGGCAGGCGTGACGGCGGCGCAAGAAGATCCCGAACCGCCTCCAATGTTTACCTTCCCTCCGACCCCGGCCCCCGGGTCACAGCTCTTCCAGAGTCGGCAAGCGCTCCGCCAACTGCCCGCTGCACCTTCGACCCGTGGCCTTCCTAGCCCCTCGGCAGGTGGACCTCCGGCCCAGCAGGGAGGACCGCAAGGGGGACCGCCCGGAGCCCCTCCGGGTAACGCTCGAGCCATGTTGGCGCAGCTCTTTCCGTTTGACTCTATTGCTGGGATGGCTGGGGCGCAGCCTCCGGGGATGCCTGCTCCGCCGCCCGCTCAATAAACCGCGCAACACGGGCCATCCAGGCGTCTTTGTACGCCTGGAACTCGTCGCCCGTGGTACTGAACTCCTGCGTCCCACCTTCCCTTAGCGCGACCAGCACATAGCCGTGCGTGATCCGTGATCCATGGACCACGTCATGGGCCAGCGCATACGCGGCGAGTTGGTGGAAGTAGTCAGTAATCCACTCATGCTTCTTGGGCTTCAAGGATTGCTTGAAGTCAATGATGGACTCGTTACCGCGATAAACGCCCAAGAGGTCGGCCGTGCCGGCATACTTGCCGGGGTAGTGCAGGCCTACCTCTGATCCCCACACCTCATCAAGGTTGGAGAAGTAGGTGTTCACGAGGCGGTAGCCCATCTCGTAACCCTTGATCATCCACCAGTTGGTGGGGCGCGGGAGATCGCGGAACGCGATCAACCGTTCAATCACGTTGTGCATGTAGGTGCCGACGTTTGCCGCATCCGTCTTGATGCGTTCTGCCTCAGCCTCCCCAACGCGCTGCACCCACTCCACAAGCTTGGCGTCGTCCTTTGTCGCGGACAGGATTGAGGTCACGCTCGGCAGTCGATCCTTGGTTGCCGTCTCGTAGGTGCGGCCTTGCGCGGAGTCAATACGACGAAGCGGGTAGTAGTTGTACTTCCGGTGAATGGGGATGCCTAGATCAACCATTGACGAACCTCCTCTCCTGTGACTTGGCTTGCGATGTCGATCTTGTCGCGAAGGGCTTTGATGATCTTCTCATCCACGGTGCCGGGGGCAACAAGGTCGATGTACGTGACGTTCTTGGTCTGCCCAATCCGATGAGCGCGGTCCTCGGATTGCAGGCGCTTCTCCAGGTCAAAGCTGTTGCTGAAATAGACCATTGTGTGCGCGGCGGTGAGCGTGAGACCAAAGCCGCCTGTGCCCGGATTGCCCACGAAAAACCGCAAGGGGCTGTCAGGGTTTTGGAAGTCCTTGACCACCCGCTGCCGCTCGTCTTGGCCTGTGTCACCGTAGTAGGTGCCGACAGACGCCATGCCGTATTCCGTCTGTAGCGCAAGCTTGATCGCCTCGATGTCATGGCGATAGTTGGCCCAGATGATGAGCTTGCCATCGGTCTCTTCGATCCGAGACATAAGCTCTTCCACGCGCTTGTTTGGAAGGGTCTTCACCTCTCCATTATCAAGCTTCACGTGGCCACAGACAATCTGATGCAGACGCAGGAGCTGGGTGAGCGCGTTTACCGTGCTCACCAGTTGCCCGGACAACTGTGCAAGCGCAAAGGTCTTCATCTCCTTGTATGCGCGATCCTGTTCGTCTGTCAGCTCCACTTCGCGGCGGATGTAAAGCTTGTCAGGCAGGTCAAGACACTCCTCCTTGGTCACACGGAACGCGAAGCGGTCGAGCTTGTCCTTCAACTCCTCCAGCCGCTGAAAGCCCACAACCTGTTTGAAGCTGTGACTTGCCAGCTGGCGCTCTATCGTCACGGCGTAGCGCGCTTGGAAGGAGTAGTACGAAGGGCTGTCCAGACAGTCGTGAGAAAGAAACGCGCACTGCTGGTATAAATCCATAGGGCTCTTCGTAACAGGTGAGCCTGTCAGGATGCGGCGGTATTTCGCGTACTTGCCCACCTTCTCTGTGTTCTTACTTCGCGCAGAGGTGTGGGTCTTGATCGTGGTGCTCTCATCAATGGCCATGAGCGCGTTGTGCGAGAGCAGGAACCGCTTGGCAAACGTCGTGCCGCGTTCAGTACTGAACGCCTCGATGTTCATCAGCAGGATCTTGAGGTCTTCAGTAACCTCGAACAACGAATCAAGCTCACGCTGCTCCGCCTTGCGGGGGCTCGGCGTCCATAACGCCATGCGGTGAACAACATGATCCGGCAAATGCTTAGGTATCTCAGCATTTTGCCAGTTGCGATAGACGCCCTTGGGAGCAACAATCAACACGGCATTGATGTGCCCCTTGTCATAGAGCATCGCCACGTTGTTGATGAGCATGAAGCTCTTGCCCGTTCCCATCTGGGCAAAAAGTGCCGCCACACGGGATTGCCAGAACCGATCAAGGTAGGCTGCCTGATGAGCGAAGGGCTTGTTCTTAAACGGATAGTTCGCGATATACAGGTCCACGATGTCTCTCTTTCTGTTGTGGGCTTGCGAGCCCTGAATCGCTAGTGTACACTGGCCGCTCGCCTCAAGAAAGGAGAAATCAGTGTCAACGGTGTACGTTGTTTCAGAGACCACGCAGCACAACATCGCTTCGGCGTTGGACTACGGCCGTCTCGAAACCATCCTGCCGCCGAACGCACAGATCGCATTCTCTGTCGCACCTACGGTGCGCAGAATCCAGCGCAAGCTGGAGAAGTTCAGTGACGAGGACTACCTCCTCCTCATTGGCGATCCAAGCGCCATCGGTATATGCTGTGCCATCGCTGCTGCTCGTAACCACGGACGCTTTAAGATGTTGAAGTGGGACAAGCGGGAGCGCCGATACATACCCATCGAAGTCAATCTGTTTCAGAAAGGAGAAAGTGATGAGCCTTACGAATTTGTTTGAGACCGACGCCAGTGCATTGGCCGTTCGCGATGACCAGTTGACTGGGATCAGCGAACTCGCTCGCCGCGCCAAAGAGTTGGAGAAGGAAATCCTTGACCTCGAGGGCTCCCTCGATAAGCTCAAAGGCCAGCACCGGAAGATCACGGAAGAAGCCCTTCCGGAAGCGCTTGCTGAGATGGGCATGAAGTCATTCCGTATGACCGACGGCTCATCGATCGACATCAAGCCCTTCTACGGCGCATCGATCCCTGATGCGCGTAAGGCAGAGGCCTTCCAGTGGCTGCGCGATCGCGGCTTTGACGACATTATCAAGAACACCGTGTCAGTTCGCTTCGGGCGCGGTGAAGACGAGCTCTGTGCTCGTGCAATTCAACTTCTGCGCATGCAAGGCTTCCCGGTCGAGCAGACGCAGAAGGTGGAGCCCCAGACCCTCAAAGCCTGGGTGAAGGAGCGCATCGAACGGGGCGAGGACGTGAGTTCTGAACTGTTCGGTGTGTACGTTGGCAAGAAAGCCATCATCAAGTCAATCTAACCAAGGATCAAGAGTCATGAGCAAGAACGAAGTTGCCAAGCAGGCAAGCACTGAGATCGCTCTTCTAAGCACGTTTGAAGAGGACGCCAACGACGGCTTCAACGGGATGAACCAGGAGGACTACGCCCTGCCGTTCCTGCGCCTTCTCACCAACACCTCGCCTGAGGTGGGCACGGTAGACGGCGCAATCCCTGGGATGTTGATGAACACCGTCACCGGCGAACTCTACGACGGCAAGAAGGGCGTGATCGTTGTGCCTTGCGCCTATGTCCGGCAGTACATTGAGTGGGCACCACGTGGGCAGGGCACGGGCGCTCCTGTCTCCATCTACGGCGCGACAAGCGACATCCTGTCCAAGACGCATCGTGAGCCGGGGGACAACAAGGACTACCTCGACAACGGGAACTACATCGAGACCACGGCCAATCACTACGTGATGGTCCTTGATGCGCAAGGCTTCCCAAGCCCTGCGTTGGTTGCGATGAAGTCCACGCAGTTGAAGAAGTCCCGCAAGTGGAACTCGATGATGCAGTCGGTCAAGGCCCAGGGTAAGAACGGGCTTTTCACGCCGCCGATGTACAGCCAGCTGTATCGGCTGTCTACGGAACCGGAGTCCAACGACAAGGGCAAGTGGTTTGGTTGGTCCATTGAGCACGTCGGACCGGTCAAGGACGAGGGCGTGTACCGCGCCGCACGGACCTTTGCTCAGTCGGTGTCTTCCGGAGAGGTAAAGGTGAAGCACGAGAGCGAGGTGGCAAGTGGTGACGCCCCCTTCTAAGGAGCAGGCTCCGGCAAAGCCTAAAGCTGCCCAACCCAAACGCGTTTACCTGCTCCTGATCAACAACAAGACTTACCGTCTTGTTCGTGCGATCAGTCAAGCGGAGGCAATCGTGCATGCGGTAAAGGGTGACGTTGTCCAGATCACAGTAGCTACCCCTGAGGATCTTGCGGAAGCAGAGAAACTGGGGCTTGCGATCGAAGACACCGGCAAGGCCAACTGAGGAGACGGGCCGAACGCGCAAGCAAGTAGGCCCGGTATCACGAGAAAGAAGAAATGACCGACATCACTAGGTTTAAAGAAATCTTCAGTGGGCTGGACATCGCCTATGGCACCTACAAGATCCTGTCAGAGAAGGGCAGTGGGAAGCAGGCCGGGAAAGCTGTAGTGGTTCGTAAGCCGCCCACGGACGACCTGTGGGTACAGCATCTCGAAGGTGTTGACCCTTCTCTTGGCATCATCCCCATTCGTGCAGACAACACGTGCACATGGGGCTGCATCGATATCGACCAGTACCCGCTCGACCATCACGGGCTCGTAAAGCGTCTGGCCGACCTTCATCTTCCCTTGATTGTGTGTCGCAGCAAAAGCGGAGGCGCTCATGTCTTTGTATTCACGAAAACACCTCATCCTGCGCGTCAGTTCCAAGATTTCCTCAAGGGAGCCGCCGCCCTCCTTGGAGAGGCTGGGCGAGAGATCTTCCCTAAGCAGGCCGAAATACTTGTCAGTCGGGGCGACACTGGCAACTTTCTCAACCTCCCGTACTTCGGGGGGTCCAATACGACGCGGTATGCGATTCAGGCCGATGGGACTGCTGCAACGCTTGAGGAGTTCTACGCACTGTACGATGCCTGCGTACAAGAGACCGTACCTGAACCACCTACAGCGCCTAAGGCTGCGGAAACTCCGATTAAAGATGGACCGCCTTGCCTTCAGACGCTCTGCACCCAAGGTATCCCGGAGGGGGGCCGCAACAATACGCTTTTTAATGTCGGCCTTTATCTAAAGCGCGTTAAGCCCGGCGGCTGGGAGGACAGCTTCGTCGAGCACAACATCAAGTACCTCGGACCGCCGCTGGGCAACACCGAGGTGCAGGGACTCATCAAACAGCTCCACCGTAAAGAGTACCGTTACACCTGCAAGCAGACCCCTCTCAATGGCTTCTGCAATGCAGGCCTTTGCCGCACGCGTAAGTACGGCATTGGCGCGGACGGCCCCGACAGCCCACAGGTGTCCAGTCTCTCCAAGTACAACAGCGAACCGCCGCTCTGGTTCTTGGACATCAACGGCCGCCGCGTGGAACTCGATACCGAGTCCCTGTTCAATCAGGCCGCGTTCCAAAAGGCCTGCATGGAACGCATCAACGTGCTGCCGCCCACGCTACGTAAGCAGGACTGGGAGCAGCTCTTGAACGGCCTGCTGCGTGAGATGGTGGAAAGTGAGCAGATCGTTGAGGCCTCTGAAGACACGAGTGTCACCGGACGGTTCAACGACCTGCTGGAGGAGTTTGCAGCGCATCTGCAACAGGCCGTGGACCGTGATGAGATCATCATGGGACGCCCTTGGATCAACGAGGACGAAGGCAAGGTCTACTTCCGCATGAAGGACCTTGAAGCCCACCTCACCCGCAACAACTTCAAGGCCCTGACCTCTGCCAAAATGGCGCAGCGCCTGCGAGACCTCGGAGGAGAACCGATCAGCCTGTTCCTGAAGAACCGCACGGTACGATGCTGGCGCATGCCGCGTTTTGAAAAGCAGGACGCGCCCTTTGCCACGCCCACACAACAACAGCAGGGAAGTCCGTTTTGAGTACCACCAAAGTCTTCGGCCCCCCCGGCAGCGGCAAGACGACGCACCTCTTGAACATCGTCCAGCAGGAACTGTCCGACGGTACGCATCCCGCTCGGATCGGTTACTTCAGCTTCACCCGCAAGGCCGCTAACGAGGCGCGTGACCGGGCAGTCATGAAGTTTCCCTCGCTCAACCCAGACACCGACTTCCCGTGGTTTCGCACGCTACATAGCCTTGCTTACCGCTGCCTGGGCGTGAAGTCTGCCGACATGATGACCACAGAGCACTACCGTGAGTTCGCGCGTGAAGCGGGGATAGAGGTCAGTCTTGACTACGGCGAGGAAGACTTCGCGGTCAACGTGAACCATCCCATCTTCAGCGAGATCCAGATCGCACGGATCAAGGGCCTTGATCTACGGACCCACTACAACCGCTCACGGCTCACAATCGAGTGGTTCCACTTCGAGTTCATCGAACGCACCTACCGTCACTACAAACATGCTCGCAATCTCATTGACTTCACTGACCTCCTCGAGCTCGTTCTGTTAGAGCCCGATCGCCTGCCGCGCTTTGATGCGCTCATCATCGACGAAGCGCAGGATCTCTCCCGCCTCCAGTGGACGGTTGTAGAGAAACTTGTCGCACGGTCCACGCGAAGTTTCTTGGCCGGGGACGACGATCAGGCAGTTTTCACATGGGCTGGCGCGGACGTGGATGCCTTCTTGTCGTTCCCAGGAAACGTGACTGTCCTAGACAAGTCGTATCGAATACCATCATCTGTCCACCGGCTTGCGAACCGAGTGGTGCATAGGATCAAGAAGCGGCAGGCAAAGACATGGGAGCCGCGTGATCACGAGGGCAATATCTCTTACTACAACGACTGGCATCACGTTGATGTCACGCAAGGCGAGTGGCTCGTGTTGGCTGCTGCTAACTTCATGCTCACTGATATGCATGATTGGCTCAAGTCGCAAGGACTACTCTTCGAGCGCCACGGACAACGGTCCATCCCCGAGGCCGTGCTCACCGCAGTCATTGGCTGGGAGCGGTTACGCAAGGGCCAGGAGGTGCCCTTCGATGTCGTGAAGACCCTCTACAAGTACTTGGACGGCCGCGCGATCAAGCACGGGCACAAGGGCCTACGCACCGCTGACACGACGCTCACCTACAGCCTTGCCACGCTCAAGGAGCGCCATGGCTTATTGACCGATGCGATCTGGCACGAGGCGCTCACCAAGATCGGAGAGGACAAGCGGAACTACATCATCGCGCTTCTGCGTCGAGGCACAAAGCTCACGGGCCATGCACCGATCAAGCTCTCCACGATCCACGGTGCCAAAGGCGGTGAAGCAGACAACGTGCTCCTCATGACCGATCTCACCACCAAGTTCACCCGCGATTCCGATCGCAACTCAGACGACATTAATCGCCTGCTCTATGTCGGCATCACACGCGCCAAACAATCCCTTCACATCATCCTGCCTAAAGACTCGCGCAAGGCCTTCATGCTATGAGCACACTGCCTCTCTTCCCACGGACCTCAGAGTGGGTTCCGCCCGAATCCTTTCCGGATCTCTTCCAGGCCTCGGAGATTGCAATTGACCTCGAAACATGCGATCCGAACATGGAAAGCATGGGCCCAGGATGGCCCCGGCGAGACGGCCACATTGTTGGGTATGCCATTGCCGTTGACGGCTGGGCAGGCTACTTTCCTGTGGCCCACGCAGGTGGCGGAAACCTTGACAAGCGCATTGTCGAGCTCTGGATCAAGAACGTCCTTGCGACACCCGCTGACAAGATCCTTCACAACGCCGCCTACGATATTGGGTGGCTGCGCGCTTCGGGATTCAAGGTCAACGGGCGGATCATCGACACGATGGTGGCAGCGCCGCTGATCGACGAGAACCGCTTCAGCTACGCACTCAACAGCCTGGGGTTCGACTACCTCAAAGAGGTCAAGTCCGAGCAGGGGCTGAAGGAAGCCGCGCAGGACTTTGGCGTGCACGCCAAGAAGGAGCTGTGGAAGCTCCCCGCTATGCATGTCGGCGCTTACGCAGAACAGGATGCTACGCTCACGCTCAAGCTCTGGCATCACCTGCGCTCCCTTCTTCGCGTTGAAGAGGTTGAGTCCATCTTCGAGCTCGAGTCCGCACTCCTCCCCATCCTGATCGACATCACCTATCGCGGCATACGCTTTGATAGCGAGCGCTGTGAGCGGCTATTGCATGAGATGCGGCAGAAGGAAAAGGACATTTTGCGCACGCTCAAGCAGCAGGCCGGCGGCATGCAGGTGGACATCTGGGCCGCAGCCAGCATTGCCGCAGCATTCGATCGGCTTGGGGTCCAGTACCCACGGACCGCGAACGGCGCGCCAAGCTTCACCAAGTCCTTTCTCGACTCTCACGATCATCCCATGGCCAAGATGATCATTGAGGCGCGGGAGCTGAACAAGACCCACGGCACGTTCCTCATGCCCTACCTCGAGCACTCTCGTCGCGATGGCCGCGTGCACACGCATTTCAACCAGATGCGTAACGAGGACGGTGGCACCGTTACAGGCCGGCTTTCCGCTGCCAACCCCAACCTCCAGCAAGTGCCCGCGCGTCACGAGATCATCGGCCCCATGGTGCGCGGACTCTTCCTGCCGGAAGACGGTGACCTCTGGGCCGCCAACGACTTCAGCTCCCAAGAGCCCCGGCTGCTGGTGCACTACGCCACGCTCCTGGGGCTGCCCGGCGCCGAGACCATGGCCAATGCCTACCGCTCCGATCCCAACACCGACTTCCATCAAATGGTCGCCGACATGGCCGGCATTAAACGCAAGGCTGCCAAGACCATCGGACTCGGCCTGACCTACGGCATGGGCAAGCAGAAGCTCGCCGATAGCCTTGATCTTCCGCTCGATGAAGCAAGCGAACTCATCTCCACCTTCCATCAGAAAGTCCCGTTCCTGCGCGGCACCGTCGATGCCGTCATGCGTCGCATCGATCATCCCGCATCCGGCGGCGCAATTCGTACCCTCTTGGGCCGCAAATGCCGCTTCCACCTTTGGGAGCCCACAGACTGGGGCATCAATAAGGCGCTCCCCCGCGAAGAAGCCGCCGCAAAGTATGGCCCAAGGATTAAACGTGCTATGACCTACAAAGGCTTGAACCGACTGATTCAAGGGTCCGCAGCTGACCAAACCAAAGCAGCCATGGTCGCGCTTCACAAAGCAGGCTTTAACCTCCTTCTCCAAGTGCATGACGAGGTCGCACTCTCGGTCAAGAACAAAGAAGAAGCGGTTGAAGCCTCACGGATCATGGCCCAAGCAGTCCAACTTGAAGTACCCTGTCGAGTGGACGTTGAAATTGGTCCCTCCTGGGGCCAAGCGTCCTAGTTGTTGTCATGCGCCCAGCGGGAGGTGGCTCAAAACATCCGCAGCGCGCCACGCCTCACACCCTGTGCGGGTAAGTCTCCTCGGGCGGGGGCGCGCTGACAGCCGGGAAAGACCGGCACCCTTTACTACCGGAGAAAGCAGAAATGTCCAGCCCTGAGACCGAAGACGATCCGCCCTTTGTCCCCAAACGCCGACGCCGCCGTAAGGCCGGCCGTCCCCCGAAGCGAGGCCTACGCTTTTCCCCCTCGCAGCGCCTTGGGCGACGCTACAAAACCGTCACCATCTACGAAGAAACCTACCTCATGCTTGTCGAGATGAAAGCCTTCTACAAGAAGACCATGTCCCGACTCACCAGCGAGGCCGTTGAACCTATGTTCAAGCGCGCCATGGTCGAATCACGCGCCCTTGCCATCATCGAAGCCAGAAAGGAGGAAAACAATGCCCACGATCGCACTCACGATTCCGATTGAGGTCGAGATCACCTACGATGTGCTCCCCGTCGAGGGCACGCTCCCCGAACAGATCGACATCACCGCCGTTGATCTCATGGACAACGACGGCCTTCCCATCAACCTGCTCCGAGCCTTCTCCATCGAACAACTCATGTTGCTCGAAGATGAGCTTGCACAGTTCCCCTACATGTAGTAGTCTCCCTCTCGTCGCACCCAACCAGAAAGGAGAAAGCGATGTCATCTGTGCCCCCGCCCGTCCCTTGGCCCTTCCCTGTGTGGGACGGAGAGCAGTTTTCCTGCCCTACGCCCGTCCCTGTTGCGCCTCCACTCAAGCCCGCCTATCCGGAAGGTGTTGAGGAGGCGCCGTTCTGATGGACAAGCCCGTCATCACTCGCGGCCCACGGGTCAAGCGTGAAGTCCCGTGGGTCAACACCGGCAAGGTGTGCATCGGTATTACTTACACGCCGCCGCCTGCGCCTCTGTCACGCGACGCAGAGATCCTGCAATCCGCGCTTCTCAAGCGCCGCGTTCCACGGACCGTGGCTCACGTTCCACGCCTCGCGTGGCTGGTCCCGCTCACCGCCCTTATCACCCTGTTGTTTCTCATCTAACGGAGTTCCTCATGACCCAAATCGTTGAAGCCATTCAAGCCTACCTCACCGCCCATCCCGACGCCCGCGTCCGCGAGATCGCCGCCGCCTGCAATTGCCACCAAACCACCGTTTACAAATTTCTTTCCCGCTACCCTCGCGGCACTGCCAAGAAGGCCTCGGTCGCCACGTCGGTTGCTTCGGTCTCCCCCGCCACCATCGAAGCGATCCAAAGTGTGGACCTCAACCTCGAGGGCGCATCAGGGACCGTGGACCTCGGGCCAAGTACCACGGACCCCACGGACCTCAAAACCATTGAAGACGAAGAGAACGAGAGCTTCATGATCGCGTTCAACCGCACTTGCGCTGAACTCAACACCCACTCCGCGCTCTCACAGTCTCTCAAACGCAGTGCCGCTGCCCACGCTCGTACTCAAAACAACACCTTCTCCGACATGGAGTGGGAGTCCGTTGAACTCATCCTGCGCCAGATCGCAGGCGTGGTTACCTTCCCCGAGGAATCCATCGAGTTCTGGGAAGGCATTGTCACCACCGCTACTCACATGCTTGTCTTCAAGCGTAACGACCTGACCTAATCCATTGACCTGACCTCACCAAGAAAGGAGAAATCCCCATGTCCCATGGCTACGAACTGCAAATCCACAACGTCCACCACGTTGTGGTCGCCCCTTTAAGCGAACTCACCTCCGTTGGCTCCGCTTACCGGACCATCGAGGTCTTCAGCGCCGATAACAAGAGGTTGTTTACTCTCACCCTCTTTAGCGGCGTCCTCGATCCCGACAGCGACGAGCTCCTCCCGCAGGTGCGCGTGTGAAACCCACCTTCCCATCCCACGTGGCAGGCATCCCCTGCCTCATCAAAGTCACGGAGTGGGAGCCGCTCGTGCGAGGCCACTACACAGGCCCGCCCGAGCGTTGCTATCCTGATGAAGGCGGCTGCGGCTCCTGGGAAGTCCTCGACAAACGGGGACGCCCCGCGCCGTGGCTCGCCAGCAAACTTCAACCCGAAGACCTCGTCCGAATTGACCAAGAGGTCTTTGACTTCATGGAATCCTCTAGCTATGAACCCAACCACCCTTAACTTCCACGTCCAAACCCTCGACGGCTCACGGCTCATGGACCTCGCCCTCGAACTGCGCGTCGCCCTCAAACTCAGCGACTACGACCGCGCTCGCGATCTCTGCACCCAAATCACTACCGAATCCCGCCTCATGTACCACGCCCTAACCACCAAGGACAAACCCCATGGATAACGCGCCAAGACCCATCCGCGTCGGCCAACAATGGGCACCTAAAAACAATCAAGGCCCCGCCGTCACCATCGTCGAACACACCACCGACATCCTCTGGATCTACGACCCACGGATGGACGTGGACAGGCTCATTACCAAGGGCCACCTGCTTCGCTTCTTTGAACCCCAATCCTGAACCGAGACCTACCATGCATCGAGCTGAATTCTTTCCCCTTGCCCGCACCGCAGGCATCCCTGTCCAAGACCTCGCCGAATCCGATATCGAACTGCTCTCCGCTTTTGCAGATCAACTGACCGAGCACCTACGGCTCAAATTCTCAAACGACGAGACGGATGCTTGCGTGGAAGCCTTAACAAGGCTCTGGGACCACGCGTCACCGGGGGTTGAAGCCCGAGCCATGTCGGCCTGCATCGACGCGCTACAGGCCCGTTTGCGCGTGCGCAAGGCCCAGTCATGAGCCTGTGCCCTAAGTGCGGCAGCTGGCGCAGCAAGGTCAAGGAGTCGCGCCGCGACACACGTTACGGCTGGAAGTGGCGTCTTCGCGATTGTTATGATTGTGGCCACCGCTGGAGCACCTACGAATGCCCAGCTAAGGCCATGAGTGTTGATGGACAGATCAACGAACACGGGAGACTTGAGCGATGAACGAAATAGCTCAATGGATGATGGCTCGTGGATTCGCCACAGGCCACGGTGATTCGGTTGCCGATCTGCTGGCAGAGTTAGAGTGGCAGATCAGAGAGCAGGAGCGGGAAGCCTGCGCTCAGGTAGTAGAACAAGCCGGGATCTACGACGTAGAGGGTTTAGCAGCAGCGATTAGAGCAAGGGGGAAGAACAGATGAATGAAACCATCAACAAGCTGATATACGAATCAGGTTTAATTGCCCAAGGTTGTTGGGATAAGTTTGATGAATATGATCGGCAGGCTCTAGAAAAGTTCGCCGAGTTAATTGTGCGTGAATGTATCCGACTCTGCGATCAGGTT